>Ga0196977_1000217_pt1 | contig 34535 bp, 26 predicted proteins | sample S3v_1013CmetaG_FD_148634 | JGI IMG/M metagenome (GOLD analysis project Ga0196977, IMG submission 148634) | Soil microbial communities from Anza Borrego desert, Southern California, United States - S3+v_10-13C | ecosystem: Environmental > Terrestrial > Soil > Desert | place: USA: California... | reverse complement strand
TGTGATTCGCCGCGGACCGTCGGATCACTGGGGCCTCGTCGTCGAACTGAGGCCGCGCGAATGAAGGCCGACGTCACCGTTCCGGTGTGGGTCTTCGCGCTGATGGCGCTGGCGATCCTGGCGCTGACGCTGATCCTCTGGTCGGTGAAGCGGCGCCGGCGTCCGCATCTCGAGATGCAGTCGGAGTCGGAGCTCCATGATCTCGTGCCGTCGCTCGTCGGGATGACGCAGGGGACCATGCTCGATGGCAACAAGATCGAACTGCTGCAGAACGGTGCGTTCTGGGACGCGGTTTTTCGCGAGCTCGACGCGGCGCAGGAAACGATCAACTTCGAGACCTTCCTGTCGAAGGAAGGGCAACTCACGCGGCGGATGTCGGAGACGCTGTGCCGCAAGGCGCGTGAAGGCGTCGAAGTGCGGGTGATGCTCGACGGCAGCGGCGGGAAGAACTTCGGCAAGCAGTCGCTCGCTGACATGTGCGACGCCGGCGTGAAGGTCCGCAAATACCACCCGCTCACGCTCCGCAATCTCGGCATCATCAACAATCGCGATCATCGCAAGATCTTCGTCATCGACGGAGGCCGCGGCTTCGTGGGCGGCCATTGCCTCGTCGACAGTTGGCTCGGCGATGCCGAGGATCAACAACATTTCCGCGACATCTCGGTGCGCGTGGAAGGTCCGGTCGTCGCGCAACTGCAGTCGGCGTTTGTCGAGAACTGGGTCGAAGAGTGCGGCGAAGTGCTCGCCGGCGAACAGTTCTTCCCCCATCTGCAACCCGCGGGCGACAAGAAAGCACACGTGGTGTGGACGTCGCCCGCGGGCAGTCCATCGACGCTGAAGCTCCTGCACTACATGGCCATCCACGCGGCGAAGAAGAGCATCACCATTCAGAACCCGTACTTTCTGCCCGACCCCGACGCGCGCGATTCGCTGGTCGATGCGGTGGAGCGCGGAGTGGCGGTGCGCATCATGATCCCGCATACCACCGCGAGCGATTCGAAGATCGTGCAGCACGCCAGCCATCATCACTACGGCACGCTGCTGAAGGGCGGCGTGCGGCTGTTCGACTACGAAAAGACGCTGCTGCATCAGAAGGTGATCGTGATCGACGGCTGCTGGGCCGCCGTGGGCTCAACGAACTTCGACGACCGCTCGTTCGAGGTGAACGACGAGGTGTCGCTCGTGATCTACGATGAAGCGATCGCGCGCGAGCTCGAGGAGACCTTCGAGCGCGACCTCGCGCACGCGCAAGAGGTGCACTTCGAGCCGTGGAAGAAGCGGCCGGTCCTGCACAAGCTGCACGACTTCACGGCGTTTTTGTTCAACGAGCAGTTGTGAGCGGCCGGCCGTTCCTACTCGCTGTTCTCGATCGTGAACGTCACGCGATAGTCCGCGCGCGACCAGCGAGCGCGATAGGGGAAACGCCCGCCTGGCGTGTCGCGAAAGTCGTCGAAGTCGTACTGCTCCGGCAGCGGGCCGAGCGGCGTCGGCGTTTCGCGATAGCGCGTGATCTGGTCGGCCGCGATGGTCCAGCGCTCCCCGCGCAGTTGTTCCGGCTTCGGCCGCCGAAGCAGGTAACACGAACGCGCGCGTCGCTTCGGGCGGATGCGAGAGGTCGGTGTCGTAGTCGATGTCCTCGTCGCTCCGGATGGTCAGCGAAAAGCGGCCGCTCTTCGGTTCGTCGCAGCCGTTGTAGCGTTCTACCGTGCCGCGCACGATGCGCTGCGTTGCTGGTTTGGGTTGTGGCAACCGTGCCACGGCGGCTTCGCCGTCGATGGTGCCGGGAACCGGCGCAGCGTTGTGATTCCAGCCGGCATTTGCGACTGCGGGTGTGGCTGGTGTCCCGACCTGTCCCTGATGACACGTGTTGCACGTCACCGTGAGCTTGCCGCCGAAGTGTTGGTCGTTGATCGTCCGCTGCAGCACGATCATGCGGCGCGCGGCATCCTTGGCCGGCTTCTCGTCCGACGCGAACTCTTTGCCGTGGCAGTAGGCGCAGGTGACGCCGAGGGAGTTGGACATGAAAGCCATCACGGGGATGAGTTGGGAGGAGGGGAGGCCCTGCAGCACCTTGATGTTCTTCTTCGTCTGCTCGACCGGCGCGTCGGCGGGTGGTGTCGTGGCGAGCAGCAACGACAACGCGGCGGCGATCGGATTCATCGAGCGATCCTCCTGAACTCGGCGTGATAGCGGCCGCGGTTCGTTGCGCCGTCAACGACGAGGCGTCCGTTGCGCACGGCGGCGGTGGCGTTTTCGTGTTGCGCACCGGGACCCGTGAAGCGCAGCACCAGTTGGCCGTTGCGCCAATGTGCGCTGCCGCGCGCACCCGGCTCGCCGCGAAGTGGGCGTTCGACGCCGTCGGGGATGACGCTCCACGCGACCGCTTGCGTGCGGCCGTTCCTGGTCCGCTGCTGGCGGACGGACACGCGCGTCGGTCGCTGGTCGATGCTCTGCGTGAACGCGTCGTAATTCTGCGGCGTCACCTGCCGAAGGTCGCTCCTCTCGTGGATCATCGCCCATTGCCCCTGCAATGCGGCCTCGCCGACAGGTGCGGCGTCGAAGCGCGTACACGCGAACGAGACCGCGAGCAACACCGCGGTCGGCGCGATCGTTCGGTGCGTGTGCACGCGCGCCGGACGCAGCAGCGTCTCGACGCGGCGCTCGATCGATGTTGCGGCCATGTTCATCCCGGCGGCGTGCTTCCGCGTCGTCAGAGCGGCGATGTCGACCAACGCAGCAGCGTACTCTTTTCGCCCATATCGTGCGGCCGCCTCTTCATCGCACGCCACCTCCCGCGCCTCCGCCAGCGCACGCCGCAGCAGATGACTCACCGGGTGAAAATAGAGCGGCAACGCGAGCAGCTCGAGCCCCAGGTGGAGCGGGTAATCGCGGCGGCGGATGTGGGCGTCCTCGTGCGCGAGCGCGGCCGTGAGCAGTCGTTCGTCGGCGAAGACGAACGCCGGAAGAACCACGGTCCCGCCGATGGTCACTGGCGTATCGACGGAATGAGAAACGCGCCGGCGCGGTGCGATCGGCGTAGACGCGGCCACGATCCTCCACGCGTGCCACGCCGCGTGCAGCAAACGCAACGCGCAGAACGCGAGACCGATGAGATAGGCGATTGCGATGAACGCAACGCCACGAGCGGGGACCGCAACCGCGTCCGTCATCGGGTACACGAACGGCTGCGGCGTGACCAGCGTCAACGCCGGCGCCATCGCCGACGCGGTCAGTGTCAGCGCGAGCAGACGGAAGCGCTGCCGTGGCGGAAGCGATCGTCCCAGCAGCAACCCGGACATGGCGATCGCCGCCGCTTGCCATGTCGCGTTGATCGCATACGCCACCGCGATGTCACTCATCCCGTTCATTCCTCGTCACCGCTATCAGGTCGTTGAGCCGCTGCAGCGTCTCGGGCGTGAGTTGCCGCGTCTCGATCAGGCTGAGGACCAGCGCTTCGGCCGAGCCGCCGAACATGCGATGCACCACGTCGCGGAGCGTGTTGCCGAGCGCCTTCTCGCGACTGATGGCCGCGCGGTAACGATAGGCGCGGTCGACGAGCGTGCGTTTCGCGCGGCCCTTGCGCACGAGGATGTTCAGCATGGTCTGCACCGTCGTATACGCGAGCTCACGGCGAGCCTGCACGCGCTGCTGCACCTCCTGCACGGACGCCGGTCCGGACTCCCACAGGATCTTCATGATCTCCAGCTCGAGGGGAGTGAGCTGCTCGGCTGCGTTCTTCCGGCGTGGCATGGTTGTCCTAAACCTTTCGGACATAAATTGGTGCCGCGGCGCCGATCTGTCAACTAAAACTTTAGGAGGATTACCCTACGCACCATGCGCCTCTCCGACATCGCCGGTCCCGACGTCGCTGAAATCGTCCGAGAGGATCCGGCGGCGTTAGGCGAGGGACTGCGCGCGTTCCATCCCGCGGACATCTCCGAGCTGCTGGCGGGATTGCGGCGCGAAGACCGCGTGCGCGTGCTCGAGCATCTCGACGATGAAACGCTCGGCGACACGCTGACGTATGCCGACGGCGAAACGTTGAAGCTCGCGCTGCTGCGCCTTTCACCGCGACGCATTGCCGCGGCGCTGGACACACTCGAGCCGGATGACGTCGCGAGCGCATTGTCCGTCGTGCCGGAAGAGAAGCGCTCGCCGATCCTCGATGCGATGAGCAAGCGCGACGCGGCCGCAGCACGCGGTCTGCTGCGCTTCGATCCCGGCACGGCGGGACGGCTGATGACCGACAAGTTCGTGGCCGTCACGCCGCAGCACACCGTCACTGCGGCGCTCACGGAGCTGCGGCACATCGATCCGCGGGTCGCCACGGTGGCGAACCTGTACGTGCTCGGTGAGAACCAACGGCTGGCCGGCGTCGTCTCGCTGCGCACGCTGCTGCCAGCGCACGGCGACGCCACCATCGGCTCACTCATGATCGATGAAGTCGTTTCGGTCACGCCTGAGACGCCGCAGGAGGAAGTAGCGCGTCTCGTATCGAAGTACAGTTTCAGCGCGCTCCCCGTCGTCGACGACGCCGGCCGCATCCTCGGCATCGTGACCGTGGACGACGTCATCGACGTGCTCGTGTCGCAGGAAACGGAGAACATGCTGCGCATGGGCGGCGTTGCGGCGGAGGACTCGGAGACGCGCGGCACGTTCGATTACTTCGGAAGCTCGATCGTGCGCATCGTGCGCTCGCGCATCGGCTGGCTGCTGTTGCTGTTCCTCGCGGGAACGCTCACCGGCAGCGTGCTGCGCCACTTCGAAGGACAACTCAGCCAGGTTGTGGCGCTGTCGATCTTCATCCCGTTGATCATCGGCACCGGCGGCAACGCCGGCAGTCAATCCGTCTCGACGATCATCCGTGCGCTCGCACTCGGCCAGGTGCGCCTGCGCGACGCCGGCCGCGTCCTCCTTCGCGAATCGCTCGCCGGCCTCCTCCTCGGCCTCACGTTATGCGTGTTCGCCGTGGTGCGCACGGTGCTGTGGGGCAACACACCGCAACTCGCCCTCGTCGTCGGCCTGACGATCTTGTGCGTATGCGCGTGGGCAAACATCGTCGGCGCGCTCGTGCCGCTGCTCGCGGAACGTTTCAACATCGACCCGACCGTTTCCTCGGCGCCGATGATCACGACGCTCGTCGACGCGACGGGACTGGCGATTTACATGTTGATCGCGCGTGCGGTGCTCGGGCTTTGAGGAAGGAGAACGGATGACAGCCGCAGAAGTCTCACGCAGTTTCTTCGAAGAGATCTGGAACAAGCGCAACTTCGCGCTGGCCGATAGGATCATCGCGCCGGACTGCATGACGCGGCAGTTGACCACCGGCGCTTCGCCAGGCGGCGCAGTACCTCGCGGGCCGGAAGAGATCAAGGCGCACGTTGCGGAGTGGCTCGCTGCATTTCCGGACATGACTGCGCACATACAACATCAACTCGTGGACGGTGACGAAGTGTTCACCTGGGTCGTGCTGGAAGGAACGCACGAGGGCGCGTGGCATGGGGTACCGCCGACGCGTCAGCGCATCGCGATTCAATGCGCGGTCATGCATCGCATTCGCAACGGGCAGATCTTCGAAGACTGGGTGCTGGTCGAGGCGCTGGGATTCTTTCAGGCGCTCGGACTCGTCGAGCCGACGTCCGTGATCATGGCCAGGCGTTCCGCCTGAAGCGATTTACGGTGACGGGCTGAACCGAAAGTGATCGGGCTCACGGTTATTTATGCGCGGCCGGACCATTGTTTGCAGAGAGTGAGATCGATGGATTCGACCCGCATCGCGCAAGGCGCGGCCTCGAAATGTATTGACTTCGGCCGTGACTCTCTTATTCTTCTGGGTCGATTGGTTCCTCCCTACCGAATCTTCTAATGCTCAGCCCAGTAAATGAACGGAGATCGACTGCTCCGCTGGAAATCGATCTGGCCAACCGCAGTCCATTTTGCGGCGTGCCCTCCGACTTCCCCTCCGGTCACTCGTGCTTCCCCATCACTCCGTCGTCCGGCTATGGCGATCTTTCCTTCGAGCCGTCTTTAGCTCACAATGCCCGGCCGGAGGAATCGTCAACCGCTCTGACCGCCGACGAGATGAATGCCTGGCGTGCATCGATGTCTCAGGCATTCGGCAAGCTCGACGAGTAAGACGGCATCGGCGTTCTTCCTAGCGCGTTTGGGGCGCGAACTCCAACCACGAAACGGTGCGAGGGCACGGTCACTTGGACCGGCGGGGAGATCAATGATTCTGAGCCTGCGCGACAGGGGCGTGGCCACCGCCTACGCGACGGTGTCGGTCGGCGACGTCAAGCCCGAGATGGACATGGCCGCGAAGGCCGTGAAAGAGCTCAATGAGCGGCTCACCGAGGCCGCAAAGAAAGCGCATACCGCTCCACGGGACGTCCTGCCGAATCCGGAGCTGGTTTTCCTGCTGGGGCAGGCCGATGTCGCGACGATCATCGAGACGTCGAATTTCAAACGCATCTTCGATCTGAATTATCCGCGCGCGGCCGAGTCACCGGCCGGGGTTGTGAATTGGGTTTTCAGTGTGCCGTATGCGCTCGACACGGGCGAGCGTCCAATCGATGCCTCGATGCGTTTCATCCTGCACTTGCGGTTGCGCCGCGCCGCGTATTCTTATCCGGAGATCGAGCGCACGATCGTAGAAAAGCTGGTCGGCCTGCTCGGCGTCAATCAAGGCGGCGCGCGCATTCACGTCGGTCTCGGGTGGAGCGACCTGGTCGTCGACGGCTGGTTCAAGCCGGCCACCTTTCAGGCATTGACCGAGTTCATCATCAGCGTGCACGGATTGAAGCTGGTCACGGGCAATCGGGAGAAGGACACGATTCCTCTACTGCAGCGGACGTTGACCGTGCTCGGTTATGTCGGCAATCCGCCGGAATTCGGAGGGAACTATCACCTCACCTTCCTGCGTACGCGAGCCGGATCGCACGACAAGGCTGTCGAATTGCTGACCAGCACCGATCCGGTGACACACAAGCGGATCTACGGGGACGACCTGTATGCGCTCGACGGCAAGGCCGACTACATGCTCCAGTCTCTCCAGGCGGCGCCGGACTGGCTGGCCAGGCAGCGTACGCTCGGCGACGGCACATACCGCGATCTCCTGCGCAAGGTCGAGACGCACCTGATGTTCATGCCGGCCCAGCAGTTCAAGAACGAAGGCGCTGGCTTATCACTGCAGGTTGCCGGCGAGCCGACGCACAAGGAGATCTGCGGGTGTGAAAGCGTCGCAAAGGCGCCCGTCGAGTCGATTACGCAAGCGACGCGCCTGTTGGAGGCGAGCCACCTCCTGCCCACGGAGTACCGCTACGCAGTTGACAACACCCTGTTCCTGCTGGCGGCGCCGTTGCGCGACTCGAGCATCTGCTGTGACGCGCGGGACGCCATCATGGCCTGCTTTGCCGGTCTACAGAAGGTGCTATCGGAGATCGGGGCCATTCCCTCCAAGTCTTCTGTCTCCGCTGACGACACGCGCTATGACGAACTGGTAAGCCTGTGGCGGCAGCTCGATGAGTGGCACCGCTTCAGCGAGATGCTATTGCGCCAGCGCACCGTCGGCTCATACGAGGAAATCCTCGGACAAAGCGACCGTTCCGTCGTTTACAGCGGCGGAGTGCAGAAGTTCCTGTTCCTGTCCGACCAGCTGGTCAAGGACTTCGCCCGCCGTGTGGAGCCGAAGGAGACCCCGAGGTTCGCGACGATCTTCGATTCCGTGAAGACCATTTACAGCTTCCGCACTGGACTGATCCGCGTACCGACTTCCGAGATCTTCAGCTTTCCTTTGATCGTGCCCGATCTGTGGCACGAGGTGGGTGGTTACCTGTTCTTCTTACGCATCGCCGGCAGCTTGCGTCCGCGTCTGCCGAAAGGGAGGGAAGGAAACGAGTTTCTGGCGAATCTCGCCGATCACTACGCGGACATCATCGTGTATGCATATGGGTTCTATGGCGATTTCAATCGTTTCGTCGCCTCACGCATTCACGTCTGGCACCACACGTACGGCGACGTCCCGTACGTCAACCTCTCCCATCGCGTCAACCAGCTCCTTTTGCGGCTGTACCTCGTGTACGAGCTGCACAAAGTCCGCGCGGCGCGCGAGAGCGGCGAGTTCCAACGCTTTCAGGATGAACCGGAGCAGGTGATCGAGGAGCTCGTCAATCAACTGCGCTTCCAATTGACGAACAAATATCCAAAGTCAGTCGAGACGACGGACGAGGACTGGGAACTGTTGCGTACGAACGTGAAGACGCAGGATTTCTCGAATTTTCATCGCAAGCTTTATCACGGCTTCATGACCATCAAGTTGAGCCGGCCGGACGTATCAATGGCGGCGTTCCGGAGAGGTGAGCTGGTGAGATTCGCCGAAGGCGACGATCTGAATGCGTACTTCGGCGAGCTGGCGTTCTCGATGCTCGATCCGGACCGCGATGACGACACCCCCATGCCGCATTTCCAGATGATGGCGTCGCTGGGAAAGAGTGCCGCCATCGAGTATCACCGGCGGGAGATCACGCGCGGACGATCGTGACGGCGGCGCGGCACGCGATGTGGAACGTACTCGGCCATGCGCAAGGAGCGTAAACGGCAGGCGTTCCGGCATGAGTCATGGCCACCATCCCGAACTTCCGGACATGCACACCGGCTTCGTCGCGAAAGGAGCCGGCATTCGCGCGGGCGCATCAGTCCCGCTACTGCCGGAGTTCGCGGTGTATGTCGACGGAACATTGTTCGCGAAGTCGTACGGCGACAGATCGCGATGGACGACGAAGACACGCCGGCTTGCTGCCGCGAATGCTGCCGCGGCTCGCACTCGTGGTTGGACTGACGATCCTCTGCGCGGGCAAACATCGTCGGCGCGCTCAATGCTGATCGCGCGAGTATGTTCGGGGATTTGAGTGCTGTCACTCGCAGTCGGCAATGATGTCGCCAGTAACGATGCACTCGACGGGAATGCCGTCAACCTCACGCGGCACGATCGCTCCGGCTTCAGCCGAGGTTAGATACACCCGTACGACTCCTTCGCCGATTCCTACGCCCGTCACTCCCGGCATTCCGAAGATGTGTCGCTTCAGAGTGTCCTTTGCCCGAGTCAATTCGTTCTCAGTGGCCACGCCAGCCATTGTAGCCGCGTCACAGCACGCGCGAATTGAACGCGGCGAGAACCGTGGAGGCGTGGTTGCAGAATGTCATCGTGGCGCTCACGGCAAAGAGAAGTCCGACCGGGCGGGTCTGTGCGACGTCGACGACCAGCGAGCCGGAATCACCGCGGTCGGCGAACGGACCGGCGGATCCCGCGATCGCGATCTGCCGCTCGAAATCCGCAAAGCCCACCCCCGGATACATCACGCGAATATCCGCGGCGACGTCCTGAATCGTCCCCAGGGTGTGAGCTGTGACGGCGCCACTCTTGCGGACGGACATCGTCGTCACCGGCGCGAGCGGCGGAGGATTGACGCGGCCGATGCCACTGATATCCGGAGTCATCTCGGCCGCATCAATCAGCTCGGCGATGGCGGCGTCGATTTCGTTCTTACCGCCATTGAGACTCAAAGCGGCGAAAGCACTGAGCCGTGCGATCGGAGGGTTCGCGGCGCCGCCGCGAGCGCGTCCCGGCTCCAGGATGGGGTCGCCGATCACGCCACGATTCACGTTCGCCAGGACGTGGTTGTTGGAGAGGATAAAGCGCCCCGCTCCATTCTGATCGACGAGACAGCCGAGCGTCCCGCCGTTGGTGTCGCGATGACCGCCGGATGCGCCGCCGGACACGGGCCGCGGAAAGGCTGCCGTAATCTCGCCGACCGGGATGATGTCGGTAGGCACGCCATCGATCTCGTCGGGAATCCGCTCTTGCTGCGGTACGTCGAACCGAGCCAGCTTGGCGCGTACGTAGACTCTCACCGCGTTCATCGAAGTCACGTTGTTCGACGTCCACTTCGGCCCATACCCGAAACCGACGATATTGCTCCACAACGGAATGGCAGCGAGATAACTCCGCTCCTCATCGCCTTCCATCGCCGCGGCGACGGAGTCCTCACCGTACATGAGACTCGCAAGTCTCCGCTTCAATGAGTAAGCCTTGGCCGTGATTTCGTCGGTTCCTTCAATGGTCATGAGCAGATCCTCCGATACGTGGGAGGGCGCAACTCGCCAAATTTCCCGGCTTCGACGTGCCCGCGGGGAATCCTTTCGTCACGTCCCTCCAAGGAAGCAGTGAAGAAGAAAGGACCTGACCTCATGCGTACACGATTTCTGCTCATGCCTCTCGCTCTGCTCCTGACCACATTCGCCGCCCTTGCGGCTGAGAGGGGTCAAGCTACGGCCACGGTCTATGCGTTCCCCACGTCCACGGAGGCCACGGACATCCTCGATCAAATCGGCGGCGCCCTTACGTCGCGGCAGGCGCTGGACAAAATCGCGGATCTGGCGTCCTCCGCGAGGTTCCTGAGCAAGAAGGGCGACCTGGTCCGGATCTACTGCTTCTATCGCGAGGACGGTACGAAAAAAGTGGAGATTCAGATCGACGAGAAGACGCGGCAGCCGCTGATTGCGGACCAGCTCAAGAACTTGATTCGCCTGGCTCGAGCAGTTGCCGCCGATGCGCCTGACGTGGCCGGCGCTCCACTTATCAAGGTCGAAGTATTCGATTACAAGCTGAAGTTGCCGCGTGCGACGCTGAAGATTACTGCGGAGATCAAGGACAATCCTGATAACACCGAACTCGCCATCGCGGGCACTCCGCAGTGGTTCGTGATCCTCGACTTCACAAACGGCGGTGAAACGACAAATGCCGGCGAGACGACCGCCACGATCCTGACCGGGTCGCGTGAAGCGTTTTCGATCTCCGCCGATGTCCCTCTCAGCTCGCTCGGAGACGTCGACGTGGACGAGGAATTGGAGAGCGCCGAACTGGAAGAGACGCCGGAGACGTTCTATGCCGCGCTCAACTACGCCCCATTTGGCGACGTAGCCAGCACACCGGTGAGATTCACGGAGGCGCTGACACTCAAGGCTCTCCTCAAAGCATCCCGCCGCCCGACAGATTCGTTCGGCGTCGGTATCGGTCTTCGTCCGGGTTTCTTCGCGAACAATCCGACCCTGAGCGGATATCCGTTCCTGCGCGTGCTCGACACATTGTCACCCTATGTTGCTTACACGAGAACGCGCGGCGAGGAGGACCAGCAAAACGCGGACGGCACTACGCACAAATTGCGATTCAAGCGCCACGATGTCGTGATCGGCATCTCGCTCGATCTCGAAAAAGCGCTCGACTTCGTCAGCGGCGATGACGAAGAAGAGGAAAAAGAACCGTAAAGCGTGGAGCCACCCGCATGCGAAAAGCCGGTATTGCTCTCATCGCGCTCGCCTTTGTCTGCGTTCTCGAAGCACAACAGCCCATCGTCACTGATACCGCGTCAGGGAAAACGCCCGATAGAGCCAGCCAAGTGGTGATTATCGGCAGTCAACCATTGACGGTCAGCAAGGCGCCCGTGAGCGGTGCGTTCGAGCCACCTACGCTCACGGGTCCGGATGAGATGATTTTCAAATTCGACGTCGCGCCGGTCGTCGAAGGTCAGCCGCACCCGAACCGCACGATCGTGCTCGTGCCGCCGCTCGGTTTCTCATTGAATCGCGATCGCTTTCATTTCGCCGCCAAAGACGGAGTCCACGGCGAGGTAATCATCAGGCGCACTCAGGACGCTGGTCGAGGTCGTATCCTGACCGCGGCGATTCTGTCCACGGAATCATCGTCGAATCCGGCGCGGCGAGGGGACCCGATCTCGACCACGTATTTCTCGTTCACCTACGTACCCCTGGTGACGTTGCGACTCTATTTCCTCCTCGGCGTGCTGGGAATTGCGATCGGATACTTCGTACGCGCGGCCAAGAAACTCCTCGATTCGACGCAACCGGCGCCGCACCGCGTCGCGTTGGCGCAGGCCCAGGCGATCCGCGCGGCCGGGGCTGACAACGTGGTGCCGCCATCGACGCCGCAGACTCTTTTCTGGAAATACTGGTACCTGCTCGACTTCGGCGTCACGGTGATCCTGGGGATCGTCGTGCTGATCACGCTCATGCAGAACGGCCTGCCCCCGACGACGGCCGGTTACCCTGTGAACGCCTTTGCCATCGGGTTCGGAATCGGATTGCTCACCAACACAGAGATCATTACGAAGGTAACGCCTCGTTGAGAGTGGCACCTCGCTCGAATGAGAGATATTCCGCGATCGAAAGGAAACCTATCTCGCCACGATACGTACTACGGGCATCTTGGAACAGCGCCGCGTCCTTCTGTGGAGTCTTGCTCTCGCGCTTCTGACAATCCTCTCGATTCTGTTCATCGACCGGCCGCTCGCCGCTGCTCTTGCGCCATCCGAGCGGGCCATGCAATCGGCGACCGGTCCGATCATCCACGCGCTCGAAGTGACGTTTGGATTTCCGATCTCGAAGTTCCTCACCGGCGCGGTGATTCTGGTCGCATCGCTCGCGCTGTTTCCGTTCGCACGTTTTCGTCCGACCGCGCGCATCCTTCTGTTCGTGGGCGCGGCGCAATTCACCGCGCGTCTCGTGGCGGGCGTGCTGAAGAACGTTTTCCTGCGGCCACGGCCCTATGAAACGTACACCGGCTTTTTCTCCGACGGCAGCAGCTTTCCGAGCGGCCACGCGGCGCACTTCTGGCCGTTCTTCTTCGCGGCGATAATCGCGTTTCCGCGGTGGCGCATTCCGCTGCTGATCCTCGCGGCGTTCGTGTCGGTCTCGCGCGTGCTCGTCAACGATCACTATCTCGGCGATGTGCTGGCATCCGGCGCGATCGCGGCGATCGTCACGTACGGCTACGCACGGCTGCCGATCCTGAAGCGCGCGCCGTAACTCTCGCGGAAAGCAACTCGTCCCATCATCACAATGCGCGTAGCTGCCGCTGTGGTCATCGCGGTTGTGATCGGATGGATTGCTCGAGGACTCGCGGTGGGCCAGTGAATGCCGCGCCTCAGACCGTCGTTCTCACGCTGAACCACTCGCCGACGAGAGCGACTGCGCCTGTTCCACCATCGCCTGAACCTCCGCCGGATCGATTGCCGGAACCGATTGCCGAAGTACCGAAATTCAGCGGCAAACGGATCGGGACCTTCGGCACGAACGATGTGCGATTAGCTGATTTTGTTCGCAGGTGATCGCGTCGGAAGTGATTTTGTTCTACGTCCGTTTCTGCTCGAAGCGTGCAGGTGCAGGCGCTGACCGCGCCATCCGCTCTTCCTCAGCGGATCGCATTAGAGCCCGCGCAGTAACGCCATGACTTCGTCGCCGCTCGACGCGGACAGCAACCGCTCGACCGCGGCTTCATCGCGAAACAGCTTCGCCGCGGCCGACAGAAAGTGCAGATGCTCGACCACCGCGTTCTGCGGCGAGACGAAGGCGAGCATCGCCTGCGTGCCACTGCGGCCGGCGATGCCGTTTCGATTGAGGCCGAGGCCGGCGATGACGGTGGAGATGGTGTCGGTGCGGCCGTGAGGGAGGGCGGCGCGGCCGGACGCGGTCGAGCCGGCCGATTCGCGGCGCAACACGGTCTCGATGCACCCTTCGATCGCCGACCCTGCGAGCCCGGCGCGCATCAGCGCGGGGCGGAGCAAGGCGGCGATGGCGTCATCGAACGACCGCTCCTCGAGCGGCACGACCACCGCTCCGGACGCGATCACGTCCGCCAGTCGAATCGCGGTTTGCGTCATCGCGGCCACCGTACGGGATCAGCGCCGCAACCGCAAGCCGCGTCCGTTCGGACTCGTCTTGTGTTACGTTTCCCCACCGCACCACATGGAGCCGTCAGAGCAGCAGCACAGCAGGCGCTATCTCCTCACACTCTCCTTCGGAGCCCTCGGCGTCGTCTACGGTGACATCGGAACGAGCCCCCTGTACGCGTTCCGCGAGTGTTTCGCCCCCTCGCACCATCTGCCGGTGAACGAAGCCAACATCCTCGGCATCCTGTCGCTGGTCTTCTGGGCGCTGATCATCGTCGTCTCGATCAAGTACCTGACGTTCGTGATGCGGGCCGACAACCGCGGGGAAGGCGGCATCCTCGCGTTGATGTCGCTGCTCGAGCCGCGCCGCTCGAAGCGCCGGGGCATGCTGCTCGCGCTCGGGTTGTTCGGCTCGGCGCTGCTCTACGGCGACAGCATCATCACGCCCGCCATCTCCGTGCTCAGCGCGATCGAAGGCCTCGAGATCGTCGCGCCCGGGATGCACACGTACGTCATCCCGATCACCATCGTCGTGCTCATTGGCCTGTTCATGGTGCAGAAAGCCGGCACGGCCAAAGTGGGCACGATGTTCGGTCCGATCATGCTGGCGTGGTTCAGCGTCATCGCCGTGATGGGCATCTGGCAGATCGTCCAGGAACCGTCCGTGCTGCGCGCCGCGCTGCCGACGTATGCGTTCCGCTTCTTCATGACCAACGGCTTCACCGGCTTCATCGTGCTCGGTTCCGTGGTCCTGGTCGTCACCGGCGGCGAAGCGCTCTATGCGGACATGGGACATTTCGGTCTGCGTCCCATTCGACTGGTGTGGTTCTGGTTCGTCTGCCCGGCGTTGCTGCTCAACTACTTCGGGCAGGGGGCGTTCCTGATGCATACGCCCGCGGGCCGCGAGAATCCGTTCTTCCTGATGGCGCCGGCGTGGTCGCGGTATCCGCTGATCGCGCTCTCGACCGTCGCGGCGAGCATAGCTTCGCAAGCAGTCATCTCCGGTGCCTACTCATTGACGCGTCAGGCCGTGCAGCTCGGTTATCTTCCGCGCATCCGCATCCGTCATACCTCCGCGCGCGAGATGGGACAGATCTACATCGCGTCGGTGAACTGGGTGCTGATGTTCGCCGCGATCGGGCTCGTGCTCGCGTTCCGCAGCTCGGGCAATCTCGCCGCCGCGTACGGCGTCTCGGTCACGACCACCATGCTGATCACGACCATCATCCTCGCCGTCGTCGAGCGCGAGCGCTGGAAGTGGTCGCTGCCGGTCATCCTGCTGCAACTCGTGCCCTTCCTGATCGTCGACCTCGCATTCTTCGGCGGCAACATCATCAAGGTTCCGGATGGCGGCTGGTTCCCGATCCTGGTCGCGATCATCGTGTTCTTGCTGATGACCACGTGGCGGAAGGGGAGAAAGATCCTCAGCGCGCGCCTCGCGTCGCAATCGCTCACGATCGAAGATTTCCTGCGCGAGCTCGAACACAACCGCATCCCGCGCGTGCCCGGTACGGCGATCTTCATGTCGCGCAGCAACGAAGGCGTGCCGACCACGCTGCTGCACAACATCAAGCACAACAAGGTCGTGCATCAGCGCACGGTATTGCTGACGGTGGAGACGGAGGAGCGCTCGCATCTCTCCGACGACGAACGCTACGAAACGATGGACCTCGGCCATGGCGTGTCGCGCCTGACGCTGCACTTCGGCTTCATGGAGGAGCCGGACATCCCCGACGCGCTGGAACGCATCGCCGCTGCCGGACAAGTGAAGTTCAATCCGATGGCAACGAGCTATTTCCTTGGCCGCGAAACGCTGATCCCGACGCGACAGCCCGGCATGGCCATCTGGCGCGAGCACCTGTTCGCGTCGATGATGCGCAACTCCTCGAGCGCGTCCGTGTTCTTCAGTCTCCCGCCGAATCAGGTCATCGAGCTGGGCGCGCAGGTCGAGTTGTAGGTAGAGGAGCGCTGGCGTCCCGCGCCGGCTGCCCTCGCAGCCAGGCGGCGCTGCGGGACAGCGCCCCATCAGCCGTTGCGGGACACCGGCGCTCCGCTCGGGGCATGGCCGCACGGGACAGATGTTGTCGATGCGATACGAGTACAGATCGCCGGCGCCCGGCACATCGCTCAGCGATGAGTGATCGAGAAAGGCCACATACGCATGGGTCCGAGCAGGACGCATTGCGATTGAAGCCATGTTCGTCCACGCCACGAGCCTGCCGTGGCCGACCGCGGTGACCGCACCAGTATCCGTGTTACTGCTCGGAACGGCGTGGGGTGCGGCCGAGGCCGCGATTGCAAAGATGAGAAGCGAGAGGAGCGAGAGGAAGCGGTTCCGTGTCATGGGATCAATGGCGCACGCTGCGGCGCCGGTCGGGTAAGGACCCCTGCGAGACCAACCGCGCGGAGGCTGGATCGATCGTCGCGCGTGCAGGCGGGACGCGATAGGCGAACAGATCGCCGGTAGCGTGCGGGAAAGTGATCTGCGGCGTCGTGAACAGCAGCAGACCATTCTTCGACGGACCGAGTGTGCTGGAGGCCCACTGCGTCGGCACTTCGAGAAGCGGCAACCGCGGTGCGATCTCGCCAGCCGCATTGATGAAGATCGTGTCGTAGCGGCTGCCGGAGCTCGCGACCAGCACCAGCGAACCAGTCTCGTATGGTTCGACGTCGATGAGCTGCGTGGCCTGCAGAAACGGCCGCCGTTCGCCGAAGCCGGCGAATGGATCGAACGGCATCGCATCGACATCATCGCCGTCCTGCATCAGAAGAAGCGGCGCGGCGCCGCGCGTCAGGTGCATGTTGTACGCGGTTACTGGAAGCGGTCCCGTTGAGAATCGTGCGCCCGCCGTGCCGTCGGCTCGAAGCTCGACGGCATCGACCGACAATGAATTCTGGTAAATGGCCCACCAGTGTCCATCGAGGTTCTCGAGTGCGAGCAGCGTTCCCATGCCGAGCTCCAGCCTGGCGACGATGTTCAGCGACTCATCGAGATATGCCACGTGCGTAATGGTCGGCTGGCCGCTTTGATAGGCGACCACCCAATGGCTGCCGTTCCATTGAACCGACGACAACCCGCCGAAGATCGAACGATTGATGGTTTTGGGGGGACCGAGCTTGACGCCTTCCGGCGAGACGAGCTGCACGAGCGCGTTGTCGTATGAAACCGAAGTGTTGAAGCGCGACAGCAAATAGGAATAGCCGATCAGATACTGGCGGCCGTTCGTCGCCACACGTGGCTCATGACCGCGGCCGACGCCGATGGCATTGCGATCGAACGGCGAGTCGAGGATGCGCATGTAGACGGCATGCGTGTTGGCGTAGACGCTGTACATGCTCGTCCACGCCACGAGTGTCGACGCGCCATTCGTCGCCGAGGCTGCGCCGGCGTCGTTGTAAAGCAGCGGAATGGCGTTTGATGCGGCCGAGGCCGGCAGGGCGAGCGTGAGGGTAACGATGAACGAAGGGACGAGTTTCCGGGTCATAGCGCTGTAGTGAGATACGGCGCCTCCGCTCAAAACGTCACCGTGCCAGCTCGAGCACCATCCGGTATGCGGTCACCTTCTGCGCCGGATCGTTCATCACGCCCGAGGTGCCGATGAAGAGGAGATTGAAGAGGCGGTAGATCTGTTCGCCAGCCTGCGCGATGACCTTCGCGCGATTCTCGACCCAGCGGCGATGGCCGTTCCGCGCCCACAGGTGATAGTTGTGCCGGTCATTGTAGAGACCGACGAGCTGCATGCGCGACTGATCGATCGCCTCGAGCAGCTCCGGTACATAGACCATGCGGAACGTACCTGGCCAGACGTATTTGGTAATGAAGCTCGATGTGCCGAACGGCACCTTTCCCGCCGCGTAATCGAGATACGCACGCGCGCCCGGCTTCAGCAGGTCGGAAAACCGCTGCATGACACGTGGATAATCGGACAGGTCTTCAATGACGCCCATGCACGAAATCGCGTCGAACCGACGCCCCGGCTGATATGTGAAGAAATCCTGAAAATGCGCGTCGGCATTGAGGCCGTGTTTCGCGATGAGCTCGCGCGTGAATCCGAGCTGGTGCTTCGACAGCGTAATGCCCGTGACGCGCACACCGCGGCTGGCGCAGAAGCGCGTCATGCCTCCCCATCCGCAGCCGATCTCGAGCAGCTCCTGTCCGGGCTGTAAGCGGAGCGAATCCCACGCGAATTCGTATTTGCGCTGCGAGCTCTGCTCGAGCGTTTCGCCGTCATTGAGATAAATGCCCGGCGTGTAGGCGTAATAATCGCGGTCGAGCGCCAGCAGCTGCACGTTGTTCGAGTCGTAATGCTTCGCGATCCACTCCGGATTGAGTTTCTCGCGGCCGAAGATCATCGGCTGCACGCGCCGCCAGATCTTCAGCCACGCGTTGCGATCGGACAGCGCGTTGCGCAGCCACATCGCTTTGATGGCGTCGCCTTCGATGTCGAGATCGCCGCGGACGTACGCATCCGCGATGCGCAGCTCTTCGGTCGACCGCAGCGCACGCAAGCCGCGCTCGTTGCGGATATGAACGGCGAACTCGGGCGCGGCGTCGCCGATCGCGATCGTTTCGCCGCCGGGAGTATGCACATGAAAGGAGCAGGGGAAGCTCGCGCGCGACAACAGTCGGGAGATCCAGCCGGTATTACCTGATTGCACCGGCGCGGTTGCAACGTCGGTCATGACTGCTCCTCCGATTGGTGGTGTGCGGAAAGCTTACTACGTATGCTTCGCCGGATGTCCAGCCACATTCCTGAAACACCCGACGTCTCGTATTGGGAAGCTTCGCCTGATTTCCGCGCGCTGTGCCGGCGCAAACTCTCGGCAGGCGCGTATGCGTGGGCCGAGCCGCAACTCGCGGCGATGGGGGAGCGCGCGGCGAAGGAAGTCGCGCCGCTCGCCGCTATTGCCGATCGCGAAGGACCGCGACTGGTCACGCACGATGCGCGCGGCGAGCGCGTCAATCGCGTCGACTATCACCCCGCGTATCGCGAGATGGAACGCATCGCGTACGGCTCCGGGATGATCTCCATGAAATATCAGAGGCACGAGCACTCCCACGCCGCTCCCTTCGTCGGCTTCGCCCTCGGCTACCTGTTCGCGATGGCGGAAATGGGTCTCTATTGCCCGCTCTGCATGACCGACGGCGTGGCCCGGGTGCTCACGCGGCACGGCACGCATGAACAGGTCACCCGCGTCGTTCCGCATCTCACATCGAGCGATCCGCGCACGTTGTGGACCGGCGGGATGTTTCTCACCGAGCGCGCGGGCGGGTCCGACGTCGGCGTGAACGAGACAGTCGCGAAGAAAGACGCGAGCGGCACGTGGCGACTCACCGGTCACAAATGGTTCTGTTCGAACGTCGACGCGCAGGCCGTGCTGGTCACGGCGCGCGTCGATGGTGTCGCGGGCACGAAGGGTCTGCGCACGTTCCTTCTCGAAACGCGTGAGAATCCCGGCTTCGTCATCGAGCGCCTGAAGGAAAAGCTGGGTGTGCGCTCGATGCCGACGGGTGAGGTCACGCTGATGAATGCGCGTGCCGAGGAGGTGGGCGGATTTGCGGCGATGGCGGAGATGCTCAATCTCTCGCGGTTGTACAACGCGGTCGCGTCGGTGGCCGTGATCGGGCGTGCCGTGTACGAGACGCGCCATTACATCGAGCGCCGGCATGTATTCGGGCGGCCGATCATCGAATGGCCGCTCGCGCAGCAGACGTTCTTCGACATCGAGGCCGAACAGGTTGCGGCGATGCTGCTGACGTTCGAGACGGTGGACACGCTCGCACGCGCGGACGCCGGCGACGCGGACGCCGCGAAATTGCTCCGCATTCTCACGCCGATCGCGAAGGCGATCACGGGCAAGCTCGCGGTGCCGTGCGTGTCCGAGGCGATGGAGTTGATCGGCGGGAACGCGTACATCGAGGACAGTCCCATGCCACGCCTGCTGCGCGACGCGCAGGTGCTGCCGATCTGGGAAGGGACGACGAACATCCTCATGCTCGATGCGCTGCGCGTGATGAACAAGGACGGCAGCCACGAGCTATTGCTGTCGCGCACGCGCACGCAGTTTCCGGCTGAGAGTGAGGCGCTCGCGAATGCGCTGCCGTCACTCGACGAACAGGACACACGCGGGTGGGTCGATCGTCTCGCGCGCTTGTTCGAACTGACGCTGCTCATCGAGGCGGAGCATGGCGAGTACGCGGATCGGTTGCAGGACAGGCCGCTGGGGTTGATTCCGGGAGCTCGCACATAAGAAGTTATCTGGAGCCGCGCGGTATGGAGTGCGGCTATGCCGCCGCACTCCATACCGTGTCCGCGAATTCGATCTGCAACGTCACGTTTGCCTGCGCGCCGCGGTCGAGCAGGTAGCGGCCGCATGCCGCGATGTACAAGCGCTGCGACCAGAACTGCTGCAGCGCTTCGTATGCCTCGGCGATCACCGCCGGTTCCTGCGCCGTGGTCATCGCGGCGTGCAACTGCCGCGCGCCGCGCACGAACGATTCGAGTCGCGAGCGCAGTTGCGGGTGTCCATCGCCGACCGTCCACGCGAATGAGCCGGGAAGGCGTTGCTGCTCGAGCAGACCGAGCGCGCCACCGATGCGTCGAACCGGCTGGCCGCGCAGCCACGCGCGAAACGCGCCGCGATAAGCCTTGCGCCGCCCCTCGAACGTGCGCCGCGCCGCGAACGTGCTCGCATACGGCATGGCCGCGGCGAGTGGATCCGCCCAATCGTCGAGCGACTGCGTGACCGTGCCGAGCGTCGCCAGCAGCGCATCGCGCTCGAACATCAGTTGCAGGCGGATCGAGCCCTTCCTGCCGATGGCTTCGGCGAAAAGCGACTCATCGGGCGGACAGACGTCCCACATGCGTGCGAGGTCGAGCATCCGCTCGAGGTCATCTTCGCGCAGCGCGTTGCGTTCGAGCAGCATCGCCACATGCAGGCCGTAGTCAAAGTCGAGCGTGGTCGGCGACTGGAGGAACTCCGTCATCTGTGCCTTCAGATCGACGGTCCATTCGAAGTCGTTCTGGGGCAGGTTCTTCTCGTCGTACCGGCGGGTGCCGCGCGCGGTGATCAGACGGAATCCATCGAGCGACGTGCGCGTGGTGAGCTTGAAGATACTGGTGTCTTTCGCGGACAGCGGGCCGAGGGAGAAGCCGCTCGATGATTTGCGCGTCAGCGTCGTCTCATTGAGATAGCGCTTCAGCGTTCGCGACGCGGTATCGCGCCGCAGCATCTCGGTGAGCTTCACGAAATCGCCGGAGATTGCGCGCGCGTAATCGCTCGGAAGCCGCGCTTCGTCGTGCAGGATGAAGTCGGCGATGGCCGTGCTCTCGTCGATGCGCGCATATTCGTATGCGAAGCCGGCGGTCGCTTTCCAGCGCGCGGCCTTGACCAGCCGCGATCGCAGCTCCTTCCGCAACTCGGCGGCCGCCTTTTCCTCGCGCGCGCCTTCCGGTTCGAGCGCATCGAAGAGCGCGTCGAGCGCGTCGTCAATTGTCGGAACGGCGCTCGCTTCCGCGCCGAACGAGACATCGATGCCGAACGAGTGATCGCGCGATTTCGCCTTCTTCACCGCGATGCGGAACAGTCCTTCCCGCGTGCGCGAGATGACGACGGAGAACTGGTCCGTCACTTTCACCGATGCGGCGATCTCGAGTCCCGCGCGCAACTTCACCGCGATCGGTACACGAGGGAACAAGCCCTGGACGATCTCGCCGAGCTTCGACGCGAACACGTCTGCCCATGTGAACGTCACGGACGTCGATAACGCGCCGCCGAGGTCCAGGGCCAGCGCTTCGCCGGATTTCAGCGAGCGGACGTCTTCGAGCGAGAGCAGCGTTCGCGGCGATGAAAGGTCGGCGCTCATCGCGTTCCAGGCGCCGTCCGTCGCGGCGTGAATGCGATAGTCGCTCAGTTCCACGTTGCTCGTCGCGCTGGCGGTGCCGAGGCCGAAGCCGACCTTGCCTTGCGCCTTCGCCGAGAGTTTGTACTTCACCCACGCGGACTGCAGGTCGAAGGCGATGTGCGCATTCTCACCGAACACTGCATCCTCATCTTTGTCCTCGGCGCGATTGAGCACGCGCACCGACAACGCCGCGGTCGGCGTGAACGTGACCGCGCCAACGCGCAGTGGCGCGCTCATGCTCGTCTGCAGCGGCTCGTCTCCGATCTTCGCCAGCGGCTGATCGAGCACGGCGCGGCGCAGCACTTCCAGGTCAGCGATGTCGGACATGCGCTCGAGAATAGCACCGACGCCGAGGACGGCTGGGCCTATACTCGTCGCACGTGTCCGCCGGTCCACGCGTCACGATCCTGATGCCCGTCTTCAACGGGCAGCGCTATGTCGACGAGGCCATCGCCAGCGTCGTAGGGCAGGGCTTCGACGACTTCGAGTTCGTCATCATCGACGACGGGTCGATCGACGATACGCCGTCGATCCTCGCGGCATGGGCGCAGCGCGACGCGCGCATCCTCGTGCATCGCTCGCCGCGCAATGAAGGCATCAGCGCCGCGCTCAATCGCGGACTCGCATTCGCGCGCGGCGAATACGTCGTGCGGCAGGATGCGGACGATCTCTGCCTTGCCGGTCGCATCGCAAAGCAGGTGGCCGTGCTCGACGCCGATTCGTCCGTCGTGCTCGTGTCCGCGGGCTACGAGCTGATCGGCTCCGACGGCCGCAGTCGCGGCCTGCGCATGCGCCTCGGCCCGCCTCCAGTGATCGAGTATCTGATGAACTTCAGCAACGCGGTGGGCGGACACGGCCAGGTGATGTTCCGCCGGGCCACGGTGCTCGGACTCGGCAACTACCGCCTCGAATTCGAGTTCTCGCAGGACTACGACCTCTGGTCGCGCCTCATGCGTCATGGGCAAGTCGTCGTGCTGCCGATCGTGGGCATGCGTCATCGCCTGCACGACAAGCGCGTGAGCATCGTCGCCGGTCAACAGCAGATGAGCAGGTCGCTCAGCATCAGCCGCCGCAATCTCACCGCGCTCCTCGGGCACGAGCCGGACGACGACGAATTCGCGGCAATGTCCGCCGTGTGGCGTCAAACGGATCGCCGAGGTTCCGCCGCGGCTGCGCATCGCTTGTTCCGCGAGGCGTACGCGCACTTCAAATCCACGAACGCGAATCGCGAGCATCGCCGGCATGTGCGCCTTGCGAAAGCACACGCGTGGTTCCTGAGCGCCGCAATGTGCGCGAAGCGCGGGCACATGCTCGACGCGATCGCGCACCTTGGCTACTCGCTGCTCTGGCATCCGGCGGGATTTGCGACCGGCGCCATCGCGGTCGCGGGGCGTCTCGCGCGCCGGACCGGCGGCGTCCTCGCACCCCTCATCCGCCTTCGGCACCTTCTCCCCTCGCCGAGGGGAGAAGGCTACAAGGCGCGGCTGCCTATGTAGCCCGAAGGCCGGGTGAGGGGCTAAAACAGCGTTAGCCCTTTGGCCTGCAGCTCGGCCAACGTATCGAGGAACCGCGCCCGCGGGATCTCTCGCGCTCCGAGCGCTTCCATATGCGGCGTCATCACCTGACAGTCGATCAGCCACGCGCCCCGCGCGCGCAGGTGATCGATGAGGAACAGCAGGGCGAGCTTCGACGCATCGGCGCGCCGATGGAACATGCTCTCGCCCGTGAACACGCCGCCGCAGTCGACGCCGTAAAGACCGCCGACGAGCTCATCGCCTTCCCACGCCTCGACGCTGTGCACGTCGCCTGCGTCGTGAAAGCGCGTGTACGCCGCGATCATCGGCGGCGCGATCCACGTCCCATCCTGATCGGGCCGATCCGCGGCCGCACACGCGCGGATCACCGCGCGAAAGTCGCGATCGATCGTGAACGTCAGGTTCGCGTGCGCCTGCGATTTGCGCAGCGAACGGCCGACATGCAGCTCATCGAACAGGATCACCGCGCGCCGCCGCGGCGAGAACCACGGCAGCGGCAGCCCGTCGTGCGGCCATGGAAAGATCCCCTTGCGATACGCCTCGCGCAACGTCTCGACGCGCAGGTCCTCGCCCATCGCGACGATGTCGCTCGGGGCATAGCGCGGGTCGGGGAACGTCGACATGCGGATCAGTACCCCTTCACCCAGCCCTCTCCCCCTCGAGGGGGAGAGGGTTGGGGTGAGGGAGTGAGGCGAGCGTCAACTCGTCGTTCTCCGCGTCGATCACGACCTTGCCTCCGCCTTCGAGCGATCCGAACAGCACCGCGTCGACCAGCGGCTCCTTGATTTTCGTCGAGATCAAACGCGCCATCGGCCGCGCGCCGAACGAGCGGTCGTAACCATGCTTGGCCAGCCAGGCGCGGCCGCCTTCGCGCAGCTCGAGTGTCACGTTCTTCGTTGCGAGTTGTGCGCGCAGCTCGCCGATGAACTTGTCGACCACGCGCTCGATGGTCTCGAACTCGAGCGGCTCGAACGCGATCCAGGCGTCGAGCCGATTGCGGAACTCGGGCGCGAACGCACGCTCGATCGCTCCGCGTCCGCGGCCGCTCACCGCGTTGTTCATGAAGCCGGGCGATGCATCCGTCATCTCGCGCCCGCCCGCGTTGGTGGTCATGATCAGGATCACGTTGCGGAAGTCGGCCTTCTTGCCGTTGTTGTCGGTGAGCGTGGCGTGATCCATCACCTGCAGGAGGATCGAGAAGAGGTTCGGATGCGCCTTCTCGATCTCGTCGAGCACGAGCACCGCGTACGGCGTCTTCGTGATCGCATCCGTCAGCAGGCCGCCCTGATCGAAGCCGACGTATCCCGGAGGCGCACCGATGAGGCGGGACACGGTGTGCGGCTCCATGTATTCGCTCATGTCGAAGCGGATGAACTCGACGCCGAGCGATTGCGCGAGTTGCCGCGCGAGCTCGGTCTTGCCCACGCCGGTCGGGCCGCTGAAGAGGAACGAGCCAATCGGCTTGTCGGGATGGCCGAGGCCGGAGCGGGAGAGCTTGATGGCGGCGACGACTTGTTTGATGGCGTGGTCCTGGCCGTAGATGACCGCCCGCAGATCGCCGTCGAGCGCCTGCAGGCGATCCTTCTCCTTGATCGCGACGGTGCGCGGCGGAATCTTTGCCATGCGCGACACCACGGTCTCGACCTCCGGCACATCGATCGTTTGCGTGCCGGTGGTCTCCTCCGTGCGTTGCATGCGCGCGCGTGCGCCCGCTTCGTCGAGCACGTCGATGGCCTTGTCGGGCAGATGCCGATCGTGAATGAACTTCGCGGAGAGCTCGGCGGCGAGGCGGATCGCTTCCGGCGTGAAGGTCACGCCGTGATGCTCCTCGTAGTACGACTTGAGTCCTTCCAGGATCTGCACGGTCTCTTCGACCGTCGGCTCGCCGACTTCGATCTTCTGGAAGCGGCGCGCGAGGGCACGGTCGCGCTCGAACGATTGCTTGTATTCGCCGTACGTCGTCGATCCGATCACGCGCAGCTTGCCCGATGCGACCGCCGGCTTGAGCATGTTCGACGCGTCCATCGTGCCGCCGCTGACCGCGCCCGCGCCGACGATCGTGTGGATCTCGTCGATGAAGAGGATCGCGTCCTTCTTTTCCGTCAGCGCCGTGATGACCGCCTTGAGGCGCTGTTCGAACTCGCCGCGATACTTCGTGCCCGCGAGGAGCGAGCCCATGTCGAGCGACCAGACCTCGACGTTCTTCAGCACGTTGGGCACGTCGCCGAGGTGGATCTTGAGGGCGAGACCTTCGGCGATGGCGGTCTTGCCGACGCCCGGCTCGCCGACGAACAGCGGGTTGTTCTTGCGGCGCCGGCAGAGGATCTGGACCGTGCGCTCGAGCTCGAGCGAGCGGCCGATCAGCGGATCGATCTCGCCGCTCTTCGCGCGCTCGAGCAGATTCACGGCGAAGCTCTTGAGCGGATCGCGCACCGGCGCCTCATCCTCGACCCCCGTGGGCGAAGGCATCCCCGCCGGTGACCCTTCGGGACCGTTCTTCGGAATCCCGTGGGAGAGGTAGGTGAGGACGTCCAGCTTGTCGACGCCATGACTGCGCAGCAGGAACACCGACTGCGATTTCTCGGCGTGATAGATGGCGGCGAGCATCTGGCCCGTGTCCACTTCCTTCTGCCCCGAGCTCTGCGCGTGCAGTTGCGCGTAGTGAATGACGCGTTGCAGCATCGTGGTGAGCGTCGGCTGGATGTCATCTTCGGCAAGGCGCTCGTAGGTCTTTTCGATGAACTGATCGAGCTGGATCTTCAGCTTTTCAACATCGCCGCCGCATGCGCGGATGACGTCCGCGGCGAGGCGATCGTGGAGCAACGCGAACAGCAGATGCTCGAGCGTGACGTACTCGTGGCGGCGGCGAACGGCCTCGTTCACCGCGAATTCGAATGTGGCTTGCAGCCCTTTGGCAATCATCAGAGGGGTTCCATGGTAGCGAGCAGCGGAAATTCGTGCTCGCGCGCGAGAGCGGTGGTCTTCTCCACCTTCATCTCGGCGATCTCGTACGTGTATGTGCCCGCGGTGCCGGCACCGCGGAGGTGGACGTTGAGCATGACCTGCACAGCCTGCTCCTCGGGCATGTTGAAAATCGACTCGAGGACCCAGACCACGAACTCCATGGTCGTGTAGTCGTCGTTGTGCAGAAGGACGCGGAAGAGGGGAGGCTCTTCGACCTTCTCTTTGCTCTCCGCTACCGCGGCTTCTTCGTACTGTGCGTCGGGTGGCAGCATCTTCAGCGACGTTTTAACGCAAAATGCCTACTCGTTCATGCCTGCACCTCTGCCGCGCGTCAGCCGATACGCCCCGGCGGTCTTTTTCATCTGCGGCTTCGTCTGGGATGCGGTGACGCTCGGCCGGAAAATCAAGCCGGTCGACCTCTTTCTCCTGGCCGCCTATCTCGCGGGCGCAACGGTGATCCTGGTGATGCTCGGGCGGGGCGCGCAGTTCCGCGGCTCGCAGTACCTCGCGGCCATGCTGCAGTTCTTCTTCGGCGGCATGTTCAGCGCGCTGTTGATCTTTTACTTTCTTTCCTCCGGCGGTCTCGGCGGCTATCTGGTGGTCCTCAGCCTGGCCGCGCTGCTCATCGCCAACGAGTTCCTCGGCAACCGCTACAGCGAGCTGACGCTCTCGTGGATGCTCTACACGCTCAGCGCGTGCATGTTCTTCAACTTCGCGCTCGCGCATCTGTTCCGCAGCATCAACACGTTCTGGTTCTACCTCGGGACGCTGATCGCGGTGCTGCTGGTACTCGTGCTGCGCCGCGTGTCACGGCATGAAACGGCGACGGTCGTGCCGTCGATCGCGGCGGTCGCGCTACTGCTCGTGTTCCATCTCTTCAACCTGATCCCGCCCGTGCCGCTGGTGAAGAAACAGATGCTGATCGCACACGACGTGCGACGCGAGGGACGCGGCTATGTCGCACGCATCGAATCGCCCGGCTGGCGCATCTGGCGCGCGTCGTCACCAACGTTCCACCGCAGCGGCAACGAAGCGGTGTATTGCTTCACCTCCGTCTTCGTGCCGAACGGAATCCGCACCACGATCCGCCATCGGTGGGCGCGCGTGAATCGTGACGGCGAGTGGGTGACGATGGACGTGCGCCCCTTCGCGATCACCGGAGGCCGCGAAGGCGGCTACCGCGGCTACACCTTGAAACAAAACGTCATTCCCGGCCGCTGGCGCGTGACCGCGGAATCGGAGAGCGGCGCGACGATCGGGTTCGTGGAGTTTCGGGTAGTGGAAGGGGAGGCGGATGGGAGGGTGGTGGGGTTGTGAGGCGAGATCGTGGAATGATCTGGGGCACTCATCGTTCGACGTAATGCTGCGATGTCACCTGCGATGCGATCGATTGATTCCTGTGTCGAGTGCAGATCGGCTCGTTCCGCCTGAAGCTTCTTTTCCTCTGATGCGATCTGCTCGTTCAACGACTGCGCTTCGGCGGTAGCTTCGTCGACGCGCTGCTTTACCGTTGCGACCTTGCGCCTGAACCTTGGGCTGATCATGGCAACGGCGCAATACATCGATGCGATTTCGGCGCAGCGTCTGGTTTTCTCGCTGTACTCCCCTTCCCCGCGGGCGACCTGTCTGGCATAAGCACAGGCCACTGGTAACTCATGCTGATCGATATAGGCGTTTGTCGCCGCCTTCTTCTGTCTCAGGTCGTTCTTCAGGCTCTTAACGCGGTTGTCTGATTCAGCGATGAAGTCTTTGTGGTCGCCGAGCCGCTGTTTGAGGATTGTCTCCCGCTTTTCGAGGGCGGCAAGCTCGCTTGCAAGGCGTCGTTGCTCCGCCAGCACTGGATCTTCGGTTTCAGCGTTTTCGTCGGTGGCAATCGTCTCGCCCGCAATCAGGACATCATCCGCGGAGCGGCTGTGGCAGGCGCTTGCGCTGAGAAACACTACGGTGGCGATGATGAACAGTCGCATCCCTTGCTTCCTCTTCCTTGCAAGGACACGAACCGAAAACGGATGGCCGTGTCTGTACGGGCGAGGCGAACTTGGATATGTCGAGCGAGCTGCGAATTGCGTGCGCTGCAATGTTCATCTGGATCGCCCTGCCGCTTCGAGCTGAAGCAGGAGCAGTACCCGAGCGCCTCGGTGCGGGAGGCCGGCACATCACCGACGGGCGTCCTGCAAATGCCATCGCGGCCCTCGAAGGAGCCCTAGCTGAATATCGTGAAGAGAAGAACCTGACGGGAGAAGCCGTGACTCTGATGCTCATGGCGATTGCGGAGCGGCACCGCTCCCTCGACGACGCGGCACGCAGCCATTTGCAAAACGCGTTGCACATCGTGCGTGAGCGGAAGGACGCGATCGGAACCTGGCTCGCCCTGCTGCATCTCGCGCAGATGGAACGGTCCCGAGGAAATTACGGCGCCGCTCTCAATTGGCAAGATGAGGCACAGAGCGTCATCGAGAAAGCGGAGGCTTCAGACTCTCCGTTGATGCTCGCCACATTCGAACTCATGGCCACTGCCCTCGGCTTGCCGTCAATGGATTGGAGCGGAGGGCCAACTGGCGCAGGGGAGTATCTGCAGGCGATCGCACTGGAGGCAATCGTGAAGCCGCTCACCCAGAATAGCCATGCAGGCATCCTGATCGAGGTCGGGCAATACGACCGGGCGGAAAAAGCATTGAGCGCTGTGCTCGCCGGCCCGGCACTATTCTCCGGTGGATACCAAGCCTCCGTCGCCGCCCATTTCGGCGAGTTGCGCTATCGACAGCGACGCTTCGCCGAAGCCCGTGTGCACTACGAGAAAGCGCTCCACGGATCTCCGCGCATGCCGTTGAATCCGCTCAATGAGCAATGGATCAAGGCCGGGATTCATAGCCGGCTGGCCGAGTTGGAGATCGCGCAGAACCATATCGGGGAGGCTCTCGCCTGGAACGATAAGTCTCTCGCCGCCATACGCAGTGCGCAGATCCCGCTCGAGAGCAGCATCCTCGAGGAACGGGGCCTTTTGCTCCTCCGAGGCGACCGTCTGCCAGAAGCCGAAACTGCCTTCCGCCAGGCTCTGGGGATCGCCATTGCAAACGATGACTCCTCGAGGCGAGCATCCATCGAGAGTCATCTGGCTGACTTGAGCTTTCTGATGGGCCGGTACGGCACCGCGATCCGCCATCTGGAGGAGGCCATCCGGCAGCAGCAGTTTCTTCATCATCGGGCCGCCGAGGGTCTCTTGTGGGCGAACCTGGCCATCTGCTACATCCTGATGTCCGAAGATGACTCGGCGGACATTCTGTTAGCACAGGCTCACGAGCTGGCCCGAACGACTGACGTAGCGATCGTCCGCGACATTACGACATTTCTGCAGGTCGTGCAGGGATTCCGAAAGGGCACGATTACAAAAGAGGAACTGCGTGATGTCTTCGAGCACCTGATTGCAACTCCGCAATTCAGAAACATGGATATCCACGGAGACGCGGAGCGCGTCTTGCGCGAGAGCATGTTGATCGCTGCCGCGAACACGCCGGACGCCGAGCCGCAGAGGCCGATGACGCTCTCCGCTTACGCTAGTCTGGCGTATTCCAACATGGGATGGCGTCAGCTCCACAACGGTCATACGACCGCGGCTCGACACTTTTTTGAGAAGGCGTTGAACGCGAATGCAACCGGTGAACTGCGCGCGCGATATCACGCCGCGATCGGTGCGTGCCACTGGAGGGACGGAAACATCGATCAGGCCATTCGGTCGTTCAATGAGGCGGCGGATACACTCGACACAGTCGTCGACGACCTGCAAGCCGAGTCGATGCTGGTCTCGTTCCTCGGCAGCAAAGACCATCGTGCCTACTATGACGTTCTGATCGAAGCTTTGCTTCGCGAGCATCATGATGAGAAAGCATTTGAAATTACGGAACGCGCACGTTCTCGTGGATTTCTTCGTCTGATGAATGGTAGGCCGGCAATATTCGCTACCTCCGGCAGTTTGGCGGAGAAGGCACAGGAGCTGCGTCTTCAGATCGAAAACTGGGACACTTTACCCGTGACGGGCGAGACCCGTGACAACCTGCGTCTCCGCTACGATCTCCTTCGATCGCGCATTCAGGCGACAACGTCTAACGGGCCTTCGACGGATGGCGTCCAGCCGCTCTCTCTCGCGGATGTATGGCAAGAGCTGCCCGATCACACGACGTTGATCAGCTACTTCGTTTCGTCGCTCGGCGCTCATGCATGGGTGCTCGACAGAGAATCAGTCGAGCATGTCACTCTCGATCTGGATGCCGGGCGGATGAAACGGGTGACTTGCTGGGCCGCACAATTCGCGAAAGAGGAAATGGCGCCGGGCGCGCAGCGGAGCGCCCGAGTGCCCGGCGACTGCGGATCGGATTCAGCGCGCTCGGAGGAGGTCTACGCAACGCTGTTCGCGCCGCTGCGCAGCAGAATTCGCAATTCCAGGGTCATGATCGTGCCGCATGGAGATCTGCACGATGTGCCATTTGCGGCGCTGCTGGATCCGCACCGAAAGCGCTACCTGGTCGAGGACTACACCTTCACTCATCTGCCGAGTGCGAGCGCTGTTCGGCTCCTGCGAGCGAGAGAATCGCCGGTTCTCGGCAGGAGTCTCGTGCTCGGCGATCCCGATGCCGCAGGGCCGACGAGCCTGCCCGGAGCGAACCGCGAGGTACAGCTCGTGGCTACGATGTTGAGCACCGACGCAAAGATCGGAAAGGAGGCTGCAGAGAACCTTGTCTACAACCTCGACGGCAAGGTAGATCTGCTTCATATCGCTGCACACGGTGCTTACGATCGGAGCGATCCCTCTTTCAGCGCCATTGAGCTGGCCGGCAGCGACAATCGAAACGGGCAATTGACGGTGGATGAACTTCTTTCGGACATCGACCTGTCAGGAGTCAATCTCGTCGTTCTGTCTGCCTGCCAGTCGGGTGTCGGCAAACGCACCGGCGGTGATGATGTCATCAGCCTGACGCGAGCGCTGCTTTACGCGGGCTCTCCTGGCGTGATCTCCACTCTCTGGAGCATCAATGACAAGGCAACGACGTTCCTGATCAAGGAGTTCTATTCGCGGCTTCTCGGGGGATCCACCGCGGCAGACGCATTACGCGCGGCACAATTGAGGATGCTACGCGACGCGCGGTTCCGTGCTCCTTATTACTGGGCCGCGTTTTTTCTGGCAGGCGATCCACTGGGGAAGTGGACAACGCTTTCGCGTTGACCGTGTCTCTCTCTTGGGGAAGGGATCGTCATGTCGCCACTCGCGAAGAGAGTGTTTCTCGCCGGCCTCTGCGTTCTTGCACTGGTCGCTGATGCGGAGCCGCGCCGCCGCGCACTCCTGGTCGGAATCAACGAGTATTCGTCTCAGGCGTCCAAGGCCCTCGCTGGAGGCCGTTTTCAGAATCTCGAGGGAGCGGTCAATGACGTCGAATTGATGCGCGACCTGCTGCGCTCCGTGTACAAGGTCAAGGAAGCGGAGATCGTCGTATTGACGAATCAGGCTGCTGGCCGTGCGGCGATCCTCAATGCGATCGATCAGCACCTGGTCGCCGGCGCGCAAAGCGGCGACATTCTGTTCTTCTACTTCAGCGGCCATGGATCGCAAGTGAAAAACTCGCTGTCCGAGGAAGCGGACCGGCTCGATGAGTCGATCGTGCCGGCGGATGCCAATGATGGTGTCGCCGACATTCGCGATAAGGAGTTGCGACGGCGTTTCCAACCCTTACTCGATCGCGGAGCACGGCTGACGGTCATTCTCGACAGCTGCCACAGTGGTTCGGGCGTTCGCGGATTGCCGCGCAGTGCGAAGACACGCTTCGCCCCTCCGGATCCGCGTGATGTGAGAGATGCCTATCGCGGACCGACACTCGAGGACGGCGGTGCGCTGGTGCTTTCGGCCGCTCGGGACACGGACCTCGCGTTCGAGACCCGCGGGCGTGAGGGAAAACGGCATGGTGTGTTTTCCTGGGCATGGGCGCGCGCCATTCGGGACGCCGCGCCGGGCGAACCTGCGATCGATACGTTTCAGCGCGCTTCGGCACGGATGGCCCTCGAACAGCCGGAGCAGGTGCCGGTGATCGCCGGCAACGCCGAAGCGCGCTTCGCGACTTTTCTCGGAGTCCGGGGGGATCGCCAGTCAGACAGGGTGGCCGTCGCGGTTCGCTCCGTCGAATCGAACGGTCTGGTGATCATCCAGGGAGGCTGGGCGAATGGGCTCACGCTCGAGAGCGAACTTCGCCCCGCCACGAATCCTTCGTCCGCAGTACGGCTTCGCGTCGTTGCGCTCAATGGAGTGAGCGAGAGTGCGGCGACGGTCGTCACCGGATCGACAGACGCGATCCGATCCGGATCACTGCTGGAGCTCGTCGCCTGGGCCCCTCCGCAGAATCGACGGCTTCGCGTCTGGGTGCCGCACGGAGATGAGCGAGTGGTGTCGTTCGCGCGCGCTCTAGCCGTGGCAGCAAAACGCTCCGGCCTTCACTGCCTGGAAGATCCGGCTGACGGTACCGCGAACTGGATCTTCCGTTGGGATGGCGAGAGCTGGGAATCGTTCGATCCGGAGCGGCGCGGTACGAGGCTGGGTCCTTCGCCGGATCGGAAGACGATGTTTCGCACGCTTTCGCGCGGCATGTCGCTTTTCGTGCAGATTCCCGTTTCGCGGGATATCAACCGGCGCATCGCACCGGAGAGTTGGGCGGTCGAACGTGTTGAGAGGCCGGACGACGCGGATTACATCCTCACGGGAAGACTCTCTCGAGGCCGTGTCGAATATGCATGGGTGCGTCCAGCGACGGACACACGCGACCGGCCGCAAAGTACGCTGCCACTCAGGACCGACTGGCACGATGGACAGAAGGCCGGCCAGGTCGCGGCTTTCCTGACGGAGGATCTACGGCGCCTGCAGCGCATCCACTTGTGGCAGACGCTCCCTTCGCCGCCTGAAACACAGTTCAACTATCGCCTTGGCATCCGTCGGCAGCGCGATCAGATGTTGATCACCGATCGAACACTGCTCGCGGAAGAGCTTTACGGTTTCGTTCTGCGCGCGGTGCCGGGACCGCGACACAACTCCGCACCACGGTTCGTCTATGTGTTCATGGTCGACAGCCACGGCAGAAGTGTTCTCATCTTTCCACGCGGGCCGATCGGCTCTGTCGAGAATCGCTTCCCTCGCCGGAACACTTCCCCAGCCGAGATTTCGCTTGGGCCCGACGGGTCGCTCATCCCACAGCCGCCCTTTGGTACGGATACATACTTTCTGCTCTCCACGGAGGAGGCGTTGACGAATCCCTGGATTCTGGAATGGGATGGTGTACGTACGCCTGATGAGAGAGGCCGCACGCCACTGGAGCATTTGATCCTCGAAAGTATGTCCGGCGACCGTGGCGTCCACCTGTTTCCTGATTCGTCGCAGTGGTCGATTGAACGACTGTCCTGCACGTCCGTCCAACGTCCGCGCGCGCAAGACTTGCCTGTCGCAGGTTCTCGGTAAGGCCACGTACGCAGAAAGAACGCCGCCCACGTATCATCCACGCCGTGTGGTATCGCGAGCACCTCGCATGTCCTGATTGTCAGAAGCCGCTCGATGGCGATGTGTGTGTGTGCGGATTCGCCGCGCAAGGGCGCGATTTCCGTCCGCAGCATCCGCGGCTGCGGGCGATGTCGTTTGCGCTCGGATCGGACATCGGTTTCGACGACGTGCTGATCGAGCGGCCGTCCGTCACGTACGACGGCCCGCGCGCGGAGCGCGATTCAGCGGAATTGTTTTCGGCCGCGCAGGAGTGGCTGCGTCCCGGTGTGCGGCTGCTCGATCTCGGATGCGGCCCGCGTGATCAGGCCGCGCCGGCGGCGTTTTGCGGGGCGGCGTATGTCGGGATCGATTACACATCCGAGGCGGCGGATTTGCTGGCGGATGGGCATGCGGTGCCGTTTCGCGATGGCACGTTCGACGTCGTCCTCTCGTACGCCGTGCTCGAGCACCTCTACCAACCGTTCCTGGCCGTGCAAGAAGTCGCGCGCGTGCTGCGGCACGGCGGTGTGTTCGTCGGAACCGTGTCGCAAGGGGAGCCGTTCCACGACTCGTATTTTCATCACACGACGTTCGGACTGCTCGCCGTCCTGCGTCATGCGGGATTGCGCGCCGTGCGATTGTGGCCGTCGTACGACACGCTGCATTCGCTCTCCACGATGGGTCGGTATCCACGCGCGTTGCGCATGATGATCGAGGCCGTGCATCGCTTCGGAAGCGCAACGCCGTTTCTCGCGCCGCGCAAGTTTTTCCGGTGGTCGGCGAGGGAACGCGCGGTCGACGAGTTGCACCGCGCCGCCAGCATTTGTTTCGTCGCGGAACGCCGGCGTCCCGCCGGCTGGCCGGGCGCCGTCCCGGCGCCT
>Ga0196977_1000216_pt1 | contig 34542 bp, 24 predicted proteins | sample S3v_1013CmetaG_FD_148634 | JGI IMG/M metagenome (GOLD analysis project Ga0196977, IMG submission 148634) | Soil microbial communities from Anza Borrego desert, Southern California, United States - S3+v_10-13C | ecosystem: Environmental > Terrestrial > Soil > Desert | place: USA: California... | reverse complement strand
TCACGTTCGCCAGCGCCGCCTTTTCGGCTTCCACCACCTTCGCCAGGATGGTCTTCATTTCACCCGGCAGGATGATGTCCTTTACGCCGACCGAGTCCACTTCCAGACCGAAGCCTTCCACGCGGCGCTTGATGTGCTCCGCCACGACCTGGTCAACCTGCACCTTGTTCTCCAGCAGCTCGTCCAGGGTGCGGGTGCCGATCGCAGCGCGCAGACCGAACTGGAGCTCCTTGTACAGGTAGTCCACCGGCTTGGCCTGCTTCGCGAAGGCCACGCGCACGTCGGTCACGCGGTAGCCTGCGTTCAGGTTCACGCGCAGCGGGACCTTGTCCTTGGTCAGGATTTCCTGACCCGCCACTTCGATCACCTGCAGGCGCAGGTCCACGAACTCGACGCGCACGTCGCGGCCGAAACGGAAGTACGCTCGCAGACCGGCATCGAGCACGTCAACCAGCTTGCCGTCGACGTACAGGACACCCGCGTGGAACTGCGGCACCTGCACGGCGCATACGCCCTCTGCGCCCTTCACCTGCGCCTTGAAGCCGGTACCGGTGAAGGCAACCAGCTGCGGCACGAGCTTGGGGTCGACCTCGAAGTCGTTCGCGATGTCGATGCGCTCGAAGCGAAGATCGATGTAGCCCTTGAAGTACAGGCGGCGGGTGTTCGGCGCCAGCACTTCGGCCAGCACGCCGTTTTCGAAGCGCAGGCCGACTTCCGTCGGGCCCAGCGCCACGACGTGGAACTCACGCTCCACGATCGCCGGCTCCGCCTTCACCAGGAATTCCGCCAGGCGGTGCTCGAAGCGCGGCTCGGCGAGCGCGAACTTCTCCGCGGTCAACCGGCGCAGCGGGTCGAAGCGGATGTGCTCGCCCGGGCCCAGCACGTCGACGAAGTCGCCGCGTTCGAACAGCAGCGCGCGCTCGTCCTTCTTCACGTGAAACTTCCGAAACAGCATCATCATCGTTCTCCCAATCGAACAACCGTAAGAAACGGGAATGCGGCCTTCCGAACACCCGGCGGGCTCCGCCGCGCGCGCGGGGGAAGACAGCCGCGCCTTGCGCGCCGCCCCGCACGGTGTTACTCGCGCGGAGTGAAAAGCGCGCTCGGCTGTTGCCGCCTCGCCCGCGAGCGCTGCACGGCGCTCTCGGCCTGGCGCCCGGTGCCTGCGCGGCGATGCTCTGCCGCGCATGCTGAAGCCCCTCCCGGTACTGCGTTATTGCCAACAGCCAAAGTTGGAGCGGGAGTCGAACCCGCGACCGATCGGTTACCAGCCGATTGCTCTACCCATCTGAGCTATCCATTGGTGGCGAGTACGGGAATCGAACCCGTGCCTCGGTCACGAACAGGTGGCCGTGCTCTGCCGCTGAGCTAACTCGCCCAACCAAACATCCGCCGCTCCCGCGCCGCGGTACGCGCCCGGCCGATATTTCAGGCGGAGGCGTGCCAGGGAGGACTCACGAGCCTCGCCCGCTGCGTAATCGCGTTCACGACGAATTCCGTGTCTCGCGGCTGCCGGCGCCGCGAAGGTATATGGGATGTGGCAAAGCGCTGGCACGCACGGCAGGATTCGAACCTGCACGCATCGCGTTAACAGCGCGCCGCTCTTCCGGCTGAGCTACGCGGGGCATGGTGGTTCCGCTTCGATGCGAACGAAGGATCGCCGGGTTATGAGCCCGGTGCTTTGGTCCACTAAGCTACGGAACCATGAAAGTGGTACTCGGTGATGGCTTCGAACCATCGACCTCCCGCTTGTAAGGCGGGTGCTCTTCCCTCTGAGCTAACCGAGCATGGTCGGCGCGGCAGGAATTGAACCTGCAACCTTCTGATTAAGAGTCAGCTACTCTGCCGTTGAGTTACGCGCCGTGAAAAATGGCGACGCTGGCGGGAGTCGAACCCGCGGCTTCTCGCTCGACAGGCGAGCACTCTGGCCGCTGAGTTACAGCGTCGTGAAGCTGGCACCCCTGGAAGGATTCGAACCTCCTGCCTTCGCGATCGCACCGCGATGCTCTCGTTCCCATGAGCTACAGGGGTAATGGTTGGTCTCGCCGGCAGGATTCGAACCTGCGGCCTCCCCGTCCCGAACGGGGCGCGCTGGCCTGCTGCGCTACAGCGAGCTGGTTTGCCACATCCCAAGTTGTAAAAGAACGATCCGCTTCGATCCGGGCGCTATGCCGGAGCGGGACGGAAGCTTCGCTCCCGTCGACAAATCTGGCACCCCACCCGGGATTCGAACCCGGAAAATCATGTTTCTGAGACATGCGCGTATCCCGATTCCGCCAGCAGGACATAAAAACAAAAAGCCCGGGGACCTTTCGGTGCAACCCGGGCTTTGCGGATGAAGCGGACGCTGTACGCGTTACGCTTCTCCGGTAGCCATGGTTGCACGGGCGCCAGTCTTCCGCGGTTGCGCAATGAACCGCGGATCGCCGGGTGATCGGGCATGCATGCACACCCGCGCCAGCGAGGCCCGTAGGGCGAAACCATCCGTCAATGTTTCAAGTCGCATCTCTGTACTTCCTGTGCAAAAAAACAATCGCGTCACCGTAACGCCTCACATCCACTCGCGTTGACACACCAGAAACAAAAAGCCCGGAGCGCTTGCGCGGTCCGGGCCACGGAATACCGCTGTCTCGACGTCAGTAGTCTTCCGCAGCCAAACGCGCGTCCCCGTCGCCCATCTCGAGGCGATCAAATACCGCCCGCCCGCCGCGCATCGGCAGGCATAGCAGCTGTAATGCTCGAGTTGTCGTATGTCGTTTCATCGTTCAACGCGATCAGAAGGGCGCGGATTCTGCGATGTTGTTGTCATGAAGTCAAGCGCTTTCACGTTCGATCCACGTTGAGCGGGCGCGGCTCACAACTGGCGACGCTGACGTTAATATGACGTCGGGAAGCAACGAGACATGAGCAGCCCGAATCCCTACGCACCTCCAACCGCCAACGTCGAACCGCGCGCAAGCGAGGCAGCCCCGGCGCTATGGAACCCGAACGCGGCGGGGCTGTGGAGCCTGCTCTTCACGCCGATATTCGGCTCCGTCCTGCTCCTCAAGAACTGGCGGGCGATCGGGGCGGACGACAAGGTGCGCAGAGCCCGCATCTGGCTCGTCGTGAGCGTCGTCATGCTGGTGCCGGCCATGATCGTCGGGCTGGCCGGATTCATCTACATCATCGTCTGGTATTTTGCGTGGCAGAAGCCGCAGGCGACGTTCGTCAAGCAGGCGCTGGGGAGACGGCTATCCGCGCAAGTCCTGGGGCTGGCCGCTGCTCATCGCCCTCGGCTGCTGGCTCGCGCTGATGGCCGTGGTGGTCCTAGGCGTCAGCGGACTGGCGCCCGGCTGAACCGACCGAGTCACTCGATCCTGACTCGCGCGATCTTCAGGACTTCGCTCGCGATTGCGCTGGCGGTGATGCTGGCGGCGTGTGGGGAGAAGGTTCCCAAGCTGCCCAAGCTCGCAGCCACCGACGTAGTCGTCGCGTTCGGCGACAGCCTGACCTACGGCACCGGGGCCCACGAAAGCGAAAGCTATCCGGCGGTGCTCGGCCGGTTGATCGAACGCACCGTGGTGCGCGCCGGTGTGCCCGGCGAGACGAGCGCGCAGGGCCTCGCGGGGCTGCCTGCGGTGCTCGACGAACACAACCCCCGGCTCGTGATCGTGTGTCTGGGCGGCAACGACATGCTGCGCCAGGTGCGCGAGGCCGAGATCACGCAGAACCTGCGCAGCATCATCAAGACGCTGAAGGACAGGAAGATCGCCGTGGTGCTCATCGGCGTGCCGAGACCGGCGCTCATCACGAGCGCCCCGGTGTTCTACGCGGAGCTCGCGAAAGAGTTCGCCATACCGTACGAGGGGACGGTCGTGACGAGCGTGCTCTACTCCAGCGAGACGAGATCGGATCCCATACATCCCAACGCCAGGGGCTACCGCCAGATGGCCGAGGCGATCGCACAGCTCCTGAAGAACGCCGGCGCGATTTGATGCGTTAACGCAGAACATTGTCCACGCTGGTCGTCCCCGTCGTTGCCCGTTCGGTCGGTGCAGGACGTGATCGCAGGTTCACCACAACGAGCGCGCACAGGCGCTGCGCGCTCGGGAAACCGGGCGCGATCTCCAAGCGGGGCGCCGATCCAAAGAATCTAGCGCTCGGTGAGCTCGCTGAGGTGGTCGAAAGCGGTGCAAGCGTCACGCGCAAAAGCTGGAATAATCGGTTCCAAGGTCGACGGGTCTACCTGGGGCAATCTGCCAAACGTTAAGTTCTTGCGGCCTGAACGCTGGCGATACTGTCCTGTTGCTGGCGCGAGCGGCGCACCCGCGTGTAGCGGTTGAGAAGCTCGTTCGTATCCGTATCGGCCGCTTTCTCGATCAAAAGCCAGTGCAGTTCCTGCTCTTCGGGAGTACTCAGTCGCAGCGCCAGTAGCTCGTAGACGCCGAAGAACCGCGCATCTTCGATGTGATCGTGTCGTCGCTTACTGGCTTCAGGACCAAGGAATGCGAAGAGCGTGAAGAAGTCCATGATTCTGTCGTGTCGGAACAACCAGTACGTTTGATTTTCCGAGCCGCTACGCTTCCTGAGCGTCTCCGTTCGTTCGAGCATCAGCTTGTGCTTCGTCAGAACGGCAACCTCCGCTTCGAAGCCCTCGGTAGACATATACGGCTCCGCGGATGTCCGCCATGCATAGACACGTTCCGCAAATCGGCCCAAAGGGAACTTGCGGCCATATGACTCGCTAAAGTCACACTCAGCGACATGAAAGCGCTGCTCTATCAGCCGCAGCGTATCGGGCTGCACGCGCATTGCCAGCAACTCGGCCGCGAGCGAAGCATCCATGGGGTTGGTCAGCGCCAGGAGGCGTGCATCGGCTCGAGGCGTCGCGTCCGACGTCGATACGACGTTAGTCACATATCCGTGGACCAGTCCCCGGTATTCATCTTCGTCCACAATTGCGTCGCTCCGTACCTGGGGCCACTGTTTGAGGAGAAACGGCTCGATTTGCTCCATGCGCAGCGGCTTCAATAGGTAAATGCGCGCGGTGGCAGGCGGTGTCCAGGCAATCGGCTGCATCGAAATGAAGAAATTGCCCTTCGACATTTCTTCGGCGAACTGCGTGATGCCGAATCGAATCTGAGGGGATGCTTCATTTAATCCGTCAATATAGATATCCAACGCACCGGCGTAGATGAGCGTTCGAAGATAATCCTCATCGCCGACAGCACCTTGGACCTTCGTCTGAATTGCCGAGATGACTGTCGGGGTACATTCCGCCGCCTTCAGGAAGACGACTGGGCGTTTCGAGTTCAACGCCAGCCGGAGGAGAAACAGCGTTTTCCCCGTTCCGGATTCTCCTTTCAAAATCACCTTGCCAAGTGCGGCGCTCATCAGATCGTCGGCACGACACGCCATTTCGCGGCCCCGCTCTTCCTGCCTCACCAATACGCGATTTTCAAAATACGTATCAGCGTCGTATTGCCGAAGCATCGCCACGGGAAGCAACGTGGCGGTGAACGGCGACAACATTCTTCGTCGTAAGGACGGCACAATGGTGATGAGAAGACCGACGTAACCGAAGCCGAGGAAGCGCCGCGCCCATTTGTTCCAGAAGAAAAGACTTTGTATCAGTGGCGATCTTGGGTACGCAAAGATCAACCCGCACCACAACAGAAGGTGCACGACGCCGACCGCCAGTATCGTACGTGCCGTCCGATACGTCGCCATGTCATCCAGGGCAGTACGCAGCGCCAGCGCCTCGTTCTTTAAACCAGCTTCATCGAACCGACGCTTGAGGCCTTCTACGAGCAGCACATCGCCAGGTGCCGGCTCGTGTATCCGCAAGATTTTCGTTGCGTTCTCGGCCATTTCCTTTCGAAGCTGCGGCACCGTATGCGCCGCACTCCACAGCTTCATGTATGTCTGCAGGAGTTGAAAGGCGTCCCTCCTGGACGTGTGCTCGAAGTCGAGCGCCTCGTTTGCTGCACGACCACCCAATGAGCGGATTAGATCGATATCATGCTGCTCGAGCGGCGCCAAGCGATACGCGGCGAGCAACGAGGGGGCTTTCGGCGCATACCGTCTCGCAGCCTCCAGTGCATGCAGCCTCAGGCTGATATGCTGGTCCAGCGTCGCGAAACCACCCACTGATACCAGGACGGCGAGCGCGCGTTCCCTGACGCCTTCGCTGTCGTGCGTCAGCAGGGATTGCAGGTGCGGAACGGCGCCTGCGCTATGGGATCCAAGCCGCAACAGTGCATCACGAGCCAGGTCTCGCACGTGAAGATTGGGGTCCGAGAGGAGCTCGGCAATTGACGCGGCATGGGGCCCGGCCGTTTGACCCAGTTGTGACAATGAAACGGTCGCTACGGCGCGAATACTGGTTTCCTGATCCTTCAACAACGCGGCCAGCTGCGGCGCATGTGCAGCGGCAGCAGGCCCGATACGCCCGATCGCGCGGATCGCGGGCATCCGGACGTTGAACACTCGATCGTTCGCGCGTTCTGCTAATTCGTCCATCGCGCCTGCGGCAGCAGGCCCCAACCGTTCCAAGGCCTGGGCAGCCTGTTGGCGCCATCCTGACTCCTCGGCGGCCAGCAATCGCTTGAGCGCATCCAGCGATGCGCTCGCCTGCACATCGATCGCAGGCAGCGCAAGGAGGGCGGAGCTACGAACCGAAATGTCTTTGTGACCCAGTAACTCCACCAGTTTCGGGAGTGCAGCTTTGGCGCGCACGCCCATTGATGCAAGAGCGGCCGCGGCCTGAGAGCCGACTACTGGATTGTCGTCCTTCAACAGATTCACGAGCTGCGGTACGAAAGGTTCGCCGGCTGCTCCTAGCGCGGCAAGCGCGCTGGCGGCAGCAGCCCTCACGGAGGCCGAGTTGTCGTTAAGGCGGGCGGCAACGCGCGAAGCGAACTCGCCCGCGCCGGCTCCAATTTCCTGCAGCACCACCAGCGCGTTTCGTCGAACAATCGGTGACTGGTCATCGAGGCGGAGAGCCACCAGTCGTGGGACATCGGGGTTGGTGTGAGTCAGTGCCGCGAGAAACTTTGACACTCGCGGCAGGAGGGGCCTGTCAACGTCGTCGATGTACCGTAGTTGTTGCTTCACTATCCGCGTCCCTGCCGGACCTGCCTTTCGAAACGCAGTGGCGAGCTGTTGCGACGTTGCATCCTGATCGTAGGGAGAGGAGGTTAACGCCAGGACGTGTTCCGGAGTCAGGTCCGGTATGCGTGCGAGGGCCGCAAACGCAGCCCGGCCTACGTACATAGAGGTCTCCGCTCCTTGACCTTTCAACATCTCAATGAGCGACGGCGCGTACGCCGGTGCAACGCGATGCAGCTTGGCCAAAGACTGCGCCGCGCTGTGCGCCACGCGATCACGCTTGTGACCGAGGGCTTGGAGCACGTACTTTTCGGCACCCGTTTCGCGTTCTGCGAGCAGCGTCAGTAGCCGGGCACTGGCGTCGGCAACGGCGTCGTCAGGATCGTTCAGCAAATTCGCCAGCTTCTCGACGTGCGCAACGCCTGCCGTGCCAAACGCCACGATCGCACGGGCGGCTTTCATCCGAATGGCGGCGTTCGAATGGTGGATGAGAGGGAGCACCCGGTCGATGTGAGCAGCGCCTGATGTCTTGGCGTCCGCCAGTATTTCCAAAACGATCGACGTTTCATTGAGAGTGGCGTTTGGTCTCAGGTATCCCGCAACGATAGCGACCACCTCTTCGCTCACTGAAACATTTGTTTTCGCCACCCAGGATAGTGCCTCCCTGCGAACGGCCGGTGACGGATCGTTGATCGAGGCCTTAAATGCTGCGATTTGCCACGGCAGTAGAGGCGGCTTGGCCGGCTCGGTGGTAGCTGCCGATGTTCGGCACGACAAGGCCGCGACCAACGCAACGGTTGCCAAGCACAAGGCCAGCCTGCGCAGCGCCGTGCAGTACAGACGGGTTGACCCGTTTCTCATCCACGTATCCTCTCACGGATGCTACGCGTCGACCGCGAAACCGTGCGGCGAGGCTGCAATAGCGATGAGCGCTTCCGACCACGTGCGCCGGCGCACCCGCAAACTCGAAAATTAAACGCCTCTTTTCAGCGATGGCAACTATTCGGGCACGAGGTCTTAGCTGAACGCAACAACGTGCACCTGCAACACCCCGACTTACTCATCGTGGCTCAACCAGGTTGAGCTGTGGTCCTCACAAATCGAGCGCGACGTGACATCCCAACGCCAGGGGCTACCGGCAAATGGCCGAGGCGATCGCACAGCTCCTGAAGAACGCCGGCGCGATTTGATCCGCAGACGTGCTTGATTGACGACCACCACTCGATTCCCGACACTCGCGACATGCCTGCCGATCCCCCGGGCGCCGCAGCAGCGGCGCCGGCAGCCACAACGCCGTCCCTGCTCGAGGCCGCGCGCCGTCTCGCGCCATTGGTTCGCGAGAACGCCGACAAGATCGATGCGGATCGCGAGCTGCCCAAGCCGGTCTTTCATGCACTTGCCGACGCAGGGTTCTACCTGATGGCCGTGCCGCGGGCCGTGGGCGGTCTGGAAGTCGACTTTCCCACTTACCTGCAAGTTCTCGAAGAGTTGGGGAAGGCTGATGCGAGCACGGCCTGGACCGTCAGCCAGGGCGCCAATTGGGCTACCTATGCGGCCCGGCTGTCGCGCAAAGCGGCGCGCGAAATCTGGATCGATACGCCGCGCAGCGTCGTCTCGAACACCCCGGCCGCCACCGCGAAGGCCGTGGCGGTGCCAGGAGGCTTTCGCGTCACCGGACGCCAGCCGTTCAGCACCGGCTGCATGCACGCCTCCTGGATGGCGGCGCACGCTCAGGTGATCGAAAACGGCGAGGTGCGTCTCAGGAACGGCAAGCCCGAGGTGCGCTATTGCCTCGTGCCGCGCGCGCAAGTCGAGATCATCGACGCGTGGCACACCAAGGGCATGCGCGGCACGGGGACGCACACCTTCGAAGTGAAGGACGTCTTCGTGCCCGAAGAGCGAACCGTGTTTCCTTACGGCGCGCCGATCGTGAGCCCCGGCCCGCGCTACAAGATTCCGGTGACGCTGGCATTCGGGGCCGGCGACGGCATGATCGCGCTCGGTCTTGCGCGCAACTGCATCAATGCATTCCTGGAGGTGGCCGGCACGAAGGCGCCGCGCAACATGCACGGCCTGCTGCGCGATCAGGCGATCTCACAGTCCGCCGTCGGTCACGCCGAGGCGGACTTGCGCAGCGGGCGTGCCTATCTCATGCAGGCGGCGCGCCAGATCTGGGACGAGGCGACATCGACGGATGGGCCGACGGTGAGCCTGGACAGCCGCACGAACCTGCGCCTGGCGGCGACGCATGCGATTCATCAAGCCGCCAAGGTCGTCCAGAGCCTCTACCAGTTGTGCGGCGCGACCGTCGTTTTCGATGGCCACGTAATGCAGCGCCTGCTGGCGGACATGAATGTGATCACCCAGCACAGCCAGGCGCGGCTCGCCCACTACGAAATCGTGGGCAAGCATTCGCTGGGGCTCGAGATCGACGAGTCGCGGTTGTAGCTGGTCAGGGCGCAACTACGAGCTTGCGCCCCGCGCCTTCTCCCGGATAGACGCGGCGATTCGCGCCGGGGTAAGCGTAGCCATTGATGAAGACGCGGCGGGCGTGCCTCGAACGATTGGGCTTGCTGCCGTGCACGGTGTAAGGACCCAGGAAAAGCACCGAGCCTGGATCCATCAACAATGGCAGCGCGCGTCCGTCGAAGACCGCGTCAAGCGGAGAATGGTGTTCCTTCAGAAATTGATGACCCTCGCGGCCGCTGCCCGGAACCACCAGCAGCGGGCCGTTCTCCTCGTTCATCTCGTCGACCGCCATGAGTGTCTGCACGAAACTGCCGCGGCCGTTTACGTCCGACCATAGATCGGTGCCGTAGCGGCGATGATCGCTGTCCTGGTGCCAGCCGAATCCCACGCCGTCGGCGGGCAGCTTGAAATGGGCCTGGCAGATGAGCTGGTCCATTTCGTTGCTGCCAAGGAGCTGGCTCGAGGGAAGCGTGAGCCGCTCGTCGGCGCCGTACTTCAGCAGGATCGGCTCGGCCGCGCCGCACCAGACGATGCGGTTGATCCGGTGGTCGTTGACGACGAAGTAAGCGCCCTTGATCATCTGCGGCTTGGTCAGCTTGATCGCCGTCTCGCGCAGCCGATCGAAGGCTTCGCCGATTTCGCGGATCTCGGCCTCGCGAAAGACGCCCGGCAGAACGACATAGCCTGCGTCGTAGAACTCGTCGATTTGGGGTTTGGTTAACCGAAGCATGACGTAAGAGTCAGTTCTGCAGCTTATTGACGGCGCGGGAAACCCACCCCATTCGACCACGACGGGCACGACGGGGTTCGGTGTCTAGATCATTCGACCGGCCAGCGTGGATGCCCTCACGATCACCGCATCGAGCGCCACGCACCCGCTGCCCTCCTCGAGCACCGCGAGCGGGTTAATTTCGATCTCGCTCACCTCCGACTCGAAGTCGGCGATGAAGCGCGAGAGCGCGCTCACGGTTTTTGCCGCGGCGGCGACATCAGCCGGCTTCGCGCCGCGCCAGCCGCCGAGCAGTTTGCTCGCGCGCGTGGCGGCGATCGCCGCCAGCGCCTCTTCCTCGGAAATGGGCGCGAGTCGCACCGCCACGTCCTTGTACAGCTCGACATTGACGCCGCCCGCGCCGACGACGATGAGCGGCCCGAAGTCGGGGTCCACGCGCGCGCCGACGAGCAGCTCGGCGACCGACGAGATCATCTGCTGCACGAGGTAGCCGGGCGCGTTCATGGTCGCGGCAGCGTCGCGCACTGACTGCGCGTCGGGCAGCCGCAGCTTCACGAGTCCCGCCTCTGTCTTGTGCAGCATGCCGGGCACGATACCCTTCAGCACCACTGGAAAGCCGATTGCCGCCGCCGCGTTCGCCGCGTCATCGGCGGACGTCACGTACTTCTCCTGCGGGCCCGCGATGCCGTAGCTCGCGAGGATCGCGCGGGCTTCGTGCTCGGCGAGAGCGTCTGCTGCACGGATCAATGGGGTCAGACTCGATTGAGCACGGTGATCAATCGAGTCTGACCCCATTGATCGGAGCAGCTTCGCGGCGGATTCCTTTTCGCCCGGCCGGGAGGCGGGCGCCTTCCGGTTGAAGTCCTCGAGGGCCCAGCGCGCATACCTCGCGATCGCGGCAAGGCCTTCCCGCGTCCCGCGCAGGTACGGCGTGCCGGTCTCGCGCGCGACGCGGGCGAGCTCGGGATGTGGCTCGTCCGACAGGTTGCTCAGCGCGATCAGCGGCTTGCCCGCCGCTCCGGCGCCGCGCGCGACGGCGCTGAGCAGCGTCGCGTAGCGCGCGGCCTGCTGGGCGCCAAGACCTGTGGGCGCGTCCTGTAGCAGAACCAGCGCGCCGACCTCGTTGAGCTCGCCCATCGCCTTCGCGCATTGCTCGGCCACCTTGGGGTCGTACAGGCCGACCCAGGTAAGGTCGAGCGGGTTGTTGAGGTGCGAGAACTCGGGCATTAGCGGTTTGATCTTCGCCGCGGCCTCAGCCAGCGGCGCGAACGCGATGCCGTTTTCTTCGGCCGCGTCGAGCGCCAGCGCGATCTCTCCGCCGGAGAGGGAGAGGGCGCCGATGGCGCGCGCGGTCGGCCTTGTCTTGACCTGCGACACCAGGGCCGCCGTCTCGAGCAGCTCGTCGAGCGTGAACACCTGGATCGCGCCGCTCGCGGCGAGCGCGGCGTCGCACGCCTCGACGCTGCCCGCCACGGCGCCGGTGTGCGCCATCACCGCGGCCTGTCCTTTGTCAGAGCGGCCGCTCTTCAGCACGATGACCGGCTTACCGGCGTTGGCGGCCGTTCGCGTCATCGCCATGAACTTGGCGGGCTTCCTGATCTGCTCGGCGAACACGATCACGGCCTTCACCGCCGGATCGTCGATCAGCGCCTCGAGATAGTCCGCCGTGGCGGTGACCGCCTCGTTGCCGGACGTGATCATGTGCGACAGGCCCAGGCCGCGCGCCGAGTTGAGCAGCGCGATGCCGATGGAGCCGCTCTGCACCACTGCGGCGATGCCGCCGCGCTTCACGTGGTCGGGGAGTGACGTGCCGAAAAGCGCGGTCTTGCCGGCGAAGTTGATCAGGCCCAGGCAGTTGGGGCCGCAGATCGACAAATCGCTTTTCGCGGCGAATGCGGCGAGCTCGTTCTGGAGCTCGAGACCCTGCGGTCCGGCGTCGCCGAAGCCGGAGGAGAGGATGGCGATGCCGCCCGCCTTCTTCGCCGCGGCCTGCCGCGCCACCTCCAGCACGTTCTCCGCCTTCACTGCAACGAAAGCGGCGTCGATGTCGCCGTCGATCGCGTCGAGCGACGGATAGCATTTCTGCCCCAGCAGCTCGGTCTTCGTGGGATTGACGAGATAGACCTTGCCGCCAAAGCCAACGTGCTGGAGCGCGTTCCAGGCGTTGAAGCCCGGCCCGATCTTGTCCGACGCGCCGATGATGGCGATCGAGCAGGGATTGAGCAGTTTCTGAAGGATCGCTTCTCCTTAGAACGTGATGCGCACGGAAGGCGCGCTGCGATCCGCTTCGCCGTGGTACACGGCTTCGATGTTGTTACCGTCGGGATCCAGGACAAAGGCAGCGTAGTAGCCGGGATGATATTGGCGCTCGCCGGGCGCGCCATTGTCCCTGCCGCCGCTCGCCAACGCGGCTTCGTGAAACGTATCGACCATCGCCCGGTCCTGCGCCTGGAAGGCCAGGTGATGACGTCCAGTCAATTTCCCTTGTGCCTCTTGGCTTTCGGGCGTCGAGACGCACAACTCGTCCGCCCAGAAGAATCCGTCGCCGCTGCCGCCGATGGGAATTTTCAGGACATCGAGGATGGCTTCGTAAAACGTACGGCTGGCCGAAAGGTCTCGCACGACCAGTTGGACGTGGTCGATCAGACGACCGCGATGGAGTTCCTGTGTCTGCACGCTGCGCTCCTCTTATCGGGTGCCGAGCGACCTCTTGCCGTCACGAGCTCCTGAACTTTGGTTCCCTCTTCTCCGCGAACGCGGCGGGGCCTTCGTGCGCATCCGGATGCGCGAACATCATCTCGCAGAGCTCGAGCTCCAGCTCCACCATGCCGTCCCAACTGCGGCGCAGGTTGCCGGCCATGGCCTGTCGGGTGGCGCGGATGGCCGTGGGCGAGGCCTTGCAGATGCGCTGCGCCATCCTCATGCACTCGTCCATCAGCTTGTCTCTCGGCACCACCTTGCTCACGAGGCCCATCTCGTAGGCTTCCTTGACGCCGAAGTTCTCGCCGAGCAGCAGTATGTCCAGCGCCTTGTTGCGTCCGACGTACCTCGGCAGGCGCGTGAGACCCATGCCCCACGAAGGCAGCACGCCGAGATAGGCGTCGCCCGCGCGGAACACCGAGTTCTCCGCCGCAACGCGCAGGTCGCAGATCCAGCCGAGCGCGGTGCCGCCGCCGATGCAATAGCCGTGGATCGCGGCGATCACCGGCAGCTTGCCGTTCTCGATGCGGTTGAGCGTGTTGCGGCCGAGCGTGCGGAAGGCGCGCGCGTTCTCCGGATCGCCGAAGTCCTTCTCTTCGCGCAGGTCGCCGCCGGCGCAGAAAGCCTTCTCGCCTTCGCCGCCGAAGATGATCACGCGCGCGTCATCCTCGGCCTCGGCGCGGTCGAAGGCGGCGTTGAGCGCGTTGAGAACCTTGGTGGACACGGCGTTCACCGGCGGATTGGCCAGCATGATCGTGACGATCTGGCCTTCCTTCTTGTACTTGACGAGCTCTGACACGGAGTGCTTTCCCTGGTTGATATCAGTCGAGCTTGATATTCGCTTCGCGGATCACTTTGCCCCAGAGCTCGGTCTCCGCCTTCATGCGCGCGGCGAGCTCGGCCACCGTTCCGCCGGACTGCACGAAGCCCTGCTGCAGCAGTTTGTCCTGCATGTCCTGCGTGCGCAGGATCTCGCGGATCGTCGTGTTGAGCCGCGTCACGATCGCGTCCGGCGTGGCAGCAGGCGCCATCAGGAAGATCCACGTCGAGAGGTTCACGTCCGGCAGCCCCGCCTCCTTGAAGGTGGGCACGTCCGGCGCCTGCGGGTGGCGGGCATGCGAGGCCACCGCCAAAAGGCGCACGCGGCCGTTTTGCACCATCGGCAGCACCGCACCGAAGTTCTCCATCGCCCAATCGACCTGGCCGCCGCCGAGGGCGACCACCTGAGGCGCGGAACCCTTGAAAGGCACGTGCAGCGACGGCAGCCCGGTCGCGAGCTTGAACCACTCGGCGCTCATGTGCAGCGTGGTGCCCGGACCGGCCGAGCCCATGTTGAGGTTCGGCATCTTTTTCGCCTGCTCGATGAACTCCTTCACCGTTTTCGCGCTGAACTTCTGCGCGTTCACGGACAGGAAGATCGCCAGGTCCGCGAGGCTGATGACCGGACGCAGTTGCTTGTTGTGGTCGTAGGGCAGCTTCTTGCCGAACAGGGCGGGGCCGTTCACGAGCGAGGTGGTGCCGACCAGCAGCGTGTGACCGTCGGGCGCGGCGTCCACCACGTACTTGGTGCCGATCTGCGCCGAGGCGCCGGGCCTGTTATCGACGACCACAGTCCCCTTGAGTGATTCGGAGAGCTTCTGCGCCAACAGGCGCGCGACGATGTCGGTGCCGCCGCCCGCGGAGAACGGCACGACGAGCGAAACGGACCTCGTGGGGTAAGTCTGCGCCTGCGAGAACGGCGAGAGCACAACGCAGAGCGCGGCTGCCGCGGCGGCGATGAGTTTCATGGCGGTTCCTCCTTTGTTGTCGGTCTAGTGTAATCAGTTGCAGAGCGCACTGAACAGCACCCGGTCAGCTATCGGCCGCATGCTTCAACCGGTTCGGCGGCGTGAACGAGAGGGTGCTCGCCGCGCCGCGCCGATCAAGAATGTGTCACCGGAAATACCTTTTTCGCATGGACTGCGAGCATGTCGCAGAACACCTTCGCGTAGGTGGGGAGCGGACGACGCTTGTCGTACAGAATCGTGAGCGGTTCGCTCAGCGGCTTTCCTCGATACAGAACGCGCAGCAACCGGAGGACATAGTGGTGTGCGCGCAGCGCGGACGGGATGATGGCGATGCCGTGGCCCGCTTCCGCCATGGCCAGAAGCGGGTGCGGTGACCGGCATTCGAGGACGTAGTTAGGCGTGAAACCCGCAAGCCGGCACGCGGAATCGAAACTCCTGCGGATCGCGAAATCATCGGTCGCCTGTAACAGGGGATACGGCGCCAGTGCCCGAATCTCGACCGAACCATTCTTGCCGAGCGTCAGGCTCGGATGACACGCCGCAAGCATCTCCATGGGTGCAAGCGGATAAGCGCCAAACCTGTGCTCCTCAGGCGTCAAAGCTCGCGCAACTGCCTGGGCGAGATGGATCTCTCCCCGTTCCAGCATCGCGAAGATTTGCGGGCCGATCACTTCGACCAGCCTCACCTGCACATTCGGATAGCGCTTCGCGTAGTCGCGAAGGAATTCGGGGAAGAGGCCTTCGATCAAATGCGGGGACGCGGAGACGCGCAGCATGCCCGCATCGCCGCGCTTGAGCCCATTGGCTTGCTCGCGCACCGCCAGGGAATGATTCAGCAGACCGCGGCAGTGCTGGAGGAGTTGCGCACCTTCGCTCGTCAGCATCAGCCGCCGTCCCACGCGGTCGAAGAGCTGGAGGCCCAGCTCGCCCTCGAGGTTCGCGATCTGACGGGACAACGCGGGCTGGGTGACGTGCAGCTCTTCGGCCGCCCTGGAAACGCTGCCGAGGTCGGCTACGGCGACGAAGGTGCGCACTTCACGAAGGTCCACGGCAGTCGCTCCTTATGCTTTCGCGGCATACATTAGCAGAACAATAATCAATTGGACGCATGAGACTCATGCGCTCACGATGAGCCTCTTCATCCGCTCCCTGGAGAAAACGATGAAACGCTCGATGCTGGTTCTTGCCGTCAGCCTGGCGATCCCTGTGGCACACGCGCAGACCTGGCCCGCCAAGCCTTTGCGTGCGGTCATCCCGGTCGGCGCGGGAAGCTCGACCGACATCGTTCACCGATTGGTGCTCGAGCAGCTGGCCACCGGCCTCGGTCAGCCGATCGTCGTCGAAAACCGTGTCGGGGCCGGCGGCACGATCGGAAGCGCCGCGGTCGCCAAGTCTCAACCGGACGGCTATACGCTGCTTGCGCACGGCTCCGCGCACACCATTGCCCCGGCGCTGTACAAGTCGCTTCCTTTCGACCCGGTCAGGGACTTCGTTCCGATCGTGCCGATCGGGATTTCCCCGAGCGTCCTGGTCGCTCTACCCGCCAAGGGCGTTCGAACGACGCAAGCATTGGTGGCGGCTGCGAAAGCGCGTCCAGGCGCGCTGAATTTTTCTTCCGTGGGGATTGGCTCGGCGACGCATCTAAGCGCGGAACGCTTCGCGTCGAGCGCCGGAATTCACGTCGTGCATGTCCCGTTCAAGGGCGGCGCAGAAGCGATGCTCGAGGTGATCGCCGGCCGCGTCGATTTCTTCTTCGGACCTGTCGCTCTGGTGCTTCCGCAGATCCGGGACGGGAAGCTGCTCGCCCTGGCGGTGAACGGCGCAAAGCGATCTGCGACGCTCCCGAACGTACCGACGTTGCAGGAGGCGGGCTATGCCGGCGCAGAATATCCGATCTGGTTCGGTTTGTTCGCGCCGGCGAGGACACCGGACCCGACGGTCGAGAAGCTGAACCGCGAGACGCTCAAGGCTCTTCAGGCGCCCGCGGTGCGCGAGAAGCTATCGGGTCTTGGGGTCGATACGATGGTCATGAGCCCGCAGGAGTTCAAAGCTCACGTTGAGAAGGAAGTCGCTTTGAATGCGACTCTGGCGAAGCAGGCAGGATTGAAAGCGGAGTGACATGGCCGAAACCCGCATCGACTTTGCCGACGCGACCGCCTATGAACGCTTCATGGGGCGCTGGAGCCGGGCGGTGGCTGCGCACTTCCTGCGCTGGATCGAGCCGCCCCGAGGCGCCCGGTGGCTCGACGTCGGTTGCGGCACCGGCGTCCTGACCGAAGCAGTGCTCGACCTGTGCGAACCCGCATTCGTGATCGGGATCGACCCGTCCGGCGCGCAGATCGAGCAGGCAGCGCGCGGGCCGGCGGGCTCTCGCGCGAAATTCCAGCAGGCCGATGCGATGAGCCTTCCTTTCGCGGAGGGCTCTTTCGACATTGCCGCTTCGGCGCTCGTCATCAACTTCGTTCCGGACCCTCTCGCGGCGCTGCGTGAAATGCGCCGCGTTACCGCGCCGGGCGGCATCGTGGCCGGTTACGTGTGGGACTTCGGACGGGAATTCTCCCCGAGCGGTCCATTCCGCCAGGCGATGCGCGCCTTCGGCGCGAACGTGCCGCCTATCCCTGGCACGATGCATTCGAGCCTGGCGGCCCTTCAGTCCTTGTTTCTTCGCGCCGGGATGAATGCGCTCGGATCCATGACGGTCGATGTCACGCTCGCGTACTCCGATTTCGAGGATTTCTGGAACGCGCAAACGCCGGACTACAGCCCCACCACCAAGATCATCAACTCGATGACGGAGGGCGAGCGCCGGCGGTTGAAACGCGCAGTGCGGCAGGCGCTCTCCTTCGGCCCCAATGGAAAGATTGAATACGCCGCTCGGGCGAACGCGCTCCGGGCTACCGTGCCTGCCTAGAACGATTCACCGCTCGGCACGCCGGGCAGGACTCCGTATTTCGCGAATGACGGTCACTCCGGGCGGAACTTGGTTTCCGGCTTGAGGCCCTTGGCGCGCTGCGTTTCGCTGATGCGCCCGTTCTCGAGATAGCGCCCCGTCGCCGCGCGCTGCGCGGCTGTGTCCCACTGCGGCAGCCAGTCACCGAGTGAGTAGCCGTACCACGGCGGCTGCGGCTTGAGCGGCGGCAGCCCGAGACGCTCCCAGATCTGCTTCGCGCGCTCCATGTATTCGCGCGTCGGCAGCGCGAGCGGCGGCATGTCGCTTTTCATCGTCGCGTCCATGAGGAGGGTCGAGTCTTCATCGTGCTCGCTCTCGCGTTTGGGGCCATGGCCCTGGCCGCGATGCGGCACCGCCAGCACGTCCTGCACTGGGTTCATGCGATACGCCATCGCCCACAGCAGCGCGTCCGGGTTGTCGGGATCGATGTCGTCGTTCACCGCGATGCAGATCTTGCCGCAGTCGCCTTTGAAGAACGCCGCGCCGTGCAGCGCGCGCCAGATCTCGGTTTTCGGCGTGCCTTTCTCCACCGTGATGAGCGTGACGCGCAGCAGACCCGTAAGCGGCTCGTGCAGCGACACGCGCTTCACACCCTTGATGCCGAGGGTGTTCCTGAGATGCGCGAAGAAGAGCGGCTCGTACGCGACGCGCTTGATGACGCTCGATTCGCTCGGCGCCACCTGGCTGATGTAAGACGGGATCACGGCGTTTTTCCGATGCGTGATGGCCGTGATGCGCATCGGCATGTTGTATTCCTCGAGCGCCACGTGGCCGTGCGATTCACCGAAGGGCGCTTCGGGCTCGAGCCATTCGGTGTCGATGAGACCTTCGATCACGACTTCGGCTTCCGCCGGCACCAGCAGATCGACGGTCTTCGCCTTGACGACGTTGATCGGTACGCCGGCGAGCCCGCCCGCGACGTCGAACTCATCGACGTCGAGCGGCAGCTTCTGCGGCCCCATGAACGCGACGTACGGCGGGCAGCCGAGCACGATCGCGCACGGCATCCACTTGTCGCCGCGCTTCTGGTGTTTCAGGTAGTGCTGGTAGCCGCCGGCGCCGCCGACGCGCGTTGCCATCCGCACCACGAGTCGGTCGGGCGCCTTGAGCGCGGCGCGATAGGTCCCCATGTTCTGCACGCCCGTTTCAGGATCGCGCGTAATCACGTTCGTCGCGCTCAACGTGGGCGCGCTGTCAAACCCCGGAGTCGACACCGGGATCGGCAGTGCGTCGAGGCCATTGCCTTCCCCCTGCAGCGCCGCGCCTTCGTGCACGACCTCGTGGCAGGCGGCCTCGGTCACGACTCGCGGCGGCACGGGATGCGCGATCGCGTGATCCCATTTCGCCTGGATGTCTTCCACCGGCACGCCCATGCCGATGCTGTAGATATCCCGGTTTGCCGCGAGCGCGCCGACGACGACCGGCATCGAATACTTGCGGCCGCGGCCGTCCACGATGTTCCTGAAGAGAAATGCCTTGCGCGCGGACTCCTCCAGCCCGCCGACGAACTGCCAGCGCACGAGCGCGTGCATCTCGGCGTCCTTGTCGATCGGCTCGTCTATCGTGAGGAGCAGCCCGCGTGCGGCGAGCGCGTCCAGGTGTGCGTGCAGGTCGGGATAGCCGCGGGTCGAGTCATTCATATGGATTTACTCCGGAGATCGCGGCGATAATAACTTACGCTTGCGTCCCGGCGTTCCTGCTGAATCCAATTGAAAGCCCCTCCATTCGAATACGTGCGCGCCGCTTCGCTCGACGAGGCGTGCGCGCTGCTCGTCGAGGGCGCCGACGAGACCAAGCTCATCGCGGGTGGGCAGAGCCTCGTGCCCATGCTGGCGATGCGCCTGACACGGCCGTCGCGCCTGGTGGACATCAACGAGATCGCGGCGCTCAAGCAGATCACGATCGACGGCGGCGCGGCCCGCACCGGCGCGTGCGCCCGCCAGGCCGTCGTCGCGCGCGACGATCGTCTGTACGAGCGCGTGCCGCTGCTGCGCCGCACCCTCGCATGGGTGGGCCACACGCAGACGCGCAATCGCGGCACGATCGGCGGCAGTCTCGCGCACGCCGACCCCGCTGCCGAGCTGCCGCTGACGGCCCAGGTGCTGGAGGCGCGGCTGCATATCCGTTCGGCGCGCAGGCAGCGTGTATCGAGCGCCGCGGACTTCTTTGTGGGCCCGCTCACGACCGCGCTTGAAGCCGACGAATGTCTCCATGAGATCGAGTGGCCAGTCTGGGCGGAGCGGCGCAGCGGCTGCGCTTTCACCGAGGTGTCGCGTCGCCACGGCGACTTCGCGATGATCGCGGCGTGCGCGCAAGTCGCGCTCGGCGAGGACGGCCGCTGCACGCGCGCGGCATTCGGGCTGGCCGGCGGCGCAACGACAGCCATCGCGTTTCCGGCGCTGGCCGCGCGTCTCGTCGGCACGAAGCTCGAAGACGGCGTCGTGCGCGACGTCTGTCAGGATGCCGCGGCCGAGCTCGATCCCGCGGGGGACCTTCACGCGAGCGCGGCATATCGGAAGCATCTCGCGACAGTGCTGGCTGCACGGGTTTTGCGCGAGGCTTATACAGAAGCGTATGCAATGGCGGGTGCTGGATCCCGGCCTTCGCCGCGATGACGGGCCAGGAGCGATGACAGAGAAACGACACGCGATCAGCGTCGAAGTGAACGGCTTGCGCCGCACGGACGAGGTGCCGGCGCGGCTTTCGCTCGTCGACTGGCTGCGCGACCGCCAGCGTCTCACCGGGACGCACATCGGCTGCGAGCACGGCACCTGCGGCGCGTGCTCGGTGATGCTCGACGGCGAAGCGGTCCGCTCGTGCCTCATGTTCGCGGTGCAGGCCGACGGCCATCGCGTGAAGACCGTCGAAGGGCTCTGCAACGCCGACGGCACGTTGGGCGTGCTGCAGGACAGCTTCTGCGAAACGCACGCGATGCAGTGCGGTTACTGCACGCCGGGCATGCTGATCGCGGCGCAGGCGCTGCTCGACACGGTGCCGGACCCGACCGAAGCGCAAATCCGCGACGCGATCGGCGGCAATCTCTGCCGCTGCACGGGTTACCAGCAGATCGTGGATGCGATCAAGCTCGCGGCCCGGAAAATGGGGTCGGGTCCGAATTTCGAGCCAACATGACGAAATTCGGACCCGACCCCATTTTCCGGTACATCGGGAAGAAGCGCCGCGCGAAGGAAGACCCGCGCTTCGTGATGGGCCGCGGCCGGTTCGCCGCCGATATCTGGCTGCCCGGGATGAAGCACGTCGCGCTGGTGGCTTCACCGCATCCGAGCGCGCGTATCGTCTCCATCGACGCGTCCGCGGCGCTCGCGCTGCCGGGCGTGCACTACGCGCTCACCGGCGAGGAATACTGCGACGCCTGCGACGCGCTGATGATCGGCGTCGATGCGCCGAAGGTCGAGCGCTACGCGCTTGCCCGCGGTGTCGTGCGTTACGTCGGCGAATGGGTGGTCGCGGTGGTCGCCGATACGCGGGCGATCGCCGAAGACGCGGCCGAGCTGGTCGAGGTGGTCTACGAGCCGACGCCGCACGTGATCGACCCGGAGGTGGCGATCAAGGACGACAGTCCGCTCGTGCATCCGGCGCACGGCTCTAACGTGATCCTGCACAAGCACTTCAACTGGGGTCCCGTGGATGACACGTTCGCGCGCGCCGAGCACACGCTCGCCATGCGCGTGCGTTGGGGACGCAGCTCGACCGTGCCGATCGAGACGTTCGGCGCCGTCGCGCAGTGGGATCCGGGCCAGGAGCTCCTCGACGTCTGGGCTTCGGTCCAGATGCCGAAGTTTCCCGACCAGCTTGCGCGCGCGTTGCGGCTCCCCGGGAACGCCGTGCGCGTGCACTACGACGTCGACGTCGGCGGCAGCTACGGCGTGAAGCGCGGCATCAAGCACACGACGCTCGTGGGCTATCTCGCGAAGCGCCTCGGCATGCCGATCCGGCTCGTCGAGGACCGCCTGGAGAACATGCGCGGCGGCGACATGCACGGGCCCGATCGCATCTTCGACATGAACGTCGCGTTCGACGGTAACGGGACGCTGCGCGGGCTCAAGATCCGCGCGATCGACGACGTCGGCGCGTACGCCGGCCGCTCGCCGTTCCAGCTCGGTAAACCCGTCACGGCGATCTGCGGCCCCTATCGCATCGGCGCGATCGAGTACGAGCCGATCGCGGTGCTCACGAACAAGACGCCGGAAGAAGCGGTGCGCGGCTTCGGCCAGTCGCCGACCAACTTCGCGCTGGAGCGCACGCTCGACTGCGTGGCGCGGTATCTCGAAATCGATCCGATCGAGATCCGCCGCCGCAACCTGATCCGCAAAGACGAATTTCCGTACAAGATTCCGAGCGGCTCCACGTACGACTCCGGCGATTACCACACGGTCGTGGATAAGACGCTCGCGGCCGCGGACTATCCGGCGCTTGTCGCGCAGCGCGATGCGGCACGGCGCGCGGGCAAGCTCGCCGGCATCGGCATCTCCACCTGTCTCGAGCCGAACGGCGGCAACTCCGGCTTCGAGCCGCTGTTGAATCCCAAGAACGACACGACGACGTGGATGGATTCGTGTCTCGTGCGCGTCGATCTGAACGCCGCGATCACCGGCGTCATGGGGACGTCGTCCTCGGGCCAGGGTCACGAGACGCTCGTCTCCACGGTCATCGGCGAAGTGCTGGAGCGCGATCCCGAGACGATCCGCGTCGTACGCGCGGATTCGCTGCAGGCGCTGCCTTCGAACAGCCCCGTCGGCAGCCGCATGGCGATCATGCTGGGCGGCGCCGCCGCGGGCGCCGCGCGCAAGATCAGGGAGGCGCTCATCGATATCGCCGCGCACAACCTGCGCTGCTCGATCGAGCAGGTCGAATATCGGGACGGCAACTGCTCGGTACGCGGGCAGCCGGACAAGCGGCTCACGTGGGAGCAGCTCGTCGGCATCGCCCACCGCACCATCCACAAGATGCCCTCGGGCATGGAGCCCGGGCTGCAGGCGAAATTCGTGTGGGACGTGCCCACCGGCGGCGCGTTGCCGTCACCCGACAACACGATCCAGATCTATCCGTGCTACTCGTTCGAGGCCCACCTGGTGTACGTCGAGATCGATCCCGACACGGCCGCGCCGGAAATCAGGAAGTACGTGTGCGGCCACGATTGCGGCGTCATGATCTCGCCGGACATCGTGCACGGCATGACCTACGGCGGCATCGCGCACGGTATCGGTGCGGCGCTGTACGAAAAATTCAGCTACACGGCTGACGGCCAGCTTCAGAGCGGCACGCTGATGGATTACCTCATCCCGACGGCGATGGAAGTGCCGCCGATCGCGATCGTCGATCACTGCACGCCCTCGCCGCTCACGACGTTCGGCCAGAAAGGCTCCGGTGAAGCAGGCTATCTCGGCGGTCCGGCGGCCGTCGGCAACGCGATCAACGACGCGCTCGCGCCGCTCGGCGCGCGGATGGACGAGACGCCCATGACGCACGATGCGTTGTGGCACACGATTCACAACGCACGAAGCCCAGAGGCGAAATGAAACCGATCGTCATCGATATCCACGCGCACTTCACGCCGAAGCTCGTGTTCGAGCGATTCGATGCGCACGCGTCGAAATTCCCGGGCGTGAAGCTGAAGCCCGAAGGCAAGAGCTACACACTGCAGTTCCCCGGCACCGATCCGACCCGACCGGTTATGCCGCGGCTCTCCGACCTGGAGGACCGCCGCGGCTGGATGGACAAGAACGAGATCGACCACCAGATGCTCGGCGGCTGGCTCGACAGCTTCGGTTATGAGCTCGAGGCGAGGGAAGGGGCTGCATGGAGCCGCTTCCTGAACGACTGCATGTGGGACGCGCTCAAGACCGAGCAGCGCTTCACGCCGCTTGCGACCGTGCCGCTGCAGGATGGAAAGCTCGCCGCCGACGTGCTCGGCGAAGCGATGGATAAAGGCTTTGGCGGCGTCATGATCGGCACGCTGCCGGCCGGTGTCCGCGGCGGCAACCTCGACGACCCGTCGCTCGATCCTTTCTGGGAAACCGCATCCAAGCTCGGCGCCGCGGTGTACCTCCACCCGATGTTCGTCTGCGGCGAGCCCCGGCTCTCCGACTACGACATGGTCAATGCGATCGGGCGCGTCGTGGATTCGACGATTGCGGTGACGCGGCTTCTGTATTCCGGGCACCTGCTCAAGTATTCGGGACTGAAATTCATCGTGTCCCACGGCGGCGGCGCGCTGCCGTTCGCGCTCGGACGGCTCGCGCGCAGCCACGCGGCAGGGGGCAAAGTCGCAGACCCACGCCAGGGCTTCAACACGATGTATTTCGATTCGTGCGTGTTCGACGTCGATACGTTCGAGTACCTGGCGCGCAAAGTGGGAACGGGTCGTGTCATGCTGGGCTCGGACGCGCCATTCCCGATCGGCGACCCGGAACCGCGTACAGTCATCGCAAGCTCGAGCTTCAACGAGGCGCAGAAAGAGGAGATGCTCACCGGCACAGCGCAGAAGGTTTTTCGCGTGCGATCCGACTGCTGGTGCAGGAGCTGACCATGAAAAACACAACAGCTGTCATCGCGAGCGCAATAGCGCGTAGCGATCTCGTGGCGCACGCCGGCGGACGTTCCGGGATTGCGTCGTCGCTCGCGCTCCTCGCAATGACTTCTCTCCTCTGTACGAGCGGCGCGTTCGCACAGACCGCTTCGAAGGACTGGCCGGTGAGACCGGTGCGCGTCGTCGTGCCGTTCACGGCCGGCAGCGCGACCGACATCATCGCGCGTCTGTTCGCCGAGAAGCTCGCGCAGCAGCTCGGTCACAATTTCGTGGTGGAGAATCGTCCCGGCGCCGGCGGCACGATCGGCATGAGCATCGTCGCGAAGGCCGAGCCCGACGGCTACACGATACTGGTCCATTCGTCGTCGTTTACGGTGACGCAATGGACGTACTCGAAGCTCCCATTCGATACAGCCCGGGATTTTTCGGGCGTGACGCCGCTCGCCAACATTCCGAATATCCTCGTGATCGCGCCATCCAGGGGCATACGGTCGGTGAAGGACCTCGTCGCCGCCGCGAAGGCGAAGCCCGGGCAGATCACCTACGCCTCGGCGGGCGCGGGCAGCGCGACGCAGCTCAATGCCGAGCGTTTCCGCCTCGGCGCCGGTTTCGAGGGCGTGCACGTCCCGTTCAAGGGCACGCCGGAAGCGCTGGCGGACGTGATGACCGCACGCGTCGATTACTACTTCTGTCCCGTCATCAACGCTCTCGAGCTGGTGAAATCCGGCAAGCTCCTCGCGCTGGCGGCAGGGAGCACGAAGCGATCGTCCGCGCTGCCCGACCTGCCGACCACGGTCGAAGCGGGCGTGCCGAACTCCGACTACAACTTCTGGGTGGGCATGGCGGTCCCGTCGAAGGTGCGCCGCGATATCGTGGACAAGCTTTATCAAAACACGATGAAGGCGCTCCAGATGCCCGACACCAAGGAGCGCATGGCGAAGCTCGGCGCCGATCCGATGCCGATGACGCCGAAGGAATTCGACGCCTACATCAAGAAGGAGCTCGCAACCAACGCGGCGCTGGTCAAGGCCGCGGGCGTCCAGGTGAACTAACGCGCCGGTTTCGTCTCGGTGTCGCGGACCTCGACTGCGCCGAGGCCGAGCTTCTTCAAGTCGCCTTCGATTTTCGCGCGGTCACCGACTGCTATCACCACCATGCGCTCCGGCGCGAGATACTGCTGCGCGACGCGCAGGGCGTCCTCCGCCGTGATCGCGTTCACGAACTGCGGATAGCGCGCGTAGTAGTCGAGCCCGAGGCCGTACACGTAGAGATCGGCGAAGTTCGATGCCGTTCCGGCGTTCTTCTGAAACGCACCGGCAAGCGAATAGGTCATCGCGTCCTTCGCGCGCTGCAGCTCGTCGGATGGCATCGGCGCGGCCGCGATCTTGCGCAGCTCGCCGAAGATCTCGCGTACCGCGGAGGCGGTCGCGTCGCTGCGTACGGGCGCACTGATCAGAAACGGTCCCGGATACCTGCGGAAATAGAAGCCGGAGCTCGCGCCGTACGTGTAGCCGTGCGCTTCGCGGAGGTTGAGATTGAGCCGGCTCGCGAACTGCCCGCCCAGCGCCATGTTCATCACTTCGAGCGCGTGATAGTCCGGTGAGTCCCGGGCCGCGCCGAGCGTGGCGACGCGCAGCGTCGTCTGCGGCGCCGCGGGCAGATCGACGATCACCGTCGAGGGCTTAAGCGGCGGCGGCGGCGCGGGCACGCGGCGCGGGACTGTTTTCGGCCGCCACGCCCCGAATGCTTTTTCAGCGAGCGCGCGGAGATCGTCCATCGAAATATCACCGGCGACGACCAGCGCCGCGTTGTTCGGCGCGAAGGTTTCTTCCCAGAACGCCACGAGCCGTTCGCGCGTCATCGCTTTGACGGACGCGTGCGTCCCGATCTCGAGGGTGCCGTACGGATGCTGCGGCCCATACAGCACGTCCGTGAGGACGCGCCCGGCGATTGCATCGGGTTCGCGGCGCATCTGTTCCAGTCGTGCGAGGCGCTGGGCGCGCTGACGCTCGATCTCCTCAGTGGGGAACGAAGGGCGCATCGCGACATCCGCCATGAGATCGAGATTGGCGCCGAAGTTTCTTCTCAGTGCGTAGCCGCTCACCACTGACCAGTCGCGGCCGCTGCCCGTCGCGAGCGAGATGCCGAGCTGCGCGAGCTCGTCGGCGATCGCGATCGCGCTGCGCGTGCGCGTGCCCTGCATCAGCATCGCCGTTGCGAAGCTCGCCGTGCCCGGCGCGTCCAGCGGCTGCGCGTCGCTGCCGCTGCGCACGACGAGCGTCGACGCGACGCCCGGCAGATCGTGGCGCGGGCTCAGGATCAGCGTGAGGCCGTTCGGAAGCTCGGCCGCTTGCGGTGTGGCGAGCCGCAATGGGCGCAGCGCAGCGGGCTTGGGCATCGTGCTGCGCCACGGCTCGTCGGCGTTGACGGACTCCGGCGTCGACGCGGCGGCAGGCGTCGGCGCGGGACGCGGCACCGGCGCCACCGCATCGGGCTCTCCGCGTACGACGTGCAGCACCACGCGCGCGGACGGCCGCAGGTGATCGCGCACGAAGGCGATCACCGACTTCGGCGTGACGCTCCCGTAGCGCCCGATGTCCTGCTGGAGATAATCCGGCGTTCCGGCCTGGTAGTTGTAGTAGTTGAGTCTCTCGGCCACGCCGCCGAGTCCGGAGGCGGACTCGAGCGCCGCGATCGTCTGCGTCTCGATACGGTTTCGCGCGCGCCGGATCTCGTGCGGCCCGGGCCCTTTCGTGCGGAGCTCGGCGAGCTCCTCGTCGATGGCGCGCTCCAGCTCTTCGAGCGTGTGGCCCGGCCGCACGGTTGCGACGATCTGGAACTGCGAGCGGAGCATGAGCGAGGCCTGCGCCGCGTAGACGTCCTGCGCGATCTGCCGTTCGTAAACGAGCTTGCGATAGAGGCGGCTTTCGATGCCGCCGCCGAGAACGGACGCCGCAATATCGGCGTCGGCGTCGCCTGGCGCGAAGATCGGCGGCGTGAGCCACGCCATGTAAAGGCGGGGCAGCTCGATCCGGTCGCGCAACGTCAGCCGGCGCTCGGACGTAATCTCCGGCGTCTGAACGCTCGGACGGGGTACCGGCGGGCCGCGCTCGAGCGAGCCGAAATATTTCTCGACGAGCGCGCGCGCCTGCTTCGGATCGACGTCGCCGACGATCACGAGGCTCGCGTTGTTCGGCGTGTAATAGCGCTTGAAGAACTGTTTCACGTCGTCCAGCGTCGCGGCCTGGATGTCGGCATGCGAGCCCATCACGTTGCCGTAATACGGATGGCCGGGCGGGTACAGCGCATGCGCGAGCGCTTCGCCGGCGAGGCCGTAGGGCTGGTTTTCGTAGCTGTCGCGACGTTCGTTACGGACGACGTCCTGCTGGGTCGCCAGCGCGGCCTCATCGAGCGCATCCAGCAGGTAACCCATGCGGTCCGACTCCAGCCACAGGACGAGCTCGAGCTGATTGGACGGCACCGTCTGGAAATAATTGGTGCGGTCGAGCGAGGTCGTCGCGTTCATGTTCGTCGCGCCGGCGGCTTCGAGCAGCCCGAGGTGCGCATTGCGCGGAACGTGCTTGGAGCCGGCGAACATCAAATGCTCGAACAGATGCGCGAAACCGGTGCGACCCGGTCCTTCGTTCGCGGGGCCGACGCGATACCAGAGATTGACGGTGACGATCGGCAGCCGGCGGTCTTCCCGCACGATCACTTCGAGGCCGTTCGGCAGCGTGAACTTTTCGAGCTCGAGCTTCGGAAGGTCGAGCTGCCCGGGTGTCGCAGTGGCCGCGACGTACAGGCCGACCAGCGCGGCCACTGTGAGCAGCAGCAGGGCGAGGAATGCCCTCAACGTCGTCGTTCTTCGCCCGTCACGCATAAGCGCGAAGCTTATACTTCCACTGATGTTCCTGACCGGTATCGGTACCGCCACGCCGGCGACGCGGTACACACAGGCGCAGTGCCACGAAGCGCTTCAGCGCTCGCCGCAGTACGCGCGGCTCGGCCGGCCGGGGCGCGCACTGCTGCAGCGGCTGCTCAGCCGCAGTAACGGCATCGACATGCGCGCGCTCGCGCTCGATCCGCTCGACGAGGCGTTCCTCGCCGAGCCGGATGTGCTGCACCGGCGCTTTGCGCGGCACGCGCCGCAGCTCGCGGCAGCGGCGGCGAGAGAGGCGCTGCGCGAAGCCGCTTGCGATGCGCGCGAGATCGACGGCGTCATCGTCAGCACGTGCACCGGTTACCTCTGCCCCGGTCTTACGAGCTATGTCATCGAGGCGCTCAACCTGCGCGCTGACGCGATCGCGCTCGATCTCGTCGGGCAGGGCTGCGGCGCCGCGCTGCCCAATCTGCGTACGGCAGAGGCGTATATCGCTTCGGGTCGAGCCGATCGCATGCTGTCGATCTGCGTCGAGGTCTGTAGCGCGGCTTTCTATATAGACGATGACCCCGGCGTGCTCGTGAGCGCGTGCCTGTTCGGCGATGGCGCGGGGGCGGCAGTCGTTTCCAGGGATCGCGTACCGGGTCGCGCGTGCGCGCAGTGGCGCGCGGCTGAAACGCTGACCGATCCCGCGCACCGCGACGCGCTGCGCTTCGAGACACGCGAGGGCATGCTGCGCAACATCCTGACGCCCGCGGTGCCCGACCTCGCCGCGGAATACGCCGAGCGCGTGCTCGACGACGTGCTCCGGCGCGAGGGGCTCACGCGCGAGGCGATCCGCACCTGGATCTGGCATGCGGGTGGACGCACCGTGCTGGAGGCGCTGCAGCGCCGGCTGGGACTCGATCCCGAGCACGTGAAGCACAGCGCCGAGGTGCTGCGCGAGCTCGGCAACGTCAGCAGCGCGTGCGTGTACTTCGTGCTGCAGCGCGCGCTGCGCAACGGCTGCGCGCCGGGCTGGTGGTGGATGTCGTCGTTCGGCGCGGGCTTCACCTGTCACGGCGCGCTGCTCGATGTCCGCGCCGCTTGAGCGCACGGTCGAGGCGGAGTGGCTGGACGCGCTGCCTGCCGACGATCCGCGCGCGGCGCGGAGCCGCCGCGATCTCGTGGTCGTCAACCGCATCATGGGCAGCGCCGGTATCGTGCGGCGCGCGCTCGAGACGCGTCTCTCGACGCATGCGCCGCGCATTGCCGAGATCGGCGCCGGCGACGGCACGCTGCTGCTAGGCGTTGCGCAGGCCTGCGGCTGGTCGCGCGCGCAGATCGTGCTGGTCGATCGTCAGCCGGTGGTGAGCGCGGCGACCGAACACCGCTACTGCGCGCTCGGCTGCAGCGTGACGGTCGAAGCTGCGGACGCGCGGGAATGGCTCGAAGGCACGCGAGAGCCGTACGATGCAATCGTCGCGAACCTCTTTCTTCACCACTTCGAAACGCAGGCGCTCGAGGCAATGCTCGGCGCGATCGCGCGCCGGACGAATCTCTTTGTCGCGTGCGAGCCGCGGCGGGCGCGGTTTCCGCTCGCGGGCAGCCGCATGCTCGGGCTCATCGGCTGCAATGACGTGACGCGTCACGATGCGGTGTTGTCGGTGCGCGCGGGGTTCGCCGGGGCGGAGCTGTCGGCGCTGTGGCCGCCGCGGAGCGGGTGGACCGTGCAGGAGGGGCCGGCCGGATTGTTCAGTCACTTGTTCGTTGCTCATCACGTGGATGGTGCGGGCGGCACATGATCTACGACGCGCTCATCGTCGGCGCCGGCCCGGCCGGCTCCACCACGGCACTCCTGCTCGCGCGCGCTGGCTGGTCCGTGGCGCTCGTCGAGAAGACGCCTTTCCCGCGCCGCAAGGTGTGCGGCGAGTTCATCTCCGCGCACACGCTGTCGCTGCTCGCAGGCATCGGGCTCGACGGCATCGTCGCATGTGCCGGCCCCGAAATTCGAGAAGTGGCCGTCTATGCCGGCGAGCGCATGCTCGCCGCGCCCATGCCGCGCGCGGACGGGCTGTTTGCCTACGGCCGGGCGCTGGGACGCGACCGTCTCGATGCGGCGCTGCTCGAGGCTGCGCGCGGCGCGGGGGCGACGGTGTATCAGCCGTGGCGGGTGCACGGCTACGCACCTGAAGGCGACCGCTTTGTCTGCACCGTGTCAGCGCCAGAGCGCTCGAAGCGCCTCGAACTGCCGTCGCGCGTGCTCATCGCGGCGCACGGTTCGTGGGACAGCGGCCCGCTCGAAAAAGGGGCGAAGCTCGAAGCCCGAAAGTCGAGGCGGACCGCGCTCTCCGGTTTTCTGGCGTTCAAGGCGCATTTCACCGGCGCGACGCTGGCGCGCGAACGCATGCCGCTGCTGGCGTTTGCCGGCGGCTATGGCGGCCTCGTCAGCACCGACCGCGGGCGGGTGACGTTCTCCTGCTGCATCCGCCGCGATGCGCTCGCGCGCTGCCGGGCCGCGCTCCCTGACGTGCCGGCCGGTGAGGCCGTGCTCGCGCACGTGCTGGCGACATGCCGTGGCGCGCGCGAAGCGCTGGGCGGCGCGCGTCGGGACGAAAGCTGGCTCGCTGCCGGTCCGTTGCGACCGGGACTGCGCAGGCTCTGCGGGGACGGCTATTTCGCGGTCGGCAACGCGCTCGGCGAGGCGCACCCGATCGTCGCCGAAGGCATCAGCATGGCGATCCAGTCGGCGTTTCTCCTGTGCGCGCGACTGACCGCCGTGCCGCGCACTGCCACGACTGCATGCTGGAACGCAGCCGCGCGCGGATACGAGGCCGCGTATCGCGCGCAGTTCGCGCCGCGCATTCATGCAGCTTCCGTTTTTGCCGCGATATCGACGCGTCCGCGCATCGCCGCGACCGCAGCCGGCATGCTGGAAGCCGCGCCCGCGCTGCTCGCGTTCGGCGCGCGCTGCGCAGGAAAATCCGCAGCGCTGAGACGAGCACCTTAAGCATCAGCGTGCGTCACGCGATTGTCACGTCGCGACATGGGTCGTTCCTCGCAATGACTCATGCCGCCCTGCGCAGCGTCTGCTCGCGTCGCACCGGCATGAACGTCTCGCGACAGGTCTGGAGCGGACCGTTCGCGTAGCCGTGCAGCCGCGCGTGCGCGACGCAGTCGAGAAAAAACCTGAACGTCTCCGAGGACGTGGCGACCGTGCCGTCGGGCTCCCGGTGCTGCCACGACCAGCGGAATGGCGCGTCATCCGCGCCCGTTCCCGCAATGCGGTAGAACTCCCACTCTCCCATGTCCCCTCCGTCTTGTAATTTATGGGCGTCAGCCGGCGTTGCATGAGGCATGCCACATGGACCCAACTCTCAACCTTCGCCGCTAACGGCGCGCGCAGGCACGGATTTTTCGCGGCCGAGCAGCGTGCCCGCCGCTCACCGCGATCTGGTAACAAAGACCGTGCAGTGAAGCGACATCGGCAAAGTTTTCCCGATCGGTGGCGCGCGTCGGCTGCGCGATGGCCGGAGCGCGCCACTGGCATAGCCCTTGCTGAACCCGAGGCCCACGCTGTTTCGAAAGGCCGCGCAGTGCCCGACAGCTCGCTCGAACGCTGGTTCTTCTACCAGGACGCCGCCGGTCTCTGGAAGTGGGCGCGGCTGGACATCGTCGGCACGGTCCTCGGTCACTCCGGCGCCAGCTTCGAAACGCGCGACGCGTGTGTGGAGCACGCGCGCCAGAGCGGCTACGACGACGCCCGTAAACCCGACGGCATCAAGCTCGTCCAGGACTCGCCGCCCGCGACCGGCGCTCGCGTCGCGCCGATTTAATCCAGAGACCAGGCTGGTACACTCCTCGTACAACTACGAGGAGGAACTTCTATGGGCAGAAACAGAGCGCGCCGCGTGTGGGGCGCGGCGCTCGTCGCACTCACGTTGGCGCCGGCCGCCGCCCTGAGCCAGTCCAAATTCCCGGAAAGACCGCTGCGGCTGGTCGTTCCGTTCGCGCCGGGCGGCGCGAACGACATCATCGGGCGGCGCTATGCGCAGGACCTGACGCGTTTCATCGGCCAGAACGTAATCGTCGATAATCGCGGCGGGGCGAGCGGTTCGATCGGCAGCGCCGAAGTAGCGCGCGCGAAGCCGGACGGGCATACGCTGGTCATCGCGAATACTTCGACGCACGTCATCAACCAGGTCGCGATGGCGAACCTTCCTTACGACGCGCTGAAGGACTTCGCGCCGATCGCGGTCATCGCGGTTCAGCCCACCGGCATCGCCGTGCACCCGTCGTTGCCGGTGAAGAGCCTGAAGGGCCTCGTCGCGTTCATCAAGGCGAACCCCGGTAAGCTCTCCTACGGCTCGGCCGGAACGGGCAGCATCACCAATCTGACCGGCGAGCTTTTCAAGCAGCTCGGCGGCGGCCTCGACATCGTGCACGTGCCGTACAAAGGCGCGGGGCCGGGCTTGTCCGACCTCGTCGCGGGCCACATCGCGGTGTACACCCCCACCATCAGCCCGGCGCCGCTCTCGTATCACAAGTCCGGCCGCATCCGTGTGCTCGCCGTGAACGCCGAGAAACGAATCCAGGCGGCGCCTGACGTGCCCACCGCGGTCGAAGCCGGTCTGCCCGGCATGGTGGTGTATGCGTTCAACGCGATCCTGACGACCGCGGGCTCGCCGAAAGCGGCGATAGATCAGCTCTACCAGGCGACGCTCAAGGTCACCGCCGACGCGGAGTTCCAGAAGTTTCTGCGCCAGGCGGGCGCCGAGCCGGTGACCGACTCGAGCCCGGAGAAAACGACGCGCTTCCTCGAAAGCGAGATCAAGCGCTGGACGCCGATGATCCAGAAAATGGGCCTGAAAAAATAAGGCAACGTAGGGTAGGCGCGAGCTCACCGGCTGGCCGGTGGGTTACGCTTCGCTTCACTCACCCTACGGCATAGCCATGAACAGACCCGAAAACGTCGCGCGCAGCTATGCCGATCTGCGCCAGCACCTCGACGTGCTGCGGCGCGAAGGGCTGCTGCTCACGATCGACCGGCCGGTCGACAAGGACGCGGAGCTGCATCCGCTCGTGCGCTGGCAGTACGTGGGCGGCATCGAAGAGCACGAGCGCAGGGCGTTTCTCTTCACCAACGTCGTCGATGCGCTCGGCCGCCGCTACGCGTTTCCCGTGGTCGTCGGCGCCTACGCCGGCAACCGCCGCATCTACTGCCTCGGTATGAATGCAGCGCCGGAGGAGGTGCAGCCGCGCTGGGAACAGGCGACCGTGAGGCCGGTTGCGCCGCGCGTGGTGGAGCAGGGCGCGTGTCAGGAGGTCGTGCTCGTGGGCGACGCGCTCAAGGGCGAAGGCAATGGCCTCGATGCGCTGCCGATCCCGGTGTCCACACCGGGTTTCGACAGCGCGCCAACACTCACGGCGACGAACGTCATCACCAAAGATCCCGAGACCGGCGTGCACAACCACGGCACGTACCGCGCGGGCCTCAAGGCGCCTGACCGGCTGGTCGTGCGCATGGCGACGCGTGTCGGCGGCGCCGGCGGATACAGGCATTACCAGAAGCATCAGCAGCGCGGCGACAAGGAAATGCCGTGCGCCATCGCACTCGGCTCGCCGCCATACGTCGCGTTCGTGGCGCCGCAGAAGCTGCCGCTCGATCTCGATGAACTCGGCGTTGCGGGCGGGCTCGCGGGTGAGCCGATCCAGGTCGTGCGCGCAAAGACGGTGGATCTCATGATTCCCGCCGAGGCCGAAATCGTCATCGAAGGCTACATCGACACGACGAAGCTCGAGCCCGAAGGCCCGTTCGGCGAATCGCACGGTCACATCGCACTGGAAGAATTCAACATGCCGATGCGCGTAACCGCGATCACGCACCGCCGCGACGCGATCGTGGCGTCGTACTTGAGCCAGGTGACGCCGAGCGAGTCCAGCGCGATCAAGCGTGTGGCGTACGAGCCGATGTTCCTCGCGCATCTCACCAACACGCTCGGCATCAAGGGCGTCAGGCGCGTGACGTTGCACGAGCGCATGACGGCGCTGCGGCGCATCGCGCTCATCACGGTGGCGAAAGGCACGCCCCGCACCGAAATCTGGCGCGCGCTCTATGGCGCCACGTCGTTCAAGGCCGACGTCGGCAAGATCTGTATCGCGATCGACGAGGACATCGACCCCGAGAACTCCGATGCGGTGTTCTGGGCGATCGCGTTTCGCATGGACCCGTCGGCGGACATGCAGGTGCTGCGCTATCGCAGCCCGGGGCACGGCCCCGAGCGCGAGCACGAAGCCGAGCGCGAGGATTCCACGCTCCTCATGGATGCGACGGCGAAAGAGAATCTGCCGCCGCTCGCGCTGCCCAAGCGCGAATACATGGAGCGCGCGCGCAAGCTGTGGGAA
>Ga0196977_1000215_pt1 | contig 34629 bp, 36 predicted proteins | sample S3v_1013CmetaG_FD_148634 | JGI IMG/M metagenome (GOLD analysis project Ga0196977, IMG submission 148634) | Soil microbial communities from Anza Borrego desert, Southern California, United States - S3+v_10-13C | ecosystem: Environmental > Terrestrial > Soil > Desert | place: USA: California... | reverse complement strand
GTCGCGGTCGCGGCCGAGGTCGGAGCGCTTGATGAAGCCGGTCGCGCCGTCGTCGCCGGCCTGGACCTCGAGCCCGCCGTCGCGGACCTCGAGCACGGTCACGGTGACCACGTCGTTGCGCTTGAGCCCGCCGGCCGAGCCGCCCGCGGCCGCGCCGCCGGCCGCCGGGGCGCCCTTCTCGAGCTGCTTCATGCCGAGGCTGATGCGCTCCTTCTCGACGTCGACGTCGAGCACGACCGCCTTCACTTCCTCGCCCTTGCGGTGCAGCGCCAGCGCATCCTCGCCCGAGATGCCCCAGGCGATGTCGGACATGTGGACCATGCCGTCGACGTCGCCCGGCAGGCCGATGAACAGGCCGAACTCGGTCGCGTTCTTGACCTCGCCCTCGACCGTCGAGCCGACCGGGTGCTTGTCGGCGAACTCTTCCCACGGGTTGCGCTGGGCCTGCTTGAGGCCGAGCGAGATGCGCCGCTTGTCGCTGTCGACCTCGAGCACCATGACCTCGACTTCCTGCGAGGTCGAGACGATCTTGCCGGGGTGGACGTTCTTCTTGGTCCAGCTCATCTCGGAGACGTGGACCAGGCCCTCGATGCCGGCCTCGAGCTCGACGAAGGCGCCGTATTCGGTGATGTTGGTGACGGTGCCGCTGACCCGCGCGCCGACCGGGTACTTGGCGGCGACGCCTTCCCACGGATCGCTCTCGAGCTGCTTCATGCCGAGGCTGATGCGCTGGGTGTCGGCGTTGATGCGCACGATCTGCACTTTCACCACGTCGCCGATGTTGATCACCTCGGACGGGTGGTTGACGCGCTTGTAGCTCATGTCGGTCACGTGGAGCAGGCCGTCGATGCCGCCGAGGTCGACGAAGGCGCCGTAGTCGGTGATGTTCTTGACCACGCCGTCGATCACCTGGCCCTCGGCCAGCTTGTCGATCAGCTCGCTGCGCTGCTCGGCGCGGGTCTCTTCGAGGACCGCGCGGCGCGAGACGACGATGTTGCCGCGGCGGCGGTCCATCTTGAGAATCTGGAACGGCTGCGGCATCTCCATCAGCGGGGTCACGTCGCGCACCGGGCGGATGTCGACCTGGCTGCCGGGGAGGAACGCCACGGCGCCGTCGAGGTCGACGGTGAAGCCGCCCTTGACGCGGCCGAAGATGCGGCCCTCGACGCGCTTGCCTTCGCCGAACTCGCTCTCGAGCTTGTCCCACGCGGCCTCGCGGCGGGCGCGGTCGCGGCTCAGCATCGCCTCGCCTTCGGAATTCTCGACGCGGTCGACGAACACCTCGACCTCGTCGCCGACCGAGAGCGCGCCTTCGTCCTCGCCGCGGGCGAACTCGCGCAGCGAGATGCGGCCTTCGCTCTTGAGGCCGACGTCGATCACGGCGAGGCCGTTCTCGATCGCGGTGACGGTGCCCTTGACGACGCGGCCTTCGAAGCCGCCGTCGGCGCCGCCCAGTTGTTCGTCGAGGAGTTTCGCGAAATCGTCGCGCGTGGGGTTGGCGGTGGATGCCATAAAGATCAGGTTCCTAACTTCATCCCCGCCTTCGCGGGGACAGGCTGTTTTTCCGGCCAGGCGGTTGTGTCCGCCGGTCTTTCTCCGCCGCCGCGGAATTGCGGCGAGCGGGCCAAAAGGGCCGTCCGTCCCCGCCGGGCCGGATGCCGTGGCGAGGGTCCTGTCGAGCGTCGGTAAGTGCTTGGGCTGTCGGGACGCGGGCGCGCCTAGGCGAAAAGGGCCCGCGAGGCAAGCGAAAGCCGCCCAGGGAGCAGGCGACAAAGGCGACAAAGGCGACACCGTGTCGCCGGCGCGAAAGTGAAGCAAAGCCACGTTTCCTGCGGCTTTGCCGCCCGGCAGGTCCGGGCGACACTTTTCCAACAAGAATCGCGCCGAGGCCCGTGGAACATTGCGAGTACATGCACCGGATTGGGACCTGTAGGAAAGCGAAAAAACGGCCCGCGGTCAGGCGCCCAGCGATTGCTCGACGGCGGCAATGGCCGCGGCGACGGCTGCTTCCGGCACCAGCTCCGATGTGTCGAGCACGACCGCATCCTCGGCGGGGCGCAGCGGCGCCTCCGTGCGCGTGCGGTCGCGTTCGTCGCGGCGGCGCAGGTCGGCCTCGATCTCGCCGAGCGTGTGGCTCTCGCCGCGCGCCTGCATCTCCTTCCAGCGGCGCAGCGCGCGCGCCTCGACGGTGGCGGTGACGTAGAGCTTCACGTCAGCCTCGGGCGCGATGACGGTGCCGATGTCGCGCCCGTCGAGCACCGCGCCGTCCGGCTGCAGCGCGAAGCTGCGCTGGCGCGCGTACAGCGCCTGGCGGACCGAGGCGTGGACCGAGACGCGGCTGGCGAGCCCGCCGGCGGCCTCACTGCGCAGCTCGGGATCGCGCAGCAGGCCGTCGGCAAAGGCCGTCGCCGCGAGGGCATCCCCGGGATCGTCGGGATCGCCGCCGTCGAGGAACGCCTGCCGCCCGACCGCGCGGTAGAGCAGGCCGGTGTCGAGGTGCGGCAGCCCGAAATGCGCGGCGAGCGCCCTGGCGATGGTGCCCTTGCCCGAGGCGGTCGGGCCGTCGACGGCGATGATCATCGGCGGGCTCTAGTCGGCAATCGCGGGATTGAGAACCGGCATCGCGCGTCCTATCTGGCCGGCGCGGGGGCCACGTCCCCTGCGCCCGATGGGCCTTCAAGACCGGGACGGCCCGGCAGCAAACCTTGATGGAGGCTGCTGTGGCTTGGATGATCCTCATTACCGCCGGCGTGTTCGAGACGGTGTGGGCCTATTACATGAAGCTGTCGGACGGGTTCACGAAGCCGGGGCCGACGGTGGCGACTTTCGCCGCGATGGCGGTGAGCATCGCCCTGCTCGGCATCGCGATGAAGTCGCTGCCGCTGGGAACGGCCTATACCGTGTGGACCGGGATCGGCGCGCTCGGCGCGTTCGTGGTCGGAATCGTCGTGCTGGGCGAGGCGGTGACCGCCCTGCGCCTGGCGGCGGCGGCGCTGATCATCGCCGGGCTGGTGCTGATGAAGATCTCGAGCCCGGCCTAGGCAGAGCGCTGTCCCCTTCAGGGGAGGGGCTTGGCAGAGGGGAATCTAGGCGGATCGCCGGACAGTCCCCGCCCCCCGACCCCCTCCCCTCAACGGGAGGGGGAGCCGGTCGCGCCGTCGAGCAGCGCTTCGAACTGCGGGAAGCTGGTGGCTATCGGCGCGGTGTCGTCGATCTCGACTCCGCCGCGGCTGGCGCGGCCGGCGACGGCCATCGCCATCGCGATGCGGTGGTCGAGGTGGGTGGCGATCGGCCCGCCGCCGGCGAGGGGTTCGCCGCCGGTGCCGTCGACGACCAGGCCGTCGGCGCGCTCCGCGACCCGCGCGCCGGCGGCGGCGAGCGCTTCGGCCATCGCCGCCAGCCGGTCGCTCTCCTTGACCCGCAACTCGTCGAGGCCGCTGGTCGTGGTGCGCCCTTCCGCCAGCGCGGCGGCGACGAACAGCACCGGGAACTCGTCGATCATGCTCGGGGCCACCGCCGGGTCGACCTCGATGCCGGTCAGCGCCGAGTGCCGCACGCGCAAGTCGGCGACCGGCTCGCCGCCGACCTCGCGCCGGTCGAGCGCCTCGATGCTGCCGCCCATCTGGCGCAGGACTGCGTAGAGCCCGGCGCGGGTCGGGTTGAGGCCGACGTTCTCGATCACGAGGTCGCTGCCGGGCACGATCAGCGCGGCGACGGCGAAGAAGGCCGCGGACGAGGGATCGCCGGGCACCTCGATCGTCTGCGGGCGCAAGTCCGCCTCGCCGCGGATGCGGATGATCCGCTCGCCGTCCTCCTCGTCGACCCACAGCTCGGCGCCGAAGCCCTTGAGCATGCGCTCGGTATGGTCGCGCGTGGGAACCGGCTCGATCACGCTGGTGATCCCGGCGGTGTTGAGCCCGGCCAGCAGCACCGCGCTCTTCACCTGCGCGCTGGCGACCGGCAGCCGGTAGGTGATCGGCACCGCGGGGCTGAGGCCGCGCTCGGTCAGCGGCAGCGTCGTGCCCGAGAAGTCGGCGCCCATCAGCCCGAGCGGCTCGGTGACCCGGCCCATCGGCCGCTTCGACAGGCTGGCGTCGCCGGTGAACTGCGCGGTGATCGGATGGCTGGCGACGAGGCCCATCAGCAGCCGCGTCGAGGTCCCCGAATTGCCCATCTCGAGCGGCGCTTCGGGCTGCAGCAGCCCGCCGACGCCGACGCCGTGGATGCGCCATTCGCCGTCCGCCCCCCGCTCGATCGTCGCGCCCATCGCCCTCAGCGCCGCGGCGGTCGCCATCACGTCCTCGCCCTCGAGCAGGCCGGTGACGCGGGTCTCGCCCACCGCGAGCGCGCCGAACATCAGCGAGCGGTGGCTGATCGACTTGTCGCCCGGCACGCGGATGCGGCCCGTCAGGGGACCGGCGGGCATGAAGCGGCGGGCGCGAGGGGAGGGGCGGTCGGACATCAGCGGGCCTGGGGCGGCGGGCTTTTGACAGCGCCGGGGGGCTGTGGCAAGGCGCGCCCGCTCTTGATTCCGGCTCTTGTTTATGACCAGAGCCGCCACCATCAAGTCACGGCAGTTCACGCCCGCCAAGGCGGCGGGCAGACGAGGAATTTACATGGTCAAGCCAGAGTGGGGCGTCAAGCGCAGCTGCCCCAAGTGCGGTGAGCGCTTTTACGATCTCGGCAAGGACGATCCGATCGTCTGCATCGAATGCGGCAACCAGTGGGTGTCGGAGCCGGTGCTCAAGTCCAAGCAGCCGATCCCCTTCGAGGAAGTGAAGGAGAAGGAGAAGGAAGAGCCGGACAGCGATCTCGCCGACGAGGAGCTCGAGGACGTCGACGACGGCGAGGATTCGCCCGACAACGACATCGACCTGGGCGGCGACGACGATCTCGGCGTGACCAAGGCGGACGACGACGAGGAAGACCACTGATTTGAGGCTTGCGGAATCGGGTCGCCGCTCATAAAGGGCGGCCCTTCCCGAAAGGGTGGCAGGCCTCCCAGGGCATGCCTATATTGAATGGATACGGGGCCTTAGCTCAGCTGGGAGAGCGCTACAATGGCATTGTAGAGGTCAGCGGTTCGATCCCGCTAGGCTCCACCATCCACCGGAATGCCGACTTTCGGCTCATGCCGGGCTGCAAATGGCGTGTTCCTGCGCTTCCGGTGCTCACGGACCTCAAGTCCGCTCCGCTCCGGTTCTCGGAACCCACCATTTTCGCCTCGGCCGGACCCGAAATTCGACACACCGGACTGACGACAAAGTACTGAAATTGGCCGTGCAGATTCGACGGCCGCATTACTGACCCGCCCGCTGGCTGACGAGGTTTCGTCCGCCGGCGTTTTGCCGCTTTTGGAGTAGCCGAAGCCCATGTTCGACACGCTGTCCGATCGGCTGACCGGGGTCTTCGACCGCCTGCGCGGGCGCGGCGCGCTCAACGAGGCCGACGTGCGCGAGGCGATGCGCGAGGTCCGCGTGGCGCTGCTCGAGGCCGACGTGGCGCTGCCGGTGGCGCGCCAGTTCATCGACGCGGTGACCGAGAAGGCCGTCGGTAGCCAGGTGCTGCGCTCGGTCACCCCGGGCCAGCAAGTCGTCAAGATCGTCAACGACGCGCTGATCGAGATGCTCGGCGGCGAGGAGACGGCGCCGCTGGTGCTCGAGGCGAAGCCGCCGGTGGTGATCCTGATGGTCGGCCTGCAGGGCTCGGGCAAGACCACCACCACCGCCAAGCTCGGCAAGCTGATCCGCGAGAAGCACGGCCGCAAGGCGATGATGGCCTCGCTCGACGTCAATCGTCCGGCGGCGCAGGAGCAGCTCAAGGTGCTCGGCGAGCAGGTCGAGGTCATGACGCTGCCGATCGTGCCCGGCCAGCAGCCGGTCGACATCGCCCGCCGGGCCCTCGAATCGGCCCGGCTCCAGGCGGTCGACGTGCTGCTGCTCGACACCGCCGGGCGCTTGCACGTCGATCAGGCGCTGATGGCCGAGATGAAGGCGGTCGCCGGGGTCTCGGCGCCGACCGAGGTGCTGCTGGTGGTCGACGCGCTGACCGGGCAGGACGCGGTCAACGTCGCGCAGAGCTTCTCCGGCGAAGTGCCGCTGACCGGCGTGATCCTCACCCGGATGGACGGCGACGCCCGCGGCGGCGCCGCGCTCTCCATGCGCGCGGTCACCGGCAAGCCGATCAAGTTCGCCGGCACCGGCGAGAAGCTCGACGCGCTCGAGCCGTTCGATCCGCAGCGCGTGGCCGGGCGCATCCTCGGCATGGGCGACATCGTCGGGCTGGTCGAGAAGGCCGCGGCGACGATCGAGAAGGAAGAGGCCGACAAGCTCGCCGAGCGCATGCTCAAGGGCCAGTTCGACATGAACGACCTCAGGACCCAGCTCAACCAGATGCAGAAGATGGGCGGCCTGGGGATGCTCGCCGGGATGATGCCCGGAATGAAGAAGGCCAAGCAGGCGATGGCCGCGAGCGGGGTCGACGACCGCGTGCTGCTGCACATGGACGCGATCATCGGCTCGATGACGCCGAAGGAGCGGAGCAAGCCGGAATTGCTCAATGCCAAGCGCAAGAAGCGCGTCGCGGCGGGCTCCGGCACCCAGGTGCAGGACGTCAACAAGCTGCTCAAGATGCACCAGGAAATGGGCCGGGCGATGAAGCAGATCAGGAAGATGGGCGGGCTCAAGGGCCTCGGCGCGCTGTTCGGCGGCGGCGGCATGGGCGGCGGAATGCCGGGTCTCGGCGGCGGCGCCATGGGCGGGGCCCAGCTGCCGCCCGACTTGCAGCAGCTGATGAAGAAGAATTGAATCTCAAGCGATTGAATCGGAAAGGTAAGTTCACATGGCAGTAGCAATCAGGCTTTCGCGGGGCGGTGCCAAGAAGCGCCCCTATTACCGCATCGTGGTGGCGGACAGCCGCTCGGCGCGCGACGGCAAGTACCTCGAGCAGATCGGCACCTACAACCCGCTGCTGGCCAAGGACGACGCCGCACGGGTGAAGCTCGACGAGGACCGCGCCCGCTACTGGCTCGGCGTCGGCGCGCAAGTGTCCGACCGCGTCGCCCGCTTCCTTGATGCCGCCGGCATCAAGGAGCGCGCCGCGCGGTCAAATCCGAAGAAGGCCGAGCCGGGCGACAAGGCCAAGGAGCGCGCCGAGGAGCGCGCCGCCAAGGCCGCCGCCGCCGAGGAAGCCGCCAACGCGCCCAAGGAAGAGCCGGTCGTCGAGGAAGCGGCGGTGACCGCCGAGGCTCCGGCGGAGGAAGCGACTGCCGAGGCTCCGGCCGAGGAAGCCGCCGCCGAAGCGCCGGCCGAGGAAGCGGTGGCCGAGGAAGCGGCCGCCGAAGCGCCGGCCGAGGCCGCGGCGCCGGTCAGCTCCGACGAGCCGGCCGAGGGCGCCGAGACTCCGGGCGAAGCGGGCGAGGCGACCGTCGCCGTCAGCTCCGAGGAGCCGGTCGAGGGCGGCGAGGAAGTGGTCGAGCAGGCCGTCGAGGAGCAGGCCGATGCGGCTCCGGCCGAGGAGGCCGCCGCGGAGGAAGCTCCGGCCGACGAGGCGACCGAGGAAAAGGCCGAGGGCTGATGGCCAAGCTCCCCTCCCCTTCAGGGGAGGGGCCGGGGGTGGGGGCTGTCCGCCGCGCGCCACCCGACAAGCCCCACCCCAACCCCTCCCCTGCAGGGGAGGGGCTTGCGCGCGCCGAACGTCCCGTCACGCTCGCCGCCATCACCGGCGCGCACGGCGTGACGGGCGAGGTCCGCCTCAAGCTGCTCGGCGAAGGCGTGTCATCGCTCTTCGCCCACAAGAGCTTCAACGGCGGCGCGCTGACGCTGACCAAGGTCCGCGACGACGGCAAGGGCGGGGCGATCGCCCGCTTCGCGCAAGTCGCCGACCGCACCGCCGCCGAGGCGCTGCGCGGCACCGTGCTGACCGTCCCGCGCTCGGCGCTGCCGCCGCTCGCCGAAGGCGAATACTACCACGCGGACCTCGTCGGCCTCGCCGCGGTGTCCGACGCCGGCGAGCCGCTCGGCGCCGTCGTCGCGGTCGAGAACTTCGGCGCCGGCGACATCGTCGAGATCGAACGCCCGGGCGGCAAGCGCTTCATGGTGCCGATGCGCCCCGAGGCGGTGCCCGAGTGGGACGGCGAGCGGCTGGTCGTGGCCCGGGCCTTTGCCGAGCTCTAGCGCCTGAGCGGCTCGAGCTCGGCGAGGTAGTTCCTGATCGCCGTCGCGGCGACGCCGCCTTCGCCCATCGCGTGGCTGATCTGGTCGAGCCCTTTGACCACGTCGCCGGCGGCGAACAGGCCGGGGACGTTGGTGCGCTGGTGCGAATCGACCACCACGCACTGGTCCTCGCTGATCATCGCCCCGGCTTCCTGCGCGAGATCCGCGCGGACGCGCGAGCCGAGCGCCGGATAGATGCTGTCGAACGACCGGCGGCCCTCGGCGGTGTCGAGCGCCAGCCGGCCGTCGGCGATCTCGTAGCCGCCGCACGGGCCGGCGACGCGGCGGATGCCGGCGGCGTCGAGCTGGGCGGTGCATTGCCCGTCGAGGTCGTGCTCACCCTCGGGCGCGATCAGCGTCAGGTCGGCGGTATAGCCGCGCAGGAACAGCGCCTCGGCGGTGCCGTGCTCGCCGGTGCCGATCACCGCGACGCGCCTGTCGGTGACCTCGTAGGCGTCGCAGATCGGGCAATAGCGCAGCAGGCCCGCGGCCAGCGCCTCGCCGTGCAGCGCGTCGTCCATCCCCGGCGGGCGATTGTTGATCACCCCGGTGGCCAGCAGCACCGTGCGGGCGCGGAACTCGCGGGCCTCGGCGCACACGCGGAAGCCATCGCCGGCGCGCTCGAGCTTCGTCACCCGCGCCAGCTCGCGCTCGGCCCCGTAGCGCTCGGCCTGGGCCAGCATCCGCGCGAGCAGCTCGGTCCCCGGGATGCCGTCCGGAAAGCCGGCGTGGTTGTGCGAGCACGGGATCAGCGCGGCGCGGCTGGTGCCGCAGTCGAACAGCCGGATCGCAAGGTGGAAGCGGGCGAGATAGATCGCCGCGGTCAACCCGGCGGGTCCGGCCCCGACGATGATGCAGTCCTCGACGCTCGGCTGGCTCGGCGACATGGCTCGAACAACGCGCGGGCGCCGAACGCTTTCCCGCCCGCGGCAATTCGCTTCGCCTCGCCCGGGGCCGGCTGTATGCAGCGCGCATGGCGCCGATCCTCAAGTCCCGGGTGGAGCACCACCGCGGCCACTCGGTGCTCGCCTTCCCCGCGGGCTCGCGGCCGCTGGTGATCGATGCCGGCGCGCATCGCGGCGAGTTCGCGGCCAGCGTGCACGCCGCCTGGAATGCGCGCTGCCATGCGATCGAGGCATCGCCGGCGCTGTTCGCGCGGCTCGCGCTGCCGCCCGGGACGCGCGCGCATCACTTCGCGCTCGGCGGGGCCGACGGCACCGCCACTTTCGCGCTGGCCGACAATCCCGAGGCCTCGCGCGCGGTCGGCGGCGATGCCGCCGGGATAACGGTGCCGGCGCGCGGCCTCGGCTCGTTCCTCGCCGAAGTGGCGCCGGACGGCGTCGACCTGCTCAAGCTCGACATCGAAGGGGCGGAGATCGCCGCGCTCGCCAGCCTCGGCGACGATCAGCTCGCCGCCATCGGCCAGCTGACGGTCGAGTTCCACGACTGGTGCGGCCAGGCCTCGCGCGCCGAGGTCGACCGGGCGATCGCGCGGCTGCGCGGGCTCGGGTTCGTCGCCTTCAACCTGTCGTTCCACAACCGCTCGGACATGCTGTTCGTCAATCGCCGGTCATGCCGGCTGAGCGCGTGGGACCGGTGGCGCATCGGCGTGTGGCACCGCTTTTCCGCCGGGCTGCGGCGGATCGTGGCGCGCCGGCTCGCGGCCTGAGCGGCGCGCCCCGTTTCAAGCCAGCGCCGGGTGCAGCGCGCAGGCGCTGCTCGCCGCCAGCGCGCCGTCGGCCATGGCGCGGACCGGCGCCGGTGTCGCCACCGCCATCACGGTCACCCACAGGACCAGCGTGATCACCCCGGCGGCGAAGCCGCGGGCGGCGGCGAGGATCGGGGCCGACAGCCCCGGTCCGTGGACATCGGCCGGGATATCATAAGCGTTGCCTATGTTCCGGCGGTCCCGCCCGCGGCGCCCGAAGCGGCGCCCGAGCTTGTCGGCGCCGACGGCGACGGAGGCCGAGAAACGCCGGTGCCCGGCATTCCAGTCGCGCATGAATTGCTCATCGATCATGACGTTTCCCCTATCTGCTGTGGTGGCGCACAGATGCCCCGCCGGCCGCGCCGCCGCCAACAAAACCACTGTCGCGTGGTATAAGGATGGCTTATAAGGTGCGCGATGGACCGGCTGCCGCCCTTGTCCGCCATTCGCGCCTTCGAGGCCGCCGGGCGGCTGGAGAACTTCTCGCGCGCGGCGGACGAGCTCGGGCTGACCCAGGCGGCGGTCAGCTATCAGATCCGCCAGCTCGAGGACCGCGTCGGCCGGCCGCTGTTCGTGCGCGAGAAAGGCCGCGTGCGGCTGTCGGACAGCGGCCGGCGGCTCCTGCCCGCGGTGACCAGCGGGTTCGCCGGCATCGCCGAGGCGTTCGCCGCGTTGCGCGAGGAGGACGAGGACGTGCTCGACCTCAACGCCTCGGTATCGTTCGGCGGCACCTGGCTGAGCGCGCGGATCGGCCGCTTCCAGGTGCGCTATCCCGACCTCGCGGTGCGCTTGTCGCTGGCCAACGAGCTGATCGACTTCGCTCTCGGCGGGACCGACGCGACGATCCGCGCCGGGCGCGGGCAGTGGGACGGGCTGCGCAGCGAGTTCCTGTTCCGCCAGCACTTCACCCCGATGTGCGCCCCGGGCTTCCTCGAGGCGAACGCCATCGCCCGGCCGGAGGACCTGCTGCGCGTCGAGCGGCTCGGCCCGAACGATCCGATGTGGGCGGCGTGGTTCGCCCAGGCCGGCATCGGCGCGCCGCCGCCGGCGCGGCAGGGGGTGGTGATGGACAGCCAGCTGCAGGAGGCGAGCGCGACGATGAGCGGGTTCGGCATCGCGCTGATGAGCCCGCTCTACTGGACCGCCGATCTCGCCAGCGGGCGGCTGGTGCAGCCGTTCGCCACGCTCTACTTGCCCGGCAGCGCGCAATGGCTGGTCCACCCGACCGCGCGCGCCGGCGTGCGCAAGATCGAGCGGTTCCGCGAATGGCTCCACGACGAGCTGGCGGCGGACCGGGGGCTGGTGCCGGGGGAAGTGTGGCAGGCGGCCTAGGAACGCGTCCGGAATGAATCGGTCGGCCTCAGGGCGAATTGACGCTGCGGGCGCTGATGTATATACATTAGGTATATACGGAGGTAGCGATGGGCAGTTCTGAGAAACGGAAGCTCGGCGACAATCGCGAGTCCATGCGCCTATCGGGTTCACGGCCATGGATGACGGTCCGCGAAAAGAAGCACTATCGCGCTAAGATATTCCAGTCTGGCAACTCGTTGGCCGTGCGCATTCCGGCGGGCTCGAAACTCGAAGCGGGCATGGAGATGGACCTGACCATCGAAGATGGTGAGTTCCTGTCGCTCGAGCCGGTTGAGCGGCCCAAGCGCAAGTTCAACATCGCCAAAGTGGCAGGTTCCGCGACCAACTTGCGGCGCATCGATCCCGAGGACCGCGTCTTCGAGGAGCGGCCCTTGCGCGGGGGCGGATTGCGTCCGGTCAAGGACGCGTGAAGTACCTGCTCGACAGCAATGTCATCATTGCCCTGGTGATGAACGACGACGAGAGCATCGTCCGCCGCGCCGCAGAGTGCGATGAGGGGGACATGGTGACGTCCGCGATCGCCTACGCGGAAGTCGCGTACGGTTCGACGCGCGGGCAGCCCCCAGCATTCGAGCAGCTCCAAGCCTTCGTCGAGGAGGTTCCCATTCTCGATTTCGACTTCAAAGCGGCGCTCGCATACGCAACGCTGCCGTTCAAGCGGGCTAGTTACGATCGCCTGATTGCGGCGCACGCCCTATCGCACGACCTCATTGTCGTTACCGACAACGAGAAGCACTTTGCCGATGTGCCGGGGCTGAGGGTCGAAAACTGGACGGCTTGATGGTTTCAACTCTCGAGAAAGTCATCGGAATAGCCGTTGCGTCTGGACAAGCCAGGCGAGAAAGCTGCGTTCGGGAAGCTGCCGTCCATCAAGACTTGGGCATCAACGGCGATGAAGGCGACGAGTTTGTCGCTGCGTTGTGCAACGAATTCGGCGACTGGATTGCTGAATGGCCTTGGACGCGATTTGTGGATTTCAACGAACCGCCAGCTTGGCTGGGGCCGAAGGTCTGGAAGGCGCTTCGCTTGCCCAACCCGGCGGTCGCCTTCCCAGGATATGTGGAGGAGCGCCTCGAACTTGGGCACATCGTGGCGGTCATCGAAAAAGGGCATTGGTTCGAACCATGACTTTCGCCGCCACCGTTCTCACCCTCTATCCCGAGATGTTCCCCGGGCCGCTCGGCGTGTCGCTGGCCGGGCGGGCGCTCGAGGACGGCCTGTGGTCGCTCGAGACGGTACAGATCCGCGACTTCGCTGCCGACAGGCACCGCACGGTCGACGATACCCCGGCGGGCGGCGGGGCGGGGATGGTGCTGCGCGCGGACGTGCTCGCGGCGGCTGTCGACCGCGCCACGGCGCTGCAGCCCGACTGCCCGGTGCTCGCGCTGACCCCGCGCGGCGCGCCGATCGCGCAGGCCCGCGTTCGCCAGCTCGCGGCGGGGCCGGGGGTGACGCTGCTGTGCGGCCGGTTCGAGGGATTCGACGAGCGGATTTTCGAAGGCCGTGCGGTCGAGGAGGTCAGCCTGGCGGACATCGTGCTGTCCGGCGGCGAGCCCGCCGCGATCGCCATTCTCGACGCTTGCATTCGCCTGTTGCCCGGCGTAATGGGCGCGGCCTCAAGCGGGGCCGAGGAATCCTTCGAGGAAGGGCTGCTCGAATATCCGCACTATACCCGACCTCAGGAATGGGAAGGGCGCACGATCCCTGAAGTGCTGCGATCGGGGGATCATGCGAAAATCGCCGCCTGGCGCAAGCAACGGGCGGAAGAGGACACACGGTCACGCAGGCCGGACCTTTGGGAGCGCCACAGGGGTGCTCGGGACCGATCTGCCTCTGGCGCGCGGCGCGACGATTAGAGGAACCCGAGATGGGCCTGATCCAGGAGCTCGAGGCCGAGGCCATCGCAGCGTTCAACGACACCAAGACGATTCCCGAATTCCGCCCGGGCGACACGCTGCGCGTCGGCGTGCGCGTGGTCGAAGGCGAGCGCACTCGTATCCAGAACTACGAAGGCGTGTGCATCGCCCGCTCGAACCGCGGCATCAACAGCAATTTCACCGTCCGCAAGCTGAGCTTCGGCGAGGGTGTCGAGCGCGTCTTCCCGCTCTACTCGCCCAACGTCGACAGCATCGAGTGGGTGCGCCGCGGCGTCGTGCGCCGGGCCAAGCTCTATTACCTGCGCGGCCGGACCGGCAAGCGCGCCCGCATCGCCGAGCGCAAGCAAACCGTCACCCAGGAGGGCTGAGGCCTTTCCCCGGACGATTGCAGATGTAACAAGTGGGGCGCTCCGGGAGACCGGGGCGCCCCTTTTTCGTTTCCGGAGGGTTTCCTTGCGATCGCTGTCGTTTCTCGCCGCCGCCGGCGTGCTTGCCATGCTGGCCCACCCCGCTATCGCCGCGGCCGAGGACGAGGTGGCGATGCCCGCGACGGATGCCCGGCAGCTGACATTCGAGCGGGTCTACGCCAGCCCCTCGCTCGATGGCCCGGCGCCGCGTCTTCCCAAGCTGTCGCCGGACGGGCGCTATCTGGCCGTGCTGCGCAATCGCCCGGAGGACCGCGATCGCTACGACTTGTGGGCCTACGACCGCGAAGGCGGCCAATGGCGGATGCTGGTCGATTCCGAGAAGCTCGGTTCCGGCCGCGAGCTGTCCGAGGCCGAGAAGATGCAGCGCGAGCGGCTGCGGATCGGCGGGCTCAAGGGCATCGTCGCCTACGACTGGTCGGCCGACGGCCGGTCGATCCTGGTGCCGCTCGAAGGCGATCTCTACCTCGCCGCGCTCGACGGCTCGGTGAAGCCGCTGACCAGCTCCGCCGAGGGCGAGCTCAATCCGACGCTCAGCGAGAAGGGCGCCTATCTGGCGTTCGTGCGCGACCGGCGGCTGTGGGCCGGTCCGGTCGGCGGCGAGGCGCGGCCGGTCACGCCCGAGGAAGCCGCCGAGACGGTCCACTGGGGCGAAGCGGAGTTCGTCGCGCAGGAGGAGATGGACCGGCAGACCGGCTACTGGTGGTCGCCCGACGACCGGCGGATCGCGGTCGAGCGGTTCGACGAGGCGCCGGTCGGCGTCGTCACGCGGGCGGCGATCGGCGCCAGCGGCACCCAGACCTTCGAGCAGCGCTATCCGGCCGCGGGCACACCCAACGTCGACGTCACGCTGTTCGTGATCGACCCCGACGGCGGCAAACGGGTCGAAGTCGACCTCGGGCCGGAGCGCGACATCTACCTGACCCGCGTCGACTGGGCGCCCGACGGCCAGACGCTCTACGTCCAGCGCGAGGACCGCGGCCAGACCCGGCTCGACATGCTGGCGGTGGATCCGGCCACCGGCCAGAGCCGGGTGCTGTTCAGCGAGACCGCCGCCGAGGGCCACTGGATAAACCTCACCGACAACTACAAATTCCTCGACGACGGCAGCCTGATCTGGTGGTCGGAGCGCGACGGGTTCGGGCATCTTTATCGTTTCGCCGACGGACGCTGGCGGCAGCTGACCAGCGGGGCGTGGGTGGTCAAGAGCCTCGACGGGGTCGATCAGGACGCCGGCAGGCTGTACTTCACCGGCACGAAGGACGGCGTGCTCGCGCCGCAGGTCTATTCGCTCGACTATCGCCGGCCCGCCGAGCCGCGGCGGCTGACCGAGCCGGGGTTCGCCAACAGCGCGACGATGGACGACAAGGGCAAGACGCTGCTGGTGACCCGTTCGTCGGACCGCCAGCCGAAGCAGGTCTATCTCGCCGACGGCGGCGGCCGGCGCCTCGCCTGGGTCGAGGAGAACGCGCTCGACGCGAGCCACCCGTACGCGCCGTATCTCGCCAGCCATCGACCGGCGCAGTTCGGTACGATCGAAGGGCCGGACGGCTCCGAGCTGCACTGGAAGATGATCACCCCGCCGCTCGAGCCGGGCAAGCGCTACCCGGTGTTCTTCGATCACTACGGCGGCCCGCACTCGCAGGAGGTCAGCCGGGCCTGGGGCAGCGCGCTCGAGCAGGCGATCGTCGACAAGGGCTACATCTATTTCGCGATCGACAACCGCGGCAGCGCCAACCGCGGCGTGGCGTTCGAGAAGGCGATCTATCGCGCGATGGGCGGGCCCGAGGTGGCGGACCAGAAGGCCGGCGCCGAGTACCTCAAGACGCTCGCGTTCGTCGACCCGAAGAAGATCGCCATCTATGGCTGGTCCTACGGCGGATACATGACGATGAAGCAGCTCGAGGCCGACCCGGGTTTCTATGCCGCGGGCGTCGCCGTCGCCCCGGTCGCACGCTGGGAGCTCTACGACACGTTCTACACCGAGCGCTACATGGGCCGCCCGCAAACCGACGCGGCGGCCTATGCCAAGGCCTCGACGGTCGCGGACGCCACGCGGATCGCCGATCCGCTGCTGCTGATCCACGGCATGTCGGACGACAACGTGGTGTTCAGCAACAGCACCGAGATCATCGCCGCGCTGCAACAGGGCAACGTGCCGTTCGAGATGATGCTCTATCCAGGGGCCACGCACAGCATCTCGGGCGCGAGCCTGAAGACGCATCTCTACGAATCGATCTTCCGTTTCCTCGCGGCGCACGGGGTGACGCCGCCGGAGTGAAAGCCGGGCTTGCCCCGGCTCACGCATTTGTGCATTGCCCCGCGCCCGGCGCGCGCTAGGGCGGCGGCGCAGTGCAGTCGGCGGAGCGAATGATGGGTTACCGGGTGGCGGTCGTCGGGGCGACGGGGAACGTCGGGCGCGAGATGCTCGCGATCCTCGCCGAGCGCGAGTTTCCGATGGACGAGGTGGCGGCGGTCGCCAGCTCGCGCTCTCAAGGCGTGGAAGTCGAGGTCGGCGACAGCGGCAAGACCGTCAAGTGCCAGAGCCTCGAGCACTTCGACTTCGCCGGGTGGGACATCGCGCTGTTCGCCGCGGGCTCGGGCCCGACCAAGGAATATGCCCCCAAGGCCGCCGCGGCGGGCTGCGTGGTGATCGACAACTCGTCGCTCTACCGCATGGACCCCGACGTGCCGCTGGTCGTGCCCGAGGTGAACCCCGACGCGATCGACGGCTATAAGGCCCGCAACATCATCGCCAACCCGAACTGCTCGACCGCGCAGATGGTCGTGGCGCTCAAGCCGCTGCACGACGCGGCGACGATCAAGCGCGTCGTGGTCTCGACCTACCAGTCGGTCTCGGGCGCCGGGAAAGCCGGCATGGACGAGCTGTTCGAGCAGAGCCGCAACATCTTCGTCGGCGATCCCGCCGTGCCGAGCAAGTTCACCAAGCAGATCGCCTTCAACGTGATCCCGCACATCGACGTGTTCCTCGACGACGGCTCGACCAAGGAAGAATGGAAGATGGTGGTCGAGACCAAGAAGATCCTCGACCCCAAAATCAAGGTCAACGCCACGTGCGTGCGCGTGCCGGTGTTCGTCGGCCATTCCGAGGCGATCAACATCGAGTTCGAGAACGAGATCAGCGCAACCGAGGCGCAGGACATCCTGCGCGAGGCGCCAGGGGTGATGCTCGTCGACAAGCGCGAGGACGGCGGCTACGTCACCCCGATCGAGTGCGCCGGCGACGGCGCGACCTACGTCAGCCGCGTGCGCGAGGACCCGACGGTCGACAATGGCCTGACCATCTGGTGCGTCAGCGACAACCTGCGCAAGGGCGCCGCGCTCAACGCGGTGCAGATCGCCGAGCTGCTCGGGCGGCGGCACCTCAAGAAGGGCTGACCTCCTTGCGGCAATGATAGCATTATGCTATCACGATTGGCATGGGACAAATGCTTGTACGGCAACTCGATGACGTCAAGCTCGCGCGGCTGAAGGCGCGCGCCAAGGAACAGCGGACGTCGGTGGAAGCTCTGGCGCGTGAGGCGATTCATCAAGCCGCGGGAGGATTTTCGGCCGAGGAGAAGCTGGCCTTGGTTCGGCAGATGCAAGAAGCGACGGCACGAGCCAAGATTCCCGGTGCCGAGCAGACGCCGGGCTGGAAACTCATTCGCGAAGACCGAGATCGTGATCATTGACGCCAGTGTTGGCGTGAAATGGCTGATCGTGGAGGAGCTCACGGATCGGGCGAACGCCCTGGTCGGTGACGATATGTCGGTCCCTGCGCTGTTTTACTCGGAAGTCGCCAATGCAATCTGCAAGAAGGCCCGGCGCGGCGAGCTGGAGCTCGAGCCAGTCGTGGAACAGCTTCCGAAGCTGCGACTGATCACGACAACGATCGATGACGCATCCTTTGCCGCGCGAGCGCTGACGCTGGCGCACGAACTCGATCATCCGGTATACGACTGCGTGTATCTGGCGATTGCAGAAGCGCGCGAGGAGTTGTTGGTCACGGCGGACGTCAAGTTCCTGCGCAAAGTGTCGGGAACCTCGTACGCTCCGCTCGTAAGGCCGCTCTAGTTCCGCGCCGCCGCCGGTATCCGGCTGCGGCGCATGACCAGCACCAGCGGCACCGACGCCAGGCTGAGCCACATCATCAGCCAGTAGTCGTCGATATAGGCGACCATCGCCGCCTGGCGGGTGACCATCAGGTCGAGCATGCCGAGCCCGGCCTCGCCGTATTGCTGGAAGCGCTCGAGCGACGACAGGTCGAGCATCGCCGTCAGGCTCGGGGTGATGTGGCCGGCGAGGTCGCTGTGGCTGGTCTGCGTGTTGCGCGAGAGCAGCGTCATCATCACCGAGATGCCGATCGACGAGCCGACCGAGCGGGTCAGGTTGAGCAGGCTCGAGCCGTCGGTGCGCAGCTGCGGCGGCAGCGTGGCGAAGGCGCTGGCGTTGAGCGGGATGAACACCAGGCCGATGCCGAGCCCCTGGATCAGCCCCGACATGACGATGTGGTAGCGGTCGACCTCGAGCGACCAGCCGGCCATCTGGTACAGCGACCACGCGCCGATCAGGAACCCGAGCGAGACCATCCACCGCGCGTCGACCCCTCGGCGCATCAGCAGGCCGGACAGCTGCATCGAGATCAGCACGCCGACCCCGCGCGGCATCAGCACCATGCCGGTGTCGATCACGTCGTACCCGAACAGCCCCTGCAGCATCGGCGGCAGCAGCGCCATGGTGGCGAACATGACCACGCCGATGACCAGCATGAACAGCAGCGAGACGACGAAGTTGACGTTGGCGAACAAGTGCCGGTCGAACAGCGGCTGGCGCGCGGTGACGAAGTGGATCACCGCGGCCCACGCTGTCGAGAGGATCAGGAAGGCGTAGACCCACGTCTCCAGCGAGGCGAACCAGTCGAGCCCGGTGCCGCGGTCGAGCAGCAGCTGCAGGCAGCTGAGGCAGATCGCGATCATCGCAAAGCCGAACAGGTCGAAGCGCCGCCTGACGATCGCGCGCGACGGCAGCTCGGCCAGCAGGATCGCCAGGCACACCGCGCCGACCGGCACGTTGACGTAGAACACCCAGCGCCAGCTCCAGTTCTCGGTGATCCACCCGCCGAGCACCGGGCCGAGGATCGGGCCGATCATCACCCCCATGCCCCACAGTGCGAGGATCGCGGACTGCTTGCTCGGCTTGGTCGTGTCGAGCATGGCCGCCTGGCTGAGCGGCGCGATGAAGGCGCCGGCGACGCCCTGGATGGCGCGGAAGATGACCATCTCCTCAAGGTTCTGCGCCATGCCGCACAGCATCGAGGCGACCACGAAACCGGCGACCGACCAGACGAACAGCCGGCGCGAGCCGATCCGGTCGGCCAGCCAGCCGGTGATCGGCATCGCCACCGCCGAAGCGATGATGTAGCTGGTCAGCACCCAGCTGATCGTGTCGGGCGTGGCGCTGAGCGTCGACTGCATGTGCGGGATCGCCACGTTGGCGATGGTGATGTCGAGCACTTGCAGCAGGGTCGCGGCCATCACCCCGACGATCAGCAGCAGGTGGTTCTCGACCGGCAGCTGGGCGACGTCCTCGATCGGCGCTGGCGTCGGGCGCGCCGCTCCGCCGCGACCCGACGCGGCGGTTGCCATGGCCTAGCGCTCCCGGCCGTCGGTGAAGACGGTGACGTCGGTCGACAGGCCGGCGATCAGCGGTCGCGGGCTGCGCTCGTCGAGCTGGATCCTCACCGGCACGCGCTGGGTCACCTTGACCCAGTTCCCGGTCGCGTTCTGCGCTGGGAGGACCGAGAATTCGGCCCCGGTGCCCGCGCCGATCGAGGCGACGTGGCCTTTCAGCGTGAGGCCGGGATAGGCGTCGAACTCCAGCTCTGCCGGTTGACCGACGCGCATCTCGTCGAGGTCGGTCTCCTTGAAGTTGGCCTCGACGTACGAGCTGGTGTCGGCGACGATGGTCAGCATCGGCAGGCTGGTGACCGCCTGCTGGCCGAGCTGCAATCTGTCGGCCTGGGCCACCCGGCCGGAGATCGGCGCGCGAATCTCGGTCCGGCGCAGCGCCAGCTCGGCTTCGGCCTTGCGCGCCTTGGCCGCGGCGACTTGCGGGTTCTCGCCCGGGACCGCCGGCCCCTCGGCCAGCCGGGCGCGCGCCTCCTGCTGGTCGGCTTGCGCCAGGCGCAAGTGCTCGCGCGCCTGGGCGACCGCGTGCTGGGCCGCCTCGTAGTCCGCCTTGGTGGTGAAGCCGCGCCGCCACAGCGCCTCCTGGCGGGCGAGCGTCGCCTGGGCGAAGGCGATGTCCTCGCGCGCCGCGGCGATGTCGGCCCCGGTCAGCTCGCTGGCATTGGCCAGCGCGGTGACGTTGGCCTGCGCGGTGGCGATGGCGGCGTCGGCCTCGGCAATCTGCAGCCGGTAGGGCTCGGGATCGATGCGGAACAGCACGTCGCCGGCCTTGACCAGCTGGCCTTCGCGCACGCGCACGTCGACCACCTTGCCGACGATCTCGGCGCTGACGCCGACCTTGTCCTGCTTGAGATAGGCGTTGTCGGTGGCGACCTTGCCCTGCAGGCCCTGCCAATAGACGAAGCCGCCGACTAGGAGGACCGCCGGCAATGCCAGCATCAGCGCCAGCCGTCCCCAGCGCCGCCGAGCCGGGGCGGGGGCGAGCGCCTCGTCCGAGGCTATCTGTGGGTCGGCATCGGCCATCGGGACATCGGGCTCGCGGGTCGCTATGCTCCAGCCCAATAGGCGAGCGGGCGGGACTGGACAACGGAGTCAGCAGTTTACCTGAGGAAGGATGCCGAGGATGCGCGAGATGACCGGGGGCTGCCAGTGCGGGCGGGTGCGCTACACCGCGCAAGTGGCCGACGACGAGGCCTATCTGTGTCACTGCCGGATGTGCCAGCGCGCGACCGGCGGGGTGTCGATCGCGTTCAAGAACCTCGCCCGGGCCGACATCGCGTGGCAGCACGAGCCCGAATGGTATTCATCCTCGCCGGTGGCGAGGCGGCCGTTCTGCCGCGAATGCGGCACGCCGCTCGGCTTCGCCTTCAACTCCAGCGAGCGGATGGACCTCACGGTCGGCACGTTCGACGATCCCACCGCGTTCTATCCCACCGCCAACTTCGGCATCGAAAGCAAGCATGCCGCGTGGGAGGACACCAGCCACCTGCCGGGCCACAAGGTGGTGGAGACCGCGAGCGTCATCCAGCGCTGGCAGGAGGCCGGGCTCGAGGTGCCCGAGTGAGCGATCTGCGGAGCGAGCGTGTCCGCTCGTTCGACGGCACCGAGCTCGCCGTCCATCGGGTCGGCGAGGGCCGCCCGGTGGTGTTGCTGCACGGGCTGTTCTCGAGCGCGGCGATGAACTGGATCCGCTTCGGCCATGCCGCCCGGCTGGCGGAGGCGGGGTTCGCGGCGGTGATGCCCGACCTGCGTGCGCATGGCGACAGCGGCGCTCCGCACGATCCCGCCGCCTATCCGCCCGGCGTGCTGGTGCGCGACCTCGAGGCGGTGGTCGCGGCGCTGGCGGTCGCCGAGTTCGACCTCGCCGGCTTCTCGCTCGGCGCGCGCACCGCGGCGGGCGGGGTGATCGCGGGGCTTCAGCCGCGGCGCCTGGTGCTCGCCGGTGTCGGGCTCGAGAGCCTGTCGAACTGGGACGAGCGGGCCGCGTTCTTCATCGAAGCGATCGACCGGTTCGATCAGGTCAAGCCGGGCGACCCGGCGTATTTCGCGGTCCAGTTCATGAAGACGATGAAGATCGACCGCGTCGCCGCAAGGCTGTTGCTGACGCGGGGGGTGGACGACCCGCCGCCGGAAGCCCTCGCCGCGCTGACGATGCCGACGCTGGTCGTTTCCGGCGACAAGGACCGCGACAACGGCTCTCCGGAGAAGCTCGTCGACGCCTTGCCGGATGCCCGCTTCGAGGAAGTGCCGGGCACGCACATGAGCTCGGTCACCGAGCCCGCGCTGGGCGAGGCGATCGCCCGCTTCCTGGCGGGTTGATTAAGCCGGGCTGCAGGTTAAGGCCGGTAGCAGGTGAAACCGGTTTTCGATCGACGAGGGACAACTCCGCACATGAAGGCACTCGCTTCCGTCGCCCTGCTGGCGCTCGCCGCCGGCCTCGCCGCTCCCGCCGCGGCGCAAGATTCCGCCGCCCCGGCCGAGGCCGCCGCCCCGGCCTTCCCGCTGACCCCGCAGGGCGCCGCCGATTTCGTCGCCGCGGCGGAGAAGGACCTGTTCGACTATTCGGTCGACGCCAGCCGGGTGAACTGGGTCAACATGACCTACATCACCGACGACACCGACGCGCTGGCGGCCGAGATTAACGCCGTGGGCACCGAGAAGTCGGTCCGCTACGCGCTCGAGGCCGCGCGCTACGCGCAAGTCGAGGGGCTCGACCCCGACGTCGCCCGCAAGCTCGACATCCTGCGCAACGGCCTCGTCCTGCCGGCGCCGACGACGCCGGGCGCGGCGACCGAGCTGAACGAGATCGCCACGCGCATCACCTCGCTTTACGGCAAGGGCAAGGGCACGCTGAACGGGGAGCCGATCGCCGGCTCGGACATCGAGGCGGAGATGGGCGAGCTTGACCACACGCCGGCCGAATACGCCGAGATGTGGGCCAGCTGGCACGACAACGTCGGCGCGCCGATGAAGGACGACTACGCGCGCATGGTCGCGATCGCCAACCAGGGCGCCAAGGAGCTTGGCTTCGCCGACACCGGCGCGATGTGGCGCTCGAACTACGACATGAGCCCCGAGGAATTCACCGCCATGACCGAGCGTCTGTGGCAGGAAGTGAAGCCGCTCTACCTGTCGCTGCACACCTACGTGCGCTCGAAGCTCAACGGGAAGTACGGCGACGCGGTGCAGCCGGCGACCGGCCCGATTCGCGCCGACCTGCTCGGCAACATGTGGGCCCAGGAATGGGGCAACATCTACCCGCTGGTGGCGCCCGAAGGGGCCGGCGACCTCGGCTACGACATCGGCGAGCTGCTGACCGCCCAGGGCAAGGACCCGCTCGACATGGTCCGCATCGGCGAGGGCTTCTATTCCTCGCTCGGGTTCGAAAAGCTGCCGGAGACGTTCTGGCAGCGCTCGCTGTTCCTCAAGCCGGCCGACCGCGAGGTGGTGTGCCACGCCAGCGCATGGGACGTCGACAACAAGGACGACTTGCGCATCAAGATGTGCATCAAGGTCAATTCCGACGACTTCGTCACCATCCACCACGAGCTCGGCCACAACTACTACCAGCGGGCCTACAACGAGCAGCCGTACGTTTACCTCAACGGCGCCAACGACGGCTTCCACGAGGCGATCGGCGATTTCGTGGCGCTGTCGATCACGCCCGAGTACCTGGTCCAGATCGGCCTGCTCGACCGCGCGCAAGTGCCGAGCGCGGACAAGGACATCGGCCTGCTGCTGCGCCAGGCGATGGACAAGGTGGCGTTCCTGCCGTTCGGCCTGCTGGTCGACAAGTGGCGCTGGGGCGTGTTCGACGGCTCGATCACGCCGGCCGAGTACAACGACGCCTGGGTCGAGCTGAAGCGCGAGTACCAGGGCATCGTGCCGCCGGTCGAGCGGCCGGCCGACGCGTTCGACCCCGGCGCCAAGTACCACATCCCGGCGAGCACGCCGTACATGCGCTACTTCCTCGCGCGGATCCTGCAGTTCCAGTTCTACCAGGCCGCGTGCGAGCAGGCCGGGTGGACCGGGCCGCTGCACCGCTGCAGCTTCTACGGCAACGAGGAGGTCGGCCAGCGGCTCAACGCGATGCTCGAGATGGGCGCGAGCAAGCCGTGGCCGGATGCGCTCGAGGCGTTCACCGGGAGCCGCGAGATCAGCGGCGAGGCGATGGTCGAGTACTTCGCGCCGCTCAAGGCGTGGCTCGACGAGCAGAACCGCGGCAAGCCGAGCGGCTGGTAGGATCGTAAGGCCGCTACGGCCCCCCGCGACGAACTGCGACAAGCGTTCTATCGACAGCGGTCGGCTGTTGGTGGAAGCTGCATCGACCCGCAGGACGGCGGGCGTATTGCTGTATTATTGCGGTGCAACGCCGGTGGACGGACCGGCGCGAGGGGGATCGAATGGCGGCTTGGCCGAGGCTGGGAATGGCGGCGCTTGCGCTTTCGACGGCGGCGTGCACGGCAACGCGCCTGCCGCCGGCCGACGCCGGCCTGGCGATACCGGCGGCCTGGGCCGAGACCGATCCGGCGCCCGTCTCGCTCGACATCGCGCACTACTGGCGGCTGCTCGACGACCCGCTGCTCACCGAGTTCGTCGAGGCAGCCCTGGCCGAGAACCTCGACCTCGCCCAGAGCGCCGCGCGGCTCGACCAGGCCCGCGCCCAGCTGCGCGGCGCGCGCGCCGGGTTCCTGCCGCAGCTCACCGGAAGCGGCCGCGTCAACCAGGACGTCGGCGACTTCTCGGTCGACGAGCCGCAGTTCTCGCTCGGCGCCGACGCCAGCTGGGAGGCCGACCTGTTCGGCCGGATCGGGGCGAACGTCGCCGCGTCCGAAGCCGAGCTGGCCGCGGCGGGCTATTCGCTCGGCGACCTGCAGCGGCTGATCGCCGGCCAGGTGGCGCTGTCGACCATCTCGGCGCGTTCGACCGCGCTGCAGCTGGCGATCGCCCGCGACACGCTCGCCTACCAGGACGACAACCTGCAGATCGCCCGCTGGCGAGTGGAGGCGGGCCTCGTCTCGAGCCTCGATGTCGAGCAGGCGCGCAGCCAGCGCGCGCAGACCGCCGCGAGCATTCCGCTGCTCGAAAGCAACCTCGCCGCCACCGCCAACGCCATCTCGACGCTGATCGGCGAGCCGCCCGGCCGGGTGCTCGAACGGCTCGATGGCTCGGACTTCGTGCCCGACCCGCCGGTGATGGCCGGATTCGAGGCGCCCGGCGAGGTGCTCCGGCGCCGCCCCGACGTCCGCGCTGCCGAAGCCTCGCTGCTGGCGAGCACCGCGCGCATCGAAGGCGCCCGCGCGCAATTGCTGCCGCTGGTCCAGCTCGGCGGCTCGATCGGCACATCGTCGGTCGGGCTCGGCAGCCTGTTCGACATCGTCTCCGGCGGGCTGTTCGCCTCGGCCAGCCAGCTGCTGTTCGACGGCGGCCGGACGCGGGCGCAGATCGACAGCGCGGAGGCCGCCGCTCAAGGCTCGCTCGCCGCCTGGCGGCTGGCGATTCTCGGCGCGCTCGAGGAAGTCGAGACGGCCGCGGTCGATCTCGACAAGGCCGACGAGAGGGTCGCGCTGTTCGGCGACGCGCTCGATGCCGCGAACAGCTCGGCCCTGCTGGCGCGCAGCCAGTACCAGGCCGGCCTGACCGATTTCCGCAACCTGCTGACGTCCGAGAACCAGCTGCTGTCGGCCCGCAACGCGCAAGTCGGCGCCGAAGCCGAGCGCGCCAGCGCCTTCGTGCGCCTGACCCAGGCGCTGGGCGGCGGCTGGGCGCCCGTCGAATACCCGCTTCCCGTCAGTGACAGGACCGAACCATGAACGACACTTCCGCAAGCATCGTGGCCGAGCCGGCGACCCTGTCGGTCGACGAGTTCCTCGGCGTGAACGACCGCCCGCGCTGGCGGCGCTGGGCGAAGTACTGGGTGCCGGCGCTGCTCGTGCTGCTGCTGGCGGCATGGTATTTCGGCAGCTCGGGCGAGGAGAAGGCGGAGTACATCAGCCAGCCCGTGGTCCAGCGCTCGCTCGACCTCACGGTCACCGCCACCGGCAACTTGCGCCCGACCAACCAGGTCGAGGTCGGCTCAGAGGTGTCGGGCAAGATCGACCGCGTCTACGTCGACGTCAACGACCGCGTCGCACGCGGGCAAGTGCTGGCGCAGATCAACACCGACGTCATCGAGGACCAGATCAAGCAGAGCCAGGCGAACCTCGCCGCGGCGCGGGCGCAAGTGGCCCAGGCCCAGGCGACGCTCAACGTCGACACCGCGCAACTGGCGCGGCTGCAGGAAGTCTACCGGCTGTCGGACGGCAAGGTTCCCTCGCGCACCGAGCTCGAGGCGGCGCAGGCGAACGTCGCGCGCGACCGGGCGGGGGTCAATTCGGCGCAGGCCAATGTCGCCGCGGCGCAGGCGCAGCTGTCGTCGAGCGTGACCAACCGCAACCGCGCGGTGATCCGTTCGCCCGTCTCGGGCGTGGTGCTCGCCCGCCGGGTGGAGCCCGGGCAAACCGTGGCCGCCTCGTTCAACACGCCGACGCTGTTCGTGCTGGCCGAGGATCTGTCGGCGATGCAGCTGCGCGTGGCGATCGACGAAGCCGACGTCGGCCAGGTCAAGCCGGCGCAGAAGGCCACTTTCGTGGTCGATGCCTATCCCGGGCGGCGCTTCCCGGCGCTGGTCGAGCGGATCGACCTCGCCTCGAACAACACCGCCAACGCCACCGCGGGCCAGACCGGCGGCCAGGGACAGGCCAACGCGGTCGTCAGCTACGAGGCGCGGTTGTCGGTGGCCAACGCCGGGGGCCTGCTGCGCCCGGGGATGACCGCGACCGCGACGATCGCCACCGAGAACACCGGCCGGCGGATGCTGGTTCCGAACGGCGCGCTGCGCTTCGACCCCAACGAGGAGAAGGAGGTGGCGAGCGCGCTCGAGCCCAACCTCGGCCTCGAGCGCGAAGGGCCCAAGGCGACGATCGGCGTCGGCAGCCGGCAGCAGGTCCACGTGCTCAAGGCCGACGGCACGCTCGAGGCGATCGAGGTCGTCACCGGCCAGAGCGACGGCCGCCTGACCGCGGTCACCTCGAGCAAGCTCAAGCCGGGCATGCGCGTCGTCACCGGGATCAAGGCCGACACCCAGTGAGCGATCGGACCATCATCAACATCGACCGGGTCACCAAGACCTACGGCCACGGCGCGGCCGCCTTCCAGGCGCTCAAGGGAGTCAGCTTCGCCATCGAGCAGGGCGACTTCGTGGCGGTGATGGGCCCGTCGGGGTCGGGCAAGTCGACGATGATGAACATCCTCGGCTGCCTCGACACGCCGACCACCGGCGTGTTCCGCTTCCACGGGGTCGAGGTCCAGGCGCTGACCGCCGACCAGCGCTCGCTGCTGCGCCGCAAGTACCTCGGCTTCGTGTTCCAGGGGTTCAACCTGCTCGCGCGCACCACCGCGCTGGAAAACGTCGAGCTGCCGCTGCTCTACCGCGGCGAGAAGAAGGCGCTGCGGCGCGAGGCGGCGCTGGCGGCGCTCGACAAGGTCGGGCTGGTGCCGTGGGCCGACCACACCCCGGCCGAGCTGTCCGGCGGCCAGCAGCAGCGCGTCGCCATCGCCCGCGCGCTGGTCAGCAATCCCGAGGTGCTGCTGGCCGACGAGCCGACCGGCAACCTGGATACCGAGCGCTCGGTCGAGATCATGCATCTGCTCGACGAGCTCAACCGCACCGGCATCACCATCCTGATGGTCACCCACGAGGCCGAGATGGCCGGATTCGCGCGCACGGTGGTCCATTTCCGCGACGGGCTCGTCGAAAGCATCGAGCAGCAGACGCGCGTGCGGGCCGGGGTGCCGGCCTGATGTTCGGCGCGACGCTGCTCCTCGCGCTGCGCGAGATTCGGCGCCACTTGCTGCGCTCGTTCCTGACGACGCTCGGAATCATCATCGGCATCGCCGGGGTGGTCACCATGGTCACGCTCGGCAAGGGCGTGACGGCGTCGGTCGAGGCGCAGATCAACTCGTTCGGCACCAATGCCTTCTTCATCTTTCCCGCGCAGGTCGACAACCGACCGCCCCAGCCGATGAAGCAGGACGACGTCCAGGCGATCATGGAGCAGATCGCCGGCGTGAAGATGGCGGCGGCGCAAGTCGAGCGGCCGGTCACGGCGTTCCACAACGGCCAGAACTGGAATGCCACCGTCGAAGGCGTCGGCAACGACTACCTGCTCGCGCGCAACATCGAGATCGATGAAGGGCGCCAATTCACCGAAGCCGAGGAGCAGAGCGGCGCCAACGTGTGCATCGTCGGTCCGACGATCCTCGAGGAGATCTTCGTCGCTGGCATGAGCCCGCTCGGCGAGGAGATACGCGTCAACAACGTCGCCTGCCGGGTGATCGGGGTGTTCAAGTCGCGCTCGGTCGGCGGGGGGAACCAGGATCTCGACAACAACATCCTGATGCCGCTCAAGAACATCCAGCGCCGCTTCGTCGGCAACGACGACATCGGCTACATCACCGTGTCCTACGACCCGGCCTACGACAGCGCGGCCATGCAGGCGGCGCTCGTCGACCTGATGCGCGAGCGCCGCAACGTGCCCGACGGCGAGGACCCGGATTTCGAGATGGTCGACACCGCCCAGGCCAACGAGGCGGTCGCCACGACGATCGGGCTGATGACCGCGATGGTCGCGGCGATCGCCGGGATCGCGCTGGTGGTCGGCGGCATCGGCATCATGAACATCATGCTCGTCTCGGTGACCGAGCGGACGCGCGAGATCGGCATCCGCCTGGCGATCGGCGCGCTGGCCCGCGAGGTGCGGCTGCAGTTCCTCACCGAGGCGGTGGTGCTGTGCTGCTTCGGCGGCGTGCTCGGGCTGCTGCTGGCGCTGGGGCTGTCGTACCTGCTCGCCGGCGCGATGGAAGTGCCGTGGGTGTTCGATCCGACCCCGAACGTGGTCGCGTTCCTGTTCTGCGCGCTGCTCGGCATCACCTTCGGCTACTACCCGGCGCGCCGCGCCTCGAAGCTCGACCCGATCGACGCCTTGCGGCACGAATAGGATCAGCGGAACGGCGGCTCGTTGAACGCGCGCAGCTTGCGGCTGTGGAGGCGCGGGCCTTCGGCGCGCAGGCGCTCGCAGGCGCGGATGCCGATCTGCAAGTGCGCGGCGATCGCCTGCTCGTAGAAGTGATTGGCTTGCCCCGGCAGCTTGATCTCGCCATGGAGCGGCTTGTCCGACACGCACAGCAGCGTGCCGTACGGGACGCGGAAGCGGTAGCCCTGCGCGGCGACGGTCGCGCTCTCCATCTCGATCGCCACCGCGCGGCTTTGCGACAGCCGCAGCGCGGTCTTGGTGTAGCGCAGCTCCCAGTTGCGGTCGTCGGTGGTGACGACGGTGCCGGTGCGCATGCGCTGCTTGAGGTTCTGCCCCTCGTCGCCCGAGACTTCCTCGGCCGCCTGGTACAGCGCCTGCTGCACTTCGGCGATCGCCGGCAGCGGGATTTCGGGCGGGAGGACGGCGTCGAGCACGTGGTCGTCGCGCAAGTAGGCGTGGGCGAGCACGAAATCGCCGATCTTCTGCGTCGGCCTGAGCCCGCCGCAGTGGCCGATCATCAGCCACGCCTCGGGCCGCAGCACCGCGAGGTGGTCGGTGATGGTCTTGGCGTTGGCCGGCCCGACGCCGATGTTGACCAGCGTGATGCCCATGCCGTCGGGCGCGATCAGGTGGTAGGCGGGCATCTGGTGGCGCCGCCAGGTGGTCTCGTTGAGCTGGGCCTTCGCGTTTTCGGTGCCGCTCTCGAGGTAGAGACCGCCGGCGCCCGACAGCGCGGTGTAGAAGCCGCGGCCGACTTGCGTGCCGGCCCAGTCGACGAACTCGTCGATGTAGCGGTGGTAGTTGGTGAACAGGATGAAGCGCTGGAAATGCTCCGGCGCGGTGCCGCTGTAATGCGTCAGCCGGGCGAGCGAGAAGTCCGTCCGCAGCCCGTCGAACAGCGACAGCGGCATTGTCCCGCCGGAGCTGTCGATGGCGATCGAGTCGGCCAGCTCGTCGCCGATCAGCGCCAGCTCCGTGGTCGGGAAATGGCGCGCCAGCTCGGTCGGGGTGACGCCGAGCATCGCCGCGCCGCGCTCGGCGTCGAGCACATAGGGGAAGGCGATCTCCTGGCGGGAGGGGCCGACCTCGAGCTCGACGCCGTAATCCTCGACCAGCAGGTCGAGTTGCTCGGTCAGGTAGTCGGCGAACAGCCGCGGGCGAGTGACGGTGGTGGCGTAAGTGCCGGGAAGGTGCAGGCGTCCGAACGCGCGGGTGCGGTCGCCGGTGAACTTGCTGAAAGTGAAATGCACCCGCAGCTCGGGGTAGCAGTAGCTGCCGTCGTGGCGGCGCTCGGGCGGAGGCACCTCGCGGTTCTTGGCGTAACGGGCGATGTCGGTGCGCAGGCGGTCGACCGCGGCGTCGTAAATGGCGGTGAGCTCGGCAATGGCGGTTCGGGAATCCATGAATCCAGCTAGCACGTCCGGCGCAAAGAGAAAGGGCGCGGTCCTTGCGGAGCGCGCCCTTCCGTTCGTCTGGCGATGAGCCGGCTCAGCCCTCGGCGGTTTCCTCGCCTTCGGCTTGCTCGGCCGGCGGCAGCTCGCCCGGCTCGGCGTTCGGATCGACCGGCTCGGTGAAGCCTTCGCTCTCCGAGCGCTCCTCCTCGGCCATCTGGGCGAACACGTCGACGCCCTGCTTCTGCAGCTCGGCCTCGTCGTCCGAGCGGGCGACGTTGGCCTTCACCGTGACGCGGACTTCCGGGTGCAGCGCGACCTTGACGTCGAACAGGCCGATGGTCTTGATCGGCCGCTCGAGGATGATCTGCGACTTGTTGATGTCGAAACCCTTTTCCTTGAGCGCCTCGGCGATGTCGCGGACGTTGACCGAGCCGTAGAGCTGGCCCGAGTTCGACGACGAGCGGATCAGCGTCAGCTCGGTGCCGTCGACGTCGGCGCCGGCCTTGGCGGCCTCGTCGCGGCGCGCGGCGTTCTCGGCCTCGAGCCGCTCGCGGTTGGCCTCGAACACCTTGCGGTTGGCCTCGTTGGCGCGCAGCGCCTTCTTGTTCGGCAGCAGGAAGTTGCGCGCGTAGCCGTCCTTGACCGAGACGACGTCGCCGATCGAGCCGAGCTTCTCGATGCGTTCGAGCAGGATGAGTTCCATGATCCTCGCTCCCTTACTTCACGATGTAGGGCAGCAGGCCCAGGTGGCGGGCGCGCTTGATCGCCTTGGCCAGCTCGCGCTGCTTCTTGGCGCTGACGGCGGTGATGCGGCTCGGCACGATCTTGCCGCGTTCGGACATGAAGCCCTGCAGCAGGCGCACGTCCTTGTAGTCGATCACGGGGGCGTCCTTGGCCGAGAACGGGCAGGACTTGCGGCGGCGGAAGAACGGGCGGGCCATCAGAAGCGCTCCCCGTCGCGCTCGCGGCGCTTGCGATCGCGCTCGACCTTGCGCATCTGCGCCGAGGGGCCTTCCTCGTGCTCGTCGACCGAGACGGTGAGCCAGCGGATCACGTCTTCGTTGATGCGGTTCTGCCGCTCGAGCTCGGCGACCACGCTGCCCGGGCATTCGAGATTGAGCATCACGAAGTGCGCCTTGCGGTTGCGGTCGATCTTGTAGGCGAGGCTCTTGAGGCCCCAGGTCTCGGTCTTGCTGATCTTTCCGCCACCCTGCTCCACGATCTCCGTGGCGGCGGCGGCGAGCGCGTCGACCTGAGCCTGGCTCAGATCCTGGCGCGCGAGAAAGACATGCTCGTAAAGCGGCATGCGCGCGGTCCTTTCATTCCATGCCGATCGCTGGCTGATCCGCCCGAATGGCGGGGCCCCTCCGGCTTTCTTGGGGTTTCCAGCGGCACGAGGCTCGCGGGAAGCGGCGCAGATACAGGTTTCCCCTGCGATTGCAAGACTAGAGCGGGAAGTACGGCTTCAGCTCCGCGATGCTCGACTTGGCGCTCCGGTGGTGGACGAACACGCCGCCGACTTCCTCCCACAAATGCCGGTGCCGTTCCTGGTCGTCGACCAGCACGTCGCCTTCCTTGGCGTGGTTGCGCTTGTCGCGCGCCATCGTGGTGATGATCCGGGTGCCGGGGAAGTACTGCGCCGCCCAGCGCACTTTCTGGTCGGCGGCCCAGTTGCCGCGCGGGAGCCCGGTGAGGATCACCGGGTCGAGGTGCCGCACCGCGTCGAACAGCTCCATCGCGTCGTCCATCAGCGGCAGCCCGAAGTAGAAGTCGGGCGCGGTGGCGAGCTTCTGCCAGAACTTGCCGAGCCCGTGCCGCTTCTCGAACGCGCGCGGCGGCAGGCCGAGCACGGCGGTGGCGCCCTTGTCGAAATCGGCGAGCACGCCGTCGCAATCGAGATAGAGCTGCCGGGCCATGGCCTAGCAACAGCGCGGCGCCGGGTCGCGTTCCCGTCTCCGCGCACCAAGCACGGCTGGCCGCAGCCCGCGGAACCTTCGCCGGGGGCAAGCGCTGGCGCGGGGTGGATACCGCGAACTGGCTTTTCGAGCAGATGCCCTTCCTCGCCACGCTGGTCGGCAGCGAGGTGCTGCTCGGCCTTGCCCTGCTGGCGCTGACCGCGCTGCTGGTCGCGTCGGGGGTGCCCGGCGTGCTCGTGCCGCTGTCGTTCTCCTCGGGCGCGCTGCTCGGCGGCTGGCTCGGCATGGCGGTGGTCGTGGCCGGGGCGCTGCTCGGCAGCCATGCGTTCTTCATCGCCGCGCGGCGCTGGCTGGCGACCCATGTCCGCGCGCGCTGGGGCGAGCGCCTGCAGCGGTTCGACCGCGACATCGCCCGGCGCGGGTTCGTCTACCTGCTCGGCCTGCGGCTGATCGGCGTGCCGCACTTGATCGTCACCGCCGCGAGCGCGCTGTCGCCGATCCGCGGGCGCAGCTTCGCGCTCGCCACGCTGCTCGGCTTCCTCCCGGCGATCGCCCTGGCCGCGATGGCCGGTTCCGCGGTGTGACCGCGCCTTCCTGTTGCGTCCGCTCGAGAATCGCCTAGCGACCCGTCGAAGCAGAGCTTTTGTGTGGAGGGCAAATGCGTTCTACGGCGATCAACTGGCCGTTGCTGGCGGGCGGGGCGGCGGTGCTGGCGATGGCGGCGCCTGCGGCGGCGCAAGAAACACCGCGCGCCACCGCTTATGCCGAGGTCGTTGCTTGGCCCGACTGGAGCGGCGTATGGTCGCCCGGCGTCGGCGCGGGCTCGCGCACGACCACGACGCCGCCCCGGCTGACCCCGGCGGGCCAGGCGCTGGTCGACGCGTTCGAGGCCGGCAAGGCGCGCGGCGAGAACCTGCAGACGGCGGCGGCCAACTGCGTGCCCAACGGCATGCCGGGCATCATGCGGCTGCCGTATCCGATCGAGTTCGTGTACTCGCCCGGCCGGGTCAACATCCTGATCGAGACCTACAGCGAGATCCGCCGCATCTATGTCGACGGGCGGCCGCTGCCGGAAGATCCCGATCCGTTCTTCAACGGCCATTCGGTCGGCCACTGGGAGGGCGACACCCTGGTGGTGGACACGATCGGCCTCAGCCCGCTGGTCAGCGTCGTGCCCGGCCTCCGCGCGACCGAGAAGACGCGCTTTCGCGAGCGCATCACCCGCATCGCGCCCGACCGCTTGGTCGACGAGATCACGCTGACCGATCCCGAGCTGTTCGCCGAGCCCTACGTGATGACCCAGGCCTACACGCTGCAGCCCGAGTGGGAGATTCGCGAGTACGTCTGCCAGGAGAACAACCGCGACGCGGCCGACGAGCTCGGCCGGCCGTCGATGGACCTGGGCACCGACGACGACGATCCGTTCGCGGAAGAGTGAGGCGAGCGCCCGGCGGCGCCCGCCACACGTCAGTTCAGTTCGAGGACGAGGAAGAATCCTCGTCGTCGTCACCTTCGAAGCAATCGGCCAGCAGGCAGATCGCCACGCCCGCGGCGACGAGGCCGACGACGATCCACAACGTGTTGCCTTCGCCGGTCAGGTCGTTGCTGAAGCGACGATCCTTGTCGAGGTTGGCAAGGTCGAAGCTGGCGACGTTGGCCTGGCGGAGGAAGCCGTCGGAGCTGAAGCGGATGTCGGCCACGTTGACCTGGCGGGTCAGCAGCTGGCCGCTGTCGCCGGTGCCGACTTCCTGGCCGTAGCCGAGCGTCAGGCCGTAGGTCGGTTCCTTGAGGTTGGGCCCACCACCCAGCGGCACTCGCAGGTTGAGCGTCGCTGTCGCGCCGAGCGGCGCCTGCACGGCGTCGGCGGCGGAGTAGGTTTGAGCGAACGCCGGTGCGACCGGCGCCAGGCAAAGGGCGGCCGAAACGGTCGCGGCAACTAACTTGCGCACCATAGAATGCCCCTTTCTTCGACGGCCCCGGAGAGTCGGAGCCAGGGGAGTCGCATACCACGCTCGCGGGTTTTGCTGTTAATCCTAAATTCAGTTTGCGGCCGCGGCCTCGCGTCAGCCGAGATGCGCCAGGATGTCCTTCGCGAACGCGGTCAGCGTGTCGTCGCGCGCGCCCATCACCACCACCCGGTCGCCCGGCTGGGCGAGCGCGACGATGCGCTCGCCGCACGCCTCGCGCGACGGGATGTACAGCGCCTCGCCGCCGCCTGCGCGGACAAGGTCGACGATCCGCTCGCTGCCTTCTGACCGGTCGACGGTGCCGCCGAAATAGACCGGGTCGCACATCAGCAGGATGTCGTCCGGACCCAATTCCGCGGCGAACGTCTGCGCCAGCTCGTGCCCCATCTGGCGCAGCGGGCCGTAGCCGTGCGGCTGGAAGAAGGCGATGACCCGGCCGGGGTGCGCCTTGAGCGTGCGCAACGTGGCGCGGCATTTCTCGGGATTGTGGCCGAAGTCGTCGATGACCGTCACCCCGCCCGGGCTGGTGCCGATCACGTCGAAGCGGCGGGCGAGGCCGGCGAATGTCGAGAGCGCTTCGACGGAGGCGCCCACATCGACCGCGGCCAAGTGAGCTCCGGCAATCGCCGCGAGCGCATTCGACAGATTGTGCCGGCCCGGCATCGGCAAGGTCAGCCGGTAGGTATCGTTGGGGCGCCGGATGACCGTCGCGGCGATGCTGGTCGGCGTCTCCACAATGCTGTCGGTCTCGACCGCGATCAAGGCGTCCGGGCTTTCGATCCCATAGCTCGCGAGATCATCGCAATCGAAAGTCAATTCGCGAACTTCGGGGTCATCGAAATTGGCCGCGACGCTTTTCGCTCGCCGCACGAAATCCCCGAACAATTGGCGCAGCTCGTCCATGCCCTTATGGTCAAGGCTGACATTGAGCAGGACGGCCACCTGGGGGTTGTAGAGCGCGATCGATCCGTCGCTTTCATCGACCTCCGAG
>Ga0196977_1000214_pt1 | contig 34699 bp, 36 predicted proteins | sample S3v_1013CmetaG_FD_148634 | JGI IMG/M metagenome (GOLD analysis project Ga0196977, IMG submission 148634) | Soil microbial communities from Anza Borrego desert, Southern California, United States - S3+v_10-13C | ecosystem: Environmental > Terrestrial > Soil > Desert | place: USA: California... | reverse complement strand
CCGGCCCAGCGCTCGTCGACCGGCTCCTCGGACGCCGAGAAGCCCGCGCTGCCGACGCCGGTGCCGAGCGCGACCAGCGGGACACCGCGTCGCAACAGGTCCTCGACGAGCACCAGCCGGCCCGGGTTGATCAGCGTCCCGCCGCCGAGGATCGCCACCGGCAACGCTCGCCGTCCGCCGCCGGCACCGATGGCCGCGAGCACGCGTTCGCCGCGCCAGGTCCGCAGCGGTTCGAGCGGCTGCCCGAGCAGCAGCTCGGCCGCGCGGCGCATCGCCTCGTCGCCGAGGTTGCCGTGGCCGAGCCAGCCGATGTAGCCGGCGCGCCTCGCACCGCGCCAGCGGCGCCCGACGGCCGCGAGAAAGGCGGCAAGATCATGCGCCCGGCTCATCGCCTGGTCGCGGGCCGGTCGGGGTAAGGTGTCGTCATGAGCCAGCCCAGCCTCGCCGTGATCGTTCCCGCTCATGGCCCCTCGCCGCACCTGGCGGCGGTGTTGCACGCGCTTCTGGCCGGCGACGACCGGCCCGACCGCATCATCGTCAGCCATAGCGGGTCGCACGATCCGCGCGAGTGGCTGGCGCGCGACTTTCCGCAGGTTTGCGCGCTCCATTCGACCGAACGGCTGTTCGCCGGAGCGGCGCGCAACCGCGGCGCGGCGCACGCACAGGCCGAAGTGCTCGCTTTCTGCGACAACGACACGGTTCCCGAGCGCGACTGGGTCGCCCGCATCCGCCGGCGCTTCGCGGAAGGCGAGACCGGCTTCCTCGTCGGCTCGGTCGGGGTCGCTGAGAGCGGCGGCTACTGGGGCATGGCGACCTGGCTGTGCGAGTTCAGCGAGCAGGCCCCCTGGCGGCCCGCCGGGGAGCAGCTCGGCGGCGCCTCGTGCAACATGGCGGTGCGCGCGGCCGATTTCGCCAAGGTCGGCGGGTTTCCCGAGGATTTCCGCGCCGGGCAGGACACGATGCTGTTCTTCCGCCTGCGCGACGCGGGCCTGACGCAGTGGTTCGACCCTGGGCTGGTCGTGCGCCACTACAACCTCGCCGGGTTCCGCCGCTTCGTCCGCCACTTGTCGAATCAGGGCCGGCACTTCGCCAAAGTCCGGCTCAGCGCGCCGCTGCCGGGCAGCGTGGCGGTGCGGTTCTGGCCGCTGGCGCCGCTGCTGGGGGTGGCCAAGGCGGCGCGCATCGTCGGGCGGATCGTCCACGCGCGGCGCTTCGGCACGCTCGCGGGCCGGCTGCCGGGCGTGGCGATCGGCATGATCGCGTGGGCCGGAGGCTGCACGTACGCCGCCGCCAGCGGCCGCTTCACCGGGCGGTACTGAGGTGATCTCGGTCATCCTCCCCTCGCGCAACGGCGCCGACACGCTGCCCGACACGCTCGCCGCGCTCGCCGCGCTGGAGCCGCCGCCGGGCGGCCACGAGATCGTCCTCGTCGACAACGCCAGCGACGACGGCACCCTCGCGCTGCTCGAACGGTTCGCGCGCGAGCACGGGGCGCGCCTGCTCCGCGAGCCCACGCCCGGCAAGTCGCGGGCGCTCAACCGCGCCATCGGGCAGGCGCGCGGCGAGCTGCTGGTCTTCGTCGACGACGACGTGATCGTGCCTCCGGGCTGGCTGCGCGCCTATGACCGGGCGAGCCGCGACCATCCCGCGGCGGGCCTGTTCGCCGGAGCCCTCGCGCCCGCCTGGCGGCAGCCGCCGCCCGCGTGGCTGGCCGGGCTCGCGGCCGAGGGGCGCTGCTGCGGCGCGACCCCGAAGACCCTCGCCGAGGGCCCGTGCGCGCCCGGCGTGCTCAAGGGCGCGAACTTCGCCGTACGGCGCGAGGCGCTCGGGGAGCAACGTTTCGCCGGCGGGGCGGCGGACTTCGGCTCCGGGCCGCGCACCGGCGGCGAGGACAGCGAGCTCGCGCGGCGGATCGTGCGGTCCGGGATCGCGCTGGTCCACGTCCCGGCCGCCTGGGCCGGGCACATCGTCCAGCCCGATGAGATGACCCCGGCGGCGGTGTTTGCGCGCTATCGCCGGATCGGCAGCAGCCAGGCGCCGCGGCGTCCGCGGCTTCCCGGCGCCCTGGCCGACATGCTCGCCGCGGCCGGATTCGCCGCCGGCGCCGCGGGCGCGCTGCTGCTCGGCGCGCGCCTTGCCGCCGCGCGGCACCTGATCCGGGTCGCGTCGCGGCTCGGACGGGTCGAACGCGCTTTGCGATGTCCCTCGGCGTAAGAGAAAATCAAACTTTGCATCTTATTCACCAAGTTCCGCGAAGGCAGCTCTGCGACGGCAGGGAAATGGCCTCTGCGCGCAGCGAGTTACGGTTAGCGAGGACGGGATGAGCGCATTCGGACGCAAGAATGGGGTCGGCGGCATGAGCGCCGGCGCTCGCCCGGCCTTCGGCGTCGCGAAGCCCATGAAAAGCTCGGGTCCGGCGCCGCGCCCGCACGTGCCCGCGCCGGGCGGCGACCAGTTCCCTCCGATCCCCGGCGAGATGCCGGGCGTCGATTCGGCGCACGGTGCCGCCGGCCGCGGCGATGCGATGACCCGGCTGGCCGACCGCGCCAACGCCGTCAACGACCACAGCTCCGAGGTCGGCGGGTTCGAGGCCTCGGTCCACAAGATCAAGGAGCAGGTGCTGCCGCGCCTGCTCGAGCGCGTCGATCCCGAAGCCGCCGCGACTTTGTCGAAGGAAGAGCTCAGCGAGGAATTCCGCCCGATCATCATGGAGGTGCTGACCGAGCTCAAGGTCACCCTCAACCGCCGCGAGCAGTTCGCGCTCGAGAAGGTGCTGATCGACGAGCTGCTCGGCTTCGGCCCGCTCGAGGAGTTGCTCAACGACCCCGACGTCTCCGACATCATGGTGAACGGGCCGCTGCAGACCTACATCGAGAAGAAGGGCAAGCTGATGGTTGCCCCGATTCAGTTCCGCGACGAATCGCACTTGTTCCAGATCGCCCAGCGCATCGTCAGCCAGGTCGGCCGCCGGGTCGACCAGACCACGCCGCTGGCCGACGCGCGCCTCAAGGACGGCAGCCGCGTCAACGTGATCGTCCCGCCGCTCAGCCTGCGCGGCACCGCGATCTCGATCCGCAAGTTCTCCGAGAAGCCGATCACCATCGACATGCTGCGCGACTTCGGGTCGATGAGCGACAAGATGGCGACCGCGCTCAAGATCGCCGGCGCCTGCCGGATGAACGTGGTCATCTCGGGCGGCACCGGCTCGGGCAAGACGACGATGCTCAACGCCCTGTCGAAGATGATCGACCCGGGCGAGCGCGTGCTGACGATCGAGGACGCGGCCGAGCTCCGGCTGCAGCAGCCGCACTGGCTGCCGCTCGAGACCCGCCCGCCCAACCTCGAGGGCCAGGGCGCGATCACCATCGGCGACCTGGTCAAGAACGCGCTGCGCATGCGCCCGGACCGCATCATCCTCGGCGAGATTCGGGGCGCCGAGGCGTTCGACCTGCTGGCGGCGATGAACACCGGCCACGACGGCTCGATGTGCACGCTGCACGCCAACAGCCCGCGCGAGTGCCTCGGCCGCATGGAAAACATGATCCTGATGGGCGACATCAAGATCCCCAAGGAAGCCATCTCGCGCCAGATCGCGGAATCGGTCGATCTCATCGTCCAGGTCAAGCGCCTGCGCGACGGTTCGCGCCGCACGACCAACATCACCGAGGTGATCGGCATGGAAGGCGACGTGATCGTCACCCAGGAGCTGTTCAACTTCGAGTATCTCGACGAGAGCGAGGACGGCAAGATCCTCGGCGAGTTCCGCTCCTCGGGCCTGCGCCCGTACACGCTCGAGAAGGCGCGCCAGTTCGGGTTCGACCAGGCTTACCTCGAGGCCTGCCTTTAGCCCTTGAGCCAGCCCGTCGCGGCCATCGCCAGCAGGGTGAGCCCGACGAAGGTGGTCAGCACGGACAACGTCGTCCACGGCATGCAGCCGACCGCGTCGATGGCCTTGCGCCGCAGTCGCCGCCGCTCGCCGAGCATCGCCAGCAACGCCACCAGCAGCAGCGCGCCGCCGGCGAGCCCGGCCAGCGTCGCGTCGCTGGCGAACAGCAGGAAGTCGGGCTCGCCCATCGCGCGCGATATGGTCGGAGCGGCGCCCGCGGGCAACGCTTGATCGCCCCGCCTGTCATCCTATGGCGGCGCGATGCACGCCGCCCCCGCCAGTCGCCCGTTGCTCGCGCTGCTGATCCGGCTCGGCGCGATCGGCGCGCTGGCGACGATGTCGGCGCTGATCAAGCTGGCGGCCGAGCGCGGCATTCACCTGCTCGAGATCATGTTCTGGCGCCAGTTCATCACCATCCCGATGGCGCTCGGCTGGGTCATGGCGACGAGCGGGATCGGCGCGCTCGCCACCCGGCGCCCGGGCACCCACTTCCTGCGCGGCCTGTACGGCACCATCGGCATGGTGCTCAACTTCGCTGCGGTGATCCTGCTGCCGCTGGCGGAGGCGACGACGATCAACTTCACCGTGCCGATCTGGGCGGTGCTGCTGTCGATCGTGCTGCTCAAGGAGAACGTCGGCGTGTGGCGCTGGTCGGCGGTGCTGCTCGGCTTCGCCGGCATCCTGGTGATCGCGCAGCCGGGGAGCGGGCATTTCCCGCTCCACGGCGCGCTCGTGGCGCTCGGCGGGGCGTTCATGATCGCGCTCATCTCGATCCAGATCGCCGACCTCAACCGCACCGACAAGCCGCTGACGATCGTGTTCTATTTCGCCCTGTTCAGCGCCCCGCTGAGCGCGCTGTCGTTGCCGTTCGTGATGACCGCGCACGACGCCGGCGGCTGGCTGCTGCTGCTCGGCATCGGCCTCGCCGGCTCGGCCGGCCAGCTGCTGCTGACCGCCGCGCTGCGCTTCGGCAAGGTCGCGAGCGTGATCGTGATGGACTATTCGGGGCTGTTCTGGGCGACGCTCTACGGCTGGCTGCTGTTTGCCACGCTGCCGCCGGCAAGCACCTGGCTCGGCGTCCCGCTGATCGTCGCCGCGGGCCTGATCATCGCCTGGCGCGAGCACCGGCTGACGCGCCCGGACGAGCGCGACATCGCCCGGGCCGAGGGAACCTAAGCCGGAACGGTCGGTTTTTCGCCTCGACCACTCTGTCGAGACAAAGGACTAGAATCATGATCCGCAAGCTCATCCTGGCCTTCGGGATCGCGGCCTTCTCGCTCACCGCCACCGCCTGCAACACCGTCAAGGGTGCCGGTCAAGACGTGGAGTCGGTCGGCGAGGCCGGCGATCGCGCCATCTAGCGATCGGCCCTGTCGAGGGTCGCAAGGCGCCCGCCGGAGAGATCCGGCGGGCGCTTTCATGTTTGCCGCCGGCGATAGACGAGGACGAGATTGTTGGCCGGCATCGCCACCCGCCGGGTGCGTTCGAACCCGTACCGGCGGGCGAGCCCGTCGACCCATGCCACGCGGCGCAGGCCCCATTGCGGATTGCGCTCCCGCAAGTCGCGGTCGAACGCCACGTTGGACGGGGCCGTCTCGACGTCATCCTCGAGATAAGGCCCATAGAGGATCAGCGGCGCGCCGGCGGCGAGCAGCTTCCCTCCGCCGCCGAACAGCGCCTCGGTGGCCTCCTGCGGGCTGATATGCACCATGTTGATGCACACCAGCGCCTCGGCGCGGGCCACCGGCCACGGGGCGGACACCTCGAGCGCCAGCGGCGGCAGCAGGTTCGGCAGCCCGGCTTCCTCGCGCCACGCGGCGATCGAGCCGAGCGCCTGCGGGTCGGGATCGCTCGGCTGCCATTGCAGGTCGGGAAAGGTCCGCGCGAAATGCGCCGCGTGCTCGCCGGTGCCGCTGGCCACCTCGAGCACCAGCCCGGCGCCGGGCAGCTCCTCGGTGAGCACCGCGGCGATCGGCTCGCGGTTGCGGCCGGCGGCCGGCGCGTTGCGCTTCACCCGTGGCCCTCCAGCCGCCGCGCGAGGCGGTGGATCGCCTCGTTGTCGTGCACGAAGCGCCCGGCGGCCTTCTCGCGTGCGCCCTGCAGCGCCGCGGCCGCGACCACCCGTGCATCGATCGAGCGGAAGCCCCGCCGCCCGCCGCGCAGGAAGCGGTCGGTCAGCGGGCTGGCGACGATGCCGAGCCGTTCGAGCGGCCGGCGGTCGCCGCCGCGCGGCCCGCGCAGCAGCCCGGGCCGCAGGATGTCGAGCCTGTGGAACCTGAGCTTGGCGACCGCCGCCTCGACCTCGCCCTTGACCCGCAGATAGAACGCCTTGGCGTGCGCCTCCGCGCCGGCCGACGAGACGAGCACGAAATTCGCCGCGCCCGCCTCCTTCGCCGCCCGCGCGACCGCCAGCACCAGGTCGTGGTCGACCGCGCGGAAGGCGGCCTCGTCGCGCCCCGCCTGCCGCCAGGTGGTGCCGAGCGCGCAGATCACCGCCTCGGGCGCAACCGCGGCGACCGCCTCCCCCCACCCGCCCGGGTCGGCGACGAGCATCTCCATCCGCGCGCCGCGCGGCATCGGCGCCTCGCGCCGGGTCAGCGCGACGAGCCGGACCAGCGGGTGCGCCCGCGCGGTCTCCATCACCGTCGTGCCGATGAGGCCGGTGGCGCCGACCAGCAGCACGCGCCGCGGGTCAGACATTCGACAGCCCCGCCGGGACCCGGCCGAACACCTTGCGGTATTGCGCGATCGCGTAGTGGTCGGTCATCCCGGCGATGAAGTCGGCGATGTGGCGGCTGCGCGCCGGCTCCGCGGCCGGCAGCGCCGCGCGCCAGTCCGCCGGCAGCAGCCCCGGCTCCTGGTGATAGGCGGCGAACAACTTGGCGACGACCTTGCGCGCCCGCTCGGCGGTGAGGCGCTGCTCGTCGTGATAGTAGAGGCGCCCGTAGAGGTAGGTCTTGAGCTGCCGCTCGGCCGCCGCCATCGCCGCCGAGAACGCGGCCAGCGGACCATTGGCCGCGCGCACTTCCTCGACCGATCCGACACCGGCCAGGCGCCGGCGCGTCGTGTCGAGCACGTCGTTGACCATCACCCCGATCTGCTCCCGCACCAGCTCGCGCAGCAAAGCCTCGCGCGTGGCCCCGGGAAAGCGGTTCTCGACGATGCGCCAGTTGGCGACGACGAAATCGAGCGCCAGCAGCTCGTCGAGCTCAAGGAAGCCCGCGCGCAGCCCGTCGTCGATGTCGTGGTTGTCGTAGGCGATGTCGTCGGCCAGCGCGGCGACTTGCGCCTCGAGCGACGGCCAGCGCGGCAAGTCGAGCGGAAACGCGCCGTCGAGCTCGGCGAGCGCCCAGCCGGGTTCGGCGACCGCTCCGTTGTGCTTGGCGAGCCCCTCGAGCACTTCCCAGCTCAGGTTGAGCCCGGGGAACCCGCAATAAGGGCTGTCGAGCCGCATCAGCCGGCGCAAGGTGTGCTCGTTGTGGTCGAACCCGCCACGCCCGGCCAGCGCCGCGTCGAGCGCCTTCTCGCCCGAGTGGCCGAACGGCGGGTGGCCGATGTCGTGCGCCAGGCACAGCGCCTCGGTCAGATCCTCGTCGAGGCCGAGCGCGCGGGCGATCACCCGGCCGATCTGGGCCACTTCGAGGCTGTGCGTCAGGCGGACGCGGAAATGGTCGCCGTCGGGGGCGATGAACACCTGCGTCTTGCCGGCGAGGCGGCGGAAGGCGATCGAATGGATGATCCGGTCGCGGTCGCGCTGGAAGGCGCTGCGCGGGCCGCGGCTGCCTTCGTGCGCCTGCGCGAACTCGCGCCCGCGCGACTGGGCGGGATCGGCGGCAAAAGGCGCGCGGGACATGGCCGGTGGGCTAGGGCGTGGAGCGGAAATTGACAACCTGAACGGAGCCAAGTGCCTCCCCGGCACGGGGAGGAACTATCCGCCCAGGATCCACTCCGCCGCCTTCTCCGCGTGGATGCGGGTGCTGTCGTAGATCGGCAGCACGTTGGCATCGACGTCGACGACCATCTCCAGCTCGGTGCAGGCGAGGACGATCGCCCGCGCGCCTTCCTTCTCCTTGACGGTGATCATCGTCTTGAGCTCGCGCTCGGCGTCGCGGGTGACCTTGCCGACCGTCAGCTCCTCGTAGATGATCCGGTCGAGCGTCTCGACGACGTCGAGGTCGGGCGGCAACAGGTCGACCCCGTGCGCCACCAGCCGGCGGCGGTAGAAGCTTTCGGTCATCACATTGCTGGTGCCGAGCAAGGCCGCCGTTTCGACGCCATCGGCCGCCATCCGCTCGCCGACGCATTCGGCGATGTGGATGATCGGCACTTGCACGGCCGCGGCGGCCTCGTCGTAGACGCGGTGCATCGAGTTGGCGCCGATGATGATCGCGGTCGCCCCGCAGCGTTCGAGGCGCTTGGCCGAGGCGCCGAGGATCTTCGCCGCGCGCGCCCAGTCCTCGTCGCTCTTGAGCCCGCGGAGCTGACCGAAATCGAGGCTTTCGATCAGCATCGGCGCGCTCGACCGCGGGTCGACCCGTTGCGCGACGATGCGGTTGATGTGCTCGTAGTAGGTCCGCGTCGAGACCCAGCTCATCCCGCCGATCAGCCCCAGCTTGCGCAAACGCCCGGTCCCTTTCAATTCGACCGTCGCAGTGCGGCCGGAACGGTGAATTTCAGGTTAGCGCGATGGTTTGCGCTCAGTGCGCCAGCGCCTTGTTGATCTCCTCGACCATCTTCTTGGCGTCGGATAGCAGCATCATCGTCTGGTCCATGTAGAACACGTCGTTGTCGACCCCGGCGTAGCCGACGCCGCCCATGCTGCGCTTGATGAACATCACGGTCTTGGCCTTGTCGACGTCGAACACCGGCATGCCGTAGACCGGCGAGGACTTGTCCGTCTTCGCGGCCGGATTGACGACGTCGTTGGCGCCGATCACGAACGCCACGTCGGCCTGGGCGAACTCGGAGTTGATGTCCTCGAGCTCGAACACCTCGTCGTAGGGCACCTGGGCTTCGGCGAGCAGCACGTTCATGTGCCCGGGCATGCGGCCGGCGACCGGGTGGATCGCGTACTTGACGCTGACCCCTTCCGCCTTGAGCAGGTCGGCCATCTCGCGCAGCGCGTGCTGCGCCTGGGCGACCGCCATGCCGTAGCCGGGGATGATGATCACGTTCTCGGCCTGCTGGAGCATGAAGGCGGCGTCCTCGGCGCTGCCGCGCTTCCACGGCCGGTCCGTTTTCGCCGCCCCGCCGGAGCTCGATTCCGCGCCAAAGCCGCCCGCTATCACGCTGATGAAGCTGCGGTTCATCGCCCGGCACATGATGTAGCTGAGGATCGCGCCCGAGCTGCCGACGAGCGCCCCGGTGACGATCATCGCGGTGTTGTGCAGCGTGAACCCCATCGCCGCCGCCGCCCAGCCCGAATAGGAGTTGAGCATCGACACCACCACCGGCATGTCCGCCCCGCCGATCGGGATGATCAGCAGGAAGCCGATCGCGAAGGCGGCCGCCACGATCCCCCAGAACATCCACCCCTCGCCCGGTCCCGCGTCCGCCGACAGCGCGTAAAGCGCGGTCAGCCCGAGGATCGCCGCCAGCGTGCCGAGGTTGATGACGTGCCGGCCCGGCAGCAGGATCGGCGCGCCCGACATGGTGCCGTTGAGCTTCGCGAAGGCGATCACCGAGCCCGAGAAGGTGATCGCGCCGATCGCCGCGCCGAGCGCCATCTCGACCCGGCTGACTGTCAGGATGTTGCCGTCGAGCCCGAGGATCGCGAACGCGTCGGGATTGAAGAACGCCGCCGCCGCCACCAGCACCGCGGCGAGGCCGACCAGCGAGTGGAACGCCGCCACCAGCTGCGGCATCGCGGTCATTTGGATGTGTTTGGCCGTCGTCAGACCGATCACTGCACCGACGGCAATGGCCGCAAGGATTTGGGCAATGATTATCTGAGTGCCGAGCGCACTTGAAGTGAAGCCGAATTCTTCGACGGTAAACCCTATCGCCGGCGCATTGGGAACGTGTGTCACCAGCGTCGTGACCACCGCGATCGTCATCCCGATCATACCGAACCGGTTGCCGCGCTGGCTGGTCGAGGGCGACGACAGGCCGCGCAGCGCCAGGATGAAGCACACCCCGGCCACCAGGTAGGCGAATGCCACCCACGGGCTCACCGCGTGCGCCGCGTCGGCGGCGATGCTGAGATCGGTTGTGTTGTCGGGCGGAAGGATCGCCATCACGCTTTCCTCCCCTCCCCTTCAGGGGAGGGGCCGGGGGTGGGGGCTGTCCGCTGGCGAGGTGCCGCATCGACAGGCCCCACCCCAACCCCTCCCCTGACGGGGAGGGGCTTACTTGCGCTGCGCCCCATCACCGCTCCTTCTTCTTGTACATCGCCAGCATCCGCGCGGTGACCGCGAAACCGCCGAAGATGTTGACGCTCGCCAGCGCCACGCCGACCAGCCCAAGCCACTTCGCCACCGGGTTGCCCGAGGCGGCCGCCGCGATCAGCGCGCCGACGATGATCACGCTCGAGATCGCGTTGGTCACCGCCATCAGCGGCGTGTGCAGCGCCGGGGTGACCGACCACACCACGTAATAGCCGACGAAGCACGCCAGCACGAAGATCGACAGGATGGTGATGAAGTCCATGGGCTAGCCGCCGGTCACTTGGACGATCTCGATGGGATTGCCCTCCGGATCGTTGACGAACATTACCTTGATCCCGAGCGGGGCGATGGCGGTGATGTCCACCACGGGCGTCACGCCCTTGGCGAGCAGCGCCGCCTTGGTCGCCTCGAGATCCGCCACCTGCAGCATGAGCTGGCCCGGACCGCGCACCGCCAGATGCGCCGGTGGCCTGCCGCGCTCGGGACCGGGCTGCGAATTGGCCATGCGGACCAGTTCGATGCCCTGGTTGCCGTTCCTCAGCCAGCGGAAGTGCATCGCGTCGCCCAGCGGCACGTCCTTCACCACCTCGAAATCCAGCACGTCGACATAGAATGCGGTGACCGCCTCGATGTCGGCGACCGAATAGGCCGACATGAAGTGGCTCAGCTCGATTTTGGGCTGGGCCCCCTCGTCCTGGGCGTGCGCGCCGGGCGGCGCGAAAAGACCGCCTGCGAGCGCGAGTGTGATAAGTGCCTTGTTCATCCCTTGAGCCTCTCGTTCACGATCTCGCCGCCGCGCGTCAGCCGCACCGCGTCGCCGATCTCCGCGTCGAGCACGGGCTTGCCCTGCTCCTTGTCCCAGAACGCCGAGAGGAAGTTGAACAGGTTGCGCGCGTAAAGCGCCGAGGCGTCGGCGGGGAGGCGCGCGGGGGTGTTCGAATAGCTGATGATCCGCACCCCGTGGCGCTCGACCGCTTCGTCGGGCACGCTGCCCTCGACGTTGCCGCCGTGCGCCACCGCGAGGTCGAAGATCACGCTGCCCGGCTTCATCGTGGCGATCTGCGCGTCGCTGATCAGCCGCGGCGCGGCGCGGCCCGGAATCAGCGCGGTGGTGATGACGATGTCCTGTTTGGCGATGTGGCCGCTGACCAGCTCGGCCTGGGCCTGCTGGTATTCCTCGCTCATCTCGGTGGCGTAGCCGCCGCTGCCCTCGCCTTCGATGCCGGCGACGCTCTCGACGAACACCGGCTTGGCGCCGAGCGAGAGGATTTGCTCCTTCGTCGCGCTGCGCACGTCGGTCGCCGAGACTTGCGCCCCCAGCCGCCGCGCGGTGGCGATCGCCTGCAGCCCGGCGACTCCGACGCCCATGACGAACACCTTCGCCGCCGAGACGGTGCCGGCCGCGGTCATCATCATCGGGAACGCGCGGCCGTAGGCGTCGGCCGCTGCCAGCACCGCCTTGTACCCGGCGAGGTTCGACTGGCTCGACAGCACGTCCATCGACTGCGCGCGGGTGATGCGCGGCATGAACTCCATCGCCAGCGCCTCGAGCCCCGCGGCGGCATAATCCGCCACGCACTGGCGTTCGTTGAACGGATCGAACATCGCCGCGACCCATGCCCCCGGCGCGGCTCCCGCGAGCGCCCTGGCGGCGGGCGCCTGGACGGCCAGGACGATGTGCGCGCCGTTGACCACCTCGCCGCCCTGGCCGAGCTCGGCGCCGGCTTCCTCGAACGCCGCGTCGGCGATGCATGCCGCCTCGCCCGCGCCGCGCTCGATCGCCACGGTCGCGCCCAGCGCGATGAACTTGCGGACCGTCTCGGGAGTCGCGGCGACGCGCGTTTCGCCCGCGGCGCGCTCCTGCAATATCGCGATCCGCATCCTCCCGGCCGGGCCGTCAGGAAATCAGCAGGATGACGACAAGGACGATCAGCAGGGTCGGCGGGATCGTCCATTTGACCAGGCCGATGAACGCGCCGTAGGTGCGTTCGTGCGCCTTCATGTCGTTTGCCGATGCCATCGCTCGCACGCTCCTGTTCGTATCTCGCTCGCCTGCCGCTCTATCGCCGCCGGGGAGCGCGCTCAAGCCCTGCCGCGCAACTACGCCGCCTGCTTAATGGCCTCTTTACCCAGTCGCGCTAACCCGTCTCGCCTGCATGCGAGTTGAGGACCGAATGGCGGAAGCCGAACAGCGCCTGTTGATGCTGATCGACGACGAGCCGGCGCAGAGCCGGCTGATCACCGCGCTCGCCGCGCGCGAGGGCTGGCGCACGCTGGTGGTGCGCGATTCGGAGACTGCCATCGCCACGCTCGGCACGCGCCAGGGGATGACGCTGTCGGCGATCATCCTCGACCAGTGGGTTCCCGGCGACCAGGCTTGCGAGCTGATCGCCGAGCTGCGCAGCCGCCGGCCCGCCGTCCCCATCCTGATGCTCACCGCGAGCACCTCGCCGCTGCTGGCGGTCGAGGCGATGCGCGCCGGGGCCACCGACTACCTGGTCAAGCCGGTCGCGCCCGACCGGATGATGCAGGCGCTGCGCAACACCACCACCCGCGAGGCGCCGCAGGACGAGCTGACGCCGCTGACCGAGAAGATGCCGGCGGTGCTCGATTTCGACGCCATGGTCGGCACCGCCCCGCCGTTCCGCGACGCGCTGGCCAAGTCGGCCAAGGCCGCGCGCGGCCACGGCGCGGTGCTGATCGAAGGCGAGACCGGCACCGGCAAGGAGATGCTCATTCGGGCGATGCACGCCGCCTCGCCGCGGGTGAAGGCCGCGTACCGCTCGATCAACGTCGGCGGTGTGCCCGCGAGCAGCCTCGAATCGCTGCTGTTCGGGCACGAGAAGGGCGCCTTCGCCGGGGCGTTCGAGCGCCAGGTCGGCGCGCTGCAGCATTGCGACGGCGGCACGCTGGTGCTCGACGAGGTCGACCGCCTCTCGCCCGAGCTGCAGGACCGGCTCGCCGAAGCCCTCGCCAACCGCTCGGTGCGGCCGATCGGCGTGACCCACAGCTTCAAGGTCGACGTCCGGGTGATCTCGGCCAGCAACCTGCCGCTCGCCGATCTCGTCGCGACCGGCCATTTCCGCGCCGAACTGCTCGAGCTGCTGGCCGGCACCAAGATCGTCCTCCCGCCGCTGCGCGAGCGGGCGGGCGACATCGCCGCGCTCACCCGCCATTTCCTTGCCCGCATCGGCGAGCAGCCGGGCCTGCGGCCGCTCGGCATCACCGACGGCGCGCTGCAGCTGCTCGCGGCGTTCGACTGGCCGGGCAACGTGCGCCAGTTGCAGGCGGTGCTGTTCCGCGCCGCGGTGTTCTGCGACGGCAACGCGCTGACCGAGGACGACTTCCCGCAGCTGCGCGAGATGCTCGGCGAGATGGACGGGGCCGCCAACCCGCAGGACGGCGTCGGCGTGCAGCTCTACACCGCCGACGGCAACTTGCGCCCGCTGGAGGAAATCGAGGCCGACGTGATCCGCCTCGCCATCGGCCATTACCGCGGGCGGATGACCGAAGTCGCCCGCCGCCTCGGCATCGGCCGCTCGACGCTCTACCGCAAGCTCACCGACCTCGGCATCGACAACGCCGCGTAGTCACGCGTCGGCAAGCCCGCAGAAGTCGGTCAGCGCGGCGTCGCGCAGGCCGCGCCAGACGTTGCGCGCCTGCACCGTGTCGTGGACGTCGTGGACCCGCAGCAGCTGAAAGCCGGCCTGCATCCCCGCCACGGCCAGCGCCAGCGAGCCGCCGAGGCGCCGGTGCGCGGCGGCCTCGTTCGAGAGCGCGCCGATCATCCGCTTGCGGCTGGCGCCGAGCAGCAGCGGCTGGCCGAGCGCGTGGAACAGCGGCAGCGCGTTCACCAGGGCGAGGTTCTCCGCCAGCGTCTTGCCGAAGCCGATGCCGGGATCGAGCACGATCCGCTCGCGGGCCACGCCGCCTGCGATCGCCCGGTCGCGCGCCGTGCGCAGCCAGTCGAACACCTCGAACACGACGTTGCCGTAGCTCCCGCCGGCATGGAGATCCGCGCCCTCGCCCGGCGCGTGCATCAGGATCACCGGCACCCCGCTGGCCGCGGCGAGCTCGAGGCTGCGCGGGTCGTGGCGCAACGCCGAGACGTCGTTGATCAGATGCGCCCCCGCGGCCAGCGCCGCGTCCATCACCGCCGGGCGGCGCGTGTCGATGCTGACCGCGGCGCCCATCGCGACGCAATGCTCGACCGCGGGGACGACGCGCTCGATCTCGTCGCCTTCCCACACCGCCGCGGCGCCGGGCCGCGTGCTCTCGCCGCCGACGTCGACGATCGCCGCGCCGGCCTCGAGCATCGCCGCCGCGTGCGCGCGGGCCGCTGCCGGGTCGTCCATGAACTGGCCGCCGTCGGAGAAGCTGTCGGGGGTGACGTTGAGGATGCCCATTACTTGCGGCTGGTCGAGGCGGATCGTGCGCTCGCCGAGCTGGAGCGGCGGGTGCGCGGTGCGCAGGCCGGCCCACTGCGCCTCGGCTTCGGCGCCGAGCGCGTCGGGCAAGCGAGCGAGCGCGCCGTCGAGGGTGTCCGGCGTGGCCAGCTCGCGCTGGACCGTCTCGCCGTCGCGGACGACGGTGACGGCGAACTGATGCGCGTAGGCCATCCCCCCCGCCAGCCGGACCGCGTCGCCGCCGACGGCCTGCGCGCTGGCGACGAGCGTCAGCGGCTGGATGTAGAGCTTGTCGGTCAAGTCATTCTCCCGCGCTCCCGCGAAGGCGGGAGCCTAGGGCCGCCAGCACGGCGCCTGCCGCCCTGGGTCCCCGCCTTCGCGGGGACGCGGGCGGAATTCAAGCGAAAGCGATCAGTCCTCGATGGCCAGCAGGTAGAGCTGCCGCAAGCTGTCGATCGGGCGGACCTGGCCTTCGCGCTCGATATGCCAGAACATCCACCCGTTGCAGCTCGGCGCGCCTTGCAGCGCCTTGCCGACGCCGTGGATCGAGCCCGCTTCGCCGCCGCTCGTCAGCGAGCCGTCGGCGCGCACGGTCGCGGTCCAGCGGCGCTGCTTGTCGAACACTTCGGTGCCGGGCGCGAGCAGGCCGGCCTCGACCAGCGCGCCGAACGCCACGCGCGGGGCGTCCTTGCGGCTGTGCATCGTGTCGAGCGCGCTCTCGTCGAGCGGCAGCGCGCTCTCGATCCGCTCAAGCGCGACCTTGCGGTAGGCTTCCTCGCGCTCGCAGCCGATCCACCGCCGGCCGAGCCGCTTGGCGACCGCGCCGGTGGTGCCGGTGCCGAAGAACGGGTCGAGCACGACGTCGCCGGCCTCGGTCGTCGCCAGCAGCACGCGGTAGAGCAGCGCCTCGGGCTTCTGCGTCGGGTGCGCCTTCACGCCGCCGCGCTTGAGCCGCTCGGGCCCGCCGCAGATCGGGATGACCCAGTCGCTGCGCATCTGCAGCTCGTCGTTGAGCGTCTTCATCGCCCGGTAATTGAAGTGATAGCGCGCCTTCTCGCCCATGCTCGCCCAGATCAGCGTCTCGTGCGCGTTGGTGAAGCGGGTGCCGCGGAAGTTCGGCATCGGGTTCGACTTGCGCCACACGATGTCGTTGAGGATCCAGAAGCCGAGGTCCTGCATCAGCGCCCCGACGCGGAAGATGTTGTGATAGCTGCCGATGACCCACAGCGCCCCGTCAGGCTTGAGAACGCGTCTCACCTCCGTCAGCCAAGCCTTTGTGAACGCATCGTAACTGGCGAAGCTGTCGAACCGGTCCCAATGGTCGGTGACGGCGTCGACGTGGCTTCCGTCGGGCCGGTTGAGGTCGCCGCCGAGCTGCAGGTTGTACGGCGGGTCGGCGAACACCAGGTCGACCGAGGCGGCGGGCAGCGAGCGCATCGCCTCGACGCAGTCGCCGGGCAGGATGCGGCCGAGCGGCAACGCGAGCGGCTCGGCCGCGGGCGCCCGCGTTCGCGGCGCGCGAATTCTCGTGATCTCGCCCATTTCCCGTCGCTGCCCCCTGACTTATCCACAGGGTGCGGGCGCCGGACTCGCGCGTCAAGCCGCCGGATCTCCGCCGGGCGGCCCTAGCGTAATGGGGTTAACGCGGAACGAAACGAGTCCCCCACAGCATGTTGAGTCGGCGGCGCGGGACCGGACTCGATATGTGGTGGTGTGGCGCGGAAGACTCGCGCGGCGTATTCCTGCTGTCCGGGTCGCGGGAGAGGGGAAAATCATGGCGCTTCAGGTGATCGGCGCGGGCCTCGGCCGCACCGCCACGTTCTCGCTCAAGTTCGCGCTCGAGCACCTCGGGTTCGGGCCATGCTACCACATGTCCGAAGTCCTCGCGGGCGCGCGGCGCAACGTGCCGCTGTGGCTCGAGGCGATCGCGGGGCGGCCCGACTGGGAGGCGATCTTCGCGGGCTTCCATTCGACCACCGACTACCCCGCCTGCACCTGGTGGCGCGAGCTGGCCGCGCACTACCCCGAGGCCAAGGTCGTGCTGACCGTGCGCGATCCCGACAGCTGGTTCGATTCGGTCAGCGAGACGATTTTCTCCGACGGGATGCAGGCCTCGCTGGCCGGCTCGCCGACCGGCGAACTGATGCAGGGCGCGATCTTCGACGCCTTCGGCGGCCGGACGCGCGACCGCGCGTTCATGACCGACTGGTTCGCCCGCCGGAACCAGGCGGTCATCGACTCGCTGCCGCCCGAGCGCCTGCTGGTGTTCTCTCCCAAGGACGGCTGGGAGCCGCTGTGTGCGTTCCTCGGCGTCACGGTCCCCGCCGAGCCGTTCCCCCGCGTCAACAGCCGGGACGAGTTGTCCGATGCAAGCGACGAGCAGGGCGGCCTGCCGCCCGATCCCGAAACCGGCGAACGGTTCGCTCGCGCCTATATCGACCAGCTCAAGGCCAAGGCGTTCGGCTAGCGAGCAGCTTCGCGTGCTTCGGCGACGACCGCTTCGACCGCATCGACCACCACCTGCGGCCGGCTCCGCTGCATGTCGTGAACCGCGCCCGGCACCCGGGCGTTGATCCCGCGGCTCGACAGCGCGGCCAGCGCATCGTGCGCGCGGCTCCATTCTTCCATGAACCTCTCGCCAGCGGTCCGCATCTCGGCCGGCATGTCCGGCGGCGGAGGCGGCTGGACGGTCGCGGTGAGCACGATCAACGGCATGTCGCCGTAGGTGCGCGACGGATTGATGACGATCTTAGAATCTTCGGCGAAAGAGCCCAGGAACGAGGCCATCGTTTCGTACTGGACCGGATTGCTGACCTTCGCGCCGAGCGCCTGGGCGAGCGGGGGCGGGAAAAACGGCGGATAGGTCATGCAGTTGTCGGGATCGGGCCCGCCGAGCTTGGCCCTGCCTTCGCGAATCACGACGGCGCACTTGCGGATTGCAGCCGGCAAGCCCGCTTCGGGATCGGGAGCGGGCAGGCCCACACGGCTCGACGTGGCGACCTGGTCGGGGAAGCTCGGATCGACCAACACCATACCGGCCGTCTGGTCGGGGTGGCGGTCGGCGTAGAGCAGGCTCTCGTAACTGCCGAGCGAGTGCCCGACCAGGATGTAGGGGCCGGGAATCTTGCCCGTGGCAAGCGCCGCTTCGAGCGTGGCGGTCGAAGTCGCAACGGTGTGCTTGCCTTCGGCCCCGTCGCTCAGGCCCCAGCCGGGCCGGTCCCACGTGCACACACGGGTCGTCTTGGCCATCTCGGGCTGAACATTGCCCCATGACATGGCAGCGAGGTCGCCCATCCCGGGGATCAGGATCACCGTGGGCGAGCCTTGGCCCATGCAGGTGAAGCCGACCTGGCGTCCATCGGGCAGGGTGACGACATCGGCTGGGCTGGCATAAGGCTCGAGCATGGCCCTGATCTCTTCGATCGAGGGCCCCTGCTGCGCCTGGGCCGGCGCCGAGATCAGCCCCGCCGCCAGCAGACCGAGCCATCCATGTCGCATCGTCAAGTCCCTCCCATCCGGGAGGCATCTGTCACATCGCCGCGGGCATCTCCAGCGGCAATTCAGCCTGCGCCACCGGGGCGAAGCTGCGGCGGTGCAGCGGGCACGGGCCGTGCTCGCGCAGCGCCTTCAGGTGGTCGGGGGTCGAGTAGCCGACGTTGGTGTGCCAGCCGTAGTGCGGGTGCGCCTTGGCGTGCTCGCGCATGATCCGGTCGCGGTGGGTCTTGGCGATGATCGAGGCGGCCGAGATGCACGGCACGCTCTCGTCGCCGCCGACGATCGGCTTGGCCGGCCAGCGCCACTCGGCGCGGCGACCCGCGGGGGTCAGGTTGCCGTCGACCAGCACCTGGTGCGGGTCGCAGCCGATCGCTTCGCACAGCCGCGCCACCGCCTGGGCCATCGCCCACATCGTCGCGTGGAAGATGTTGAGCGTGTCGATGTGCTCGACCTCGACCACGCCGATGCCGAAGGCGCAGCGGCGGCGGATGCGCGCCTCGAGCCGCTCGCGCTCCTCGCGGGTCAGCTTCTTGGAATCGTCGAGCCCGGCCGGGCGCGGCTTGCACAGCAGCACCGCGGCGGCCACAACGGGCCCGGCCAGCGGTCCGCGGCCGGCCTCGTCGACCCCGATGACGAGCTCGCCGGCGGCGAAGCCGGCATGGAAATCGTGAAAGGGAGTTCCCGAGAGCATGCGTAGATTCAGACCAGCGGCCGCGATCCTATCTCCCGCCGCGCTCATGATCGCAAGCTGCGGCTCGGCGCAGACTGGGGATAGCGCGCCGCAATCCAGCCCCGCGCCCGACGACGCGGCGCCGTTCGCGATCGCCGAGAAGGGCAGCTTCGACCAGCCGTGGGCGCTCGCCTTCGCCCCCGGCACTGCCGTGCTGTTCGTCACCGAGCGCCCCGGCACGATGAAGTTCGTCGACCTGCCGAGCGGCCGGCTGGGGAGCGTCAGCGGGCTGCCGGCGGTCGATTTCGGCGGCCAGGGGGGCCTGGGCGACGTCGCCTTCCTGCCGGGCGAGTCGGCCACGACGCTCGGCCGCCGGACGATCTACCTGAGCTGGGCCGAGGCCGGCGAGAACGACACCCGCGGCGCCGCGCTCGGGCGCGGCACGCTGGTGTGCGAAGAGGCCGACGCCTGCCGCATCGACGGGCTCCGGGTGATCTGGCGGCAGAGCCCCAAGGTCACCGGGCGCGGGCATTACTCGCACCGCATCGCCTTCTCGCCCGACGGCCGATACTTGTTCCTGGCGTCGGGCGAGCGGCAGAAAGGCGCGCCGGCGCAGGACCTGTCGGTCAACCTCGGCAAAGTGCTGCGGCTCAACCTCGACGGCACCCCCGCGGCCGGCAACCCGTTCGCCGACCGCGGCGGGGTGGCGCGTGAGATCTGGAGCTACGGCCACCGCAACGTGCTCGGCCTGCAGTTCGACCTCGACGGCCAGCTGTGGGACCTCGAGCACGGCCCGGCCGGCGGCGACGAGCTCAACCGCGTCGAGCGCGGCGACAACTACGGCTGGCCGGTGCGCTCGAACGGCAACGACTACGGCGGCGCCGACATCCCCGACCATTCGCCCGACGACGGCTTCCACAAGCCGGCGATCAGCTGGAACCCGGTCATCGCGCCGGGCGACTACCTGTTCTACAGCGGCAAACTGTGGCCGCAGTGGCGCGGACAGGCGCTGATCGCGGCGATGCAGCGCTCGGGGCCGGGCATCGTCCGCGTCTCGCTCGACGGCGACAGCGGCACCGAGGAAGCGCGCTATCCGTTCGACAAGCGCCTGCGCGACATCGCCGAAGCGCCCGACGGCTCGCTCTACGTGATCGAGGACGGCGCCGGCGGGCGCCTGCTGCACCTGACGCCGGCGGAAGGCCGGTAGGCATCAGGCAGTAGGCAGTAGTCGGAAGAGCATCGAACATCCGGCCTACAGTCGCCTCTACTGCATTGCCTGCTGCCTACTGCCTGCTGCCAAATCCAATTGCATCGGCGGCGGCGCAACCCTACCTGCGCGCCTCCGATGGCCGACCTTGCGCTCCCGACGCTGATTCCGCTCGACCAGGCCGATCCGGCCGCGGTCGAGCGCCTGCTCGACACGGCATTCGGCCCCGGCCGCCACCAGCGCACCGCCTATGCGATCCGCCACGGCACCGCATGCCTGCCGCCGCTGTGCTTCGCCGCGTATGACGAGCAGGGCGCGCTGGTCGGCACGATCCAGGCGTTTCCGGTGGCGCTGACCGACGCGCAAGGCCGGGCGCACCCGCTGGTCATGATCGGCCCGGTGGCGATCGATCCCGAGCGCCAGGGCCAGGGCTTCGGCCGCGCATTGATGGCGGCGCAGAGGGCGGCGCTGGAGGAGGTGCGCGGCCAGGGCGGCGCCGCGCTGCCGCAAGTGCTGATCGGCGACGCGCCGTACTACGCCCGGTTCGGCTTCGTCGAGGCGCCGCGCGGGTGGCAGTGCCCCGGCCCGTGGGACCCCGAGCGGCTGCTGGTGCGCGCGGAGAACCCGGCAGTGCTGCCGCGCGCGGGCATGCTCGGGCCGTGGACCTGATTCCGCCCCGGCACGGCGAGGGGGACCACCCACAGGGGGGTGGAAGGGCACCGGCGCGCGCCTGCCCCTTGAGGTCCGGATCGGCCCCGCGTGCCCCTCCACCATGCTTCGCATGGTCGCCCTCCCCTTGCAGCGGAGGATAGTTTGCTGCCATCCGACGCCGATGCCCTACGAAACGCTACCCGACCTTGGCTCGATGTCGCTGCTCGACATCGCCGGGGCTGTCGAGCAGCGTAAGCTTCCGCCGATAGAGCGCTGGAATCCGACAGAAACCGCCGACAGCCACATGCGCATCGCGGCCGACGGGACGTGGTTCCACGATGGCCGAGCGTTGACCCGCCCGGCGATGGTCCGCGCGTTCGCCTCGCTGCTGATGCGCGATTCCGGCGGCCGGCACTGGCTGGTCACGCCCGAATGCCGCCAGTCGATCGCGATCGAAGACGCCCCATTCGTCGCGGTCGACATGCAGCCGCGCGACAACGCGCTCGCCTTCCGGCTCAACACCGACGAGCTGGTCATCGCCGGGCCCGACCACCCGCTGCGCGCCGCGGGCGCCGCCGATACGCCGGCGATCTACCTCGCCGTGCGCCACGGCTGCGAGGCGCGGCTCGACCGCTCGACGTGGCTGCAACTGGCCGCATTCGCGCTCGACCACGGCGACGGCACCTCGGTCGCCAGCCAGGGCGCGACGTTCCCGCTGGTGCCCGCTTGAGCGCGCTGTTCGACCGCCTGACCCGGCTGTTCGACGAAGGCCACGGGGTCGAGCTGCCCGGCTTGCGCAGCGACGCCGGCCTCGCCCCGCCCGAGGTCCGCCCGGCCGCGGTGCTGATCGCGGTCACCGACCGGCCCGAGCCGGGGGTGATCCTGACCCACCGCCCCGAAGGCATGCGCGCCCATCCCGGGCAGGTCGCGTTTCCCGGCGGCAAGCTCGACCCGGGCGAGGACGCGGTCGCCGCCGCGCTTCGCGAAGCCCATGAAGAGCTGGGCATAAACGCTTCCGATGTCAGGGTAATCGGAGCCAGCGACCGGTTCGTCACCGCCACCGGCTATGACGTCACCCCGGTGCTCGCCCTGGTGCCGCCGGATCTGCCGATCGTGCCGGACCCGGTCGAAGTGGCAGCGTGGTTCGAGCCGCCACTCGCCTTCCTGCTCGACGAAGCGAACCATGTTCACCGGCAAACCGAATGGCGTGGCGGCGTCCGGAACTACCTCGAGATCGAATGGCAGGGCCACCGCATCTGGGGCGTCACCGCCGCTATCATCGCCAACCTGTCGCGGCGGCTGGCGTGGCTCGAACGCGCCCGCGATTGACCGCTGTCCTACACCCCCTTGCTATGCCATGCCCGGAATGATGACGGGGAATCGGGACATTGGGGAGAATGGCCAGGCAACGCCTCTGGGCGTCCCGGCACTTGCTCTCTGGACCGTGTCAGAATCGTCAACTTCGTCGGCCAACGGGCCTGTTCGATGAACGGCGGCGATTCGGGCCAGACCCTGCCCGCGGCCGAATGGACTCGCCGCGAGGACCTCGCCGCGCTGGTCGCCGCGCTCGGGCCGGATACCGTCCGCTGGGTCGGCGGCGCGGTGCGCGATACGCTGCTTGGACATGCGGTCAGCGATGTCGACGCCGCGACCCTGCACGAGCCGGGCGAAACGCTGGCGCTGCTGGGCCAGGCGGGCATCCGCGCGATCCCGACCGGGATCGACCACGGCACGGTGACCGCCGCGCTGCCCGGCGGCAAGGTCGAGGTGACGACGCTCCGCCGCGACGTCAGCACCGACGGCCGCCGCGCCACGGTCGCCTTCGCCACCGACTGGCGCGAGGATGCCGCTCGGCGCGATTTCACCATCAACGCGCTTTATGCGCACCCGGACACCCTCGAGATCGACGACTGGTTCGGCGGCCTGGCGGATCTCGCCGCGCGCCGCGTGCGGTTCATCGGCGATGCCCGCCAGCGCATCGCCGAGGATCACTTGCGCATCCTGCGCTACTACCGCTTCCAGGCGCGGTTCGGCGCCGCGCTCGACGCCGAGGCGGAGGAGGCCTGCGCCGAGCTGGCGCCGACGCTCAAGGGCCTCAGCCGCGAGCGCGTGGCGATGGAGCTGCTCACCCTGCTGGCGCTGCCCGACCCGGCGCCGACCGTCGCGCGGATGCAGCAGCGCGGGGTGTTGCCGGTGGTGCTGCCCGAGGCGGGCGCGACGAGCGTGGCGGCGCTCGAGCGGCTGGCGGGCGAGGAGGCGCGCCAGGGCGTCGCGCCCGACCCCTTGCGCCGCCTCGCCGCCCTGCTTCCCGCCGATCCGCGCATCGCCGAGCCCGTCGCGGCGCGGCTGAGGCTGTCGGCCGCACAGCGCAAGCGGCTGGTGGCCGCGGCGGCGCGCGAGCCGGAGCCCGGCGACGCGCGCGCGCTCGCCTATCGCCTCGGCCGCGACGAGGCGCTCGACCGGCTGCTGCTCGCCGGCGCCGCGGTTGCGCCGCTCACCGGGTGGGACATCCCGCGCCTGCCGCTCAAGGGCGGCGAGGTCGTCGCCCGCGGCATCGTCGCGGGGCCCGAGGTGGCGCGAATCCTGCGCGAGGTCGAGGACCGCTGGGTCGCCGAAGGCTTTCCCGGGCGCGAGCGCACGCTCGCGCTGCTGGCGGAAAGGCTGGCGCGCTGAGGGAATTCATCGCAGCTGAGGACCGTTTCGTCCAAAAAGGATTTGCGCTTTGCGCCGTCGTCCGAGAACCTCGGCGCCAAGTCGGATCGTATCTGGAGGGGGTCGCACAGGGTGGCACGGCGCGCGCCGCCGTCTCTCCGTTGCAGTCCGGTTTTGCCACCCCGCGCCCCATCGAGGGCGCGTTTTGTTTGATCAACGGAGAGTGACGATGAAGTTTTCGACCCTGGCCGCCGCGGCCGCCCTCGCCCTCGCGGGCGTTTCCGCCACCGCTTTCGCCGCCGATGTCGCGGTCGGTGCCAAGATCTACGGCCCGGACGGCGCCGAGGTCGGCACCGTCGAGAAAGTCGAGGGCGGCAACGTCGTGGTCAACACCGGCACGCTGACCGCGACGCTGCCGGCCGACGTGTTCGGCGACGGCGAGAAAGGCGCGACGATCGGCTGGAACAAGGCCCAGCTCGAGGCCGCGGTGACCGAGGCCGCGCAGGCCGCCAGCCAGCAGGCCGCCGCCCAGCTCGAGACCGCGCTCGTCGCCGGAGCCGAGGTGTACAGCAGCGACGGCCAGCTGCTCGGCAAGGTCGACAAGCTCGAGGGCGACGTGGTCGTGCTCGCCCGCGAGGCCGGGCCCCTCTCGCTGCCCAAGGCGCAGATCGTGCTGCAGGCCGAGAAGGTCACCTTCCCGGCGACGGCGGCCGACATCGAGGCGGCCGCGGCCGCCCAGGCCCAGGGCGGGGACTAGACCCGACGCTGTCCTCCCCGGCCGTGCCCGGGGAGGATCAGAACTTGTTGTCGCGCGGGAAGCCCTGCGGCGGCAGCCGGCCGGCGGCGCCGCGGGCGACCTTCCACATGGGGATGTCGCGCTCGGTGCGGGTCCGGCCGGTCTCGCCGCCCATGCCCCACGACAGCCCCTCGTCGAGCTTGAAGGTGGTTGCGTCGGCCAGCCCGCCGTCGCGGTAGCGCTGCAGCGTCACGCCCTGCCCGCGGGCCAGGACCGGCAGCTCCTCGAGGCTGAACACGACCAGCTTGCGGTTGTCGCCGACCACGGCGACGTGGTCGTGCTCGGGGGCGATCGGGCGGACCACCGCGAGCTTCTGCCCGTCGCGCAAGTTGACCACCTGGCGCCCCTTGCGGGTCTCGGCGATCAGCTCGTCGGTGACCGCGGCGAACCCCTTGCCGAGGCTCGAGGCGAGCAGCAGCTGCGTGCCGGGCCGGTGGACCACGACCGCGACGATCTGCGCCGAGGCGTCGATGTCGAGCGTGTTGCGGATCGGCTCGCCGAACCCGCGGGCGCCGGGCAGCCTGTCGGCGCCGACGGTGAAGAAGCGTCCGTCGTCCGCCGCCAGCAGCAGCTTGTCGGTGGTCTGGGCGTGGACGACGAACGCCTCGGCGTCGCCTTCCTTGTACTTCCACTCCTGCTGCAGGTGCCCGCGCGCTGCCCGGATCCAGCCGCGCTGCGACAGGATCACCGTCACCGGCTCCTTCTCGATCATCGCGTCGAGGCTGAACTCGACCGCCGGCGCCGCCTCGGCGATCGTCGTGCGGCGGCGGCCGAGCCCGGTGTCCTCGGCGTAGTCCTTGCGCAGCGCCGCCAGGTCGCGCTTGAGCCGCGTGCGCTGCCGCGCCGGTGAATCGAGCAGCTTCTCGAGCTCGGCCCGCTCGGCCAGCAGCGCGTCGCGCTCGCGCCTCAGCTCCATCTCCTCGAGCTTGCGCAAGCTGCGCAGGCGCATGTTGAGGATCGCCTCGGCCTGGCGGTCGGTCAGCGCGAACTCGGCCATCATCACCGGCTTGGGCTCATCCTCGCTGCGGATGATCGCGATCACCCGGTCGAGGTTGAGGAAGGCGATGATGTAGCCTTCGACCAGCTCGAGCCGGTCGGCGATCTTCTGCAGCCGGTGGCGGCTGCGGCGCTGGAGGATGTCGATCTGGTGCGCGACCCAGTTCGACAGCAGCTCGTGCAGCCCCATCACCATCGGCGTGCGGGTGGCGTCGAGCACGTTCAGGTTGAGCCCGAAGCGGGTCTCGAGGTCGGTCAGCTTGTAGAGCGATTCCTTGAGCAGCTCGGGCTCGACGTTGCGGCTCTTGGGGACGAGCACGATGCGGACCTGCTCGTCGCTCTCGTCGCGCACGTCCTCGAGGATCGGCAGCTTGCGGTCGGCGATCGCCTGGGCGATCTGCTCGATCAGCTTGCCCTTCGGGACCATGTAGGGGATCTCGGAGATCACCAGCTGGTACTGCCCGCCGCCGAGCCGCTCGATCCCGGCGTCGCGGTCGCCCGGCTCCTTCGCCTCGGCGGCGAAGAACCGGCCGCGCACGCGGAACGAGCCCCGCCCGCTTTCATAGGCGGCGGCGATCGCGGCCGACGGATCGACGATCAGCCCGCCGGTGGCGAAGTCGGGGCCGTGGAACAGCTCCATCAGCCGTTCGTGGGTCACGTGCGGGTTGTCGATCAGCTCGAGCGTGGCGTCGATCACCTCGGCGACGTTGTGGCTCGGGATGCTGGTGGCCATGCCCACGGCGATGCCGCTGGCGCCGTTGGCGAGCAGGTTGGGGAACAGCCCGGGGAAGATCGCCGGCTCTTCCTCCTCGTTGTTGTAGGTCGGGACGAAGTCGACGGTGCCTTCGTCGAGCCCTGCCATCAGCGACACCGCGGTGCGCGTCAGCCGCGCTTCGGTGTAGCGCTCGGCGGCGGCGTTATCGCCGTCGATGTTGCCGAAATTGCCCTGCCCGTCGACCAGCGGGTAGCGCAGCGTGAACGGCTGGGCGAGCCGGACGAGCGCGTCGTACAGCGCCAGGTTGCCGTGCGGATGGTACTTGCCCATCACGTCGCCGACGATGCGCGAGCACTTCTTGTAGGCGCTGTTCGGATCGAGCCGCAGCCCGCGCATGCCCCACAGGATGCGCCGGTGGACCGGCTTCAGCCCGTCGCGCAAGTCCGGCAGCGAACGGGCGGTGATCGTCGACAGCGCGTAGACCAGGTAACGCTCGCTGAGCGCGCTGTCGAACGGCGCATCGACGATCGCGTCGAACGGGTCCTGGCCTTCGGCAATCACATCCATTGCGCTGGCCTAGCAGCGCCGAGCGCGCGGCGACAGGCGGCTGGCGGGCGGTTTTCAACACTCGCGCGACGAGGCGCTGGCGCTGTTCAGCTCCGCGAAAGCCACATTATGGCGTAAATACGGCGTTTTTGTGGCGAAAAGGAGGCGTATATGCGTAAAGCGTTGAAATGGCTTGCTCCCCTCGGCTTGCTGGTGCTGCCAGCCTGCTCGATGGAGGACGATTCGGCCGTCGATAACGGCACGGTCGGCTCCCCCGCCGCCGAGACCGCGGCGCCGGCGATCGCCGCTGCCGAAGATGCGGCCGTGGGCGACGCGGCCGAAACCGTGCTCGCGGATGGCGCGAGAGGCCCGCTGGCCGGCGGCGCGGAGATCCCGGTGTCGCTGCCCAAGCTCGCCTATGCGTTCGACTACGGCTTCCGGCTCGCCGGCAAGGACATTGCGCCGCTCCAGCAGCAGCACGCCGACATGTGCGAGGCGCAAGGCCCCTACGTCTGCCGGATCGTCTCGCTCACGCGCACCGGCGAGGAGGAGGACGAGATCCACGGACAACTGCAGCTGGCCGTCGCTTCCGACAAGGCGCGCGGGTTCGGCGCCCTGCTGGCCGCGTCGGCCGAGGCCGCCGATGCCGAGGCCTTCCGTGCCAACATCACCGGCGAGGACCTGTCGAAGTCGATCGTCGACACCGAAGCCCGCGTGCGCAGCCGCATCGCCTTGCGCGACCGGCTGATGGAGGTTCTCGAGACGCGCCGCGGCAAGGTCGAGGAGCTGGTCGAAGCCGAACGCCAGGTCGCCGCGGTCAACGAGGAGATCGACCAGGCGCGCAGCTGGCTCAACGAGCAGCAGGGCCGCGTGGCGTTCAGCACGATGACGCTGAACTACGAGTCGGCGACGCCTGGCGGCAGCTTCCTCAAGCCGATCGAGGGCGCGGTGGGTTCGCTCGGCGCGATCTTCGGCGGCCTCGCCGCGCTGCTGATCGTGCTCGGCTCGCTGGCGTTGCCGGTGCTGGCGGGGGTGTTCGGCGTCAGGGCGCTGCGCCGGCGGCTGAAGCCGGTGGTGCAGGTTTAGGATCCTCCCCGAGGGAGGGGGACCGGCCGTAGGCTGCGTCGCGTGGTCCCCCTCCCACTTTGGAGAAGGAACTAGGCTCCGGCCTTCCGCTCCGCGATCCAGGCGCCGACGCGCTGCTCGAGCATCGACAGCGGCAGCGAGCCTGCGCCGAGCACCGCATCGTGGAAGCCGCGGATGTCGAACCGTTCGCCGAGCTCGCGCTCGGCCTCGGCGCGCAGCTCGAGGATCTTGTTCATGCCGATCTTGTAGCTCGTCGCCTGGCCCGGGAGCACGATGTAGCGCCGCACTTCGCTGCGGATCATCTCCGGCGCGTTCGAGGAGTTTTCCAGCGCGAAGGCGATCGCCTGGTCCTCGGTCCAGCCTTTGGCATGGAGCCCGGTGTCGAGCACGAGCCGAATCGCACGCCACATCTCCGACGCCAGCCGGCCGAAGTCGGAATAAGGGTCGGCGAAAGTGCCCGGCATTTCCTTCGCCAGCCGTTCCGCATAAAGCCCCCAGCCTTCGACGTAAGCGCCATGGATGAGCTGGGTCTGGAAGGTCGGCACTCCGGTCAGTTCCTGCGCGATCGAGACCTGCATGTGGTGACCGGGCAGGCCCTCGTGATAGGCGATGGTCTCGAGCTGGCTCTTCGGCATCGCGTTCATGTCCGACAGGTGCGCGTAATAGATCCCCGGCCGCGAGCCGTCGGGCGTGCCCTGGCGATAATGCTGCGCGCCGCCGTCCTGCTCGCGGAACGGCTCGACGCGACGCACTTCGAGGCCGGCCTTGGGCAGCAGCCCGAAGTAGTCGGGCAGCTGGCCCTCGATGTTGTCGATCGCCGCCTTGGCCGCGCCGATATAGGCCTGCGCGCCGGCGTCGTTGTCGGGGAAGTAGTTGAAGGCGCCGGTCCTGACGTGCTCGAAGAACGCCTGGAGGTCCCCGTCGAACCCGACTTTCGTCCGGATCGCCTCCATCTCGCCGCGAATGCGCCGGATATCGTCGAGCCCGATCTGGTGAATCTGCTCGGCGCTGAGATCGGTGGTCGTGCTCAGCCGCAGGCGGCTGGCATAATAGTCCGGGCCGTCGGGAAGGCTGCCGACCCCCGTCGCGGTGGTGGGGGCGTTGGCCTTGTCGCCTTCCATGAACGCGATCACGCGGCGATAGCCCGGCAGGTAGGAGGTCCGGAGCGCCGCCTCGAGCTCGCCGCGTAAGGCCTGCGCGGCGGCCTCGTCGATGGTGCCGGCGACCACGAGCGCGGCGACCTTGGCCTTGCCGTCCGCCCACAGCGCAGTGTCGGGGCCATCGGTGAACGGCGCGCCGTCGATCAGCTTGCGGGCTTCGGCAATCACGAAGTCGTAGGCGAAATAGGGCGGCCGCACCCCGCGCGCCGCATTGGCCTCGGCGCGGTCGACGATCTGGCCGAGCGCGCGGTCGAACTGGCCGACGCGCGAGATGTAGTCCTTCATGTCCTGCGGCGTGTCGACCCGGTGCGTCGAGATCAGCAGCGAAGGCAGCGTGGTGTGCATGCCCTGCATCTGCGACAGCACGTAGGCGTTGCCGCGCCAGCGCGCCGCTTCGGCGGCGCTTTCGTACTCGTACTTCCACAAGTCGTAGGCGAGCCGGTCCTGCGGGCCCAGCGTGTCGTAGTCGAACGCGCGTTCGAGCTCCTCGACCGTCGCCCTTTGCCAGGCGAGCTGCTCGTCGAGGCCGGCGTCGGAGAAGTCGTCGAGCTCGCCGTACAGCTCCTTGCGGCCGAGCTGGGTCAGCGTGAGCGGGCTGAACCGGAGCTGCTCTTCGTACTTCGCCTCGAACCAGGCGCGCAGACGCTCGCTCTGCGTGGCGGCGGGCTGCTCCTGCGCCCAGCCCGGAGCGGGGACCACAGCAAGCGAGAGCGGCGCGGCCGCGAGGGCCAGGGCGAGGCGCAGGCGCATGAACGTTTCCCCTCGAGGTGGCGGCCGGAAGCCGCGTCAGAAGCGCGAGGCTAGCCGGGCGCGGACAAAGCGCAAGCCGTCTCGGCGCCTAGCGCCGCTGCATGTCGTGGCTGTCGGGCGGGATGCGCACCTCGATCCCGTCGAGTGCTTCGGTCAGCTCGATCTGGCACGACAGGCGGCTGGTCCGGCAGGCCCCGGCGGCGAGGTCGAGCATGTCCTCCTCGTCCTCGACCGCCTGAGGCAGGCGCGCGAACCATTCGGGCGCGACGACGACGTGGCAGGTCGAGCAGGCCATCTGCGCCTCGCACGTGCCTTCGAGCGGCATCCCGGCGGCCTGGGCGACCTCGAGCAGCCGCGCGCCGGGCTCGGCCGCGACCTCGAGCCGCTCGCCCTCGCGCGTGACAAAATTGACCCGAATTGTGCCTATCCTTGAAGCGCGGCGGCCGAAGTAATCATCGCCGCCGCGCGTTCAAGCTCGTCGATCGTCGTGTAGCGCCCGAAGCCGATCCGCACCGAGCCGCGCGCCTGTTCGGCCGACAGCCCGATCGCCGCGAGGATGCGGCTCGGCTTGCCGGTCTCGCTGGCGCAGGCCGAGCCGGCCGAGAACGCCACCTCGCGCACGTCGGACATCAGCCGGGCAACGTCGAGGCCGTCCTTGCGCAGGTTGAGGTTGCCCTTGTAGCGCGCCGCGGCGCTGCCGTTGAGGTGCCAGCCGGGGAACAGCTCGCGCCAGTGGTCCCACAGCGCGGCGACGTGCGCGGCGTCCGCCTCCATCCGCCCGAGCGCGAGCTGCGCCGCGGCGCCCATCCCCGCGCACAGCGCCGGGCTGAGCGTGCCCGAGCGCAAGCCGTTCTCCTGCCCGCCGCCGGTGGTATGCGGCTCCAGCGCGACGCCCTCGGCGACCCACAGCGCGCCGATGCCCTTGGGGCCGTGGAACTTGTGCGCGCTGATGGCAATCATGTCGGCCGCGGCGACCGGCATCTTGCCGGCGGCCTGGACCGCGTCGCACACGAACAGCGCGCCTGCCGCCTGCGCCCGCGCGTAGAGACCGGCGACCGGCTGGGTTGTGCCGATCTCGTTGTTGACCTGCATCACCGAGACGATGCCGACGCCGTCGGGCAGCGTCACCTGGGGATCGACCAGCCCATCGCGGTCGACGGGCAGGATCGTGGTGTCGCCCGGCAGGTCGAGCGCGGTGTTGAGCACCGCCGAATGCTCGATCGCGCTGACCGCCACCGGCCTGCCGGCGCGCCCGGGCTCGCAGCCGCGCAGCGCCAGGTTGAGCGCCTCGGTCGCGCCGCTGGTGAACACGACGCGCCCGCCCGGCGGGAACAGCGCCGCGACGCGCTCGCGCGCCGCCTCGACCACGGCCTCGGCCCGACGCCCGAGCCGGTGCGGCGAGTGCGGGTTGCCGAAGCCGTCGCTGTCGGGCCCGCCGAGCCAGCGCAGCATCGCCTCGCGCGCCTCGGGCGCGAGCGGGGTCGTGGCCTGGTAGTCGAGGTAGATCACGTCCTGGCGACCTCGCGCCACGCCTCGCAGAACGCGTCGAGCTCGGCGGGCGTGGTGCTCCAGCCGATGCTGACCCGCACGACGCGGTCGGCGAGGTCGCCGTCGATGGCGAAAGCCTCGAGCGCGCGGCTGCGCTTGAGCGTGCCCGACGAGCAGGCGCTGCCCGCCGAGATGGCGAAGCCCATCGCGTCGAACCGGATCAGCAAGGCCGCGGCGCTGAGGCGCTCGGAGGCGACGGCGACGATATGCGAGCATTGCGCGCCGGGCCGGAGCACTTCCGCCTTGCGCGAGAGCAAGTCCTTGAACTCGAACCGCTCGGGGTACGAGGTCGCCCACGTCTCGATTCCGCCGGCCTCGAGCGCGGCGGCGAAGCCGAGCGCGCCCGGCAGGTTCTCGGTGCCCGGGCGATAGCCGCGCTCGTGCCCGCCGCTCGGCTCGAGCATCGCGAGGTCCCGCACCAGCAGCGCGCCGACGCCGATCGGGCCGCCGAGCTTGTGCGCCGAGACCACGATCAGGTCGGCCTCGGGCAGCGGCAGCTTGCCGGCCGATTGCGAGCAGTCGGCGAGGAACAGCCCGCCGGCCTCGCGCACCAGGCGGCAGAGCGAATCCTCGCCGTGCGGCAGCAGCACGGTTCCCGTCTCCGAGTTGATCGACTGGACGGCGACCAGCGCGCGCCCCGGGGAGGCCAGCGCGGCCGCCAGCGCGTCGGCGTCGACCGCTCCGCCGACGACCGGCAGCACCTCGGCGTCCGGGGCGGCGCGGAACACCGCGTCGTGCTCGACCGCCGAGGCCAGCCGCCGCTCGGCCTTCGACCGCCGCAGCCCGATGGCCAGCGCCTCGCTCGCGCCCGAAGTGAAGATCACCTCGCCGTCCCAGCCGAGCGCCGCCTTGACCCGCCCGCGCGCGTCCTCGAGCGCGGCGCGCGCGGCCCGGCCTTCGGCGTGCGGGCTCGACGGGTTGGCCCAGCGCTCGAACCCGTGCCGCATCGCTTCGGCCGCCGCCGGGCGCAGCGGCGTGGTCGCGGCGTGGTCGAGATAGATGCGGCTCATCGCGCGGGAATTGCGAAATGTGGCATGGCGACTATATAGCCCGGCACTTTCCCGGCGCCACCCGCGCGCCCGGGCCACCTGAAGAGTTACGCCACATGCCCTCCGTGATCTTTCCCGGCCCCGAAGGCCGTCTCGAAGGCCGTTACGCCCCCGCCCCGCGTCCGCGCGCGCCGGTGGCGATGATCCTGCACCCGCACTCGCAGGGCGGCGGGACGATGAACGACCGCATCGTCCAGCGGCTGTACAAGACCTTCGTCGACCGCGGCTTCGCCACGCTGCGGTTCAACTTCCGCGGCGTCGGCCGCAGCCAGGGCAGCTTCGACAACGGCATCGGCGAGCTCAGCGACGCCGCCGCCGCGCTCGACTGGGTGCAGACGATCCACCCCGAGGCGCAGACCACGTGGGTCGCCGGGGTCAGCTTCGGCGCGCTGATCGGCATGCAGTTGCTGATGCGCCGGCCGGAGATCCGCGGGTTCATCTCGATCGCCCCGCCGGCCAACATGTACGACTTCAGCTTCCTCGCCCCGTGCCCGGCGAGCGGAATCTTCATCCAGGGCGCGGCCGACACGGTGGTGCAGCCGAACTCGGTGGTGAAGCTGGTCGAGAAGCTGCGCACGCAGAAGCACATCACCATCCACCACGAGGAAATCCCCCGCGCCAACCATTTCTTCGAGAACGAGACCGAGGAACTGATGGCGGCGGTCGACAACTACCTCGACTTCCGGCTCTCGCCCGACTGCCCGATCCGCTGAGTCCCTGCGAAGGCAGGGACCTCGGGCGAATCGACGCCGCGCCCGCGGCTCCGGGCCCCAGCTTTGGCCGGGGCTGGCGATAATTCGCGATGACGCTTGCCAGGAACCGATCGCCTGTAGTAATGTTACATCATTACAATCGGTCGCCCTCATCCGCCCACGGGCGATCCGGCAGGAGAGGAGCGAGGCATGTCATATCTCAACCAGGCCCAGGATCCCCGTCGCCGCGTCACCGCGATCGCGGGGGTGACGATCATCCACGCGGCCCTCGGGCTCGGGCTGGTCGTCGGCATGACCGTCTACGGCTTCAAGCCGGTCGAGCAGGAGTGGCGGCGGCCGGTGGTGTTCACGCCCAAGCCCGAACCGAAGCCGCCCGAGCCGCCGCCCACGGCCGAACCGCAGGTCTACGACCCCATCGTCGCGCCGCCCGAGCCCCTGCCCATCCCGCGACCCGATACCATGACCGTCGAGCTGATCGACGAAACCCCGGTGATCTATCCGGACGTCTCGGCCGGTCCCACGCCGGGGCCGATCGTCGAGCCGCCGCGGCCCGGCCCGAGCTTCGTCCCGAAAGGCGTCCGCCCCAGCACCAGCCCGTCGAGCTGGATCAGCACCGACGACTACCCGCGCCGCCCGCTGACCGACGGCGTCGAAGGCACCGCCCGCTACAGCCTGGTCGTCGGCACCGGCGGCCGCGTGTCGAGCTGCGAGATCACCCGCTCGACCGGCAACGCCCAGCTCGACGAGGCGACGTGCCGGCTGCTGACCCGCCGCGCCCGCTTCGATGCCGCGACGGACGAGAGCGGCGCGAAAGTGCTCGGCACTTATTCCGGCTCGGTGCGCTGGGACATTCCCGACTAGGGCCCACCCTCGACGGCACGGTCTATCGGGGCCGTGCCGTCGCTTTGTGGCACCGTCCAGATCAAGACGTTGGCGATCATCACCACCGCCAGCACCAGCATCAGCCAGGCTTGCTTGCGCGCGCCCCCGCGCCGCCACAGGTACGTCGCGCCGGCGACCAGCGCGATGGCGACGAGCACGACGAGCGAGAGGACCGTGTCCATCGCCGCAGCCTAGCCCCGGCGGCGGGGCGAATCCACGCGGATTGACTCGGCCGTGGGCGGCAAGCACTACCCCGCCATGCCGATTTCAACCGAAACTATCACCCGGCGCCAGGCCCTCGCGGGACTCGGCGCCGGCGCCTCGCTGCTCGTCCTTCCCGGATGCGCGACCGCGCCCGCCAGCGTCGCCGCGGCCGCCGACCCGCATGCGCTGCTCGACGACATCGCCTACAACCTGCTCGGCCACGAGCCCGAGCGCGCCACCTCGCTCGGCGTCGACAGCGGCGCCCACGCCGCGCTGCGCGGCCGGCTCGAAGACCTCTCGCCGCGCGGCCAGCAGGCTTATGCCGCGACCTTGCGCACCGACCTCGTCCGCGCCCGCGCGGTCGACAAGACCCCGCTCGACCCGGCCACCCGGACCAGCTTCGAGGTGGTCGAGAGCGCCTATGCCACCGCGCTCGAGGGCTTCGCCATGCCCTACGGCGACGTCGCCGTCGGCTCGTGGCGCAACACGCCGTACGTCGTGATCCAGAACGTCGGCGGGTACATCGACTTCCCGCGGTTCCTCGATTCCGATCATCCGATCCGCGACGCGGCCGACGCCGACGCCTATCTCGCCCGGCTCGCGCAGATCCCCGCCAACCTCGATGGCGAGCTCGACCGTGTGCGTTCGGCCGCCGGCCTCGGGTTGATCCCGCCGTCGTTCCTGCTCGCCAAGGCCATCCCGCAGCTCGAGGCCTCGCTGGCCGACGCGCGCGGCGGCGGTTCGTTGGTCGAATCGCTGACCCGGCGGTCGGCAGAGGCGGGAATCGCCGGCGAGTGGGGCGCGCGCGCCCGCGCCATCGCCGCCGGGCCGATCGCCGCCGCGCTCGAACGCCAGCTCGGCGAGCTCAGGCGCCAGGCCACGTTGGCCGACGGCGACCCCG
>Ga0196977_1000213_pt1 | contig 34966 bp, 34 predicted proteins | sample S3v_1013CmetaG_FD_148634 | JGI IMG/M metagenome (GOLD analysis project Ga0196977, IMG submission 148634) | Soil microbial communities from Anza Borrego desert, Southern California, United States - S3+v_10-13C | ecosystem: Environmental > Terrestrial > Soil > Desert | place: USA: California... | reverse complement strand
GCGGAAACCGCCGGCCTGGATGGCGCTGAAGTGGACGAACACGTCCTCTCCGCCTTCGGTGGTGATGAAACCGAAGCCCTTCGCATCGTTGAACCACTTGACTGTACCGGACTGACGCATGGGGGAAATTCTCCTTTTCTCAAACATGCTGCCCCCATTGGGAAGCGAGAATGGCAACATGGGCTCGCCGCAGTGCATTCCGCCCGGTACGCGCTTTGAACTGGCTCTGCTCGCAAACATGAGGAGAACCCGATGCGCAAAGCCACACTCCTATTGACACTCGTTCTGCTCGCGGCGTGCAGCACCAATCCAGCCACGGGCAAGCGTGAGTTCAATCTCGTCTCCGAATCGCAGGAGATTGCGATCGGCCGGCAGTCTCACGATGAAATCATCCGGCAATTCGGTGTCTACAACGAGCGTCCCGAGCTCAACCGTCTCGTCGAACGGCTCGGCCGCGAGATCGCGGCATCCTCCGAGCGTCCGAATCTGCCATGGACGTTCACGCTGCTCGACTCCCCCATCGTCAACGCGATGGCACTTCCCGGCGGCTACATCTATGTCACGCGCGGCATGATGGAGCGGATCAATTCCGAGGATGAGCTTGCTGGTGTCCTGGGGCACGAGATTGCGCATGTGACGGCGCGTCATTCCGCACAACAAATCTCGCGCTCGCAGCTCGCACAATTCGGCATGGTCCTCGGCGCCGTCATCGCCGGGCCGGAAGTGCTGCAGCAGTACGGACAACTCGCCGAGCTCGGCCTCGGCCTCTTGTTCCAGCGCTACTCGCGCCAGCACGAAACACAAGCCGACCTCTTGGGCACGACGTACATGGCCCGCGCGAACTACAACCCGGTCGGCGCGGAGCGGATGCTGATGACGCTGCAACGACTCGATAAGAACCCTGCCGGCGGTCTCGATCGCTATTTCATGTCCCATCCCGATCCCGCCAAGCGCGTCAAAGACGTGCGTTCGAAAGTGGTCGAGCTGACCGGGATGGCCTCCGGCGGTAATTTCGAAGCGCCCAATCGCTCCGAATACGTGCGCATGCTCGATGGCGTGATCACCGGCAACAGTACGCAACATCTCGTCGTCAAAGACGGCGTCATCTACGACCGCGGCCATGGCCTGGTCATCAATGCGCCGCGCGGCTGGGTGGCGTCGACGGAACCGGGCGTGTTGTTCTCGATGCGGCCTGCGGGGCGCCAGACGAACAACTCCAGCTACTTCGTCGCGCAGGAAGTGAATGCGCGCGAACTGCAGGGTCGCGACGCGCAGAACGCCGTGCGCATTCGCCTCGAGCAGATGGGCCTGCGCTACCTCGGCTCTCGCGACGCGCGCATGCGCAGCGGTGAGCGCTTCGCCGTCGACGTGTGGCAGGGACAGACGCAGGGCGGTGCGGTCGGCGTCGAGACGACGCAGTTCGCGCACGGCGACCACGTGGCGGTGTTCATGTTCGTGTCACCGTCGATCAGCCGCAACGCCAGCGCGCTCGGCGAAATCCTGGGGCAGATGAGCGTCAACCCGTCGCAGGCGCGTTCGGTCGATCCGCCGCGACTGCGCATCGGCACCGTACGCAGCGGCGAGTCGTGGGCCGATCTGGCGCGCCGCGCCACGGGCAACGCACGCGACGCGGAAGTCGTCGCGAACATCAATGGCTTCGACCTCAACAGCACGCCGCCGTCCGGCATGGCGGTGAAGCTGCCGGAGGAAGTGACGGCGGACAACAACAGCTGATTCGCTTGCGCTCCCCTCATCCGCCCGCCGAGCGCGCGCCTTGTAGCCCTCTCCCCGCCGCAGCGGGGAGAGGGTGGCCGAAGGCCGGGTGAGGGGCACAGCCGCCTAATCCCTGCGGATGTTCGATCCGTGTAGGTGCACGATCAACCACCTCCCGCCCTCGCGTCGCAGGACGAACGAGCGGCGGGAGGTGACGTTTGGATTGGTCGTTTGAAACGTGGCCAGCGCGGCATCGCCGATCGACTGCACGCGCAACGCTTCCGGCTTCGGCATGCCGCGCCCCTTCTGATATCCGGGCAGCGAGAAGAGACTTCCAAATGCGGATGCGATTTCCTCGCGGCCGTTCGCGCGCAAGGGCCGGTCGTTCATCGGAAAGAAGACCGTGGCGTCGTCCGTGAACAGCGCGGCGATATTCGCGTCCCCGTGATCGAGCGCGGCGAGAAACGCATCGATCGTTTGCGCGGGCGAGGTGTCGCTCGTAGTGGCGCAGGAGATCAGCAGCAGAAGGAACGCGGCGCAGAAGCGGTGCATCGCCGCATCGTACCCGGTAGACTTCGGCGGATGTCGCGCCGTCGCCGAATCGTAATCGCGATCGCGTTCCTGCTGATCGTGGCGCCCGCTGTGCCGACGTCGGTGCGCTCGCTCGCACAACGCGCGCGTGCGGCTCACGACCTGCGGGCGCTTCCGCCGGATGTGCGTGAGCGGGCGATCTTCGGTTGGCCCGTGGTCATCGCGCGCGAAGTCGCGGGCGCGCACTCCGTTGACCTGGTCATGACCAGCGCCAGCGAGCGCGATCTCGCGGTCTTCACGGGCGCCTTACTCGCTCCGCGCGAGATCCGCTATTTCGCCGGGATGGATGCGTGGCGTCTGCGGCAGCGTGCGATTTTCTTTCACGACAGCAGCTCCGCAAACGCACCAAACCCCCTTCCGCCGGGTCGCGCCGCCGTGACGGTCGTGCTCGATCAGCGTCGAGAACCTCCCTATTCCATTCTGCGCGCGGATTCATTGTGATCGCGCTGCTGACGTGCGGGATCTTCCTCGTGGTCGGAATGGCGGTCGCGCTCTATCTGCGGCCGTCGCCGAACGTCATCGAATTCTTGTCGCGCGCATTTCTCATCGGCGTCGGCGCACTCGGCACGTTCCTGTTCGTGCTCGGTGTGATCGGCATATCGATGACGCGGTGGCTGGCGTGGAGCGTCGTAGCCATTGCACTACCGCTGATCTGGAAACGACGCGATGCGATTCCCCGCGCGTCAGGAGCAAACGCCGGGCTGCTCCTGATCGTGATTCCGTTCGCGATCGCGCTCTATGGAATCTGGGGATTGCCCTTCGCGGACTACGACGGCCGCGTCACGTGGCTGCCGAAGGCCACGGCCATCGTCCACGAGCAATCGATCGCGGGCCCTGCATTTCACGGCGAACGCGGACTGAACCTGCACAATCACTATCCGCTCCTGCTCCCGCTCGACGTCGCCGCAATGATGCTCATCGCAGGCGCGGACAACACGGACGTCGCGCGGCCGCTGTATCTGTTCATCCCTTTCGGATTTCTCGTATACGCCTGGCAGCACGGTCGCCGGCTCATCGCAGCAGCGGCGTGGCTGCCGCAATGGATCGCTGCCGCGGAAGGCGGCGTTTCGAGCGGCTACTCCGACCTCGCCGCCGCGTCGTTTTTCGGTGCGGCACTGCTCGCCGCGGACGAGGACGACGCAGGCTCGACCGGCATGTGGCTCGGGTTTCTGATTCTCACGAAGAACGAAGGCATCGTCCTCGCGACCGCGGTCATCGGCGCGTTGATCGTCTTCAGGCGCATCAAGTGGCCCGTCCTGATCGCACCCGCGGTCGCCGTCGTCACATTGACGATCTGGCGAGCGTCCATTCCGGAAGCGTATGAGCATCGCTATCACGTGCTCATGCGCGACCTGCTCAATCAGCTTCCGCGTCTCGACGACGCGATCCGTGCGTTCGCGCGTCACGCGTTCTCGATCGCGGAGTGGGGATTCGTATGGCCCGCCATCATCCTCGCGTGCATCTGGAGCTTCGTGCGCGGCCGCGATCGCGTGACGATCCTCGCCCTGTTCGCGGCCGCCTGCGTATACGTGCTGATCTACACGACCACGAGCTGGAACATCGACGAACTCGCACGAACCAGCGCGAACCGGCTGCTCACGCACCTCGTCGTGCCGGGTCTGTTCGTCCTGGGGAGCGCGATACGATCGGACGATGAAGCCGCTCATCACTCCTGAAGAGCTCAACGAGCTGCTCGCCTCGAACGCAGACGTCGTCGTCATCGACGCGCGCGCGAACGGCAGCGGCCCGCTGCATGCCGATCTCGAAACGCAGCTCAGCGCGGCCCGCGATCCAGGCGCCGATCCGGCGCGCGGCGGAAGACATCCCTTACCGCCGCTGGAGCGCTGGACGAAGCAACTCGGCGAATGGGGCATCGGCCCGGAAACGCACGTCGTGATCTACGACGATCAGTTCGGCGCCAACGCGGCCGCGCGCGCGTGGTGGATGCTGCGCGCCGTCGGCCACGAGCGCGTCCAGGTCGTCGACGGAAGGTGGAACGACGGAAGCCGACGGGCTGAGAGCCCGTCGCTCCAGATGGCTTACCCTGCCGATCGCTGGCTGCGTCCCACCATCGACCTGCTCCGCGTCGATCGCAGCGACTTGAAAGTGCTCGACGTGCGCAGCGCCGAACGGTATCGCGGCGAGACCGAACCGATCGATCCGATCGCCGGCCACATCCCCGGCGCCCTCAATCTCCCATTCGCCGAGAATCTCGACAACGGCCGCTTCAAAGCCCCTCACGCGCTCCGCGAAATGTACGAACAACTCCTCGGCGACACGCCCATCGAGAAGCTGGTCGTGCATTGCGGCTCCGGCGTCACCGCATGTCACACGCTGCTCGCGCTGGAAGCTGCAGGCCTCGACGGCGCGTCGCTGTACGTCGGCAGTTGGAGCGAGTGGTGCCGGCAGCTTCGCTAGGGACGAACGGGAGGCCTCCCGCTCGTCGCCTAGTTGAACGTCTCGCACGAACGCAGATCGCCCGCTTTGAACCCGCGGGTGAACCACTCGGTCCGTTGCGCGGACGAACCGTGCGAGAACGACTCCGGATTCACCGCGCGGCCTGACATCTCCTGCAAACGATCGTCGCCCACTGCTGCCGCTGCGGCGAGACCTTCTTCGACGTCGCCCATGTCGAGCAGATTGCGCTGCGCCGCGGAGTGCGCCCAGACACCGGCGTAACAGTCGGCTTGCAGCTCCAGCCGCACCGAATATTCGTTCGCGTTGCGGCGATCGCGCTCCATCATTTCGCGCGCACGGTCGGAGGTGCCGAGGAGATTCTGCACGTGATGTCCGACCTCGTGTGCGATGACGTAGGCGCGCGCGAAATCACCCGCGGCGCCGAAGCGCCGGTGCAGCTCGTCGAAAAATCCGAGATCGAGATACACCTTTCCGTCGGCCGGACAGTAGAACGGCCCCGAAGCGGCCTGGCCCATGCCGCACGACGTCTGCGTCATGTCGCGGAACAACACGATCTTCGTGCGCTGATACTCGACACCTTCGCGCTGGAACACGCTCGTCCACGTGTTCTGCGCGTCGTTCATCACGAAGCCGGAGAATTCGGATGCTTCCTTCTCTTCCGGCGACTGATCGATCGGCGCGGTGGAAGTCGGTCCGGGCTGTTGCACGGCGGGACCGCCTCCCGAGCCGTCGAACAGCGTGAAGAAGTTGCGCCCCGTGAGAAGGCTGAGGACGAGCAGCACGACCGCGCCGCCGCATCCGATCTGAGGGCCTCGCCCGAAGCTGAATCCACCACCGGCTCCGCGGCGATCCTCGACGTCCGACATGTTTCCTGGCGTCCAACGCATGACGCCGGTACTAGCGAGTGTCGTGCCCGCCGCGAAGGATTTGGCCCGAATTGCCTGTCCAACGCGCCGAAAGGGACAACCCATGAAACGTTGGATGCTTCTCGCCTTGCTCCTCGCGACGCCGCTGCATGCGCAAACCGCGGTCACGTTGTGGCTCTCGTCGCAGCAGAACAACGGCGGCGATTCCTTCCCCGCATCGCTGCCGAATGCGACCACCGAGTTCGACGACGGCAGCGGCTACGGCGCGAGTATCAGCCGCATGTTCGGCGCGCGCCTATCGGGCGAGCTCTCGATCTTTCGCACGACCTCCGGCGGCGAGCTCCGTGCGAGCAACACCACGCTCGCCGACCTTGGCGACGTCGAGCTCACGCCGATCATGGCCATGGGTCGCTATCACTTCCGCCCCGACGCGCCGCTCGACGTGTACCTCGGCGCCGGGGCCGCGTACGTGATGACGGGTGATCTCGACAGCGCCGATCTGCGCGCGGACGGGCTCGCGCCGCTCGAGCTCGATGAAGAAACAGCCATGGTGTTTGGCGGCGGAATCATCTGGACCTTCTCCGAACGTCTCGCTGTCACGCTCGACGCGCGCGTCCTGCCGCTCACGCTGCACGCGCGCGCGAACGGCCAATCGGCCGACGCGGGCATCGATCCGCTGATCGTCTCCGCCGGCCTGCGCATTCGCTTCTAGACTGGGACGGCACGCACATGACCGAACATGCCGACCGCTTTCTCGTCGCGCGCTTGCTGCGTGGCGACGAGGAAGCATTCACGGAGTTCTTCGATCGGAACTTCGCGCCGCTGTTCCGCTTCGCGTTGCCGCGCGTCGCCGATGAGGATGCGGCCGAGGAGATCGTGCAGACGACGTTGTGCCGGGCGGTACGGAAGCTTGGCACGTATCGCGGCGAAGCGGCGCTGCTGACGTGGTTGACGACCATCTGCCGCCGCGAGATCGCGACGTTTTTTGAGCAGCGCAGCAAAGTGCCGCCCATGCTCGATCTCTCCGACGACCTGCCGGAGATCCGCGCGGCGCTCGAATCGCTCGGTGCCGAATCAGAAGTGCAGCGCCGCGAGATCGCGCGCTTCGTGCAGCTCGTGCTCGACCGGCTGCCCAGCCGCTACGGCAACGCGCTGGAGTGGAAGTACATCGATGGGCTGACCGTCGCCGAGATCGCGGAGCGTATGGCGCTCGCGCCGAAGGCGGCCGAGTCGCTGCTCACCCGCGCCCGTGCCGCGTTTCGCGATGCATGGACGGTGATGGAGGTGGACGCATGAATGAACATGATGAAAAGGATCCGATCGCGACGCTGGTGCGTCTTGCCGGTCGCCGTCCCGAGGTGAATGCCGAACGAACTGCACGCGTGCGCGCGGCGGTGGCGGATGAGTGGCGGGCCACGGTGAGGCGCCGCCGCATCGTGCGTCTGGGAATCGCTGCTGCGCTCGCGGCGGTGATCAGCGGCGCGCTGTTGTTGCGGCGCGACGTCACTCGGCCCGCACCCGCGCCTGCGCCGATGGCTGCCGAGAATACCCACGCTGTCGAATGGAACGGCGGCACGCTGCGCGTCGCTCGCGGCACGCGTCTGCGGATCGACGGCCCGAACACCGCGACGCTCGTTCATGGCGCCGTCTACTACGCCGATGAGAAGCGAGAAGCCGGCATCACGCTGCACACGCCGTTCGGCGACGTGCGCGACGTCGGCACCCGTTTCGAAGCGCGGGTCGGCGAGAACTCGTTGCGCGTCCGCGTGCGTGATGGCGAGGTTCGCGTGCGCGACAGAGTTGCGCGTGCAGGCATGGAGCTGTTCGCCACGAAGACCACGATCGAAGAGCGATCGGTCGCCACGAGCGGCGCCGATTGGGCATGGATCGAAGAAGCCGCTCCGCCGCTCGTGCTCGAAGGAAAAACATTCGACGCCGTGCTGCGAACGGTGGCCACCGAGAAGGGTTTGACGCTCGACTGGAACGGCGGCACGAGTCAGACGCTGCACGGTGATGTGCCGCTATCCATCAACGAAGCGCTCGATGCCGCGACCGCCGCCGCGGGCGCGACGTATCGCATCGAAGGCGATCGCCTGATCGTGCGAGGCCGGTCATGATCGCGCGCGTCGTCTTGATCTTTCTGTTCGCGGTGAACGTGCACGCCGCCTTCGCGGGACGCCCGCTCATCGATGCTCTGCGCGAGCTGGAGACGCGCGGACTGCACATCATCTACAGCGACGACGTCGTCACGCGCGACATGCTCGTGCGCGACGAGCCGCGCGCCACACGGCCGCGCGAGATCCTCGACGAGTTGCTGCGCGAGCACTCATTGCGTGCGACGAAGGGGCCACGCGGATCGCTCGTGATCGTACGCGACGAGCGTCGCAATAACGCGGCGATGCAGACCGCACCGCCGCTGAAAATGCCGATCACGCTCGAAGAGATCGTGGTCACGCCCAGCCGCTTCACGATGCTGCGCGAGGAGCCGGAAGCACGCCAGTTTCTCAGCCGCGAGGAAGTCCAGCGCGTGCCGCATCTCGCCGACGATCTGTATCGCGCCATCAATCGGATCCCCGGCACGACCAGCGCCGACGTCAGCGCACGATTCAACCTGCGCGGCGGCGAAGAGGACGAGGTGCTGGTGCTCGTCGACGGCGCCGAGATCTACGATCCATTTCACATCCGCGATCTCTATCGCGCGTTCAGCACCATCGACGCGGAAGCGGTCGGCTCCGTCGACGTGCTCAGCGGCGGCTATCCCACCGAATACGGCGGCCGCATGAGTGGCGTGGTCGACATCGACACGCTCACACCGACGGAAACGCAACATGAAGTCGGCATCAGTCTGTTGAACACGCGCGTCCTGTCGCAGGGTACATTCGGCGAGTCGCGCGGCGCGTGGCTGTTCTCGCTGCGGCGCGGCTACCTGAAAGAAGTGCTGGCGCTCATCGACGACGCCGCCGACGTGAACCCGCGCTACTACGATCTCCTCGGCAAGCTGCAATGGACGCTCAACGATCGCGCGGTGATCTCGGGACACGTGATGGCGTCGCGCGATCGCCTTACTCTGAGGGACGGCCCGGGGACGTTTGCCGAGGCGGCGTATGACGATCGGTATGCGTGGCTGAACTTGCGTGCGTCACCGTCCGAAACGCTGTTCGCGCAGAGTGTCTTGTCATGGGGCAGCATCGGCCGCGACCGCGATGGCGCGTTCGACAACGAGTTCGATCAGCAGCAGGGCGAGCTGGTCGATCACCATCGCTCGACGTTCGTGTCGTGGAAAAACGACGCGACGCTGCAACTCTCGCCGCGGCAACTGCTGAAGTTCGGCGTCACCGCGAAGCGGCTGCGCGCGACGTTCGACGTCGATGGAGAATCCGTCATCCCCTTCGTCGTCTTCGCCCTCGGCGAGCCTCCGCGCGAAGTGCGACGCTCCGTGCACGTGCAGCGGCGCGGAAACGACGTCAACGCGTACATCGCCGATCGCCTGCGGCTGAGCGAGCGCATCGTCGTCGAAGGTGGCCTGCGCGCCGGCACCGAGAGCTACACACCCGGCGGCGTTCACGTGAGTCCGCGCATCAACGTCGCCTGGTCGGCGACGCCGCGCACGTCGGTGCGCGCCGCGTGGGGCATCTTCCATCAGCCACAGGCTATCCACGAATTGCAGGTCGAAGACGGTGTCACCGAATACGCGCGCGCGCAACGCTCCGAACATCGTGTCCTCGGCATCGAGCATTCATTCAAAGCGGTCGACGCACGGCTCGAGCTCTACGACAAATCGATGACGAACCTGCGGCCACGCTATCTCAACCTGTACGACCGCCTGCTGCTCTTTCCGGAGCTGCGCGCGGATCGCATCCGCATCGCGCCGGAACGCGGACGCGCGCGCGGCGCGGAGCTGCTCGTACGCACCGACGCGGCGCTGCCGCTCAGCGCGTGGATGAGCTACACCCTCGCACGCGTCACCGATACCATCGACGGACGCGAGGTCGCCCGCGACTGGGATCAGCGTCACGCCATGACGTTCAGTGCGAACTACCGACGCGGCGAGCGTTGGAACTTCAATCTCGCCGGCACGTGGCACAGCGGCTGGCCGACCACACCCATCGTTGCGCGTCTTGATGGCGACGCGCTGATCACAGAGCTCGGCCCGCGCTCCTCCACGCGTCTTCCCGACTACCAGCGCCTCGACTTTCGCGCTACACGCACCAGCGGCCGCCTTTCCATCTTTCTCGAGCTGTTCAATCTCCTCGGCCACGAGAACGTCACGCGCGTGAACACGTTCCAGTTCTTCGAAAGCGCGGAAGGAAATGTGACCGCGGAGCCGATCACGGAGTCAGTGCTCGGCATCGTGCCCTCGTTCGGCGTGACGTGGCGTTTCTAAGCGGACGAATTAGATCGTGCCACCACTCGCCGGCGGGTAATCGTCCGCGCGCAGCAGGATCTCGCGGGGCTTTGATCCCTGCGACGGACCGACGATGCCGTTCGCTTCCATGATCTCGATCAGGCGCGCTGCGCGTGAATAGCCGAGCTTCAAACGCCGCTGCAGATATGACGCGCTGGCCTGGCCGGTGCTCAACACCACGCGAACCGCGTCGTCGTACTTTGGATCGTCGAGATACTCCATCCCGTCGGCGCCACTCTTCTCCTCGACGATCTTGGTGATCTCCTCGAGGAACTTCGGCTCGCCCTGATTCTTCTTCACGAACTCGACGATGTCGTTGATCTCGCGTTCGGAAACGTACGCGCCGTGAATGCGGCGCACGCGCGCGGTGCCGGGCGGCAGGAACAGCATGTCGCCGCTGCCGAGGAGCTTCTCGGCGCCTTGTGCGTCGAGGATGGTGCGCGAGTCGATCTTCGAGGCCACCTGGAAGGAGATGCGCGAGGGCAGGTTCGCTTTGATCACGCCCGTGATCACGTCGACGGATGGACGCTGCGTGGCGATGATGAGATGCACGCCGACGGCGCGTGCTTTCTGCGCGAGGCGCGTGACGGAATCTTCGACGTCCTTCGACGCGACCATCATCAGGTCGGCGAACTCGTCGATGATGATCACGATGTACTGCATCGCATCCGCGGCCGGGATGTTCGCCTCGGGCGACAACTTCAGCGCGCGGCGATGCGCTTCCGGATCCTTGATCAGCGCGTTGTACTGATCGATGTTGCGCACGCCGCACTCGGAGAGCGTGCGATAGCGATTCTCCATCTCGTTCACGGCCCAGATCAGAGCGGTGGAGGCAAGCTTCGGATCGGTGATGATCGGATGCAGCAGGTGCGGGATGTCCTCGTACACCTTCAGCTCGACCATCTTCGGATCGATCATCAGCATGCGCAGTTGCGACGGCAGCGCCTTGTAGAGCAACGACACGATCATGGAGTTGAGGCCGACGGACTTGCCGGCGCCGGTCGCGCCTGCGACGAGCAAGTGCGGCATGCGCGCGAGATCGGTGACGACCGGTTCGCCGTGAATGTCCTTGCCCAGCGCGAGCGAGAGCAGTGATGACGATGCGTTGAACGGCTCGGTCTCGATGATGTCGCGCAGCGTGATCAGCTCGCGCTTGCGATTCGGGACTTCGATGCCGACGGTGGATGAGCCGGAGATGCGCTCGATGCGGATCGACTCCGCTTTCAGCGCGAGCGCGAGATCGTCGCCGAGGTTGACGACCTTCGCGTACTTCACACCGGCGGATGGCTTGAACTCGAACGTCGTGACGACGGGGCCGGGGTGGTAGGCCGTGACTTCGCCTTCGACGGAAAACTCGGCGCAACGTGCCTCGATGAGGTGGCCGATCTCGAGAAACTTCTTGTGCACCTCGTCGTTGATCGACGTCTGCTTCGGCCCCTCGGTCAGCAGATTCACCGGTGGCAGCAGATCGTGGGTGAGCTTGATCTCGCGGCGCGGCGATTCCTTCTTCTTGATGGCCGGACGCGCGATCTGCGGCTTGGGAGGCGGCATCGGCAAATCTTCGAAGAGCGGATCTTCGAAATCCGGCCCCTCATCCGCCCTTCGGGCACCTTCTCCCCTCGAGGAGGGGAGAAGGCTGACATCGTTTGGCCTTCTCCCCTCCTCGAGGGGAGAAGGTGCCGAAGGCGGATGAGGGGTCCGTTTCACACGCGCCGCTGACGGTCCCGGATACAACTCGAACGGATCTCTGGTCTCCTGCTGCGACAACGCTTCCGCGGCTTTGCGCAGATCGGCCTTCGTCACTTTGCGGATTTGGAAGCTGCCGCGTCCGTTCACCTCGCGCACGAGCGGGCCGCGCACGCCGGGCTCTGTCGGAGCAGACGACGCGGGCGGCGGTACCAGCCGCAATTGGGGCGCCTCCGCTTTCTCGAGGTGCTTGCGCACGATCGCGTCCTTCATCTTCTCTTTGCGCCTGCGCTCGGAGAAGCGCGCCCACTGCAGCGACATCGCGCGACCGAGGGCAACGAACTGTTGATGGATCGCGAGGAAAACGGCGGCGAGGCTGATACGCGTTGCGAGCAGCACGCCGATGAGCAACGCGGTGATCAGGGCGATCGCGGCGCCGCTCGTGTTCATGTTGCTGCTGACGGCGCGGTTGATCTCCTGCCCGAGGTAGCCGCCGGATGCGATGAGTGAATCGCGCAGCCAGATCTTGCCGAGGGAGAGATCGAAGAGCGACGGGATGGCCAGGGCGAGGATGACGAAGCCGATCAGCTTCGTGTGGAAATACTCGACGTCACGGCCCCAGAAACGGTTCCAGCCGCCGGCGAGCAGCACCGCGGGAAACAGCAGACTGGCGAAGCCGAAGAAGCTGACGAAGACCCAGGCCAGCGTCGCGCCGTAATAGCCGATCGCGTTGCGGACGGTGGTGTCGGTGGACGTGTGAAATGCGGAGAAATCGCGCGGGTGATACGTCAGGAGTGCGGCAGCAAGCGTGATTCCGATCGCCATGACGACGATCCCCACCAGCTCCCCGCCTCGCCTGCTGCGAAAGAATTCGACTAGCTGCACCCGTCCCACGCTCCCGACGCGCGCGGCCATCGCGCGCGTTCAGCCTTCGCGGTGAGTGTAGCAAATTTCGTGCGGAGCGAGCTCAGGGCGAGACGTTGAACTCTCCGGTCATGCCGAGGTGCTCGCCCGAGCCGCGATCGCAGAACGTGTTGGTGCAGACGAAAAAGTACTGCCCCGATGTGGGCAACGTGACGATGCGCTCGATCGGCACCGTCGTGAGGTCGACATCTACGAGCGTATTGAACTCCGAGTCGGTGATGCGGATGCCGTGGGCTTGACTGCCGTTGACTTTCGACAGGATGAACTTCACCTGTTGGCCTGCCTTGAGCGTACCGCCCGGCGTGGCAGTGAACTCGAAATCACGCGCGACGATGGTCATCGTGACGACTTGCGGAGCCGGCGGCGCCACCCCCGTATCTTCGAACGCCGTCACGAAAGTCGGATCCTCGGAACCGTTGTCCACGATGGAACCCCAGACGAGCAGCGGCTCAGTGGACTCGTAGCTGAACCACGCGTCGCTCAAATCACCGGTGGCGCCGAAGAAACTGCGGACCTCGATCGGGCTGAGCACGCCGAACGGCTGCAGCGTGAACGTTTTCTCCGTTCCCGCGGCGATGCTGTTCTTGTCGTGCAGCTTCATCTTCACCGTCGCGGCGGTGGCATTTGGATTCACCGCGCCCCAGTTGGTGCGCCAGCTCGTGGCAAACGTCCCCAGCGTGTCCGCTCCCGACTTCAGTTGGATGACCACGCCTTTGAGTTTCGCGGCGGATGCATCGAGTCCCGGAACGAACTGACCGAGTGTGCCCGCCTGCCGCGACGCGAGCTTGTCGGCGTAGATGCGTTGCGTGGCGACGAAGTCGTCGTCGGACGTGAGCCGGATCGCGCCGAGCGCGGGACCGCCGCCGAACATCGACTGCACGGCGTCATCGAACACGACCTGCGATCGCTTCGTGATCGTAAGCGTTTTCGTGGTGACGCCGCTGTTGTTCGGATGATTGTCGACGCCGCCCGCGGGGAGATAGCGCGCGGTGATGATGATGTCCTTGTCGAACGAGGGATTGAAGACGCTCGCGTCGGTGAAAAATCCATTCGCCTTGCCGCTGATGGACAGATAAACGTCCTTCGCGAACGCAGACGTTGCCACGACCACACTGAACAATACGACCGCCGCACGACGCATGAGCATCCTCCGTTTGGATTGACGCCCGATGATAACCGGGCGTTTACGAAGTCTCCTGGTGACGGTTTCGTTACGCTGCATGTGCGGCGAAGCGTTACGCTGCGTCGCGGCGCATCTGCGCGAGGCCCATCGCGCTCAATACCTGCGTCGCCGCGCGCTCGCCCGATTCGACGGCCGCGTTCATGAAGCCGGACTCGTCGACGGTGTGCTCGCCCGCGAAGAACAAGCGTCCCTGCGGCTCGACGAGCGCGCGGAAGTAACGCTGATATTGCCCCGGACGGAAGCAGGTGTAGCTCCCTTGCGAGAACTCGTACGTGGGCCAGACCTGCCGCACGGCTTTGCCCGTGTACGCGTCGTTCGCCCCGGGAAAGACCTTGTCGGCCTGCGCGACGAACTCGCGCGCGCGATCCTGCAGCGCGCCTTCGCCGACGCGCAGTCCCTGCCGTCCGCCGGTGAAGTTCGTGAGGATGGCGTTTTGCCCGCGCTGGCCGCGGCTGGTGTCCCAGCAGGCCTGAAACGGCAGGTCGGTGAAGGTGTACGCGGTTACGTTCATCTGCACCCACGGCCGCGCGCTGAGGCCGACCATCATCTTCGAATTGGTGCCGTAACCCTGGTTCATGATCGTGTCGCGCTGCGCGGGCGTGAGGTCGAGGTTGCGCAGGTCGAGCTTGCGCATCACGGTCAGCGGAATGGTCGTGACGACGATGTCGGCTTTGATCGTCGATGCCGCTCTTCCGCGACGCACGCCCAGCTCGAAGCCACCGTTGCGGTTGCGGATCGACTCGACGACGGTGCCGACTTCGACGCTGCGCGTGAGCTCCTGCGCGAGGCGGATCGGGATCGAGCCGTTGCCGCCTCTGCAGCGGAAGCGCTCGTTGCTCTCGCCGAAGATGCCGAACGTGTCCGGCGTCGTGCCGACCGCGCAGAGCAGGTTGAGCGCGCTCTGTTCTTCGAGCTGCAGTCCGAACTCGCCGACGTACGCGGCTTCGATGACTTTGCGGATCTGGCCGCTGATGCGATTGCGATCGAGCCATTCGGCGACGCTCATCGCGTCGAGCTCTTTGCCGCGCGCGGTGCCGCTGTTCCAGGTCACGTCGCAGTTCTCGTTGTTCTCGCCGAGGTCGCGGCGGACGGCTTCGGCGACGGGGCGGAAAGCTTCGATCCACTCCGCGTCCGATTTGTACAGCTTCCCGTCGATGTAGTAATCGTGGCCGGTCGAGTGATCGAGATATGCGAGGTCGATCAGGTCGATGTCGAGCTCGCGCGCGAGATTGCGGATGGCGTGATGGTCGGTGTCGATGAGCTCACCGCCGAGCTCTGCGACCTGATCGTCGGGAAAGTAATTCGAGAGCGAGTACATCCGCCCGCCGACGCGCGGCGAGGCTTCGAGGACGCTCGCGTGAATGCCGCTGTGCTGCAGTCGATACGCGCACGTGAGTCCCGCCGTGCCGGCGCCGAGGATGACCACGCGCAGATCGTCGGCGCGCGCGATGCGCGGGAATGCGAGCGTGGCACCTGCTGCGGCAACCGCCGATGTCTTCAGAAAGCGTCTGCGGCTCCAATCCTCCGCCGCCTGCTCGAGCGCGAGCTCGGTGCGGACGTGCTGTCGCTCGAGACGATCGGCAACGCGCAGCGCACGGCGGAGTTGGGTGAAGAGCTCGGTTCGCGGCATGGCGCGATTCTACCCGGAGCGCCGGCGCTCCGAGCCTACCGTGGCGGATCGATGTCTTCCGACAACCGAAACGCCTCGATCTCGGCCCAGCGATTTTCGTAGTCGAGCAACTGCGCGCTGTACACGTTATCCGCGAGATTCAACGCGCCCGCGCGAATGTGCCGCAGGCGCACGGGACGCCGCGTGCGATGAAACGTCAGCAGCGGCGGCTCGACGGAATCGAGTTGCAGCGACTGCACCGCGTGTACCGCTTCGTGACGCGCGGTGAACTGATCGGCACCACGCCAGACGCCGGGGAAGATGCCCCACGTGTAGCCGTGATAGACCACGTCGCCTTCGACGATCGGATCGATGGTGTCGAACCAGATCATGCCGTCGCGCACGTCGATCTCGTCCGCGTCGTTCATCGCGCGCAGGAGGAACATGGTCTCGGCGGCGGAGACGTCGATGTCGACATACGACTCGCGCGCGCGATCCAGCGGCGTCGCCACACGCAGGCGCAACGGACCGAAGGTGTAGCCGAGGCGGCTGAGCGGATGTTCGCCGGCAGTAGTGTTCTCGACGATGGACGTGGCCACGTTCGCCGCAAGCCAGCCGGTGGAGATGTCGCCGCGCGCGACGAGGCGCTTGGCCTGATAGAAGCCAGCGCCGGCGACGCTGCCGGCGGCAAAGCAACGGGCCGCGTCCGCGCGCGTCAGCGATCTGTGCTGCAATCTGGCGTGCATTGCACAGCCGAGGAACGTGAAGACCGACGTCGCCGCAACGTTGATGGCGGCGATCTTCTGGCGATCGGCCGCCGGCAACGGCAGCGCGAGCGCCAACGCGAGCAGCAATGCGACGCTGCGCATTACCGCATCAGAACAGCGCCGGTTCCTGATACGTACCGAAGACGTCGCGCAACGCATCAGAGATCTCGCCGACCGTCGCGTACGCCTTCACCGCGTCGATGATCGGCGGCATCGTGTTCGCGTTGGGGTCGGCCGCCGCGGTGCGCAAGGCCTGCAGCGCGTCCTGCACTTTCTGCAGATCGCGCTCGCCGCGCACTTTGTTGAGCAACGCCAGTTGCTGCTCCGTCACCGACTCGTCGATGTACAAAATCTCGTGTGGATCTTCGGTCTCCATCCGGAACGCGTTCACGCCGACTACGACCTTCTCGCCGGAATCGACGGCGCGCTGGAACTGATACGACGCGTCCCAGATCTCGCGCTGCGGGAAGCCGGCCTCGATCGCCTCGACCATGCCGCCGAACTGATCGATCTTCTCGATGTACTCGAAGCAGCCCTTCTCCATCTTGTCCGTCAGCTCTTCGATGAAGTAAGAACCGCCGAGCGGATCGACGGTGTTGATGACGCCCGACTCGTGCGCGATGATCTGCTGCGTGCGCAGTGCGATGCGCGCCGATGATTCGGTCGGCAGCGCGAGCGTCTCATCGAGCGAGTTGGTGTGCAGCGAGTTCGTGCCGCCCAGGACGGCGGCGAGGGCCTGGATGGTGACGCGGACGATGTTGTTGTACGGCTGCTGCGCGGTGAGCGAACAACCGGCGGTCTGCGTGTGGAAGCGCAGCATCAGCGAGCGCGGGTCTTTCGCGCCGTAACGGTCGCGCATCACTTTCGCCCACACGCGACGCGCCGCACGGAACTTCGCGACCTCTTCGAAGAGATCGTTGTGCGAGTTGAAGAAGAACGAGAGGCGCGGCGCGAAGTCGTCGACGTCCATGCCGGCGTTCACGGCGTATTCGACGTACTCCATGCCGTCGCGCAGCGTGAACGCGAGCTCCTGCAGCGCGGTCGAACCGGCTTCGCGGATGTGATAGCCGCTGATGGAGATCGTGTTGTACTTCGGCACGTTCTCCGAACAGAAGGCGATCGTGTCGGTGATCAGCCGCATGGAAGGACGCGGCGGGAAGATGTACTCCTTCTGCGCGATGTATTCCTTGAGGATGTCGTTCTGCAGCGTGCCGCCGATCTTTTTCCAATCGGCGCCCTGCTTCTCCGCAACAGCGAGGTACATCGCCAGCGCGATCGGGCCGGTGGAGTTGATGGTCATCGAGACCGTGACGTCCTCGAGGTTGATGCCGTCGAAGAGCGTTTCCATGTCCGCGAGTGAGTCGACGGCGACGCCACATTTGCCGACCTCGCCCGCGCTGTAGTGATGATCGGAGTCATAGCCGTACAGCGTCGGCAGATGGAAGGCGACGGAAAGTCCGGTCTGTCCCTGCGACAGGAGGTACTTGAAGCGCTCGTTCGTCTGCGCGGCGGTGCCGAAGCCGGCGAACTGGCGCATCGTCCAGAGCCTGCCGCGATAGCCGGTCGGATGGATGCCGCGCGTGTACGGGAACTGGCCGGGATACGTGACTTCGTGGAAGTCCTGCTGGGCGACCGAGAGCGGCGTCGCCAGCGGATTCACTTCCATGCCGCTGACGGTGGTGAAGTCTTTCTTCCAGTACGGCTTCCTGCCGAGGACCGGGTCGAGCGATTCCTTCCGCCACTGCGCCTCTTCCTTCTGCACGACTTTCATCGCGTCGGTCGAGAAGAGATGGAGTTGCTCGGTTGCGGCCGCCGGAGGCGCCGGAGCGGTGGTGGGAGTCGTACGGATATCTGCTTCGTGTCGGCTCATGAGATGTCCTCGTAACGGTCGCGGCACTATACAAAATTCGATCTGCGGCCGAGAAACGCGCGCAGTCCCTGCTGCGGCTCGCCGATCGCGAACAGCCTCGAAAATTCAGCGCGCTCGAGTGCGTCGCCGCCGCGACGGCGGATGAGCGCCGCGGCGGAGTCGAGCGCGAGCGCGCTACGGCCTTGCATCCAGCGATCCAGCCATCGCTGCGCGTCGCCTGCGATGACTTCATCGCAGAGACCGAGCTCACTTGCCGCGACCGCAGTGAGGCGTGTGCGCTGATCGAGATAGAGCTTCAGTGCGCCGCGGCCGAGACGCCATGCCGCTGCGGCCCAGGTCTCGTTCGCGTCGATGCTCAACGTCGCACCGACGTCGAGCACCGCGTAGTCGGCGAAAAGGAGGACCGCCGCGGCGAGTCCTTGCACCTCACCCGCGCCGGCGGCCACGATCATGTCATTGCGCCCGACCAGCTCGTCGAGCGCGGACGCGTCGACCGAACGCAACTCGGCGGGCGCGACGAAACGCATCAGCGGAACATCGAGAAGACGCGTCCCATGACGCCACCCTGCTCGTGCTTCTCGATCTGCTCCATCTCGCCGGCGTCGAGGAACACGCCGCCGCAGCTCGCGCACTGGTCGACCTTCACGCCGTGGACCTCGATCTCCTTGAGATCCATGCCGCACTTCGGACACTTCATCCAGTGCAACTGCTTGAGCTGATCCTTCTGCTCGGTGGCCATCTTCGAGGCCTGTTCCTGCGCCCACTTTTTCCGGCGCTCGAGCTCCTGCCTCGCGAAATACTCATCCTCGGCTTTGCTGGGCTTGTCGTAATCCGACATCGCAACCTCCCGGTTTGGTGCGCCGGATTCTACCGGAACGCCGGCGTCCTCGCCGCCGTCGCCCGCACGGCCTAGCGCTCAGCCGTCGGAACGGCACGCGCTACTGCAATTCCCACCATGCCGCAGCGCCGGTTCCGGCCGGCTGGAGCGCGCAGTCGGACGGCTTTCAGAACGGTTTTAGGCTTTTCACCATTTGAGCCAGCAATAGAAGGTTCGCTCCCGTTGCCACACTCGCCAGCCAACGTGAGCCACAATGATGAAACGAAAGCCACAGCCCTCTGACGCCAGCGATGAACCCTGCCAGGGTCCATGCGCCCATCCAGAGAATGATCCACAAATACACACTTGCGCCTACCCGGCTACCGAAGTGTCCGACCGGTTCGCTGAAGATCAATACAGTCAGCAAGGGGCAGTGGCAATGCGACGACGAACGCTGCCAACGAGACTGTGGTTGAGTAGTTCCGTTTCACTTCGCGCTCTCGCGCGACGTCTTGCCGTTAAACGCGTGCTCTTCTGTACGGGGTGTCATCGGGCCAATCCATCCTCAATCGCAATTGGCGAGAATCACTGGTGCCGTCCAACGGCTTGCGGTTCTCCGGCGCGAACCCGCGCGACGACGTCGCAACCTTGGAGCAGCGGTTGACGGCCGGTGCAACCGCGGACTCAGGCTGCGGCGCCGATTCTTCGACACAGCCACCCTCGAAGCGGAACTTACCTTTCACAGGGCCGCCACAAAATGCTCCAAGTCCGTGCACATCTCATTCACGAGCTACTAAGGGGGTGTCGTTCTCGAGAGCGTATTGTCGGGAATCGTGAGCTCGAACGGCGCCAGGGAAAGCGAATGTTGGCGGGCAAGAGCATTTCATCGGCAACCTAACGTTGGGCGCTCAGCGGTGCCGACTGCAGCCTCGAGCAAGCGCCGCGCGGCAGAATTAGACGACGGTTCCGTGCGCGCCGTATTGAAAAGCGAGAACACGAGGAATGCGACGACGAGTGCGGTCGGAACTGAGAACACGATCGCGCCGATGCATCCGAGCCTGCGCGTGGTCGCTGCGCTGCCACCGATGAGCAGGCCAATCGATCCGATCATTCCGCCGGCGCAAACGGCGAATGAGCCCAACACCACAGCCAGAATGTTCGCGATTTGTAGAAGATTCAACGCGAAATAGATGGCCGTCGAGCCAATGACAGCGAACCCGATGAAAGCGAGTCCGCGACCTGCGATCTGGCGCGCTCGTCCAGGTGGCGTCGTGATTGGGATCATGATGTCGTCGTCTAACGCATGTTGAAAGCGCCCCCGAAGACCAAACGAAGGAAGGGGCGGCTGCCTGACCAGGCGATTCATTATGTCGGGTTGGACGTACACCAGGCAACGGTCGTCGCAACTTCTCAGCGGTTCGCGCCCGCTGCAGTGCCGAGTTAGCGAGTCGCCCATCCAGGCGACTTTCGTCGATCTGAAAGTTCTCACACGAACAGGTTGACAGGAAGGACCCAGATGGACGGGCCTGGATAGGAACAAGTCTTGAGACGCACAGTTAGACGTTTGTCACCGCGGCAAGGAGTTCGTCAAGCTGCCGCTGAATGTGAGGCCATTCGTTCGGAACACTCCTTACGACCTCGAGGTAGCGACGGCATTCTTCCTTGGCGACTCCTGCTCGGACCAGTTCATTTACCAGTTCAAGGTCAAACACGCCGACGTATTCGGCCGAACGAAGGCCTGCCAGCATTTCAGGACTGGTCATTTCGTGAAAAACGCCGACGGCCGCTTGGACGTGGCCGGACCGCGCCAGAGCAGTTCCAAACAACGCGAGTGTTCCGTAGCGGAGAGGGTTGCCCGCTGGGACCATCCCCAAGAGTTCCTCGGCTTTTGTACGAGCCCGCTCGGGATCGCCGATAAAGTTCAGCAGCACGCGGGCCGAGGACATCTTCGCTTCGACACTTGAGGGGTCAAGCCTTTCCGCCGTTTCCGCCGCGATCAGGGCTTCGCTGTCTCGCTGAGTCATGGTGAGGCAAGTCGCAAGAAACGACGACAGACTCGCCGCCAGCTCGTTCTGCAACTCCGCAGCAGCGTCGTCTCGGCGACGCGTCAGCAGCGCACACGCTTCATCAAACTTGTGAGCCAGAACCAACGGTTGTACTTCGTCGTGGACTGCAAGCCACTTCTCGGCAACTTCGTCGGAGATCATGGGCGAGACCTCTAACGGCCTGACGCTCACCGGCGCCGACCGCATTCGACAGCGTAACGCGCTCGGGACACTAACGATGCGGTCGGCGCCCGGTGCAGCGTCGAGTTAGGCACCGGCTTCTACGCTCTCGAACCAAGAACGTGCTTCGCCAAAGAATGAATGAGCAGCGATCTGCTCCTCGCCAAGTGAGGTGACGGTACGACACGAAACCGGTAGCCCTGAGCGCGTAACGGATTGACGCTCGCCGGCGCCTACCTGCACGGCGAAAAGTAGCGCGCTCGCAGCTCACGCGGCGCGGGTTAACGTCCGTGCCGCAAACCGCGCGACGGTCCAGATGGGATCTTCTTCGCCACTAGGAGCAATCCCGGACCGAAGGGGAGCCACGAGAATAGCGCGTCCAACGCGAAAACCGCGCGTACCACTCGCACCAAACCGCGAAACCGCCCCACTTTCGCGACCGACTGCAACGCCGCGTCTTCCCCCACTTTGCGGCGGGCGCGGCGTTTGTTCATCGGCAGCAGGAACAGCGTGTCGTAGGTCAGCACGACCGGGAAGCCCCAGTACGCGGCTTTCTCGACATTCATCGTCGCGTTCTCGAACATTCGCGTGAGCTGCTCGCGCGAGTAGCGGCGGCGGTGTTCGTAGTAATCGTCGGATGCGCTCCAGAGGCTCTGCAGCGCCGGCACGGTGGCGATGCACGTGCCTCCGTCGCGCAGCACGCGGCCGATCTCGCGTGCGGCGCCGGCGTCATTGTCGAGATGCTCGAGGGTCTCGCCCGTCGTGAGTCCGTCGAACGCGCCGGCGCGGAACGGCATGCGGGTCATGTCACCGACGACGACCGGCACGCTTGTGTTCCGTCGCACGTGCAACGCCGCGTCAAACGAGTAGTCGATCCCGAACACGCGATGGCCGCGCTGCTGCATCCGCACGGACAGTTGTCCCAGGCCGATGGCGCCGTCGAGGATGCGCGCGGCGCTCGGGAGCCGTTCGACCTCGCGCACGATCATCGCCAGACGGTGCTCGTGGCGCGGACCGAACATCTCCGGCTGCGAGCCCCAGGCGTGGGTGGATGGGGTGGTCACGGCGCCGGAGGATATACCGAGTCGGCGGCCCGCGAACGGACCGCCGACCCTTGCATCACCTGGGGATTGCGAACGCCGTGAGGCTGTCGTACGAGCCGCACGGATTCGTCACGCGAACCCAGTACGGAGTCAGCCTGTTGACGACCACTCGCAGCTCGCCGTCCGCGTTGCTGGGAACCGGAGTGCGCGTCATGCCGCTGTGGCCCTGATACCACTGATAGTGCGTCGCGCTTCCCGTTGCAGTAGCACGGAACGTCGCAACGGTGCCGCGGTCGACGACCTGCGTCTGTGGCTGGCCGCTGCCGAGAATGGCGGGCGGCTGGCAGTCGACGACGACGATCATGGTGGCGAACGATTCCGCGCCGGCGACCGCGGCGCGGATGGTGACGACATGCGCGCCCGGCGGCGTATCGGGTCCGAGCACGATGTTCATCTTGGTGAACGCCTGTCCGGTCGCGTCGCGGAACAGCGGCGAGAAGGTGATGGTCGCGCCCGGAATGCCGGCCGCGCTCATCGTCGGCGGGTGGCTCTCGAACGCGAAGAAGAGCGGCAGGTCGACGTCCGTGCCGGCCGATCCGAAGAACGCCTCGATCGAGTCTTCGCGCGGAACGATGATCGGCGCGATCTGCGAGCCCGAGACGCCGCCCTGCGCGATGAACACCGCGGAGTCGAGGACGTCGTCCGAGGTATCTGCGATGGCGATGCGGATGTGATTGGTGGTTCCAGGCTCGACGACGGCGACGGCGAGCAACGGCGCCGTGTAGCCGTCGAACTGCGTGTTCGCGCCGCCTGCATTGTCCTTGTAGATGCCCTGGTTGCGCAGGTGGTTGATCGTGTTGATCGTAACCGGTTCGCCGCTGCCGGGAGTGAGTGCGATGTTGGCGCCGTTCACGAAGAACGCAAACACATCATTGAATTCGCTGTCGACGAACTCGCGATACTCCTCGGACGCGAACACGTAGCGGATGGTGAACGTCGGCGACTCGGTGACGACGTCGAACTCGATGACCGCGGCATCTTTGGTCAGGAACGGCTTGACGATCGCGTCGAGCGCGGGCGCGCCGACGGTGCCAAGGCCTACGCCAGTATTGGGCGAGGTGTTGGCGCCGACCGCGTCAGCAATCCGGCCCGTGCTGAGCACGACGCCGCTATCGATCCCGAGGTCCGCGCCCGCTCCAAAGGAACCGACGGCGAGATCCGAACCGCTGATCTGGACATTGGTGATCGTCGCTCCGGGACCGGCCAGCAAAGCGACCACCTGGTCCCGGGTGAGGCCCTGGTTCATGCTCTTCGTGGTCAGCGCGAACGCGGGCACGGCCAGCAACAACATTGCGAATCCACACACCCATGAGCGTCCCGGCATACTCCACCTCCCATTCGCTTGAGGAATAACGCCAGAAACGATACCCGATGGGAAAGGAAAATGCACGGGAACGGCGGTCAGGGTTTGGGTTGGGAGGGAGGAGGAACGGGCTTCGCGCGAGCGAGGGAAAGACACAGCTTGCGGAGTTGGGAGACGCGGATGAGGCGCACGGTGACCGCATGCGGCGACATATCCGGGGTCATACCTCGCCTCGCAACTTCTTGATGTCATCGGCGTCGGTGCCGCTGCCACGGAACGACTTGAGGTGAATCAACCCTTCGCGAGACACGACACTGATTGTGCCACGGTCCCACTCCACGCGCGTACGCGTTGCCCACGCCTGCGCAACAGATGGAGTTACGAGCAAGAGATCGAGCATGAGCGTGTCGCCGCCATCTGGATCGATTTTCGTAACGCGATGAATGACGATCGCTCCCGAGGAGAACGACATTGGGTTGGCCTTGAAGCGATAGCCGAGGCGTGCCGCGATTTCCTCCACCTTCGCGAGGGCGGCTGGCTCGATCAGAAGATCGATATCAATGGTCGAACGCGGCGAACCCCAGACCGCCATCGCCAAGCCGCCACAGACGGCGTACTCGACTCCGCTGCTCTCAAGAGCGTCGACTAAAACCACTAGTTCCTCGAAGAGATCCAGCACGTCCCTACCCCAGGATCTCCCGCAGCGCGGACGGCGCGGTGGCAATGGCCTCGTTCAACTTGTCCGCGTCCTTCCCGCCCGCCTGCGCGAGGTCGGGCTTGCCGCCGCCTTTGCCGCCTACGATCGGCGCGAGCTTGCCGATCAGCGTGTTGGCCTGCACGCGGTCGAGCAGGTCTTTCGTCACTGCGGTCAGCAGCGTGACTTTGCCGTCGGTCGCGCTGCCGAGGACGACGACGCCGCTCTTGAGCTTCGAGCGGAAGGTGTCGGCGAGATTGCGCAGGTCGCCGCCGGTGACGTCGTCGACGCGGCGGGCGATGAGCTTCACGCCGTTTACGTCGACGGATTCTTCGACGGGCTGAGAGCCGGTTGCTCCGGATGTGGCCAGGCGCACCTTCAACTGCTTGAGCTCTTTCTCGAGCGTCTTCTGTTTTTCCTGCAGGGAGCGCACGTAGGCCGGGAGCTCATCCAGCGAGACATTCGCCTGAGACGCGAGCTGATGTGTCGCGTCATCGAGTTTCTGGAACAGACCCAGGGCGCCGCGGCCTGTGAGCGCTTCCATGCGTCGCACGCCCGCTGCGAGCGAACGATCGGACACGATCTTGAAGATGCCGATGTCGCCCGTGCGATTCACGTGGCAGCCGCCGCAGAACTCGCGCGAGTAATCTCCGGCCGCAACGATGCGCACCATCTCACCGTACTTTTCACCGAACATCGCCACCGCGCCGCTCTGCTTCGCCTCCGCAAGCGGCACCACGGTCTTGGTGACCTCGAGGTTCGCGCGCACGCGCTCGTTGACCGCGTTTTCAATTTCTTTGATCTGCGCGTCGGTGAGCGGCTGGTGGTACGTGTAATCGAAGCGCAGGCGATCGGGCGCGACGAGCGAGCCCGCCTGCTGCACGGTGTTGCCGAGGATGTCCTTGAGCGCTTTGTGCAGGAGATGCGTGGCGGTGTGATTCGCCGTAGTGTCGAGGCGCAACGTCTGCGGCACCGACGCGCGCACGCGCAGGTTCGCGGAAAGCACGCCCTCGTCAACATGAACTCGCGAGATGCTGACCTCACCCACTTTTTGCGTGTCGAGGACGGTAGCTCTGCCGCCTTCCCACACCAGCGTTCCGGTATCACCGATCTGACCGCCCGACTCGGCGTAGAACGGCGTCGGCGTGATTACGACGCCACCCTCGGCACCGTGATGAAGCGCATCGGCGGGCTTCCCGTCGATGAAGATCGCCTGCACGATTGACTCGATGTCGGTGTAGCGGTCATAGCCGACGAACTCTGTCGGAGGCAGCTTTTCGTTGAGGATGGCCGAAGCGTCGGCATCGATCGCGAACTTCGACGACGCCTTCGCCTTCACGCGCGCGTCGGCCATCATCTGCTCGTAACCCGCGCGATCGAGCGTCACTCCCTCTTCCTCCGCCATCTCGCCGATCAGATCGATCGGGATGCCGAAGGTGTCGTAGAGGCGGAACACTTCGGCGCCGCCGAGCGTGGTCTCGCCGCGATGGCGCACGTCGTCGAGAATCTGTCCGACGCGCTCCATCCCCGTCGTGAGCGTGCGCGAGAAACGTTCCTCCTCGGACGCGAGCGTTTTCAGGATCGCATCGCGGCGCTCGTGCAGTTCGGGATACGCGTCGCCCATCGCCGCGATGACCGCATCGACGAGTTGCGTGAGCAGCACCGGCGTCGGCAGCTTGCGGCCGAAGCGGATCGCGCGGCGGATGATCCGGCGCAGCACGTAGCCGCGTCCTTCGTTCGACGGAATGACGCCGTCACTGATGAGGAACGTCGACGCGCGCGCGTGATCGCAAAGGACGCGCACCGCGGTGTCGCGATCGTCCTCCATGTCGCCGCCGTACGCGTGACTGCTCACCTCTTCGATGCGCTTCTTGATCGGCACGAAGAGATCGATGTCGTAGTTCGTCTGCGTTTTCTGCAGGACCGACGCGATGCGCTCCAGTCCCATGCCGGTATCGACTGACGGCGCCGGCAGCGGATGCAACACGCCATCTTCGTCGCGCTCGTACTGCATGAACACGAGGTTCCAGACTTCCATGGTCGTGTCGCCGGGGCCATTGACGAGCTCCGGAACGTTCTTCGACATGTCGTCGCCGCGGAAGTAGTGGATCTCCGAGCACGGACCGCACGGCCCGGTCTCGCCCATCTGCCAGAAGTTGTCTTTCTTGCCGAAGCGCAGCACGCGCTCCGGACGCGCGCCGACTTTCACCCACAATTCCGCCGCTTCGTCATCCGCGGGCACTTTGTCGTCGCCTTCGAACACGGAGAACCAGAGGCGCTCCGGATCGAGGCCGTAGACGTCGACCATCAACTCCCACGCGAACCGGATCGCGTCTTCCTTGAAGTAGTCGCCGAACGAGAAGTTGCCCAGCATCTCGAAGAAGGTGTGATGGCGCGCGGTGCGGCCGACGTTCTCGAGGTCGTTGTGCTTGCCTCCGGCGCGGACGCATTTCTGCGAAGTCGTGGCGCGGGTGTAGTCGCGTTGCTCGCGGCCGAGGAAGGCGTCCTTGAATTGATTCATGCCGGCGTTGGTGAAGAGCAACGTCGGATCGCCCGCGGGGACGAGCGAGGAACTGCTCACGCGGCGGTGGCCGTTCTTCTCGAAATAGCCGAGGAACGCCTCACGGATCTGGCTGGTGGTCAACAACCCGTATCTCCTTCAATGCCTCGTAAACGAGCGCGGCATCGTAACCCTGCTTCAACAGATACGCCGCCAATTTGTTTCGCCCCTCGACGGTGGTCAGAAATGCCTCGCCGTGACGCCTGGCGACGATGCGCGCGCGTTTTGCGACAAGCTCGCGGAGCGCTTCGTGCTCGCGCTCCGGATCGACGTTCTCCGCGACCGCCTGCGCGGCTGTCGCGTCATTCACGCCGGCGGCGTGGAGCTCGCGGCGGATGCGCAATGGACCGACGCGTTTGTTCGCGCGCGAGCGGACGAAGGCGGCCGCGTAACGATCGTCGTCGAGCCACTTCTCGCGCCGCAAGCGTGCGAGCGTCACCTCGATGTCGTCCTTCTCGAACTTTCGGCCGCGTAACTTGCGCCGCAGTTCGCCTTCACTGTTGAAGCGGTGTTTCAGGATCCGCACCGCGGATGCGTAGCACCGCTCCAACTCGTCGGACATCACATCATTGTATTGGGGACACCGCGATCGACTCCGAGAACTCGGTGTTCCAGAAGTGGACACCGCCCAGTTCCAGATCGAGCGTATAGCGGCCGGTCGCGGTGATGAACTTGCCGGTCAGATCGCCCGGGATATTGAACGCGAACATGCCGCTCGGAGTGCTGGTAGTGCCGAGGACGGTCTCGCCTTGTCCGTCGTTGAGGGAATTCGCGTAGAGGGTGATCTCCGCCGAACGGAAATTTTCGCGTTCCCTGAAATACGTGCCGGTGATCGTGGTCAAGTTCGTCGACGGGTCGTAGATCGCGGAGAGCACTCGCGGTGGTGGAACCTGGGCGCTGGTCACGTTTGTGTGATCGACGTTGAACGCGTAGCCGTCGAAACCATCGAGGCCGCGATCGATGCCGATGAATCCATTGCGCGTGATGGAGTTGTCGACCAGCGTGTAGCGGTGCTGGCGCCGGTCGATCGCCAGACCGAACCACGCGTTGTGCGCGATGGTGTTGCGTTCCAGCCAGATGTCGCTGGTGTGCTCGCCGCCGATGAACATGCCGCTCGCACCATTCGGAATCGCAACGCCATTGCTGCGGCGCCGATCTTGTTTTCGATCAGTTTCACCCAGTGCGAAGTGGAGCCGATGAAGACGCCGCTGCGTCCGTTGCCGCTGATGATGTTGCGCGAGACGACGAAGTTCCGCGTGGGGTGGTCGAACGCGATGCCGCGGCTGCGGTTCGGATTTGCGCGCGTGCCCGTGGCGTCGGTGCCGATGTAGTTGTCCTCAATGCTCGAGCTCACGACGAGTCGCGTGCGACCTTGATCCCGTTCCATGGAAAGCCGCCGATCGCCAGTCGTTTCACGTAAGTCAGGCCGCTCTGGCTGATCTCCAGACCGTTGCCGAACCACAACGCGGCGCCGTCCAGCTCGATCTCCGGTCCGAGCGGATTCGTATCGCCGCCGAACTCGGTCTGCGTGCCGCCGTCGATCTCGATGTCGGCGGCGACGATCGCCGGCAGCGGCGTGTTCGGATAGATCGTGAACCAGCCGCGCTCGGGCGCGGCACCGGGAATGTTGAAGACGATGCGGCTCGGAATCAATTCCGTGAGCGCATTCGCCGCCTCGATCGCCGCGCGCAGCGAGCCTTCACCTTTGTCGCCGGTGTTGGTCACGATGAAGTCGCGCGTGAATCTGCCGTGCTGTCGCGCGAGCGGCGAGAAGAAAGTGCCTCGAACATCTGCCACTCGACACGGCCGTAGATCTGCAGCCGTCCATGGCGAAGCGGCCCGGCGTAGATCTGCAAGGGCAGCGATTCACCTGCGCGAATCCGCGGCGTCGAACAAATCAGCTCGTACGGCGTCGCGCCGTTGGCGCACGTCCAATGCGCGTCATTCTGGCCGCCGAGATAGACGGTCCGGTCACCGATGATGCCGATTTCCACAATGGGTCTGTGGATGTCCGGATCGCTGTTGTGCACGACGGCGAACGTGCGGAGGATGTCGCTGTGCTCGATCCGTTCGATCGGGCCGAGGGTGAAGGTGAGCGCGGCGGTCTGCGCCAGCGCGGTGGTAGTAAGCGCGAAAATTACTGCCAGGGTCAGGGATCGGATCACGATTCCTATACGAAAATTGGCTCAGATGTTGTTGGAGAAATCGAACGGGCTCTCATCGCCGAACGGATCGTCTGTTCCGGTTCCGGAAATCGTGAGCTTCGATTCCATCTCTTCCTTCGACATATCGGCCGTCGATTGAATGCCGGAGAGCTTGAGGCGGAACTCGTCGGGATTCGACGCGCGGCGCAATGCTTCGTCGAGCGTGATCAGGCCGTTTTTGTACAGGGTGTAGAGCGACTGATCGAAGGTCTGCATGCCGTACTGCGACGTGCCTTGCGCGATCGCGTCCTTGATCAGCTTCGTCTTTTCCTTGTTCTCGATGCAATCGCGGATGTACGCGGTCGAGATCAACACCTCGGCCGCCGGCACGCGTCCGAGACCATCGGCGCGCGGCAACAGTCGTAATGAGACAACCGCCTTCAGCACCGCGGCGAGCTGCAAACGGATCTGCTTCTGCTGGTGCGGCGGGAAGACCGAGATGATGCGGTTGACGGTCTCGGTCGCGTCCATCGTGTGCAGCGTGGACAGCACGAGATGGCCCGTCTCGGCGGCCGTAAGCGCGGTCTCGATGGTTTCGTAGTCGCGCATTTCGCCGACGAGGATGACGTCCGGATCCTGACGGAGAGCGCTGCGCAGCGCTTGCGAGAACGACTTCGTGTCGACCTCGACCTCGCGCTGATTGACGATCGATTTCTTGTCGCGATGGAGGAACTCGATCGGATCCTCGACCGTCATGATGTGTTCCGTGCGATGCGAGTTGATGTAGTCGATCATCGCCGCGAGCGTCGTCGATTTGCCGGAGCCGGTCGTGCCCGTGCAAAGGATCAATCCGCGCCGCTCCTCGGCGATCTTCTCGAGGATCGTCGGCAGCATCAGCTCGCGGATCGACAGGATCTTCACCGGGATGACGCGGAGGACCATGCCCACCGTGCCGCGCTGCTGGAAGATGTTGCAGCGGAAGCGGCCCAGGCCCGGAACCGAGTAGGCGATGTCGATCTCGTAGTTGTTCTTGAACTTCTCTTTCTGCCGCGACGACATGATCGAGAACGCCATCGCGATCGTGTCTTCCTGCATGAGGCGTTTCAGCTCGACGAGTGGTACGAGCTCGCCGTCGACGCGGATCACCGGATGAGAGCCAACTTTGATGTGCAGGTCGGAGGCGCGGCGCTCAGCGGCGATTTTCAAGAGATCGTTGATATGCAAGGGTCACCTCGGGGTTTTCCAGGCTCCGATATTAGCGGAAATAGTCTGCATCGACGTACTTCGTCTCGTAATAGCGGGCGCGTACGCCGATGTTGGCGCCCATCATCAAATGGATGAGCCCGTCCGTGTCGACGAGCCACGGAACGGCTGCGCCGAGGACGTTGCGGACGTCGGGAGAGACGAGCGGACCGATGACGACCAGCGCCGCCTGCGACGCGTGCGCTGCCATCATCTCGGCGACGAGCGTCTGCACTTCCTCCTGCACGAACGCGCCGTGATGAATGCGGACGAGGAACGTCGGGAGGACGGCTGTGCGCGGTCTTGCGATGGCGTCCGCCCATGTCGCGCCGAACCGCGCGGGCTCGCCGTCGTAGTCATTGCGGAACAGCTCGGGGACCAGGTCGACGGCGAGCTTCGCGAGGACGATGGACGGCGCCGTTCGCAGCGCATCGCGCAGAGCGGCCGCGGTCTGAATGCGCGACTCGGCTACAGCGCGCTCGAGCAGGTCGTCGGGCATGGGGCCGTACATTCTATGCGGAGGGCTAGAATGCGCGCCGCATGCTGCGTCACATCGTTCGCGTTCCCTCCCAAAAGCCCGATACCGAAGCGCTGCCGATGGTGGTGATGATCCACGGCCGCGGCGCCGACATGAATGACCTGGCGGATCTCGCGCCGATGCTCGACGCGGCCGGCGGTTGCCGCTTCGTGTTTCCGAACGCGCCGAAACCGTTCGAAGCATATCCGGGGATGGCGATGGGCTGGACGTGGTTCGATGGCTGGCCGCCGAAGCACGCGTCGGTCGTCGAGTCGCGCTGCGAGATGCTCGATTTTCTCGACGAGATCACGCAGAAGTACCCGACGTCCGCGCTGATCGTGAGTGGCTTCTCGCAAGGCGCGCTGATGGCGCTCGACTCCGGCCTGCACACGACGCAAAAAGTCACGGCACTGATGGCGATGAGCGGCGGCCTGTACGAAAACGACCTGCCCGATCTCGTTTCGCGGAAGGGATTGCCGGTGTTCATCGCGCATGGCTCGGCGGATGACGTGGTGCCGGTGAACTACGCCCGCCGCGCGCGACGCGTGCTTGAGGAAGCCGGACTCGACGTCGAGTATCACGAGTATCCAATGGGCCACCAGGTCGCGGCGGAGGAAGCCGCCGACGTGAAGGCGTTTCTGCAACGCGTATTGACTAAGTCTGTGGACTAAGCTAACCTGAAATCCATGATCGAAGTGAACATTCACGAGGCGAAGACGCATCTCTCGCGCCTCCTCGCCAAAGTGGCCGAGGGCGAAGAGATCGTGATCGCGCGCAACGGCGAGCCGGTGGCGAAGATCGTCCCCATCGAGCGCACCGGCAAAAAACGCATCCTCGGTCAGGACGCCGGCCGCGTCTGGATGTCTGACGACTTCGATGCGCCGGTCGATCCCTTGACTTGGCGCTGATGCGGTTTCTGCTCGACACGCACGCGTTCCTCTGGGCGGTCAGCGCGCCGGATCGGCTGCGGCACTCGGGCTTCGAACTGATCGTGGACTCGGCGAACACGGTCGTTTTTTCGGCGATCAGCGCTCTCGAGATCGCGATCAAAGTCTCCGCCGGGAAACTGAAACTGCCCGAGCACGCTTCGGACTATGTGAACTCGCGCGTCGATGCGCTCTCGATGGACGTTCTGCCCGTCTACGTATCGCACGCGTTGCAGGTGGCTTCGCTGCCGGTCTATCACAGCGATCCGTTCGATCGTTTGCTCGTTGCACAGTGCCAGATTGAAAAGCTGCCGCTGATGACGGCGGATGCCGCGCTCGTCGAGTACGACGTCGAGATCATCTGGATCGGCGAAGGGCGCGCGCCGCGGCGCCGACGCCGGCGCGCTACCGCGTCAAAGTGATTACGGCTTTCGCGCCGCCTTTCTTCGACTTCACCCATTCCTGCATTCGTGTTTCCAGCACCGAAAGCGGCAGCGGTCCGGCGCCGAGGAGAGTGTCGTGGAAGGCACGGATGTCGAACGCCTCGCCGAGCTCGCGCTCCGCGTTCGCGCGCAACTCCTTGATCTTCAATTCGCCGAGCTTGTACGCGAGCGCTTGTCCCGGCCACGCGAGATAGCGATCGATCTCCACCTCGATGTCGTGCAGCGGCTTGCTCGAGTTCGCGACGAAGTAATCGATGGCTTGCTGCCGCGACCAACCTTTCGCGTGCATCCCGGTATCGACGACGAGGCGCACCGCGCGCCACATCTCGTACGTGAGCTGGCCGAAACGCGAGTATGGATCGGTGTACATGCCCAGCTCGGGTCCGAGTGATTCCGCGTAGAGTCCCCACCCTTCGACGAACGCCGTGAAGCCGCCATTGCGCCGGAACGCCGGCAGCTCCTCGAGCTCCTGGGCGAGCGCGATCTGGAAGTGATGGCCCGGCACCGCTTCGTGCAGCGACAGCGCTTCCATCTCCCACTTCGGTCGCGAGGACAAATCGTACAGATTCACATAGTAGTAGCCGGGCCGGTGTGATTCCGGTGAGCCCGATTGGTAGTAAGCCGTCGTCTGCGTTTTCTCCGAGTACGCGGGGATCGGAATGACGCCGTACGGCAAGCGCGGGATGCGGCCGAAGAGACGCGTGAGCTCCGGATCGATGCGCTTGGAGATGTCGCGGTACGCAACGAGCAGGTCTTCGCGCTTCGTGTAATAGAAGCGCGGATCGTTGCGCAGGAATGTGAAGAACTCTTCGAGCGTGCCCGTGAAGCCGGTCTGCGCGCGGATCTTCTCCATCTCGCCGCGAATGCGCTTCACCTCAGACAATCCCAGCGCGTGAATCTCTTCCGGCGTGCGATCGGTGGTGGTCTGCACGCGGACGAGATACGGATACCACTCCTTCCCCTGCGGCACGCTCGTCCACGCGATGTCCTCGCGCGTCTTCGGCTCGTACTCGTCGGTCCAGAACGCGTGCAGTTTGCGCAGCGCAGGCAGCACATTGGCGCGCAGCACCGCGAGCGCTTCCTTCTGCAATCGCTCCTGTTCGGGCGGCGGAATCGATGGCCGGAAGTTCGTGAACGCGAGTTCGCAAATCGGACTCTTCGCCGGATCGTCAGTGATCTGATTTGCGATCGCTTCCGCGACGTCGCCCACGATCACGCGCGGCGGCGTCAGTCCCGCGGCGAGCCCGCGTTTCATCAGCGCGATCGTGTCGTCGACAGCGCGCGGAAACGCACGCATGCGCGCGAGGAAGTTCTCGTGGTCCTTCACCGTGCCGCGCGGGATCTGCTGCGCGAGCTCGCCCAGGGTCATGTAGATGCCGCCCATCTGGTGAACCGGAACGAGCTCGGACGGATAGCGATCGCCTTCCACCGCGAGCTTCGCCTGCAACAGGAACAGGTCGTAGTTCAGGCGATCGCCGGCGGACAGCTTCGCGCGATCGATCGCTTCGATCTTCTTCAAAGTCTCGCGATTACGCTCGCGGCGTCGTTGCCACGCTTCCGGCGAGCGATCGGTGAGCCGGTCGTCATGGCCGCGTTCGCCAAGATAGGTGGCGCCTTCGGGATCGTCGTGAAGTTGCCAGGCCCATTGGTCTTTGATCAGTTGATCGAGAAGCATTTCCTCGGTACCTCGGGGTTCCTCGGAGTTCCGCGGAGGGGAACCACCACCCGAGGGACCCGAGGAACCCGAGGGACCCGAGGGACCGGAAGAACCTTGAGGAACCGCCGTCGAGGCCGCCAGAACCGGCAACGCGCAGAGAGTGAAAGCGAGCGTCAGGAGCCATTCGCGCATGGAGCGGCATTGTAGGCCTGTCGCTTGCTAGAATTCGACTGCGATGGCCGCAAATAACTCACGAGCCGCTCTCGTCTTCGCCGCCGCCCTCACTCTCACCCCGATCGCCGCGGAAGCGACGATCGCGCGCGCGGTGAAGTTCGATGAGAAGGTCGATCAGGCTGCGGCCATCGTTCTCGGCCGCGTCGTCTCGCAGACGTCGAGCTGGGACGCCGCGCAACAGCGCATCCTCACCTATTCGAAGCTGCAGGTCGAAAAGACATTCAAAGGTTTTCCCTCGCAGGAGATCACCATCGTCACGCCCGGCGGCGTGGTCGGTGACGTCGCGCAGGATTACGTCGGCGTGCCGCGCTTTCGCACCGGTGACGAGCACGTGGTCTTCGTGCGCAACACGAAAGTCGGACCGACCGTGCTGTTCCTCGATCAGGGCGCGTATCACGTCGACAAAGACGAGCGCGGCGATCGCCTCGTGCGTCCGATCGACTCGAACGCGGTGATGATCGACACGCAACGCGGCGTCGCCGTAACGCCGGAGAAAGCGCGCTCGCTGCGCGACTTCGAAGGCAGCGTGCGCGAAACGATCAGGCAGCGCGAGACGATGCGCATGGAGCTGATCGAGCGGAAGCAACGCGAGGAAGCGTCGCTCTGGAACCAGGTCAAGCGCAACAAGACGCTGGTGATCCTCGCCCTGCTTGGCGCGATGCTCGCCACCTGGCAGCTGGTCAAGCGATCGTCGTAGTGCCGGACGCCGTCGGACAGGCCGCCCTCGGTCGCGCATTGGAGGAGAAGGACGATCTCGTCCTTCTCTATCAGCCGATTCACGACGCGCGCAGTGGCGCGATCTACAGCGCCGAGGCGTTGCTGCGGCAGCGAAGGCAGACGGGCGAGCTTCGCGAAGCGGCGATCATTCACGAGACGGCCGAAGAGAGTTGCGGGCCCGAGCTGTTCGTGCTCGATCACATCCTCGTGCGCAAGGCCTACACCGACGCCGCGCAATGGCAATGGTTCGCGCCGGATGTGCTGCTCAACGTGAACCTCTCGCCGCGCGAGCTGCAGGAAGGGAACGTGCTCGAGCGACTCACCGCGCTCGTTTCATCGTGCGGCATCGACA
>Ga0196977_1000212_pt1 | contig 35002 bp, 30 predicted proteins | sample S3v_1013CmetaG_FD_148634 | JGI IMG/M metagenome (GOLD analysis project Ga0196977, IMG submission 148634) | Soil microbial communities from Anza Borrego desert, Southern California, United States - S3+v_10-13C | ecosystem: Environmental > Terrestrial > Soil > Desert | place: USA: California... | reverse complement strand
GGCAGCGCCGCGGCGCGCTCGCCGTGCCGCGCATCGAGCGCCCGCGGCTGGCGCGCGCTCCGGTTCAGCCGTCCCCCGACGAGCCCCCCGCGGCCATGCCGGGCGAGCCGTTGCAGGTCTCGCTCGAGCCGCTGCGCCTCAGCCTGACGCTGATCAACGCGACGCTCGCCTACCGCCTGCAGGTCGCCAACCGCGGCACCGCGCCGCTGACCGGCCTCGCCATCGGCGCCGACATGATTGCCGCGCATGCCTCGATGACCCGCGAGGAGCAGCTCTCGGGGCCGGGCAGCGGCGCCCCGGCGCAGCGCATCGAGCGGCTCGAGCCGGGCGAGAGCCGCGTGGTCGAGGGCGAGTTCCGCGTGCCGTTCTCGCAGATCGTGCCGATCCGCCAGGGCAACGCCGCGCTGCTGCTGCCGCTGGCGCGGTTCCGGGTCGAAGCCGACGGCGCCCGGCCGGTGGTCCGCACTTTCGCTGTCGGCCAGCCGGGCGCCGGCTCGGCGCTGCAGCCGTTCCGTCTCGACCAGGGGCCGCGGGTCTATCCCAAGCTGGCGCAGCACGCCTTCGCTTGAGTTTGTTGCCCGAGAGGCTAACCCGAGGCGCATGGACGACCTCGTCTCCACGCAGTGGCTGGCGGAGCGGCTCGGCGCGCCCGGGCTGGTCGTGGTCGATGCCTCGGCGCACCTGCCCGACGCGGGGCGCGACGCGCGGGCCGAATTCGAAGCTGCCCATATCCCCGGCGCGCGCTTCATCGACCTCGACACGCTCAAGGACTTCGCCAGCCCGGTGCCCGCCGCCCTGCCGACCGCGGACCAGTTCGCCGCGCGCATGGCCGAGATCGGCCTCACCGAGGGCGACCGGGTCGTCATCTACGACGACAGCGCCGTGAAGACCTCGGCGCGGGCGTGGTTCATTTTCCGCATGCACGGCCAGCGCGAGGTGGCCATTCTCGACGGCGGCCTCGGCAAGTGGCGGACGGAAAGCCGCGAGTGCGAGGGCGGGCCCTCGCGCGGCGGCCAGAGCGCCGTCACCCCGGCATCGGGCCCCGGCACGGTTCGCAGCAAGGCGGACATGCTCGCCAACCTCGAGTCCGCCGCCGAGCAAGTGCTCGATGCGCGCGGCGCCGGGCGGTTTACCGGCGCCGAGCCCGAGATTCGGCCCGGCATGCCGAGCGGGCACATCCCCGGCTCGCGCAACTTGCCGTTCGGCGAGGTTCTCAACGCTGACGGCACGTTCAAGGACCCGGCGGGCCTGCGCGCGGCCTTCGCCGGGGCGGGGATCGATCTCGACCGGCGGGTCGTCACCACGTGCGGCAGCGGCGTCACCGCCGCGGTGCTGCTGTTCGCGATGCACCGGCTCGGCAAGCACGACACCGCGCTTTACGACGGCAGCTGGAGCGAATGGGGGGCCGATCCGGCGACGCCCAAGGCCACGGGATCGGCCGCGTGAGCAAGGATGAGCCGCGCAAGCCCGCGACGCGCCTCGTCGAAGGCGGCCGGCGCCGGGAGTGGACCGGCTCGGTGGTCAATCCGCCGGTGTGGCGCGGCAGCACGCATCTCTACGCCGACAGCGCCGACCTGGCGAAGGGACGGCCCAACGCGGACGGGCAATTCTACTACGGCCGGCGCGGCTCGCCGACGCAGTGGGCACTGGCGGAGGCGCTGACCGCGCTCGAGCCAGGCGCGCACGGCACGCTGCTCTATCCGAGCGGCGTGGCGGCGATCGCCGGCGCCTTGCTCGGCGTGCTCGAAAGCGGCGACGCGCTGCTGATGACCGACAACGCCTACGAGCCGAGCCGCGCGATGGCGAAGACCCTGCTCGCCCCGCTGGGGATCGAGACGCGCTTCTTCGACCCGCTCGACGTCGACGGTTTCGCCACCCTCTTCGACGGGCGCACCAAGGCGGTGCTGCTCGAAAGCCCCGGCAGCCTGTCGATGGAGGTGGCCGACCTCCCCGCGCTCGCCGCGATCACGCGCGACAACGGCGCGGTCAGCCTGCTCGACAATACCTGGGCGAGCCCGCTCGGGTTCCCCGCGCTCGAGCGCGGCTGCGACGCGAGCATCATGAGCCTGACCAAGCACGTCGGCGGTCATTCGGACTTGATGATGGGCTCGGTGGCGGCCGGCGAGGCGCTGTACCGGCGCATCCGGGTGAAATCGCAGGCGCTCGGCCAGGTCGTCTCGCCCGACGACGCCTCGCTCGCCTTGCGCGGCTTGCGTACGCTCGGCGTGCGGCTCGAGCGCGAAGCGGCGAGCGCGCTCACCATCGCCGAGTGGCTCGCCGGCCGCCCGGAAGTAACGCACGTGCTGTGTCCGCTACTGCCCGGAGCGCCGGGCCACGCGCTGTGGCGGCGCGACTTCACCGGCGGCTGCGGTCTGTTCAGCTTCGTCCTCGCCGGCCGCGACCCGGCCGCACGGGCCCGGTTCATCGATGCGCTCGAGCTGTTCGGCATCGGCTATTCGTGGGGCGGCTACGAGAGCCTGGTGATCCCGTTCGATCCCGGCCGCGCTCGCAGCGCGACCGCATGGCCACCCGCCGGCTGGAACCCTGAGGACCGCCTCGGGATTAGATTGTCGATAGGGCTCGAAGACGCAGGAGACCTGATGGGCGATCTCGAACGCGGCTTTGCGGCGATGGAGGCGGCGTGAGCCAGGCGGCCGACATCCTCCACAACGTCGACCGGGGCAGCGACCTGTGGATCGTCATCGCCACGCTCGACAAGTGGGGCTTCACCGTAGCGGACACGCGCATCTCGCTGTGGACCGTGCTCGTCGCGCTGGTCGTCATCGTCCTCGCGCTGGTGCTCGCGCGGCTGTCCATCCGCGCCGCCTGCTGGGTGCTCGGGCGGATGACCACGCTCGACCCCGGGCAGCGATTGCTGGCGCAGAAGCTGATCTCGATCGCGATCTGGGTCGCCACCTTCCTGCTGGCGATCGACATCATCGGCATCGACCTGACCGCGCTGGCGGTGTTCTCGGGCGCGTTCGGCCTCGCGCTCGGCTTTGGCTTGCAGAAGACCTTCGGCAACCTGCTCGCCGGGATCATCCTGCTGATGGACAAGTCGATCAAGCCGGGCGACGTGATCGCGGTCAACGACGGCATCAGCAACACCGTCGGCCAGGTCAAGAAGATCGGCATTCGCGCGGTCTCGGTGACCACGCGCGACAAGAAGGAATACCTGATCCCGAACGAGAACCTGATGATCAATCAGGTCGAGAACTGGTCGTACAGCTCCAAGGACGTGCGCATCAAGGTGCCGGTGATCGTCGCGCCGACCTCGGACCTCGAGCTGGCCGAGCAGCTCATGCTCGAGGCGGCGCTCGCCTGCCCGCGCGTGCTGCGCACCCGGCCCGCGGCGGTGTGGATCACCGAGTTCGCCGAGGCCGGCGTGGCGTTCGAGATCCGCTTCTGGATCCAGGACCCCGAGGAAGGCCTCGCCAGCGTCCGCTCCGACGTGCTCAAGGGCGTCTGGCAGCGGTTCACCGAGCACGGCATCAAGCTGCCGGACCCCGCCGAGCGCAATCTTTACCTCAAGGACACGCCCGCGCTGCAGGAGCTGCTCGCCGCCGTCCGTCGCTACGACGCCGCGACCGGGAAAACGGGCTAAAGCTGGCCTAGCGAGCGTCCAACGCATTCTCGCTGGCGGTTCAGAGCCCCTGCCGCCATCTGCGCCCGATGACCAAAGTGGGCACAGTTTACCTCGTCGGCGCGGGACCGGGCGATCCGGACCTGATGACGCTGCGCGCCGCGCGGCTGCTCGGCGCGGCGGAGCTGGTCGTGCACGACGGGCTGGTCGATCCGGCCGTGCTGGCCCTCGCGCATCCCGCGGCGGAGCTGATTTCGGTCGCCAAGAGCCGGGCGCGCCACACTGTGCCGCAGCGCGAGATCAACGCCCTGCTGGTGCGCGAAGCGCTCGCCGGGCGCGACGTGGTGCGGCTCAAGGGCGGCGATCCGTTCGTGTTCGGCCGGGGCGGCGAGGAAGCCGAGGCGTGCCGCGCCGCCGGCGTGCCGATCGAGGTCGTGCCCGGGGTCACCTCGGCGCTCGGCGCGGCGGCGGCGGCGCAGATTCCGCTGACCCATCGCGAGGCGGCAAGCATCGTCAGCTTCGTCGCCGGGCAGTGCAAGGGGCTGACCGAGCAGGACTGGGCCGGCCTTGCCGGCAAGGGCCGCACGCTGGTTATCTACATGGGCGTCAAGACTGCCGCGCAGATCGCCGAGAAGCTGATGGCCGACGGGCTCGCGCCCGACGTGCCGCTGGCGGTGGTCGAGAATGCGGCGCGCGCGAACATGCGCGTGCTGCGCGGGCCGCTCGCCGCCCTGGCCGACCTCGTCCAGCGCGAGCGCGTGAAGAGCCCGGCCCTGATCGTCATCGGCGATGTCACCGCGCGCGACGACGCCGCTCTCGAGACGTTCGCGCTGGAGGCGCACGCATGAAAATTCTCACCGGCAACGATCTCAAGAACGGCCGGGTCGTGTGGTGGGACGGCCAGGGCTGGTCGCTCCACGTCGAGGACGCGGCCGACGTCGGCGACCAGGCCGACGCCATCCTTGCTCGCGAGGACGCCGCCTGCCGCGTCAACGGCGGCTACGCGATCGACGCCGAGCCCGATCCCTCGGGCCGCGGCGTGCGCCCGGCGCACATCAAGGACCGCGTGCGCGCCTACGGCCCGACCGTGCGTCCCGACCTGACGCTCAAGCCCGCCGACCCGGAGGCCGGGACATGGGTGATATGATGTCCTTCGAGACGGGCCTTCGACTTCGCCCTCCGGGCTTCGCTCAGTCCCTCCGCAGGATGAGCGGGCCTTTGAAATACTCCGCTCATGCTGAGGAGCCGCCGAGCTCGTCGAAGCGGCGTCTCGACGCACCGGGAAGTTAGAATGTATCGCTACGACCAATACGACCACGCGATGGTCCGCGCCCGGGTCGAGGAGTTCCGCGACCAGACCCGGCGGCGCATCGCCGGGCAGTTGACCGACGACCAGTTCAAGCCGCTGCGGCTGAAGAACGGGCTCTACCTGCAGCTCCACGCCTACATGCTGCGCGTGGCGGTGCCGTACGGCACGCTCAACAGCGCGCAGATGCGCAAGCTGGCGCACATCGCGCGGACTTACGACCGCGGCTACGGCCATTTCACCACCCGCCAGAACATCCAGTACAACTGGATCAAGCTCGAGGAAGCGCCCGACATCCTGGCCGAGCTGGCCGAGGTCGAGATGCACGCGATCCAGACCAGCGGCGAGAGCATCCGCAACATCTCCGCCGACCAGTACGCCGGCGCCGCGCATGACGAGATCATGGATCCGCGCCCGTGGGCCGAGACGATCCGGCAGATGACCACGTTCATGCCGGAATTCAGCTATCTGCCGCGCAAGTTCAAGATCTGCGTGATCGCCAGCGAGGCCGATCGCGCGGCGCTGCGGTGGCACGATTTCGCGGTGCGGATCGTCAAAAACGAGGCCGGCGAGATCGGCTTCGAGGCCTACGCCGGCGGCGGCATGGGGCGCACGCCGTTCATCGCCTACAAGATCCGCGATTTCCTCCCCACGACCCAGATCCTGTCCTACCTGCAGGCGGTGCTGCGCGTGTGGAACCGCCACGCCCGGCGCGACAACATCCACAAGCAGCGGATGAAGATCCTCGTCCACGAGCTCGGCGAGGACGAGTTCCGCCGCCAGGTCGAGGAGGAGTTCGCCCACTTCCTGACGCTCGGCCACGACTTCCCACAGGCCGAGCACGATCGCATCGCGGCGTACTTCGAGCCGCCCGCGTTCGAGACCGGGCTCAGCGAGGACATCGACCGCTCCGATCCCGATTTCGCCCTGTGGGTCGACCGCCAGGTCGTCGCGCACAAGGTGCCGGGCTACGCGATCGTCAACATCAGCCTCAAGCCGATAGGCCAGATCCCCGGCGACATCAGCGCCGAGCAGATGGACCTCGTGGCCGACCTGGCCGAGCGCTATTCGTTCGACGAGCTGCGCTCGACCCATGCGCAGAACCTGGTGCTGCCGCACGTCCGCAAGCAGGATCTTTACGCCGTGTGGACCGCGCTCGAAGAGGCCGGCCTCGGCGAAGCCAACCTCGACCTCGTCACCGACATTATCGCCTGCCCGGGGCTCGATTACTGCAGCCTCGCCAATGCCCGGTCGATCCCGCTGGCGCTCGAGCTGTCGAAGCGTTTCGCCGATCCAGCGCGGCAGGACGATATCGGCGAGCTGAAGATCAAGATCTCCGGCTGCATCAACGCCTGCGGCCACCATCACGCCGGCAACATCGGCATCCTCGGCGTCGACCGGAAGGGCTCGGAAAGCTACCAGCTCCTGCTCGGCGGCTCGGGCGACGAGGACACCACGCAAGCCAAGATCGCCGGCCCCGGCTTCGACGAGGCCGGGATCGTCGACGCGGTCGAGCGCGCGGTCGAGCAGTACCGCGCGATCCGCGTGCCCGGCGAACGCTTCATCGATACCTACCGCCGCGTCGGCATGGATGGCTTCAAGGAGGCGATCTATGGCTGACAGCGGCAATCCGATCCCGCAGGCGGCGAGCGAGGCGGCGACGCTGAGGTTCCGCGACGATCCCGTGCCCGACGAGCCCGCGGTCAGCCTCGATGCGTTCCTCGACCAGCCCGACGCCTGCTCGGTGCGGGTCGAGGCGGGCGACGACGTGCGCCGCCTGGCGCCGGCGCTGGACCGCATTCGCCTGATCGAAGTCGACTTCCCGAAGTTCCGCGATGGCCGCGGCTTCTCGAGCGCGCGCGTCCTGCGCGAGATGGGCTACACCGGCGAGATCAAGGCCACCGGCGACGTGCTGGTCGACCTCGTGTTCTTCATGCGCCGGTGCGGCTTCGACAGCTTCGCGCCTGACGTCGCCTTCAATCACGAGGACGTTCAGGCGGCGTTGACCCGTTATCCCTATGTCTATCAGGACGCCGCCGATCCGGCGGTGCCCATCTGGCGCCTGCGCCATCCGGAATTTCAGACGAATGGCTAGCCGCGCGGTAGACATCATCGACACCGGTCCGAGCTTCACGCAAGCCGACGCCGACGCGCTCAACGCCCGCTTCGCCGGCGTCGATGCAGGCGCCATGCTGCGCGAGCTGTTCGCGGAAGGCAGCCTCGGGCGCGTCGCCGTGGTGTCGTCGTTCGGCACCGAAAGCGCGGTGCTGCTGCATCTCGTCGCGCAGGCCGACCCGACGGTCCCGGTGGTGTTCGTCGATACCCTGAAGATGTTCCAGGAGACGCTCGACTACCGCGACGCGCTCACCGAGCGCTTCGGTCTGGTCAATTCCTCGGTCGTCCGGCCCGATCCGGCGGTGCTGGCGGCGAAGGACGAGAACGGCCTCAGGTGGTCGTGGGACCCCGACGGCTGCTGCGAGATCCGCAAGGTCGAGCCGCTCCGCCGCGCCAAGCAGGGCCTCGATGCGTGGATCAGCGGCCGCAAGGCGTTCCAGTCGATGACCCGGCAGAACCTGCCGCGGTTCGAGATCGAGGACGGCCGGCTCAAGATCAACCCGCTCGGCGACTGGACCAAGGACGATCTCGAGGCCTATTTCGCCGAGCACGATCTGCCGCGCCACCCGCTCGAGGCGCAAGGCTATCTCTCGGTCGGCTGCCAGCCGTGCACCAGCACCGTCGCCCCCGGCGAGGATCCGCGCGCGGGCCGCTGGCGCGGCTGGGACAAGACCGAGTGCGGCATCCACGGCCCGACCGGCCCGGTCGGCGGAGACGACGGCGACGCGCTGCCCCCGGGCTACGAACCGGCGTTCTGATTCCGCTTCGCCGGAAGCGAGGCCAAAGCCCGAAAATCAGCCTTTCCGAAATGTTTACCACGGCGCTGTAGGGCGATCCCGAGCGGGGGGAACACGCGGGATCGCCATGCGGGCCTTGACGGCAGCTATGTGGATATCGGGGCTCGCCGGCTGGCCGGCGCAGGCGCTCGCGCAGTCCGACCTCATCGGGGCCGAAGCGTTCGACGTCGACGTCGACTTGCGCGCCAGCGTGACCGGCGGCGAGGAGGGCTGGCTCGACGGCGGCTTCGGCAAGCTGCGCGAGGGCGGTGACGGTGGGGACCCGCAGGTGCGCGCCGGGATCGCCGCGGCCGACGTCGCCTGGAAACCGCAGCTCGGCTTCAATTTCAGCGGCCTCGTCAGCTTCGCCTGGCAGCCCGACATCCCCGGCGACGACGTCGGCCTGAGCGAGGCCTACCTCAAGTATCGCTCCGACCCGGCCCCCACGCGCGTCTCCGCCCGGGCCGGCGTGTTCTGGCCGCCGGTGTCGCAGGAGCATTCGGGCTCGAACTGGGCGGTGACCGACAGCATCACGCCGTCCGCCGCCAACAGCTGGATCGGCGAGGAGGTCAAGGTTCTCGGCCTCGAGGGGAACGTCGAGCACCGCTTCGGCGAGCACGAGGTGGCGCTCACCGCCGCGGTGTTCCTGCACAACGACATGTCGGGGACGCTGCTGACCTATCGCGGGTGGGCATTGCACGACGTGCGCGCCACCACCAACGCCGACCTGCCGCTGCCGCCGCTGAGCGCGTCGACGGCGCCCTACCAGGACACCGTCACCTCGCCGTTCTGGGAAGTCGACGACCGCGTCGGCTTCTATGCCCGCGCCGACTGGACGCCGCCGCTGCCGGTCACCTTCAACGCGCTCTACTACGACAACCGCGGCGACCGCGAATCCAGCCGCCCGTCGGGCGCGGCGTACCAGACCTCGTGGCGCACGCGTTTCTGGAACGTCGGCGCGATGGCATCGCTCGACGACCGCACCGTGGCCAAGGCGCAGCTGATGTGGGGCAACACGCTGGTCGGCCCCGACACGCCGTTCGGCATTCCCGCCGACGTCGACTTCGCCACGGCCTATCTGCTGGTCACCCGCCAGCTCGGGCCGGGCCGGCTGAGCGTGCGCGGCGACTGGTTCGAGACGCACGACAACAGCTTCGTCGCCACCGACAACAACGACGAGCATGGCTGGGCGGCGATGCTCGCCTACATGGCCCCGCTGCACGACTATGCCGACCTCGGCATCGAGGTGCTTCACGTCAGCAGCGATCGCCCCGGCCGCCAGCTCTACGGCGGCATCGCCGCCGACCAGGACCAGACGATCGTGCAGTCGTCGCTGCGGATCGGGCTCTAGGAAGGAAAGATGCCGATGCTTGCCCCCATCCGCGTGTTCGGCCCCCTGGCGCTGGCGCTCGCCGCGATACTGGCGGCCGCCACCGCGCAGGCCGCCGATCTGACGGTGACGGTGCGCGATTCGAGCGGCCGGCCGGTGGCCGACGCGGTGGTCATCGTCGACGCCCCTGGCCGCGCGCCGGCCCCGACCCGCGTCACCATCAACCAGCGCGACATGCAGTTCGTGCCGAGCGTGGTCGTGGTCCCGGTCGGCTCGACGATCACCTTCGGCAACCTCGACCCCTTCCGCCACCACGTCTATTCGTTCTCCCCGCCGCGCAAGTTCGAGCTCAAGCTGTTCGGACAGGGCCAAACGCGCCCGGTGCAGTTCGACCGGCCCGGCCTGGTGGCGATCGGCTGCAACATCCACGATTCGATGCAGGCCTTCGTCCACGTCGTCGACACGCCGTTCGCGAGCAAGACCGACGCCGCCGGACGGGTGACGATCCGCGGACTGCCCGGCGGTTCGCACAAGGTCCGCGTGTGGCACGCGCTGTTGCGGGCGCCGGCCAACCAGGTGACGCTGACCGCCGATCCGTCGCGCAGCACGTTGCCGGTCACCGTCAGGCTCCGCCGTCCGGCGCCGATGCACCACGACTACTGATGATCCGCTTCCGCTCGCTCCAGTCGCGGCTGACCGCGCTGTACTCGGCGACCTTCGGGGTCGTCATGCTGCTCGTCGCCGTCGCCATGCAGGGCGCTATCTCGACCAGCGCCGACCAGAAGGTCCGCTCCGAGCTGGTCTCGAGCGCGGCGGTCATCGACCGGCTGTGGACGATGCGCGAGCAGGAGCTCGAAGGCGTCGCCCGCCCGCTGGCGCTCGATTTCGGCTTCCGCGAGGCGGTCGCCACCGACGACGACGAGACGATCCGCTCGGCGTTGGCCAACATCGCCTCGCGCATCGATCTGCCGAAGGCGTTCGTGGTCCGCTACGACGGACGCGTCGTCGGCATGCGTCCGGAAGACGACCGCGCCTACGACCCCGAGCTGTGGGACGAGCTCGATTCCGGGTGGCAGTCGGGCGCCTTGCAGATCGACGGCACGACCCACCAGGCGGTCGCCGCCGAGATCAAGGCCCCCGCGCTGATCGGCTGGCTGGTGCTCGGCCGCGAGATGGATTCGCACATGAAGGACCTGAGCGCGCTGTCCGCGGTTCCGGTCGACGCCTCGGTCATCCGCCGGCACGCGAACGGGGACTGGGTCTTCGACGGCACGGCCCAGCCGGTCAACCAGCCGGGCGTGACCGACCTGCTGGCGAGCATGTCGGTCACCGAGATGAGCAAGCCGACCGCCGAGCGGCTCGGCGGCAAGATGGTCCTCGTGCGCCCTCTGGGCACCTCGCACGGCGTCGTCTCGACCGCGCTGATGTTCGAATTCTCGCTCGCCGACGCTCTCGCCGAATACGACTTCCTCAAATACTCGGTGTTCCTCGCCGGGCTCGTCGGGCTGCTGCTGGTCGCGTTCGCCAGCATGCGGCTGGCCAAGTACATCGTGCGGCCGATCTCGGCGCTCGAGCAGGCGGCGCGCGCCCTCGAGAAGGGCCAGCGGACCGCGGTGCCAGTGGTCTCGGAAGACGAGATCGGCACGCTCACGCAGAGCTTCAACGCGATGTCGGCCGGCATCGCCCAGCGCGAGCAGCGCATCGGCCACATGGCCTATCACGACGCGTTGACCGACCTGCCCAACCGCCAGCAGCTCGGCGACAAGCTCGACGAGCTGCTGGTCGACGTCGCCCGCGGCGAGGGCGCGCTGGCGGTGCTGTGCCTCGACCTCGACAACTTCAAGATCATCAACGACACGCTCGGCCTGCAAGTCGGCGACAAGCTGCTGAAGGTGGTTGCCGACCGGCTGACGAAAGCGGCCGAAGGGCACTTCGTCGCCCGCACCGGCGGAGACGAGTTCTGCGTCCTGCTGACCGGTGGCGAAGTGGCGGCCGCCGAGGAAGTCGCCGAGGCGCTGATCGTGCGGCTCAACGAGCCGCTGACCGTCGACGGCCACTTTCTCAAGGCCGGCATCAGCATCGGCATCTCGCAAGCCCCGGCCGACAGCCTGATCACCGACGACCTGCTCAAGCACGCCGACCTCGCGCTGCACGTCGCCAAGGCCGCGGGCCGCGGCCGCTCGTGCCGCTTCACCGCCGATCTCGACATCGAGGCCAACCAGCGGCGCGCGGTGGAGATGGACCTCCACCGGGCGCTGGCGAAAGGCGAGTTCGAGCTCTATTTCCAGCCGCTGTTCGACCTGGCGCACAACCGCTTCTCGGCGTTCGAGGCGCTGGTCCGCTGGAACCATCCCGAACGCGGCCTGCTCCTCCCCGGCGAGTTCATCGCCGTGGCCGAGGAGACCGGCCTGATCGTGCCGATCGGCGAATGGGTGCTGAAGGAGGCCTGCCGCCAGGCGGTCACCTGGCCGGACGACATCCGCGTCGCGGTCAACTTCTCGACCGTGCAGTTCCAGTCGGCCGGCCTGCGCAACCTGGTGTTCCAGACGCTGGCGACGTCGGGCCTGGCGCCCGACCGGCTCGAGGTCGAGATTACCGAATCGCTGTTCCTCGAGAGCAGCGGCCCGATCCTCGACACGCTCCACGGCCTCAAGCAGATCGGCGTGCGCATCGCGCTCGACGACTTCGGCACCGGGTTCTCCTCGCTGAGCTACTTGCGCCGGTTCCCGTTCGACAAGATCAAGATCGACCGTTCGTTCATCCTCGAGCTGCTCAACGAGAAGGAAGCGAGCGCGGTGGTCAAGGCGATCACCGACCTCGCCGCCGCGCTGAGCATGGAAACCACCGCCGAGGGCGTCGAGAAGTTCGAGCAGGTCGAGGCGCTGCGGGTGTTCGGCTGCACCAACGTCCAGGGCTACCTGTTCAGCGAGCCGGTGCCCGCGGCCGAAGTCGGCCCGATGCTCGAGGCGGCGGTCAACCGGGCCGCGGCCTGAGCTAGAGCCAGCCCTGCTCGCGATACCAGCGGGCGGTGCCCTCGAGCCCTTCGCGCGTCTCGATCCACGGGGTCCAGAACTCGACCGGCACCGCGTGCCCCGGCGCGCTGACCCAGTCGGGATGCGCCATGTAGCCGACCCGGTCGGCGGTCAGCTTGGCCTTGTCGCGCCGCCACAGCCGGTCGAGCCGCGCGGCCCCCGACAGCATGGCCTTCGGCAGCTGCGGGACGAGCACCTTGCGGCCGACGGCAGCGCCGATCGCGCGCGCCAGCTCGACATGGCTCCAGCCGCCGGCGTGCCCGTCGTCGGGTTCGAAGATGCGGGCCCTGATTGCCGGGCCGCCGGGCACCAGCGCCAGCAGCAGGCGCGCGAGGTCCTCGACATGGACGATCGAGGCCCGGCCGGCCGGCGGCATCGGCACCACGCCCCAGCGCCTGGCCATGCGGAACAGCTCGAGGATCTCGCGGTCGCGCGGGCCGTAGATCGCCGGCGGGCGGACGATGGTCCACTCGAGCGTGCTCGTCTGGACGACTTCCTCGGCGTGGCGCTTCGAGCGGCCGTAGGCGGACAGGCCCGGCTCGCGCGCCGCCAGCGAGGAGACGAACACGAACCGCGCCACCCCGGCCTCGGCCGCCGCCGCGACCAGCGCCTCGGTGCCGGCGACGTTGCCGAGATGGAAGCCCGTCGGGTCCGGCGTGTTGACCACCCCGGCGACGTGCAGAACCGCCTCGGCGCCCTCCACCAGGGCCGCCAGCGCGGCCTGGTCGGCAAGGTCGCCGCGCACCCAGTTCACGCCTTCGCAGGCCGGCTGCTCGCGCCGCGCCAGCGCCCTCAGCGCGACCCCGCGGCGGCAGGCTTCCGCGACCACGGCCTGACCGACGAACCCGGTCGCGCCGGTGATGGCGATGGTCACAGCAGGACCAGCTGGTCGCGGTGGATCACCGCCGAGCGCGGGGCATAGCCGAGCAGGGCCGCGTGCTCCTCGCTGCGGCGACCCCTGATCCGCTCGACCTCGGCGGCGTCGTATTCGGCCAGCCCTTGCGCGACCGCCTTGCCGACGGCGTCGAGCACCGCCACCGGGTCGCCACGCACGAACTCGCCCTCGACGCCGGTGATGCCGCTCGCGAGCAGGCTGCGCCCGTCGCGCAGGGCCCGCGCGCATCCCGTGTCGACCGTCAGCGCGCCGCGCAGCCGCTGCCGCCCGCCAAGCCACGCCTTGCGGCCGCGGTCGCGCCGGGTCGGCAGGAACAGTGTGCCGATGTCGTTGCCGAATGCCCAGGTCAGCGGCGCGAAGTGGGTGCCGTTGATCACCGCCAAGGCGATCCCCGCCCGGGTCGCGATCTCCGCCGCCTGCAGCTTCGAGGTCATCCCGCCCGAGCCGAGCCCCGAGGCCGAAGCGCCGCTGGCCATCGCGTGGACCGCTTCGGTCACCTCGTCGATGCGCGGCAGGAGCGTTGCCCCGTCGTCGCGCGGGTCGCGGTCGTACAGCCCGTCGACGTCGGACAGCAGCACGACCGCCCGGGCCTGCGCCGCCTGGGCCACCCGCGCGGCCAGGCGATCGTTGTCGCCGAAGCGGATCTCCTGCGTCGCGACCGAATCGTTCTCGTTGATCACCGGGACCGCCCCGGCCGCGAGCAGCCGGCCGAGCGTGGCGGTGGCGTTGAGGTAGCGGCGGCGGTCCTCGAGGTCCTCGAGCGTCAGCAGCAGCTGCGCCGCGGCGAGCCCGTGCGTGCCGAGCAATTCGCTCCACAGGCCGGCCAGCGCGATCTGGCCGACCGCGGCGGCGGCCTGGGCGTCGGCGAGCGAGCCGCGTCCGCCCTTCCCCAGCCCGAGCCGCGCGGCGCCAAGCGCAATCGCGCCCGAGCTGACGACGATGACCTGCTGGCCCCTCGCCCGCGCCTCGGCGATCTCGGCGACGAGCACCGCCAGCCAGTCGCGCTTGGGCTCGCCGCCGGAGCCGACCAGCAAGGCCGAGCCGACCTTGATCACCACGCGCGGCGCGGCGGCGGAATCGGCCAGGTCGGCAAGTCGCTCGATCGACATGGGCGCGGGGTTAGCCGAGCCCCGCGGCTCAATCCAGCGGCGACCACTCCGCGTCGGGCTCGTCCTCGTCCGGCAGGGCGGTGCCGGGATTCTCGGTCGCGGTGCGCGCCGGCAGGTGCGCGAGTACCGCGTCGAGCAGAGCGTCGATCCCCGCGCCGGTGGCGCCCGAGATCGGGAACACCCGCTCGGCGCCCGCTTCGCGCAGCTCGGCGGCGAACCCGGCGGCGAGCTCGGCGTCGGCGAGGTCGATCTTGTTGAGCGCGATCAGCCGCGGCTTGGCCTCGAGGCCGGCGCCGTACACCTCGAGCTCGCGCTCGATCACCTGCATCGCCTCGGCCGGATCGGCGCCGGAGATGTCGATCAGGTGGATCAGCACGCGGCAGCGCTCGATATGGCCGAGGAAGCGGTCGCCGATGCCGGCGCCGTCGGCCGCGCCCTCGATCAGCCCGGGGATGTCGGCCAGCACGAACTCGCGGTCGCGATGGCGGACGACGCCGAGCTTGGGCACCAGCGTGGTGAAGGCGTAGTCGCCGACTTTGGCGGCCGCGTTGGAGACCTGGTTGATGAAGGTCGACTTGCCGGCATTGGGCAGCCCGACGAGGCCGGCGTCGGCGAGCAGCTTGAGCCGCAGCCAGACCCACATCTCCTGCTCGGCCTCGCCGGGCTGGTGCTGGCGCGGGGCGCGGTTGGTCGAGGTCTTGTAGCTGGCGTTGCCGCGCCCGCCCATGCCGCCCTCGAGCAGCACCACGCGCTGGCCGACCTCGGTGAAGTCCGCCAGCACCTCCTCGTTGGCTTCGTCGAGCACCTGCGTGCCGACCGGGACCTCGATCACCAGGTCCGGGGCGCTGGCGCCGGTGCGGTTCTTGCCCATGCCGTGGCCGCCGCGGCGGGCCTTGAAGTGCTGCGCGTAGCGGAAGTCGATCAGCGTGTTGAGCCCGGGCACAGCGACCAGCACCACGTCGCCGCCCTTGCCGCCGTTGCCGCCGTCGGGGCCGCCGTACTCGATGAACTTCTCGCGCCGGAAGCTGACCGCGCCCGGCCCGCCGGCGCCCGAGCGGAGATAGATCTTGGCCTGGTCGAGGAAGTGCATGGGCTAACCGCTCGGGGGGACACTGGTGGAGCCGAGGGGGATCGAACCCCTGACCTCGTCATTGCGAACGACGCGCTCTCCCAGCTGAGCTACGGCCCCGTTCCGGTGTCGCGCGAGGGAGGCCCCCCGCGAAGAGCGCGCTCCCTAGCGAAAAGGCCTCCGCCTTGGAAGAGCTAATGTGCGGCGGCGATCACTGCCCCGTCGGCTCCTGTTGCACCGGCTGCACCACCGGCGTCGCGACGCTGTCGTCGGGGGCCGGGATAACGGGAATCCGCGCGCCGGTGTCCGGGTCGACCACTTCGCCGGCGAGCTGCGGCGTGCCCAGCTCGGTCAGCGTGGTGGCGACCGTCGGCATGCCGATGCGGTGGACCACGACGTAGCCCGGCTGCGACAGGCCGTACTGGGCGCCGTATCTCACGTCCCACGCCGCCGAATCGACGCGGTACTGGTCGTATTCGCGGAAGAACTGCTGGTACACGTTCTCGATCCGGGCCAGCCCGGCGGCGGCGAACGCATGGACGTCCTCGGGCGGGGCGGCGAGGTATTCGGTGGCGACGGCCAGCGCGGTGTCGCACAGCCCGGACCGCGCCGGCGGCAGCGCGAAGTAGTTGTAGACCTGGGTCATCAGCAGCTCGCGCGCCTTGATCGCCTCGCTGGCGGTGCGGTGCTCCTTGCGGAACTCCTGGTCGAGCGCGCGATTGGTCGCGGTCAGCGCCCGGGCATGGCTCTTGAGGAAGGCGGAATAGCCGTCGAGGATCGGCTGGTGGACCGGATCGAGGCAATTGAGCGCCGCGACGTTCCACGCCGAGCGGAAGTACCAGGTGGTCTGGTCGCGATCGAGGTTGCTGTTGACCGTCACGCGCCGGCCGTCGGCGGCGAGCGGCGGCAGCTCCATGTCGTACGCGGCGCCGCCCGGGGGAAGCGGGCGATAGGGGATCACCTCGACGACCGGCGGCGGCGGGGGCGGCGGCGGCGGGGGCGGCGGCGGCGGCGGGGGCGTGGCGCACGCCGCCAAGACGGCGATCGCGGCGCCTGCGGCGGGCAGCCTGATCCAGTTCCACTTGCTCGACTGCATGCGGCGCGTCCCCCTCTGCTGGGCCCGGGCGCGGACAATGCCGGCCGGCGCCTTGCGCCCGGATTAAGCGCCCTGCCTATCGCGCGGGCAGGGCAAAGAAAATGCCCGGGAAGCGGTTATGCTCCCCGGGCACGATGAAGCGATTCCGGATTGCGGTCAGTCGCGCGAGGCGCCCATGAACCGCAGCAGGAACAGGAACATGTTGATGAAGTCGAGATAGAGGTTGAGCGCCCCCATCACGATCGCCTTGCCGGCAAACTCGGTGCCGGCGACGTAATCGTACTGCCGCTTGAGCATCTGCGTGTCGTAGGCGGTCAGGCCGGCGAAGATCAGCACGCCGAGGAAGCTGATCGCATAGGACAGCGGCTCCGAGCCGATGAACACGTTGATCACGCTGGCGATGATCAGGCCGATCACTCCCATGATCAGGAACGTGCCGAATCCCGACAGGTCCTTCTGGGTGGTGTAGCCGAACAGGCTGAGGCCGGCGAACGCGCCCGCGGTGGCGAAGAACGTCGCCGCGATCGAGGTGCCGGTGTAGACCAGGAACACGGTCGACAGCGACAGGCCCATCAGCACCGCGAAGCCCCAGAACATCGCCTGGAGCGTGCCGGTCGAGAACTTGCCCTGGCCGAAGCTCATCGTGAACACGATGGCGAGCGGCGAGAGCATGATCACCCACGCCAGGAGGCCGCCGTTGAGGAACACCTGGGCGGCAGGCGATTCCACGCCGCCGCGCGAGAACAGCAGCGCCACGACGCCGGTCAGCAGCACCCCGCTGGCCATGTAGTTGTAGATCGACAGCATGTGGCGGCGCAGGCCGGCATCGACAGTCGTGCCGGCGACGTCGCCCGCCAGGCTCGGAGACACGCCGAAGCCCTGCCGGGTCGATCGGGGGTCTTTCCAGTCTGCCATTGCTTGAGAACTCCGTCTTGACGGCCGCACATCGCGGGCCGCTCATGGTGCAATATCGGCGTAGATCACCCCGGATTCAAGGAAAACCGGAGCGCCCGGCGTTAACCGTCGCGGCGCGCCTCGGCGGCCATTTCGGCGCTGCGGTCGCGCGCCGCGCGCAAGGTCTTGCCGACCAGCCGCCGCAAGCCGTCGTCCGCGTCGAGCGCGTCGAGGCCGGCCTGCGTGGTCCCGCCGGGGCTCGCCACGCGGCGCGCCAGCTCGCCCGGATCGTGCGGCGAGGCGGCGGCGAGCGCCGCGGCGCCCTCGACCATCGCCAGCGCGAGGCGGCGCGCCTTGGCCTCCGGCAAGCCCAGCGCTGCGCCGCCTTCCGCCAGCGCGTCGATGAAGCGATAGACGAACGCCGGGCCCGAGCCGGCGAGCGCGGTGACGAGGTCGAACTCGGCCTCGTCGACCCATTCGGGCGTGCCGAGCGGCTCGAACAGGGCGAACGCCGCCTCGCGGGCGCCGTCGTCGAGCCGGCGCCCGGCCAGCGCCACCGGGGACTTGCCGAGCGCGGCGGCGAGGTTGGGCATGACCCGCACCCACCCGCCGGCGCGCGCGAAGCGCTGCTCGAGCACGGCGAGCTCGACCCCGGCGAGGATCGACAGCACCACCGTGCCCGGCCCGGCCACCGGCTCGACCCCCGGGGCGACCTCGGCGAGCAGCTGGGGCTTCACCCCGAGCAGGACCGCGTCGTACTCGCCGTCGGCCCCCACCGCCTCGAGCCGCCGCACTCCGGGCGGGAGATCGCGCGTTGCGGGGTCGACGACCGCGAACCGCGCGGGATCGAGCCCGGCCGCGAGCCAGCCGTCGAGCATGGCCCCGGCCATGTTGCCGCAGCCGATCAGCAGCAGGCGGTCGAACCGCGTCACCGCGCGTTGCGGCCGGCGAGGTTGACGACAAACCCGGCCGAAAGTGGACCGGATTTCCCGCCTATCTCACTGTTACTAACAGACAAAAATCGAAACCAGCGTTGCTTTCCGGATTCGCTCGCCCCGCGCCGTCGAGTCGGCGTCATCGATGAAGGCCAGCCCGCCATGCGCTCGGCTTGGCATATCGGCGCCGTGTAGGAAAGCGCCGCGTCAGGCCTCGCCCGCTGCGTCGACCAGCGCCGCCTCGAGCGCGTCCTTGGGCCGCTTGTCGCCCCACAGCACGAACTGGAAGGCGGGGTAGAACCGGTCGCACTCGGCGACGGCGCTTTCGACCGCCATCTGGGCCATCGGCAGGCTCAGCAAGCCGTCCGGGCCGAGGATCAGCCCGTGGCGGTAGAGCAGCACCCCGCCGTTCGACCAGATGTCGAAATGGCCGATCCACAGCTGCTCGTTGACCAGCGCGAGCAGCTCGTAGGCGGCCTTGCGCTTGGCGTCGGGCACGCGGATCTCGGGCAGGCACAGCAGCTGCAGCACGCTGTCCTCGGCGCGCCAGATGCAGCGCACCTGGTAGGTCGTCCAGCTGCCCTGGATCTCGCCGCTGATCTCGTCCTCGTTGACGAACTCGCACGGCCAGCCGTGAGCCTCGAACAGCTGCGCGAGCAACTCGATCGGCGCCGATTCCTGGTCTTCCTCGATCGGCTCGCGCCCGATGTTCATCATTAACTTTCCCATCCCTCAACGGCCCGCCTGCACATGCGATGGCCGGGCCTCCCGGCGCAATCGGGGTTAACGACGGCGCTGGGCAAAACTCGACAAGGCTGTTGGCAAGGTGTGCAAAAGCGGTGCGCAACTGCGCCCGCCGGCCGGTCAGTCGAGCGGCTTGACCTCTTCGCCCTGGGCGCTGGTGAAGCGGAAGGAATCGAGCGCCTTGGCCTTCAGCTTGCCGACGAATTCGTTGGCCGCACGCTCGCTGGCGAACGGTCCAGCGACGAGCCGGTTGGTCTGGCCCCAGCGCGCGATGTGCGGCTCGTAGCGGTCGAGCAGGCCGCCGGCGGCGCGCTTGATCCGGCGCCAGTCGAAGGCGAGCGCGGCGCTGTCGCGGCCGGTGGCGACCTGGACCCAGTGGCGGCTGGGAACGACCGGCTTGGGCGGCGGCGCGGGCTTGGCGGCGGCGGGCGGCGGCCGCGCGGCCTCGCGCTTGGGCTCGATCTTGGTGATGTCGACCGCGCCCGCCGCGGGGGCCGCCGGACCGGGCGTCAGCGAGAAGTCCGCAAACGCCTCCGCCAGGCTGCGCGCGGGCGGCGGAGCGCCCGGCTGCGCGGCGAGCGAGATCGACGGCTGCGGCGTCTCGACGACGTCGCCGCCGGCCATCGCGACGACGACCGGCGGGGGCGCGACCACGCTTTGCTGGATCGGCGGGTCGCCGGGCGGCGGCGTCGACTGTTGCATCGCTGCCCTGACCACCGGGGGGCGTTCGGCGTAGACGACGTCCGCAACCACCGGCGCGGAGTCCTCGCGGCGGGGAATGCCGGCGCGGCTCCCCAGCGGCTCGCCGCTCGGGACCAGGCGGGCGTCGGCGGTCAGAGCCGGCGGCGGCGCAACGACCGGCGACGCGTAAGCCGCGAGCGCCGGATCGTCGCGGCCGATCTGCGCCGCTTGCGGAAAGACGCCGAGATTGGCGGCGGCGGCCTGCTGCGCGCGCGTCAGCCGCGGCATGTAGCGCAAGTAGGGCCCCATCCGGCTCGACAGCCGGGCGGGCAGCATCGTCTCGGCGATCGACACCGCCTCGTCGGCCTTGCCGAGGATGGCCAGCGCGAACGCGCGCGTGCGGTAGGCGGCGAGGTCGCTGCGCTGGAGCAGCGGCAGCAGCGTCGCCTCCGACGCGCGCTGGTCGCCGGCGATGGCCTGGCTCAGCGCCAGCCGGCGCGAGATCGCGGGATCGGCCCCGGCGGACAGCGCGACGGCGTAGTCCTGCTGCGCGCGGGCATTGTCGCCGACGAGGTCGTAGGCCAGCCCGCGCTCGCCGATGTGGTTCACCGTCAGCGCGCCCGCCTGCTCGGCTTCGGCAAACAGCTGCAGCGCCTCGACCGGTTGCTGGCGGCGGACCATCAGCGAGGCCCGCGCCGCCTTCACGCCGCCGTCCCCCGGCGCGACCGCCTCCGCCCGGCGGATGAACCCGGCGGCCGCGTCGACATCGTCGAGCGCCAGCGACGCTTCCGCCGCGGCGACCAGCGAGGCGACCGATCGCGGATTCTGCGCCAGCAGGCGCAGCGCCTCGTTGAGCCGCAGCGTCGCCGCGTCGGGCAGCGCCTGGACGACTTCCTGGGCTTGCGCCGGCGAGGCGGTCGCGGCCGGCAACCAGACACCGGCCAGCGCCGCGGCGCAAAGCCGCACCCGAGGGGGATGCAAGGCGGGTCGGATCATCGGCGGGCCGGTTAACCAGGCGCGGCTGAACCGCACGATAATGGAACCCTACTGGTTGTTCTGGCGCCCGAGGAACCGCGGGATGCGCAGCGAGCTGCCGCCGCTTTCCTCTTCGTCGTCCTCGTCGCCGCCGCCCGAGTTGGCCCGCGACAGGTTGGCCATCCGTTCGAACAGCGTGCTGCCGCCGGTCGGCGGCGCGGCCGGCGCGCGGCGCGGCGGGGGCGGCTGCGCGGCTTCGGGTTCGGGCTCGGCCTGCTCGCCGGCGCCCGAGCCGAGGATGCTGCGGCGGCGCCCGCCCATGCCCGCCTGGACCGGCTCGTCGGCTTCGGCGAGGCGGCTGGCGTCGAGCAGCAGCTCGTCCTGTCCGGGCCCGGGCGCCTCTGCCGGCTCCTCCTCGGCCTCGAACGTGAGCTCGAGCGCCTCGTCGGCCGGTTCGCCGCCTGCGCCTTCCTCGTCCCAGTCGTCGCTCGCCGGGCCGGCGGCGACCGCTTCGGGGTCGCGCTCGATCCGCGTTCCGGCGAGCGAGGCGTAGCCGTCCTCGTTGGCGGCGCCATAGGCGCTGTCGTCGGCCGGCTCGGCGAGGGCGTCCTCGCCCTCCTCGTCGTATTCCTCTTCCGCATCGCCCGGCTCGTAAGGTGCGGGCATCCGCGGGGCGGCGAAGGAATCCTCCTCCTCGGCTTCCTCGGCGGCCGGCTCGGCCTGGTAGTCGTCCTCGAACCGGGCGGGCTGCGCGAAATCGGCGGTGTCGCGGGCGGCGCCGGTCGACATCGCGTCTTCCGCCAGCTCGTCCTCGGTCGGCAGCGGCAGCACCGGCTTCTTCGGCGCGCGCGCGGCGAACGCCATCGGCTGGCTCGCGGCATAGGCCTGCTCGGCGCTCTGCTCGATGCCGGTGGCGACGACCGAGACGCGGATCTTGCCTTCGAGGGCCGGGTTGAACGCCGAGCCCCAGATGATGTTGGCTTCGGGATCGACCAGCTCGCGGATGTGGTTGGCCGCCTCGTCGACCTCGAGCAGCTTCATGTCCTCGCCGCCGATGATCGAGATGATCACGCCTTTGGCGCCCTGCATGCTGACGCCGTCGAGCAGCGGGTTGGCGATGGCGCGCTCGGCGGCTTCGAGCGCGCGGTTTTCGCCCTCGCTCTCGCCGGTGCCCATCATCGCCTTGCCCATCTCGCCCATCACCGAGCGGACGTCGGCGAAGTCGAGGTTGATCAGGCCCGGCATGACCATCAGGTCGGTGATTGAACGGACGCCCTGCTGGAGCACCTCGTCGGCCAGCTGGAACGCTTCCTTGAAGGTCGTTTCCGCCTTGGCCACGAGGAACAGGTTCTGGTTCGGGATGACCAGCAGCGTGTCGACGTTCTTCTGCAGCTCCTCGATGCCGGAATCGGCCGCGCGCATCCGGCGGGTGCCTTCGAACAGAAACGGCTTGGTGACGACGCCGACGGTGAGGATGCCCTTGTTGCGGGCGATCTCGGCGATCACCGGGGCCGCGCCGGTGCCGGTGCCGCCGCCCATGCCGGCGGCGATGAACACCATGTTGACCCCTTCGAGCGCGCGCTCGATCTCCTCGACCGTCTCCTCGGCCGCCGCGCGGCCGACTTCGGGCCGCGAGCCCGCCCCGAGCCCGCGGGTGATGTCGGGGCCGAGCTGGATGCGGTGCTCCGCGACCGAGTTGTTGAGCGCCTGCGCATCGGTGTTGGCGACGATGAAGTCGACGCCCTCGATATCGGCGTCGATCATGTTGGCGATCGCGTTGCCGCCGGCGCCGCCGACACCGATCACGGTGATCCGCGGGCGCAGCTCCTCCACCGAAGGCGGGCCGATGTTGATGCTCATTCCGTGCTCTCCTCGGGGAGCGGTTGATACAATCCCGTGGCTCGCTTGTGCCACAAAGGGATTCGTGCGCGCAAAAGGTAAATGGAACTATCCACAGCCCCGCTTGTCGGCCGCAAGTGTTTAGAAATATTCCCGCATCGCGGTCCAGATCCGGGCCAGTTGCGCCAGCGCGCCATGCTTGATCGTCGTGGTGAACCGCGAGCCGACCGAACGGATGTCGATCGGGTCCTCGGCGGCGTAGAGCACCAGCCCGGCGAGCGTGGCGAAACCCGGCACCGCGTGCGCTTCGGGCAAGCCCTTCAACGGCGGCGGACGGCCGATGCGGACCGGCTTGCCGAGCGCGGCCTGGGCATAGTCGGCGATGCCCGCCAGCTCGGCGCCGCCGCCGGTCAGCACCACCTGGCGCCCTTGCCGTCCCGAATACCCCTGGGCCTCGAGCGCGCGGCCGACGTCGCTCACCAGCCGGTCGAGCTCGCCGGTGATCACGCCGATCAGCTCGGCGCGCGGAACGCGGTTCTTGTCGTCGGCGCCGCGCGCCACTGGCCCCGCGCGATCCTCGCCCGGCCCGTTGACCGGGATCATCTCGCGGTGGTCGGCCGGGCTGGCGATCGCCGAGCCGTAGACGCACTTCAAGCGCTCCGCCTGGAACCGGCGGATGCCGAAGGCGCTGGCGATCGCGTCGGTGATGTCGGCCGAGCCGCGCGGGATCGCCGTCAGCCCGACCAGCATCCCCCCGGTGTGGACCGAGACGTTGGTCACTTGCGCGCCGAACTCGACCAGCGCGACGCCGAGGTCGCGCTCTTCCGCCGTCAGGCAGGCGTAGCCGGTGGCCAGCGGCGAGGCGACCACGGCCTCGACCTCGAGGTGCGCGCTCTGCACCGCCTCGGTCAGGTTGCGCATCGGCGCCCCGTCGGCGAGCATCACGTGGATGTCGACCCCGAGCCGCTCGGCGTGGAGCCCCTTGGGGTTGGCGATGCCCTCGGCGCCGTCGAGGAAATAGCACGCCGGCTGCGCGTGCAGCACCATGCGCCCGTCGGGCTCGATGCTGCCGCGGGCCGAGACCAGCAGCTGCTCGATGTCCTCTTCCTCGATCCGCCGGCCGCCGATGTCGATCTCGACCGGCGCGATGCGGCTGGCGAGGCCGGCGCCGGAGCAGCCGATCCACACGCTGGCGACGCTGGTCCCGGCGAGCTTCTCGGCCCGCTCGATCGCGTCGCGCACGGCGTATGTCGCCGCCGCCATGTCGGTGACGTAGCCGCGCTTGATGCCCTGCGAGGCACGGTGCCCGCTGCCGAGCACGACCATCTCGCCGCCCTCGGTGAGCCCGGCGATCATCGCCGAGATGCGGAACGAGCCGATGTTCACCGCGCCGAACAGGCGCGCGATGCGGGGGCTGGTGCGGGTCTGGCCGGTCATCACGTTCCCTTCTTGGCGAGCGCCGCGCGGTCCGCCGCCCGGCATTCGGGGCAGCGCACGTAGAACCGGTTGGGCACGCGCATGTCGAAGGCGATCGCCTTGCCCCCGATCAGCCGGTTCATCCCGTCGGCCCGGGCGAATTCCATCAACGCCGCCGCCGAGCGCTCCTCGCCTTCGGGCAGCGCCAGCACCTGGCGGGTCTTGAAGGTCAGGTTCCACCGCCGGTTGCCGACCCACTCGGCCTCGGCGACGTGCGGGCGCAGCGCCGGCGCGGCGTCGATCAGCGCCGACAGCGCTTCCACTTGCGCCTGCGCCCCGGGGCCGGAAATCTGCAGCATATCCCTGGCGTCGGCCGGCGACACCGGCTCGAGCTCGTGGCCGGTGCGGTCGATCAGCACCAGCCGGCCGGGCTTCTTCAGCACCGCGTGCGGCTGGCGCTCGACGATGTCGACGATGATCTTGTCGGGCAGCTGGCGCGAGACCCGGGCATCCTCGACCCACGGCAGCTCCATCACCGAGGCGCGCAGCGCGTGGAGGTCGACGAGCGGCATCGCCCGCTCCTGCTCGCCGAGCACGCGCTCGTAGACCTTGAGCTCGTTCATCTGCTCGACGCCGCGGACCTCGACCTTGGCCACCTCGTAGCCGGCATCGGCGGCGGCATCGGCCAGCTGCTGCCCGGCGAGCGCGGTCAAGCCGGCGAGGCTGGCGACGAGCCAGGCGAGCCCCGCCGCGCCGGCGAGGATCAACACGAGGAACGCCTTGTGCAGTTGCTCCTCGGTGAACGGCAGCACGCGCATCAGCGCATCGACCAGCGAGTTGGTCTTCTGCCTGGCCTTGCGGACCTTGGTCCTGGTGCCGTGCGCCCGCGCCTGGCGCCGCACGGTCTTGGCGTTGCGGCGGATCGTCTGCCCCATCAGCCGCCCTCCTCGAGCCGGCCGAAGTGGCGCAGAGCGTCGGCGATGATGATCTCGACCAGCTCGCCGTACTCGATCCCGCAATGGCGCGCCTGCTCGGGCACGAGGCTGAGCGGGGTCATCCCCGGCTGGGTGTTGGTCTCGAGCAGGAACAGCCCGTCCTCGCCCTGCTCGTCGTCCCAGCGGAAGTCGGAGCGGCTCGTTCCGCGGCAGCCGAGCAGGCGATGCGCCCTGAGCGCGTAGTCGAGGCACAGCCGTTCGATCCCGGGCGGGATCTGCGCCGGGCAGACGTGCTCGGTCATCCCGTCGGTGTACTTGGCGTCGAAGTCGTAGAAGCCCGACTTGGGCACCAGCTCGGTCACCAGCAGGGCGCGGTCGCCGAGCACCGCCGCGGTCAGCTCGCGGCCGCGGATGTACGGCTCGGCGAGCAGGCTGTCGAACTGCTGCCACGGGCCGGTCACGTCGCGGGATATCGGGTGGCCGTAGTTGCCGCCCTCGGTGACGATCGCCACCCCGACCGAGGAGCCCTCGTTGACCGGCTTCAGCACGTAAGGCCGCGCCAGCGGATCGCCTTGGTACAGCTCCTCCGAGCGCACGATCCGCCCTCCCGGCATCGGGATGCCGTGCGGCACGAGCGCGTGCTTGGTCAGCTCCTTGTCGATGGCGATGACCGAGGTCTGCAGGCCCGAATGGGTGTAGGCCAGGCCCATCAGATCCATCAGGCCCTGCACCGTGCCGTCCTCTCCCGGCACGCCGTGAAGCGCGTTGAAGACCACGTCCGGCCGCGCCGCGGCCAGCCGCGCGGCGACGTTGCGGTCCATGTCGATCGGGGTCACGCGATGCCCGCGCGCCTCGAGCGCCTCGGTCACGCCGCGCCCGCTCATCAGCGAGACCGGCCGCTCGCTCGCCCACCCGCCCATGAGGACGGCGACGTGGAGCTTGGGGAGGGTCATAAGGTCCTCCCCGGCACGGGGAGGGAGACCACCCGCAGGGTGGCGGAGGGGCAGGCGGTGTCCTTCGAGACGCGTCTTCGAGACGCCGCTGCGCGGCTCCTCAGCCGCTCCTCAGGATGAGCGCGTTTGGAAAAGGACCGCTCATCCTGAGGAGAGACTGAGCGCAGCGCCGCAGGCGCGCCGGCGAAGGCTCGTCTCGAAGGACCCGCCGCGCTCACCACCGCCCGACCCTCTGGATTTCCCATTCGAGCGTCACGCCCTGGCTTTCGCAGACGCGGCGGCGGACTTCCTCGCCGAGGCATTCGATGTCCTTGCTGGTCGCGTCGGCGGCGTTGATCAGGAAGTTGGCGTGCTTCTCGCTGACCTGGGCGCCGCCCATCTTGAGCCCGCGGCAGCCCGCCGCATCGACCAGCCGCCAGGCCTTGTCGCCCGGCGGGTTCTTGAATGTCGAGCCGCCGGTCTTGCTCCTCAGCGGCTGCGTGTCCTCGCGCGCCGCGGCGATGCGGTCCATCTCGGCGCCGATCGCGGCCGGATCGCCCTTCGCGCCCTGGAAACGGGCCGCAATCACGATCGCCCCGTCCGGCAAGACCGAATGGCGATAGCTGTAATGGAGGTCCGCCGCGGGCACGGTGATCAGGTTGCCGTCGGGCAGCGCGATGTCGCAGTCGATCAGGATATCGGCCACCTCGCGCCCGTAAGCGCCGCCGTTCATGCGCACGAAGCCGCCGACCGTGCCGGGGATGCCGCGCAGGAACTCGAGGCCGGCGATGCCCGCGTCGCGCGCGCTCGAGGAGACGAGGATGCCGCTGGCGCCGCCGCCGCATTCGAGCACGCAGTCGCGCCGCACCTCGACCGTGGCGAACGGCTTGCCCAGCCGCACGACGACGCCCGGCACGCCGCCGTCGCGGACGATCAGGTTGGAGCCGAGCCCGAGCGCCATCACCGGGGTGCCGTCGTCGAGGTTGCCGAGGAAGCCGGTCAGGTCGTCGATGTCGGCCGGCTCGAACAGCCAGTCGGCCGGGCCGCCGCTCTTGAACCACACCAGCTTGTCGAGCGGCGCGTCGCGCGTCAGCTTGCCGCGCACGTTGGTCGGCACCCAGCCGTCGAAGCCGTAGTCGCCGTCGGAGCCCGGGGCCCGGGCGTGGCTCTGGTGGGAATCGGGTTGCCGGGTCATGCGGCCCGCTCCCGCCGGGCCGCGACCTCGGACGCGAGCCCGGCGGCCCACCTGGTGATGTCGCCCGCGCCGAGGCAGACGATCATGTCGCCGGGCGCCACCAGCTCGGCGATCCGTTCGGCGAGCTCGCCCGGACCGTCGATTTCCGCCACCGAGCGGTGGCCGCGAGCCCGCAGGCCCTCGACCAGCGCGGCCGAGCTGACGCCCTCGATCGGCGCTTCGCCCGCCGGATAGACCGGCGCGACGAAGACCATGTCGGCATCGTTGAAGCAGCCCTGGAACTCGCCCATCAGGTCGCGCAGGCGGGTGTAGCGGTGCGGCTGGGCGACCGCGATGACGCGGCCTTTCGCCGCTTCGCGCGCCGCCGCCAGCACCGCGCGGATCTCGACCGGGTGGTGCGCGTAATCGTCGATCACCGTCGCGCCGCCCACCTCGCCGACACGGGTGAAGCGCCGCCGCACCCCGCCGAAGCGGGCGAAGCCGGCGCGGATCGTCTCGTCGCTGCAGCCCAGCTCGACCGCGACGGCGATCGCCGCCAGCGCGTTCTGGACGTTGTGCCGCCCGGGCATCGGCAGGTGGACGTCGGCGATCCGCCGCTGCTTGCCGTCGCGGTCGCTATGGATCGCATCGAACAGGTTGCCGCCGTCGCGCGGGCGGATGTCGTCGGCGCGCCAGTCGGCCTGCGCCGACAGTCCGTAGGTGATCACCCGCCGATCGCGCACGCGGGCGATGGCCTTCTGCACCTCGGGATGGTCGATGCACAGCACCGCGGCGCCGTAGAACGGGACGTTCTCGATGAACTCGACGAACGCCTCGCGCACCGCGTCGAAGCTGCCGTAGTGGTCGAGGTGCTCGGGGTCGATGTTGGTGACGACCGCGATCGTCCCGTCGAGGCGCAGGAAGCTGCCGTCGCTCTCGTCGGCCTCGACCACCATCCACTCGCTGTCGCCGAGCCGCGCGTTCGAGCCGTAGCTCTCGATGATGCCGCCGTTGATCACGGTCGGATCGACCCCGCCCGCGTCGAGCAGCGCGGCGACCATCGAAGTGGTGGTGGTCTTGCCGTGCGTGCCGGCGACCGCGACGGTGCGCTTGAGGCGCATCAGCTCGGCGAGCATCTCGGCGCGGCGCACCACCGGGATGCGCGCCTCGAGCGCGGCGGCGACTTCGGGGTTGTCGCGCTTTACCGCAGTCGAGGTGACCACGACCGCCGCGTCGCCGAGATTGCGCGCGTCGTGGCCGATCATCACCGCGATCCCGCGCACCAGCAGCCGCTCGACCGAGGCGCCCTCGGCCAGGTCCGAGCCCTGCACGCGGTAGCCGAGGTTGTGCATCACCTCGGCGATGCCCGACATGCCGATGCCGCCGATGCCGACGAAGTGGATCGTGCCGATGTCGGTGCCCACGCCCTTCATCGCGCGGCGCCTCCGGCATAGGCGGAGCCGGCGCTGGCGCGCTCCTCGCCGGCGATGCGGATCACGTCCTGGATCGGCGCCGCGCCGAAGCTCTCGACGAGATCGGCGAGCTTCTCCGCCGCGTCGGGCCGGCCGCAATTCCACGCCGCGTGGGCGGCCGTCGCCAGCGTCTCGGGATGCTGGGCCATGGCGTTGATCTGCTTGGCCAGCTCCTTGGCGGTGAAGTGATGCTGGCGGATCGAGCGGGCGCCGCCGGCCTTGACGATCTCGCGCACGTTGGCGGCCTGGTGGTCGTCGGTGGCGATCGGCAGCGGCACGAGGATCGCCGGGCGGCCGACCGCGGTCAGCTCGGCGATGGTCGAGGCGCCCGCGCGGCCGATGAACAAGTGCGCGTCGGCGAGCCGCGCCTCCATGTCCTCGAAGAACGTGCCGAGCTCGGCCGGGATGGCGTGGCTGGCGTAGCGCTGGCGCACCGCGTCGATGTCCTCGGCGCGGCACTGTTGCGTCACCTGCAGCCGCGTGCGCAGCGCCGGCGGCAGCATCGCCAGCCCGTCGGGCACGACCTCGGACAAGACCCGCGCGCCCTGGCTGCCGCCGGTCACCAGCACGCGCAGCAGGCCTTCGGCGGTGAACGCCGGGAACGGCTCGTCGCGCAAGGCGATGAGCGCCGGGCGGACCGGGTTGCCGACCAGGTGGACCTTGCGTTCGTGCTTGGCCGCCAGCCGCTCGACCTCGGGATAGGCGGTGGCGATCGCATCGACCCCGCCGGCGAGCAGGCGGTTGACGCGGCCGAGCACCGCGTTCTGCTCGTGGATCACCGCGGGGATGCCCGCCGCGCGGGCGGCGAGCAGCGCCGGCAGCGCCGGATAGCCGCCGAAGCCGACGACCGCGCTCGGGGCGAAGCTGTCGTACAGCCGCCGGGCCATCCCGCGGCCTTCGAGCACCGCGCCGAGCGCCGCCGGCCAGCCAATCGGGTTCCTGCCGAACCGCCCCGCCGGCAGCACGTGCGCCGGCAGGAAGTCGGGCTTGCCGGGGATGTCGGCGCCGCGCTCGTCGGTGATCAGCGCGACGTGATGCCCGCGCCGGTCGAGCGCCTGCGCCAGCGCGAACGCCGGAGTCAGGTGCCCGCCGGTGCCGCCGGCGGCGAGGACGTAGTGCCGCGAGATCCGGTCGGGCCGGGGGCTCATCGCTCGCCCTCCCCCTCGCCGCGCCGCGGGACTAGGCCCTCGACGACGTTCAGCGGCGCCTCGATCGCGCCGCGCCAGTCGAACTTCTCGCGGCTGAGATACGGGTTGCGGCGGGTGATCGCCAGCAGCAGTCCGACGAGGAAGCACTGGGCGATCGTCGACGACCCGCCGTAGCTGACCAGCGGCAGCGTCAGCCCCTTGGACGGGAACAGCTGCAGGTTGACGAGGATGTTGACGAACGCCTGCCCCCCGAACAGCGCGACGAGGCCGGTGCCCGACAGGACGATGAACAGGTTGCTCTCGTCCACCAGCCGCACCAGCACGCGCACGACGATGGCCAGGTAGAGCAGCACCACCACCCCGCAGATCAGCAGGCCGAACTCCTCGCCGATGACCGAGAAGATGTAGTCGGTGTGCGCTTCGGGCAGGATCATCTTGCGCGTCCCGAGCCACAGCCCGGTGCCGGTCCACCCGCCGCCCATCAGTGTGCGGCTGGCGAGGTCGACCTGGTCGAACGCGGTGCCGCCGCCGAGGAACTGGTCGATGCGGTGGCGCGCGTTGTCGTAGAACACGTAAGCGAGGACCAGCGCGCCGAGCCCCGCCCCGCCGAACATCCCGATGCGCTGCAACGGCAGCCCGGCGAGCATCACCAGCACGAACCAGCAGCCGACGAACAGGATCGCGTCGCCGAGGTTGGGCTGCAGCATCAGCAGCACCACCACCAGCAGCATGAAGGCGAGGCTGAGCGCGATCACCGGCAGCTGCGGATCGCGCGCGCGCCACGACAGGATCCACGCGCAGGCGACGGCGAACGCGGGCTTGAGGAACTCGCTCGGCTGGAACCGCATGCCGAGGTCGAGCCAGCGCCGCGCGCCGTTCACCTCGCTGCCGACGAGCGGCACGAGCAGCAGCGCCAGGACCATCGCCGCGCTGAGCACGATCGCGCCGCGCCGGACCAGCTCGCGCGGCAGCAGCGAGGTGCCGAGCAGGACCAGCACGCCGAGGAACTGGAAGCGCAAGTGCAGCCAGAAGAAGTACAAGTCGCCGAGCTCGGTGTGGCCGGTCGACAGCCGCCGCGCGCTGGCCGGCGAGCCGGCGGCGACCGAGACCGCGCCGATCGCCATCAGCACGGCGACGAGGAACAGCAGCACCCGGTCGACCTCGCGCCACCAGATCTGCAGCTGGCGCTTGCGGCTCTGCGGGAACTGCGGCGCCCGCGTGGCGCGCTCGCCCGGCCGCGGGATGTAAGGGCGCGGCGGGTTCATGCGGCGGACCTCGCGGTGAAGCCGCACGGCTCGGCTTCCGCCTGGCCGGTCAGCTGGGCGACGATCTCGCGAAACGCGTCGCCGCGCGCCTCGTAGTCGCGGAACTGGTCGAAGCTGGCGCAGGCGGGCGAGAACAGCACCACATCGCCCGGCCGGGCCGCGGCGATCGCGCGCCGCACCGCTTCGCACAGCAGCTCGCAGCGCTCGACGGGCATGTGCGGCTCGAGGATCTCGGCGAAGCGCGGGCCGGCCTCGCCGATGGTGTAGGCGGCGGCGACATGGCCGAAGTTGGGCGCGCACTCGTCGAGGTCGTCGCCCTTGGGCAGCCCGCCGCAAATCCAGTGGACGCGCTCATAAGCCGCGAGCGCGGGTGCGGTCGATGCCGGATTGGTCGCCTTGCTGTCGTTGACGAACAGCACGCCGCCGAACTCGCCCAACCGCTCCATCCGGTGGGGCAGGCCGGGATAAGTGCGCAGGCCCTGTTCGATCTGCCGATCCGTCAGCCCGAGCGTCTTGCATGCAGCCATGGCCGCTGCCGCATTCTCCGCGTTGTGCGGGCCCTGCAGCGCCGGCCAGCGCGAGACATCTGCGATGTCGTCATGCGAAATGGGCCGGATCGCATCGTGCGGCCGCCGCTCGTCGAGCCCGGCTTGCTGATAGATGTCGAAACTGGCCTGGCTGTCGCGGGAAATGACGCCGACATGCTCGGCCGACTGCATCTGGAGCAGCCGCGCCTTGGCCGCGGCATAGGCTTCGAAGCTGTCGTAGCGATCGAGATGGTCCGGCGTGATGTTGAGCAGCACCGCCACGTCGCAATCGAGCGAGTAGGTCAGGTCGATCTGGTAGCTCGACAGCTCGAGCACGTAGACCCCGCCCTCCGGCAGCGGGTCCTGCGCGAGAATGGGCAGGCCGATGTTGCCGCCCATCGTTGTCGGCACACCCGCAGTCTTGCAGATGTGATGGACCAGCGCGGTAGTGGTCGACTTGCCGTTGGTGCCGGTGATCCCGACCACCTTGTGCGGCGGCAGGTCGGCGCGGGCCTGGGCGAACAGCTCGATGTCGCCGATCACCGGCACGCCGGCCTCGCGCGCCTTGCCGGCGATCGGATGGGTGTTGAGCGGCACCCCGGGCGACAGCACCACGCCGTCGAACCCGGCGAGGTCGATCGCCAGCGGATCGGCGATCGTCGCGCGGCCGGCCAGCTCGTCGCGCGGGCCCTCGCGGCGGTCCCATGCGGTGACCTCGGCGCCGCTCGCCAGCAGCGCCTCGACCGTCGCCATGCCCGAGCGGGCAAGGCCGAGCACGGCATAGCGTTTTCCGCGAAAGGCGCGGCTGACGATCACCGGACCTTCAGCGTCGCCAGGCCGAGCACGGCGAGGACGATGGCGATGATCCAGAAGCGGATCACCACGGTCGATTCCTTCCACCCGAGCTGCTCGAAATGATGATGGATCGGCGCCATGCGGAAGATCCGCCGGCCGGTGCGCTTGAACCAGAACACCTGGATGATGACGCTGGCGGTCTCCATCACGAACACCCCGCCGATGATTAGCAGCACGATCTCGTGATGCGCGGCGACGGCGACCGCGCCGAGCGCGCCGCCGAGGGCGAGGCTGCCAGTGTCGCCCATGAACACCGCCGCCGGCGGCGCGTTGAACCACAGGAAGGCGAGCCCCGCGCCCATGATCCCGGCGCAGAAGATCGCCAGCTCGCCGGCGCCGGGGACGTGCGGGATGCCGAGGTAATCCGAATAGTCGACCCGGCCGACGAGGTAGCAGATCAGCATGAACGCGCCCGCGGCGATCACCACCGGCATCGTCGCCAGCCCGTCGAGCCCGTCGGTCAGGTTCACCGCGTTGCCGAAGCCGACGATCACCGTCGCGGCGAACACATAGTACAGCGGCCCCAGCGGCACGATGCGGCCGGAGAAGAACGGCACGTAGAGGTTGGTGCTGACCTGGTCGACGATGATCCACGCGGCGACCCCGGCGACCATGAACTCGAGCAGCAGGCGGACCTTGCCCGACACGCCTTTGTGGCTGCGCCGGGCGACCTTGTCGAAATCGTCGAGGAAGCCGATCACGCCGAACCCCGCGGTCACGGCGATGCAGGCCCACACGAACGGGTTGCGCGGGTCCATCCACAGCAGCATCGAGGCGATCAGCGAGGTCAGGATCATCAGCCCGCCCATCGTCGGCGTGCCGACTTTGGCGAGGTGCGTCTGCGGCCCGTCCTCGCGGATCGGCTGGCCCTTGCCCTGGCGCACGCGCAGCATGTTGATGAACTTCGGCCCGATCAGCAGCCCCAGCGCCAGCGCCGTCAGCAGCGTCGCTCCGGCGCGGAAGGTCTGGTAGCGGACGAGGTTGAACAGCCCTTCGAATCCCAGCCACTCGGCAAGCAGGTAAAGCATTGCAGGCGGTCAGCCTTCCCTGGCGGCGAAATGGGCCACCACGCGGCCCAATCCCACCGAATTCGAACCTTTCACGAGCACCGCATCCCCGCCGGTGAGGCCGAATTCCTCCAGCGCGGCGATCGCTTCGCCCGGATTTTCGCAATGGGCGTAGGCGACCGGGTTGCCAAGCGCGTTGTGCGCCGCTTTCCCCAGCTCGCGCGCGAGGGCGAGCATCTCCTCGCCGACGAGGACCGCGAAGTCGACTTGCGCCTCGGCCAGCGGCGCGGCGAGCTGGGCATGGAAGCCGGGGGCGAAGTCGCCGAGCTCCTTCATGCTGCCGAGCACGGCAATGCGCCGGGCGGCGGGCGTCGCGCCGAGCTGCGCCAGCGTGGCGCGCATCGACGCCGGGTTGGCGTTGTAGCTCTCGTCGATCAGCAGGGCGTGGCCGCCGGCAACGGCGACGCGGTGGCGCGCCCCGCGCCCCTTGAGGCCGCCCATCTCGGCGAGCGCCAGCCCGGCCGCGCCGAGATCGCCCCCTGCAGCGTGGACCGCGGCCATCACCGCCAGCGAGTTGGCGACCCAGTGCTCGCCCGGCTCGGCGACCGAGTAGCACAGCCGCCGGTCCTCCACCGCCGCGGTCACCAGCGAGCCGCCGTTGGCCACCGGGATCGCGTCGAGCAGCCGCACTTCGGCATCGCGGGCGCGGCCGAACGAGAGGACCCGCGCCCCCTTCGCTTCCGCGGCCGCGCGCAGCCGGGCATGGTGCGGGCTGTCGGCCGGGATCACCGCCGTGCCGCCCGGCTCGAGCCCGGCGAAGATCTCCGCCTTGGCGTCGGCGATCGCTTCCTCGCTGCCGAGGTTCTCGATGTGCGCCGGGGCGATCGTCGTGATCACCGCCACATGCGGCCGCACTTGCGCGGTCAATCCGGCGATCTCGCCCGCGTGGTTCATGCCCATCTCGAACACGCCGAAGCGGCTGCGCGACGGCATCCGCGACAGGCTCAGCGGCACGCCGACATGGTTGTTGTAGCTGCGCACCGAACGATGGGCGGCGCCCTTGCTGCCGCGGTCGAGCGCAGCGAAGATCGCTTCCTTGACCCCGGTCTTGCCGACCGAGCCGGTGACGCCGACGATCTGCGCCGAAGCGCGGTTGCGGGCGGCCGCGGCGAGCAGCTCGAGCGCCCTCGAGGTATCCGCGACGAGCACGTGCGGCTGGGCGATCGGGCGCTCGACCACCGCCGCGGCGGCGCCGTTGGCGAAGGCCTTGCCGAGATAGCCGTGGCCGTCGCTGCTCTCGCCCTTGAGCGCGAAGAACAAGTCGCCCGCGCGCACGTCGCGCGAGTCCATCTCGACGCCGGCGGCCTGGAACGCGCCGCTGGCCGTGCCGCCCGTGGCCGCGGCGACCTCGTCGGCGGTCCACAGCGCCAGGCGCCGGGCATCGCGGTCGCCCGCCGGCCAGCGAAGGATCGTCTGCACCGCGCGCATCATTGGGCTCCTGCCAGCTCGGCGGCGCATTCGCGCGCCACCGCCACGTCGTCGAAAGGTAGAACGCGCATCGCCTCGCCGGTGCCCACGATCTGGCCCTGCTCGTGGCCCTTGCCGGCGATGAGCACGATGTCGCCGCGGCCGGCTTCGTCGATCGCCGCGCGGATCGCCGCGCGGCGGTCGCCGACCTCGCGCGCGTGCGGCGCGCCGGCGAGGATCTGCAGGCGGATCGCCGCCGGATCCTCGCCGCGCGGGTTGTCGTCGGTGACGATGACCAGCTCGGAATGGGCCTCGGCCGCCTCGCCCATCGGCGCGCGCTTGCCGACGTCGCGGTCGCCGCCGGCGCCGAACACCGTGATCAGCCGGTTGCCGACGTGCGGGCGCAAGGCGGCGATGGCCGCGGC
>Ga0196977_1000211_pt1 | contig 35064 bp, 28 predicted proteins | sample S3v_1013CmetaG_FD_148634 | JGI IMG/M metagenome (GOLD analysis project Ga0196977, IMG submission 148634) | Soil microbial communities from Anza Borrego desert, Southern California, United States - S3+v_10-13C | ecosystem: Environmental > Terrestrial > Soil > Desert | place: USA: California... | reverse complement strand
CCATGACCGCCGCGAGTTCCTCAGTGCGCCCTACAAAATCGGGTGGCGCTACGCGGCCGAGGACCCGCCGGAAGTTCTCGCTGGAACTGCCTCTGTTCATGTGGAAGCGTTTTCCTCGCCGTAGAAGACGACCCGGTCCTTGCCCATGTGCTTCGCTTGATAAAGCGCGCGATCGGCAGCCGCAATGATGTTTTCCGAAGTGTTGACCATCGACGAGAAGGTCGAAACGCCGATGCTGACGGTTACATGGCCCAACGGTTGAGTCTTGCCATGCGGAAAGTGTGTGGTGCTGACGCGATGCCGGATGCGCTCCGCGATCGTGCCCGCTTCGGCGAGGGCCGTTTGCGGCAACAGAATGCAGAACTCCTCGCCGCCGTAACGCGAAGCGACGTCCGCGGAACGCAATGCGCCTTTCAAACAATGCGCGGTGATTTGTAGTGCGAGATCTCCGGCCTGGTGTCCGTTCTTGTCGTTGTACGCTTTGAAGTCGTCGATGTCGATCATCAGAAAGCTCATTGGAAAGTCGTAACGCTTGGAACGGTTCAACTCTTCCATGAGACGTTCTTCGAGATAGCGGCGGTTAGGCAATGCCGTCAGCGGATCGGTGATCGACATCAGTTGAAACTCGGTCGCGCGCTCCTGCCATTCGGCGCGTTCGAGTGCGAGTGCCACTTGTGGACCGATGATTTCCAACAATCCGAGATCGACCTCGTCGAATGTGCGTCCACCCGACTTATCCGTCACATTTAAAACCCCGACTTTGCGGCCGCCGATGATGATCGGATAGCTAATGAATGAATCCGTTTTGTAACGGCGCTCTGGGGCAGCCGGCGTGCGGCCTTCGCGACGAAGATCGGCAACGATCAGCGGTTGTCCCGAGTCGATCACCTTCCCCGACACGCCCTCGCCCACGCGAATTGGTCCAACCTTCGCCGGATCGGTTGCGAATCCGCTGGCTGCTTTCAGAACCAACTCGTTTGAACTCTCGTTCAGCACGAGGATTGATGCACGCTCTGATTGCAACAACTCTTTTGAGTTGCTGACGATCGAGTTGTAAGTCTTCGCCGGATCCGCGCAACTGATGCGTTCGAGAAAGTGCTGTAGTGAGTTTGTAAAACGCAAACGGGATTCCAGCTCGCTTCGTAAGCGGCGGACTTCCTGTTCGAGATCGGGTTTCGCCGGCTCTGCGGCAGGTTCCGGTTGAGCTTTCGCTTTGGGCTTATCAGAACCATTCGACGAGGCGCCGTGCAAACGTTGTGTGGATCTTTCGACGCGTTCGGCAAGCTCCTCGAGACGTTGCATCTCGGAAAAGATCACGTTCGAAAAGGTCTCGTCGGTGGCAAGGCTTTGCAGGTCGCCGGCGCGAAACCGTTCCATAAGTTGCTGGTAATCAGCACCTTTGATGAATGCACGGCCGCCGATCACCGCCAGGTTGCGCTTGCCTCCCAACTCGATTTGTTTCGCAAAACACTGCAACCCCGCATGACACTTGTACTCGATAGTGCCGCCCGCCTTTGTTGCGTTCGCATGGGCTGCGCCGCAGTACGGGTCGCAGAGTTGCGCGTGCTCGGGCGAAGTCTGAAACGCGTGGCAGATGGAATTGTTGTTGGAAACGACGAGTGCGGGCGGTTGGTGACCCTCAACCAGAAGCAGGGCAAGCCCCGAGCTGGCCGCCAGTCCATCCTGAACCTCCGGCCACGCGGGAGGAGCATCTTCGCGGTGTTCTTGAGTATTTGGGGCAATGGGGGACTTCTTGTCCATCAGCTTCTGGGCACAAGCATATAGAACTCTCCATCATCCGCACACGAGGATTACCTAGGCTAAACACCCAATAGCAAGGGGATTTCACGGGAAGTAGGCCAAAATGCCACGAAACGGGTGCTTATTCGAGGCCGGGAGCTGAACCGGGCGGCACATCCTCGATGTGAGGCATCGCCGGACTAATCCTGACGCAGGCGGCGAAATGCGCAGGTTTAATCTCAACCAGTTGAGGAACCACCTCCTTACAAACATCAATCGCATAGGGACAACGCGTGTGAAAGGGACATCCCTTTGGCGGATTGATCGGCGACGGAACGTCGCCTTCCAGCATTATACGCTGTCTTGTCGCTTCGATCTCCGGGTCGGGTACCGGCACCGCCGAAATCAGCGCCTTGGTGTAAGGCATCAACGGCTCGACGTAGATCGTCTTGGCGTCGGCAATCTCCACCAACTTGCCGAGATACATCACCGCCACCCGGTCGGAAACGTGCCTGATCGCCCGCAGATCGTGGGAAATGAAAAGATAAGTGAGGTTCTTCTCTCGCCGCAACTTCTCGAGCAGGTTCATGATCTGCGCCTGAATCGAGACGTCCAGCGCGGAAATCGGTTCGTCGGCGACGATGAAATCGGGATCGACGGCGAGAGCGCGCGCAATGCCGATGCGTTGGCGCTGTCCGCCGGAGAATTCGTGCGGGTAGCGTTTGATGAATCTCTTACTGAGACCGACGGTTTCGAGTAATTCCTGGACTCGTTGTTCTGCTTCCCTTCCTCGTGCGAGACGAAACGTTTCCAATGGCTCGCCCACGATCTGGCCCACGGTCATGCGTGGGTTCAGCGACGCGTAAGGATCCTGAAAGATAATTTGCAGATGCCTTCGTTGCTCGCGCAACTGCCTGCCTGAGAGATGGGCCAAATCATTGTTGCGATACAAAACTTGTCCCCCAGTGGGTTCGGTGAGTCGCAAGATCGCGCGGCCGAGTGTTGATTTGCCGCAGCCGGATTCGCCAACAAGTCCGAGAGTCTCGCCTTTCGCGATGTCGAGCGTGACGCCATCAACCGCTTTGACGACGCGTTTGCCGCCGAGCTTGAAATGTACTTTCAAATCTCGAATGGCTATGAGAGTTTCAGTTTGACTCGGCATAGACTTCATTGGCGAAATGACAAAGCGAATGATGATCGGGAGTTAGTTCGACAAATGGCGGAAACTCGCGCCGGCAGATCTCTTCCACGCGTTCGCAACGCTCGGCAAACGGACAGCCGGGTTTCAGATGGGCCACGTCCGGCGGCAGTCCGGGAATCTGATAAAGCTTTCCCTGCTCGTCGGTCGGATCAGGCACGGAACGCAGCAATCCTTTGGTGTAGGGATTACCGGGACGTGCAAACAGCTCTTTCGTTTTCGCCTGCTCGAAGATCTTTCCGGCGTACATCACGATCACGCGATCGGTCATGCCGGCGACTACACCGAGATCGTGAGTGATCAGGATGACGCTCGTTCCCGTTTCCTGTTTGAGTTTCCTGATGAGTTCCAGGATCTGCGCCTGGATCGTGACGTCGAGTGCGGTTGTCGGTTCGTCCGCGATCAGCAATTCGGGCTCGCACGAGAGCGCCATCGCGATCATTACGCGCTGGCGCATGCCGCCGGAAAACTCGTGTGGATAACTATTGGCTCGCGTACGTGCGTCGGGTATGCCGACCGTCTCCAGCATTTTCACCGCGTGCTCGTAAGCTTGAGATCTTGTATGACCCAGATGCAGTTGCGTCATCTCCATCAGTTGTCTGGAGATCTTCATGAACGGGTTCAGTGACGTCATCGGATCCTGAAAGATCATCGCGATGCGACGGCCGCGGATCTTGCGTACCGCATGGGGCGGCAACAACAGGATGTCCTGACCTTTGAGGATCACTTCGCCCGAGACTATCTTTCCGGGCGGTTCTTGAATGAGTCGAATGATGGACAGGTTTGTGACTGACTTGCCGGACCCGGACTCACCAACGATGCCCAACGTCTCGCCGTGCTGGAGTTGAAATGAAACCCCATCGACAGCCTTTACGAGGCCGTCTTCAGTTTCGAAGTACGTGCGGAGATCTTTGACCTCTAAAAGGATCAAATGGTCCTCATTTGGGGATCAAGCGCATCCCGCAGGCCGTCGCCTAAAAAGTTTAGTGAAAACAACGTCAGCGCCATCGTGACGCCCGGAAAGATCAGTTGCCACGGAAAGATCGCAATGTTCTGTATGCCATCGGCGGCGAGACTGCCCCACGAGGCGAGCGGCGCCTGCACGCCCAAACCGAGAAACGAGAGAAACGCTTCGGTCAACATGATCTGTGGAATCGTCAGCGTCGCGTAGACGATCACCGGTCCCAAAGTGTTGGGCACGAGATGGCGAAAGATAATTCGCGGTGCGGAAACGCCAGTTGCACGTGCGGCCAGCACAAACTCCTGGTTTTTCAACGACAGCACCTGGCCGCGCACGATGCGCGCCATCGTCAACCACGACACAGAACCAAGCGCGACAAACAACAGTATCAACTGCCCGCGCGGCGTTTGACTGCGAAACATTGCCAGCAGGACGATGACGAGAATCACGTACGGCAGTGAATACAGCACGTCGACGATTCGCATCATCAGGTTATCAATGCGTCCGCCAGCGTAACCGGAGATCGCGCCGTAGCTGACGCCGATTATCAACGAAACGATGGTTGCGATGATGCCGACGAACAGCGAGATCTGCCCGCCTTGTAAGATGCGCGCGAGTTGATCGCGTCCGGCGTTGTCGGTGCCCATCGGGTGTTTCCAGGAAAATTCGCCATTAGGACCCCTGAATGGCGGAAACGATTTGACGAGCGCCGGTTCGCTGGTGGGAATGTAGTCGGGTGTGAACCCGAAGGTGCGCTTGATGATTGCTGGACCAGTAATCGAAGCGAGCGTGATGAATATCACGACGATGAGACCAAACACTGCGAGTTTGTTTTTCAACAAACGCCGCCAGGCGTCGCGCCACAACGACGTGCCGCGTATGAACTCGCCTTCGCCAGACTCGGTTTGAATCTCCGGTTCCGTCTGCATTTACTGGTATCTCACGCGCGGATCAAGGTATGCGTAAACGATGTCCACCAACATATTCATGAACAACAACGCGATCGCGATGAACGCCACGATGCCGATAATCAATGGCTCGTCCCGATTCAGCGAAGCCTGAATGAAATAGTTTCCCAGACCCGGTAACGAGAAGATCCGCTCGACAACGACGGTCCCCGTCAATAGAAACGCCAACGCCGGGCCGGTAAATGAGACGACGGGCATCAGACCTCCGCGCAACGCATGCCTAATCACAACGTCCGTTTCACTCAAACCCTTTGCACGCGCCGTGCGGATGTAATCCGATCGCAGCACCTCGAGCATACCCGCACGCGTAAGCCGGGCGATGTAAGCCATGTAAATCGCCGACAACGTGAGCACCGGCAGAATCAGGTTCCAACTCGGAAAGCCACCCCACCGCGAAGGCGGCAACCAGTAGAGACTCAGTGAAAAGACCAGCACGAGAATCGGACCAAGCACGAAGTTTGGAATTGAAATTCCGAGCATCGCGAGGGCCATAGACGAGTAATCCCAGCGTGAATTCTGCTTGAGTGCCGCAATCGAACCGAAGGTTATACCGACGACTAACGCGAGCAGATAAGCGAGGATGCCGACAGCTGCAGACACCGGCAGCGAACGCCAAATAATCCTGTTTACCGACTGTCCTTCGAATCGCAAAGAGGTGCCGAAGTCGAAGTGCCGCACGATGTTCCACATTGTCTTGCCGTATTGCTGGTACCACGGCTTATCGAGACCGTACTTTTCGCGAATGTTCTTTTCGATGGCGGGCGGCAGTCGTTTCTCGCCGGAATAGAAATTACCGGGAGCGAGTTTGATTAAGCCCCAGGTAATCGTAATCACGACCAGAATCGTAGGGATCGTAATCAGGAGGCGTCTGATTATGAAGCGAGCCATTTGTGCGTTTTGTTATTCGGCCAAACTCGGTGTTCCCGAGTCCCACTTGGCCTGATCGCGTTCGATGTAAACGTACTTCCAGGGATATAACGATGCCGGGTTCGGATACATTCCCTTGACGTAGGGTTTCTTAACCCAGTTGACGGACGCAGTGTCGAGCGGAACGACTGGCTGCGCTTTGAGCATGTAGGCTTCAGCTTCCGCTAGCAATTGATAACGCTTCTTGCCGTCGAGCGTTCGATTTGCCTCATCGAGCAATGCGACATATTTCGGATCATGCCAACCCGTGCCGCTGTCGTCAGTATAAAAGATGCCGAGGAACGTAAACGGGTCCATGTAGTCCGCGCCCCATGCGCCACGTGCAAAGCCTTTGTAGTCGAGCTTGTCCTTCGCGACCAGGAAAGTCTTCCAATCCATGTTGCGCAAGGTGACGGTGATGCCGAGGTTCTGTTTCCACTGCGCCTGCATCCATTCGGCCATCGCCTTGTTTGACTCCTGCGTGTTGTAGATGTACTCGACCTGGTCCACCGGAAACTTCGGACAGGAATAACTGCCATCGGCATTCTTGGTCACGGGATATCCGGCTTCGCCTAGTAATTTGCGTGCTTCTTCGGGATTGAATGCGTCACCCTGCGGCTGCGGGTATCCGTTGAATATGCGTGTCGGCGTGAAGGCGGTCAGAGGCTTTACGATCTTTCGCCACGTGGCCCATGCCTGCTTGTCGATCGCCATATTGAATGCCCGGCGCACTCGCACATCGGTCATCGGCGGCTTGGTGGTATTGATCATGAGGTAATCGATCGCTGCCTCGACCGCGTCCATGTAATCTTTCTTTTCCCTCACGACGTGCAGCCACGCATTCGGCACCGTGTGATTTAGAACGGCGTCAATCTCTCCGACCTTGTAGACGTTCATGATCGAAGGATTGTCCGACATCGGGTAGAAATGGATCTCGTCGAGCTTGACGTTCGCCGCATCCCAGTACATCGGATCGCGTTCGACTACCAGCCGATCGTACGGCCGCCAGGTCCTTACCTTGAATGGACCACAGGTCACGATGTGTTCCGCTTGCGCCCACTGAGCGCCATATTTCTCGATGACTTTGCGTGGTGAGAGGCGAAAGAGCTGATGCGGCAACATGCGGACGAAGAAAGGCGCCGGCAGAGTCAACGAGATGCGCACCGCGTATTTATCAACCGCCTCAACGCCGAGGTCTTCACCGCGCACGGGAACCAGTTCTTTCCCGGTTACTGCTGCTTTTAGTTTGGCGTCGGTGTTAAGCAACTTCGTGCGCGATTTCTCATCACCCGGCAAAGTCAGCCGCAGTGGCGTGTGCAGCGCCTGGTGAAAAGCCGAATCCGGGGGCGATTGGGATTCTTCGGCCGTCGGTTGGTATTCGCCTTTCGCCGGATCGTAAGGACTACCGCTCAACGGCTCAGGCGCCATGTGCTCGTCAAAATCTTTGGCCAGAAGAAACTTGCCATTGCCCGGATCTCGCACAAACACAGCGCCGGACGTGTAGGGCTTCGCATATTTTATGTACGAGGCCAGGCCGGCGGTACGCGAAGCAGTTTGCGGCGAAAGCGCACGGCGAATGCTGTAAACGAAGTCGTTCGCATCGATCGGATCGCCGTTGGACCAGCGGGCGTTGTGACGCATGTAGAACGTGAATTCAGAGGAGTCGTCGTTGGCGCGCCAGTGGGTCGCGAGCGCCGGGATTGGTTCCATCGTTTTCGGATGGTATTCGACCAGTCCTTCGTAAAGCGCCATGTAAATGCGCGCTTCGGGTTGACCATCGCTGATCGCCGGATCGAGTGTTTCCGGTTCGTCACCGGTTACGTAACGAAGGATGTCTCTATCGGGAGGAGTGGTCTTGCCAAAATAGAGCTCATTGCTGGACGCGACAGTGCATGACCACATCGTACAAGCCATGGACGCGAGCAAAACGAGCGCACTAATTTGCTTCCAGTTGATACGGCTCATCGCGGAACCTCCCTCAACAGATCGCGAACTTACCACGCGAGAGAAGTTTTTATCAAGATGGTCCTGTGATTAGGAGATCTTGACCGCGTATCCTAAACCGTCGCCGACAGACAGAATTTCGGATTGAAGTTGAGGGTGATTGATGAAGTAACGATTGAATTCGCGCAGTGCGGTGGTGGAGCTTTCGTCGTTTGCGTTTGCGGCTTGCGCAACCCTTCCGCCCCAGAGCAGATTGTCGACGATCACTACACCATTCGATCGTAAAAGCGGGATACCGAGATCGAGATACTGCGCGTACTCTTCCTTGACCGCATCAATGTAGAGGAGATCGAAAGTGTCCGTGAGAGCCGGCATGACGTCGAGAGCTTTGCCGCGTCTGATCTGCACTTGCCGGAACAGGTTCGCACGTTGCAGATAACCGGAAGCTGCTCCGATCATCTCGTCGCTCGGTTCGATCGTGACCACGACGCCGTTGTCGCCCATGCCACGCGCGAGATGGATCACCGAGTAACCGATAGCCATTCCGATCTCCAATGCCTTTTTCGCCCGGATCGATCGCGCGGTGATCTCGAGGAAGAGAGCGACCTCAGGATCCGCAATCGGCACTCGATGCTCCGCCGCGTACGCTTCCATCTCTTGAAGTATCGGATCGCTTTGAACGTGCAGCCGATTCAGATACTCGGCTTGCTCGCGCTGAATAATGGCGTCTAGTCGTGCTTTCATGTATTAAAAATCCGTCAACTGTCGGAAATGTCCTGCCCGTTCTCAATTACGGAGACATAACGCCGGCCTAACCCGAGCTGCCGCAACTTGTGCTGGAGCGACTGCCGGTGCATGTCGAGAATTTCCGCCGCGCGGGTCACGTTGCCGTGCGTGTGTTCGAGACAACGGGTAATGTAACGACGCTCAAACTCCCGGCGGTCTTCACGAAAATCGGCCGTGAATGGCACCCGCAAACCGTCGTTGTCGTCTCCGTCTTCAGTCGTGCCTAGCGGCAACCCGGCCGTGATCTCGTCCGGTAAATCGCGCGGTGCGATCTCGTCACCTTCGGCCATGATCACGGCGCGATCGATCGTGTTCTTCAGTTCGCGCACATTGCCCGGCCAGTTGTATTCAAGCAGCCGCTTCAACGTTCCCTGGCTGAGACCGCGTTCCGGCAGATCGTAACGCTCCGCTGCGAGCCGCACAAATGTCTCGGCAAGCATCGGAATATCTTCGCGACGTTCGCGCAACGGCGGAATATCGACCGTCACCACGCGCAAACGATAGAACAAGTCCGCGCGAAAGTTACCGTTAGTGATCTCCTGTTCGAGCGGGCGATGCGTGGCGCTGATGATGCGCACATCAACCGGGATCGTTTCATTAGCGCCGAGCCGTTCGATGCGACGTTCTTCCAGAGCACGCAGCAGTTTCGCCTGGACGTTGGCGCTCATGTCGCCGATCTCATCGAGAAACAACGTGCCGCCGTCCGCCTGTTCGAATTTCCCTTCCCGGCGTGCTGCGGCGCCCGTAAATGCGCCTTTTTCGTGACCAAACAGCTCCGACTCGATCAGCTCCGACGGCAGTGCAGCGCAGTTAACTGCCACGAATGAGCCATTGCGCCGCACATTATTTCTTTCATGCAGCTCTCGCGCAACTAGTTCTTTTCCCGTACCGGATTCGCCACGCACAAGCACAGTCGCGTCGGTTTCGGCGACTTTGTCGATCATGCTGCGCACGCGCTGCATCGCTTGCGAGTTTCCGATCAGCGCTCCGCGTTGCGAACGCTCAACTTCAATGCGCCGGCGCAATGAGTAGTTTTCGCGACGAAGTTGCAGTGTCTCCGCGGCGTTCTTTACGACCAGCCGCAAGTCGTCGACTTCAAAAGGTTTGGAAAGATAATCGTGAGCGCCGGCCTTTACGGCTTCAACGGCCATTCGTTCCGACCCGTGGGCGGTGACGATGATCACGAGCGGTGCATTTCCGTTTGCGTTTTTGAGTTCGCGGAGGAAATCGAGACCGCTCAGTCCGGGGAGGTTTACGTCGAGCAGCAGGAGGTCGGCTTCGTTTTGTTTGAGGAGAGCCCGGGCGGCTTCGGCGGAACCTGCTTCGGTGATGTTGTAACCGAGCGTAGTTAGGGCCCGCCGCATGCCGTAACGAGCGGCTTCTTCGTCGTCAACAATCATTAATCGCAACGCGTCTTTTCTCACTTCCGGGTAAGTTTAGAGCCTTCAGCCGCGAATTCCCTAGCGCGTTGTGTGCCACGAATGGTCCGTGGTTATTTCGTCGTTCGCTTGGCCGAGACGACGAGGATGATGGCGTCGCCCGAGGGACCGGCGTTGAGCGTCCCGACAATGACGGGTTCGCTTTCCCGCATGCTGATGTCCGTCGAGATCCCGGTGTTCTCGTAATTGAAAGTCGGCACAACGCTTCCGTTCGCCGCAATTCCACCCACACCTTGAATGGGAATACGGGCGCCAAAGTTGAATCCCAGCATTTGCACCACCTGCTGACCTTCGCTTTGAACCAGTTTTACTTGCCGCACTTTGAACTGGCTAAAGCTGGGAGTTGTTGCTGTAGCAACACCCGTGGTCGTAGCCAGTGGGCCACCGATCCAACTCAGATCCAGCCGTCCTTCATTCTTCACGCGATTGATCAACGTCGCCGCCAGACGGTAGTTCTTGAAAGGCAGTGTCGCGCGTAGTTGTTTGATAACCGGGTCGAGTGAACTCGGCAGTTTAGAGTCAGCGACGTCCTGATTTGTTCCCACTATCAGGTAGAGTTGCGTGTCAAGGTTGGTTTCGTCGCCTTTTGTTTCGGTTTGAGTTGATTGGGCTTGAGCGCCACAGACGAGAAACAGAGTGAGCAAAATAACGCTGAGAACTTTTCGATGCATTGCGATTTCTCCTTCAGTCCGGAATTGGGCCACGGATAACACGCAACGTCAGTCGTAAAGTTCCGGCGTTTTAAACAGGTAGGCGAAGATGAAAGAGGGCGCCACGGCCGTTCGTCGCTGAGCCGAGTGAAGCTGAGCCGCCGACCTCTTGCACGCGTTTGCGAACGATTGCGAGACCGAGCCCGGTGCCGCGTTGACGTGTCGTGAAAAACGGCTCCCAAATGCGTTCGCGCAAGTCCGCGGGCACGCCCGCGCCTGTGTCCTCCACCGTAATCGACAGCTCGCCGTTCACGGCATCAGCCACCAGTTTCACTCGTCCGCCGCTCGGTGTCGCTTGCAAGGCGTTTAAGAGGAGATTCGACACGGCATCACGCACAGCGGAAACGCATTTTCCGGTTAACGTCGCGTCCGATCTGATCTCGCATTCAAGACTAATGCCCTGCTCGCGTGCGTTTGCGCGAAACAGATCGATCACTGAATGCAGCAACTCATCGATACTCAGTGGCTGTTCGGCCGCACTCTCCTTGCGCGCAAAGCTCAGCAGTTGCGTGACGCTCTGACTCAGACGATCAGTTTCGCCGACGATCAAACGCAAATCGCGTTCGTACTCATGATTGAGTTGTTCGTCTTCCCGCATCACTTGCGCGATCGATTTGATCGCCGAAAGCGGGTTCTTGATCTCGTGGGCCACTGTCGCAGCCATGCGTCCGAGAGCTGCGAGACGTTCGCGCTCGGCGAGTTCCCGCTCAAGCCTCAGGTTTTCTTCAAGTAGTCGTGAATCGTCGATCGCGATCGCGATTTGACCGGCCAATAGTTCCATTACCGAGCGTACATCGGTAGTTAAAATGGGCGACGATGCGTCTACGGCCAGCAACCCTTCAACCTTTTCTTCCCGGCGCATCGGATAGGCGATCTTGAAACCGTGTTCCGACAGCAGTGGCTCGTCTTCCACTGGTTCCCAACGGTTGGCCTGCGAGAGCTCGAGAGTCTCTTTGACCCAGGGATTTGAAAGATCAGTGAAGATGTTCAGCTTGCGCAACCCAAGCGCCTGTGTGGTCCGCTCTTCAACGAAGTGCAGCAGGTCGGCCAAGTCTTTGTACTGCCCGGCATAACCGCCGATGCGTGAAACGATCTCCTTGTATAGCGCGGCTTCGCGTTCGAAAAGTCTGTGAAAACGTTGGGCCAGCCAGCCGCGCAGCGGAGCCGCAAGTAACGCGAGCGCGAGAATAAGAAGCGCTTCAACCAGCCCGGGCCTGACGCCGTACGCCCTGGTCATCCAGTCGCCGATCGTGCGTATGCCAAAGACGTAAACCGTCAGCACGACGGTCGCAAACGTCACCACGACCAGACTTTTCTCGATGATGATTTCGAGATAACGATAGCGATAGATGTAATAGGCCAGAAGCACCGAAGGCAGCAGCGAGCCGAGGTTGGCGATCGTCCGGAGATATATTCCGGCAACGGTTCCCTGCCAGAGTTCAAATCCAAGTGCCGCAAAGATCACGATGCCGACACCGATGAACGACGCGGCGAGCGTGCGCATGATCCGTTTCTCGCTGAGATTGGCGCTCTTGCGCGCGATTAGCAGTTCGGTCAACGCGATGAGCCCGAGCACGTACGCAATCCAGAACGCGAACGGAATCACAAACGGCGACAACTTCACCAGCATCGGCGCGTAGTCGCCGGTCCAGAGTTGCGGCACCGTCAGGAGTAAAAAGACCGTGGGCAGATAAGAAAGATAAACCCGGACGCGTTCGCTGCGAGTGAGATCGCGGCCGTGTGCGTTGGCCCAGAGATGCAGGTGAACGTGAAGCAGAAACGAGTAAGCAAAAGTGATACTGACAACCGCGACCGTATCAGCCGCGCGCAGCAGTGTGGTCCAGGTGTCCGGACCGAGATCGAAAAGACCGTGAAGCGTGATTACGAGATTGCTGGTGTGCCAACCACCCATCGTGAGAGCCAGCGCGGCCAGCAATCGTTCGAGAGGCGAGAGTTTGCTGCGGTAGAGGACGAGCTGCACCGCCATCCACAGAGGCAACAGCGCTCCGACGCTATAGCCGATGACCTGTAGTATTTCGAGCGGGTCGAGTGGGAACATGAGCATTGCCGATTGTCGATTTTCGATCGCCGATTGGGCGTGAAACTGAACAACGCGTTAAGCGGCGATCAGCAATCGACAATAGAAATCGGAAATCGGCAATTGGCAATCGGCAATTAGTTCGCCGCGGTGCTCTTGGGCGGCGGCGACGTAAATGTAATTTCGACGCGGCGGTTCCTGGTTCTACCCGACACCGTCGTGTTTGGCGCCAACGGGTTTGACGCGCCCATGCCGTTGGCCTGAATACGCATCGGATCTACGCCCGCCGACTGAAAGCGATCCGACAACACGCGCGCTCGCTCCTGCGTGAGCTGTTGCAATGAAACTTCGTCGCCCTTGCTGTCTGTGTAGGCTTCGATCAGGATTTGATAATCAGGATTGCTGGCCAGCAGTGCGGCGAGTGGTTCAAGGTTCGCGGCAGCAGACGGTGCGAGCGTGGCTTGGCGCGCGTTGCTCCAGATTTTCTCCGGCAGGATCAAACGAAACCCCGTGGCGGTCTCTTTAACTGTGCCGTACTTCGCCAGCGTCTCCTTCAATGTGGCTTCAGCATTGCGACGTTCAACCGCCCGGCGCTCAGCTTCAAGGCGCGCAGTCTCGGCCTGCTTCTCGCCTTCATATCGCGCGACCTTGAGTTTTGCGGCCTCGCTTTCCGACCGCAGCGCCTGGTTCTCGTCACGTAGCCGTGCGATCTCGACGCGCTTTTCTCGCAACTGATCGTTCACTGAACCGGCGTCACGCTCGGCCAGTTCACGTGCGCGTTGTTCTTTTTCCAAAGCAGCCCGCAGTTGCGTCACCTGGCGTTCCAGCTCATCGGCAGTTTTCTCTGCCGTGCGAACCGCCTCGTCACGACGGCGAATCTCTTCGCGATTCTTACGTGCCGTGCGTCTCACGGCTGCGATTTCCTCAGCGTGAACGCCTGCCGACGTTGCTTTTCTTGCCTCGATGTCCACTTCCGGAACCGGCTGGCCCAAACGCCACGCTTGCTCCGCGCTCTGTAACTGCTCTTCAGCGATACGCAGTTCGTCAGGCGCGTCCTGGGAAGCGCCCGCGTATTTCGCGAGGTTCACGGCTTGTCGTGCGCCCAGCAACGACACGGGGGTCTCACGATAATCTTTATCCGCGATCTCGGGAACTTGAACGTTTCGGAAATAATCGCTGGAGTTGCCGATATAACGAACGTCAACTGTCTCGACTGTGCTGCCGTTCGGCCGCTGCGGCGGAAGATTTTCCATCACCACCATGCGGCTCGGGACTTTCATCAGGAAGTGTGGCTCGGCGGTAAGAATCAATGCGAACGTCTGCAACGGCGTCGTGACGTCGAGCTTCGAGTCGACAAACATACTGCCGCCGCGTTTAATTTCGCCTAAATTGTCGACCTGACCGTTAGGCGAGATCGCCCAGAGTACGTAAGTCGTATAAATGCCGCCCAGTTCGGAAGCGCGCGGCAGGTCGTCGATGTTGAGTTCAACGCGCGTCCCGCGGCGTCCCGCGCGTTTGACCTTGGCCTCGCCTTTCAATCGTGGCAACAGCGTCGTGCCGCGAAACTTCACCGTCACCGTCTCGTCCAACGGATAGGTGATGGCTACGGTTTTTCGTTCAACGTCCTGTTGCGCGACTACAGTAACGAGGGAGAACAAGACAACGACGAACAAAGAAAGAAGGCGTCGTGTACCGGAAGTAATCGTCATGGCAGCAATCTCCTGGTGCTCTTGATGCCGTAAACATGCGCATTGTTGCCGAAGGATACGACTAGGTCAAGACACTTAATCACGAATATCGCGGGCGGCCTTGGTCTTACGGTGGGCTGCGATCTGGACCACAAGCACAGAAATTCCCGAGAGCAATAGCAGATGTATCCAGCCTGCCGGGTGCACAATTAACAGAATGAGCCAACCAACCAACAGGCCTGAGCCGATCCACCAGAGCATCAGGGAATCTCGTTTAGCTTGTAACCAACGCCACGCACTGTCAGCACGTAGCGCGGGTTCTTCGGATCGGCTTCAAGTTTCTTTCGCAAACGATTGATGTGCGGATCGATGTTCCGCTGGTAGCCTTCGTAATCAGTGCTCCAGACGCGATCGAGCAACGCATTGCGCGACCAGGCGCGGCCCGGTTCTGACGCAAGCAGTTCCAGAATCTGAAACTCGAGCGGCGTGAGATCGACGCGATAGCCGTTGCGAATCACTTCGTGCCGCCGCTTGTCGATCACTAAATCGCCGACTTCAATTCGTTCGCCGTCCTGCTCCTGTGGCGCCGAACCTCCACGCCGCAATAACGCTTCAACGCGATATTCAAGTTCGCGTGCACTAAACGGCTTCGCGAGATAGTCATCGGCGCCGGCTTCAAACCCGGCGACCTTGTCGTCGAGCGCATCATGCGCCGTCAGAAAGAGCGCCGGCGTTTGGATTCCGCGGTCGCGTACGCGTTTCAGTAGTTCGAGACCGGACATTCCCGGCATCGACACGTCCAGAATGAAGCAATCAAATCTTCCCGCGATCGCGGTCTCGAGAGCCGCCATTCCGCTTTCTCGTTCTTCAACCGTGAAGCCGAGCCGGCGGAAGTATTCCGCGAGAAGGAGTCTCATGTCCGTATCGTCATCTGCGATCAGAAGACGCTTGCCTGCATATTTGTTGTTTGGTGGTGCTTGCTGTGCCAAATGTCTGCCCTGTCGGTAGGGATTGTAATAATGCTTCAGATCAACGGCAAATTATAACTCAAACTCACGCAGACTCATTTGCCCAGAGCCGCGTGAGGGGACTCAGGTAACTTCCAGATCGAGCAAATCGGTCAGCCTTGACGCAAATCAGCGGGGGTAAGTATAGTTCTTTTTTAGATTTTTGGACCTTCTTCTACCTTCCTTATAGCAACTGAGTAGAGACTTTAGCAACCAGAGATGCGTGATTTTCGCCGCCTGTTAAAGTATTTAAGACCTCACTGGCCAACTTTCACAGTCGCGACTTTCGCCATGGTGATCGTCGGGCTGCTCGAAAGCGCGACCGGCGCTCTGATTGTACCCATCATCGATCAAGCCTTCGCTTCCGGCGCCGCACAACGCACGTCAACGCTGTTTGGTTTGCAAAATCTGATACCGCAGGACCCGTTTGGCGCGTGGAAGATGATCTCGATCCTGCTGATCGTTTTCACTGTTGCAAAAGGCATCGCAGAGTATTTTTCGACTTACCTGATGGCGCGAATCGGGCAGTCAGCGGTGCTCAAACTGCGCCAGGACTTATACGGTCACCTGCTCGATCAGTCGGCGACGTTCTTCGAACGCCATCGCACGAACTACCTCGTTTCACGACTCGTGACGAGCGCCGCAGCTATCGAAACCGCTGTCACCGCGACTGTTCGCGACATGCTGCGTGAGAGTTTCGCACTCATCTTCTTTCTGGCCGCGTCCTTTTATTACAGTTGGCGACTGACGCTCGGTGCGCTTGTGATCGCGCCGATCATCGCGTTGCTCACGGCGAAGTTTGGCAAGGCGCTGCGTAACCTGGCGCGCGAGAGTTTTGAAGGCAGTAAAGAATTAACTGACACCGCACAGGAAGCGCTAGCAAACCAAGGAATCGTTAAAGCGTACCGTGCTGAAAAACGTGAAGCCGCTCGCTTCACGATCGTCGCGAAACGGATCGTACGCGCCAACCTGCGTAGCGCGAGCATCGCGGGCGCGTCGCCCCCAACAATCGAACTGATCGGAATATTGTTTGTCGTGTTGCTGCTCTTCGTTGGCCAAAAAGAGATTATGGCCGACCGAATGAGTACGTCGCAGCTCCTTGCGTTCCTCTTCTTTCTGTTTCGCAGTTACGATCCCATGCGCAAGCTTTCGCGACTGCAAAACAGTATGGAACAGGCGCTCGCCGCTGCTAGTCACGTTTTTGAAGTGCTGGACGAGCACGCGGAGATAAAGGAGAAGCCCGGCGCTGGTTCGCTGCCGCCATTGCAACGTGAGATCGAACTGCGCGACGTCTCTTTTGGTTATGCAAACGAATCACGCTCGGTCCTGCGTGACGTAAACCTGAAGATCAAAGCGGGAACGATGGTGGCCCTTGTCGGCGAGTCGGGCGGTGGAAAGTCGACGTTGACGAAGCTCCTGCCGCGTTTTCACGATCCGACTTCGGGCGCCGTGTTGTGGGACGGAATAGATCTGCGTGACGCAACGATCGCCAGCCTTCGCCAACAGATCGCTTTAGTGACACAGGAGACGGTGCTCTTCAACGACACCATCCGTCATAACATCGCTTACGGCAAACCCGAAGCGACTGACGTCGAGATCGAAGAGGCGGCGCTGATTGCTTTTGCGCACGACTTCATTCGCGAAATGCCGGACAAGTACGATACGATTGTAGGCGAGCGCGGCATCTTTCTTTCCGGCGGTCAACGTCAACGACTGGCCATTGCTCGCGCCATTCTGGTAAATGCCCCCGTTTTGATTTTGGACGAAGCGACCTCCGCACTCGACGCCGAGTCGGAACGCCTGGTGCAGCGGGCCATTGCCAACCTCGTCCGCAATCGTACGACGATCGTGATCGCTCACCGCCTCTCGACCGTGCGTCGCGCAGACGCGATCGTGGTGATGGAGGCCGGGCGCATCATCGAAATGGGAACCCACACCGAATTGCTGGCAAAGAACGGGCAGTATCGAAAGCTCTACGAACTTCAATTCGCCGACGAAGAAGAGCCACAGATTCCACAGCTTATATGAAATCAATGACCGGATACGGCAAGGCGATGGTGGCGGGTGACGACTTCTCCGTCTCTGTCGACCTGAAGACCGTCAACAATCGGTTTCTCGACATTCACCTCCGCGTAGGCGCCGAACTCGGGTCACTCGAACCAGGCATCAAGAAACGGATCACCTCGCGATTGACGCGCGGACGCGTTGACGTCAGCGTCAGTATCGAACGTACGGCCCAGATGGTCTATGAACTCAACCGGCCGCTCATCGCCGGTTACGTCAACGCGTTGAAGCAACTCCAGGAGGACTTTCAGATCGGCGGCGAGTTGGACATCAACGTGCTCGCTCGTATTCCCGGCGCTTTGCAACCGGCTCGCAACGGTATAGATGAACGTATTGTTAGCGCGCTCGGCGACGCCGTGGACCAGGCGCTGGACGAACTCGAACGCATGCGCGAACAGGAAGGCGAAGCACTAAAAACCGAACTCCGCGACCGCGTCAGAAAGATCGAATCGGTCGTGCCCACAATCGAATCGGCAGCAGCAGGACTCGCCGAAGCCTATCGCGTGCGTTTACAAAAACGAATCGGCGAGCTGCTAAATCGTGGCGGACAAGTGGTGGAGATCGATCCGGCGCGATTGGCCCAGGAGGTTGCTTACCTGGCGGATCGCAGCGACGTCAGCGAAGAGATGGTGCGTCTGCGCAGTCACCTTACTCAATTTCAGGAAGCGCTTGATGCGCCGGGCGAAACCGGAAAGATGCTCGACTTTCTTTTGCAGGAACTGAACCGCGAAGCGAACACCACGCTTTCGAAGTCTACGGATTTGGTGATCAAAGAGGCTGGGCTGGCAATCAAGGCAGAGGTCGAAAAACTCCGCGAGCAGGTTCAGAATGTCGAGTAAAGTGAGAGAACTGCAAACAGCGACTCACGTGAACAAGACGTCCGCGTGTCGAGGCACATTGTTCGTCGTCAGCTCACCTTCGGGCGGCGGCAAGGGCACGCTTATTCGCCACGTCTTGGACGAAGTACCAAATCTTAGCTATTCTGTGTCGTTTACAACGCGCGCGCCACGCACGGGTGAAGTCAATGGCCGCGAGTATTTCTTTATCAGCCGGGAAGTTTTTGACGAGATGGTTGGCGCGGGCGAGTTTCTTGAATGGGCGCGCGTGCACGGAAACTATTACGGCACGGCGAAGCGCCAGGTAGCAGAAGAGACCGCCGCGGGCGTAGACATTGTTTTGGAAGTGGATGTTCAGGGCGCTGCGAGTGTGCGCCAGTTGTTGTTGGACTCGGTGAGCGTCTTTATTTTACCGCCCTCTTACGAAGTTCTTAAGGAACGACTGATTACGCGCGGCACGGATACGCCCGAGGAACTTGAGGTCAGGTTGCGCAACGCGCCGGACGAGTTGCGCCAGTATTCAACTTTTGATTACGTCATTATTAACGATGAGGTGGACCGCGCCGCGGCGCAACTCGCTTCGATTATTTACGCCGAGCGAGCGCGTTGTGTGCGTCAGGAAAATTTGGTGCGCGAAGTGATCGAGAAGTTTAAGCCGGCTGACAACTAATCTGCACTACTGAATAGTAATTGCACTGATACGACGAGAAGGAGCAATCGAGTGGCAACCACGACAGAGTCGGTTGAGAACGAGATGGAAACGGCCGGTGTACCGGAGGTAGATTCGAAGTATCGCCTCATCATCCTCGCAGCGAAGCGCAGCAAGCAATTACAACGCGGAGCAACCCCGCGCATCGACATCGACCCGCAAAAACACAAGCCGACGCGAATCGCGCTCGAGGAAGTCATTCGCGGCCGGGTCCACTTCGACATCAAGAAAGAAGATCCGAAACCCGCTGAGTAGCTACATTCCTTTGTAATCAGGACCGCCGCCGCCCTCGGGCGTGACCCAGTTTATGATCTGGTAGGGGTCCATGATGTCGCAGGTCTTGCAGTGCACGCAGTTTGAGAAGTTGATCTGCAAACGCCGCTTGCCGTTCGCGCCGTCGTCTACCATTTCATAAACCGCTGCCGGGCAGAAACGCTGGCACGGGTTTCCGTACTCCTCAGCACAACGCGTGGAACAGATATTCGTATCGAGCACGTGCAAATGCGCGGGCTGATCTTCGTCGTGGCCGACGGCGGCGTGATAAACGTCAGTTAGTTTGTTGAAAGTCGTCTTGCCGTCGAAGCGCAAGCCGTTGTAACGCTGCTCGATCTGGTCGCCTTTGTAGCCGTACGCGGAAAGCTTTTTCATTTCCAGGTGGCCGGCCTGTCCTCGATCGCGATCGAAAATTCCCCATGCACGCCCACCGGTGAAGAATTGCAAACCAGTGTTGAAGAGCGCGAGCCAGCGGCCGTGTTTCCATCCGGCGTGGAAGTTTCGCACCTTGCGCAATTCGGGAATGATCCAACTGTCGTTCACGCACTGCTCGTAACGTTGTAACTGCTTCGCCGAGTAATCTCCCGCTTTCAGTGATTCGAAGATCACTTCTGCAGCCAGCATCCCGCTCTTGATTGCCGAGTGAATTCCCTTCAACCGTTGCGCGTTGAGGAAACCGGCGCAGTCACCCACGAGTAACACGCCATCGGCATACGTGCGGGGCATCGCAAAGTAACCGCCAGCAGCGATCGTCTTGGCGCCGTAGCGAATCATCTTGCCGCCTTCGAGCAGTTTCGCGATGTGGGGATGCGTCTTGAACAGTTGAAACTCCGCATGCGGATCGATCAGCGGATCTTTGTAGTCGAGGCCGGTGACGTAACCGATATTCAACACGCGGTTCTGCATGCCGTAGATCCAGCCGCCGCCGTAAGTATGTGAGTCTGACGGAAACCCGAGCGTGTGCGTGACACGTCCGGCGGGATAACGATCATCGGGCAGTTCCCACAACTCTTTAACGCCGATGCTGTAAACCTGCGGATCGCGTCCTTCTGCGAGTCCGAGACGTTCGACGAGTTGTTTGGTGAGTGAACCGCGCGGACCTTCGCCGAGCACGGTGACTTTTGCACGCAGGTCGACACCCGGTTCGAAGTTCGGTTTCTGCTTCCCTTCCTTGTCGATGCCTTTATCGCCTGTGCGCACGCCGAGCACGCGATCGTTTTCGTCGTAAAGCAGATCGGCGCCGGGAAACTCCGGAAAGATATTCACGCCCGCTTCTTCACACTTCTCACCGAGCCACGCGGTCAGTCGATTCAAAGAAACGATGTAGTAGCCGTGGTTTTTGAGTGGCGGCGGTGTGATAGGCGAACGGATCGCGTGTTTGGGTGTGAGATAAAGAAAGTGATCTTCTTTAACCGGCGACTCGAGCGGCGCGCCTTGTTCGACAAAATCCGGGATCAATTCTTTGAGGGCGCGCGGATCCATGACGGCGCCTGAAAGTATGTGCGCGCCGACGGCGGAGCCTTTTTCAATAACGGCGATCTCGATCTCCAGATTGTTCTGTTTGGCTAAACGCGCAAGATGAAATGCGCCGCTGAGATTCGCGGGACCTGCGCCCACGAACACTACGTCGAAGTCCAATGTCTCACGTTCCATAAGCGGGTCAGTATATCGAAATCCGTGTGATCTCTATAATCCGTGGTGTAAACTCTTGCGAAACTTCATGAGACTCGCACTTATCATTTTTCTGTTACCGGCGCTGTTCGGAATGTTCGGTTCCAGGGCTACGACTCGGCCGCAGGTCATCCTGTGGGCTTGGGAACGGCCGGAGGATCTCACCTTTATCGATCCGCAAAAAACAAGCGTTGCGTTTTTGGCCAAAACCATCTATTTGCGCGGCGACAAAGTCGTCGTTAAACCACGACTACAACCGCTGAAAGTTGCGCCCGGCACTAAACTCGTCGCGGTAGTACGGATCGAAACTGATCGCACAGACTTACCAACCCTATCGTCCGCGCAGGCTAAACAAACCGCGAGAGAGATCCTCAATTCATCCGTGTCATCCCTGGTCCAAATAGACTTCGACGCCACAGTCTCTCAAAGAAACTTCTACCGCGAACTGCTAACGACCGTACGTCGCCAACTGCCTCAGTCGACTTCGGTTTCGATCACAGCTCTCGCCTCGTGGTGCGCCCGTGACGACTGGCTACACGATCTTCCGATCGACGAAGCAGTGCCGATGCTCTTCCGTCTCGGCGTGGAGCAACGGCAGTTTCAACGACGACTCGAAACGGGCCAACGTTTCGAATCGCGCATGTGCCAAAACGCAGCCGGTGTTTCCACAGACGAACCGGTCAACTCACCCGCGGTCGATCGCCTTTACATTTTCAGTCCCCACCCGTGGGACAAAAAATCCTTCACTACCGCTATGGAGACTTTCGAGAAATGAGACGCGCGCGTTTTTATCCCTTTGTTGCAGGCCTGCTGGCGTTTGTGCTGTTGCTCACTGCCACGTCCCCTGCACTAGCGTGTGGCCCATTCATGGTTGAGGCCGTCTTTGTGCACACGGTCCATCCTGGCTATCCGATGGACCGCTTTGCTGCCGGGCGCATTGGCGTCGTGCAGCCGAGTTATGCACGTTCTTATCTGACAGTCGCATATCGCTATCTTTCCGGCTCGAGCTTCACCCCTGGCGAGCAGAAGGCGTTGACGTCGCTGTGGAAAGATCGGCTCGAGTTCGGCTGGTCCGCGGGTGACGAAGATTGGGTGAAGACGTGGCTGGAAGCGCGTCGCAAAGTTGTGCCGCAAGATCCGGCGCCGATTTCCGTCTATCGGAGCCGCGAAAAGCCAAATGAGTACGAGTCTTACTTAAACTGCCAGAAAGATGCTTTCGACACGGCCATCGCGACCCTCAACGAACGGATCGCAAAGTACGGCGCTGATACTTCTGCAGTGCGAACGTGGCTAGAAGCGCAGGATCAGGTTTTTAGCAATTGCGGTGAGGGCAGCTTTATACCGGCGGAGCTACCGTCGGAATCAGACGCGTTGCTCCGAGCCGATCGCGCTTATCAGATCGCCGCCGCCAACTTCTACTCGACTAATCTGGACGAGGCTAAGAAACGTTTCGAGTCGATCGCCAGCGATAGCGCCTCGCCTTGGCGAAAGAATTCCATCTACCTTGTCGCTCGCACACTGGCCCGTAAGGGCAGTCTCGGTCCATCCGAACAGAAGCAGGAATCGTTGAGCGCTGCGGAAGCACAACTGCGCAAGATCCTCGCCGACAAAAATCTCAGTTCGCTTCATGCAGCGTCGACGCGTTTGCTAAATCTAGTTCGTTTGCGTGCGCATCCCGCCGAGCGTCTAAACGAGTTGGCCCAAACGCTCACGACTAAAACAGACAACCCGAATTTGAAACAGGACCTTTGGGACTTCACGGCTCTGCTCGACACCTACCTCGAAAGGGATGAAGAGGAGACGGCAGCGCGGCCGGAGATCCCAAAAGGAGAGGATCTGACGGATTGGATCGCTACGTTTCAGGATTCGAGTGAGGCGGCCAGGGAGCACTCCATCTCCCGGTGGCAAGCGACTCGCTCGAACGCCACTGGTTCGAACGCGGCTCGCTCAAATGCGTGGCTGATCGCCTCTCTGAGTCTCGTCGATGGTCAACACGCCAAAGCAAACGAGTTGCTCGCGGATGCGTTGAAGGTAAACAGCCGGTTTGCCGCGTTTGCTTCCGCACGTTATCACGCGATCCGTTTGCTGATCGAGACAGGTAAGACCACCGAAGCACGAACACTGCTCGACCAAACGTTGAAAACCGATCGCGCTCATTTCGACGAGTCGGCGTTGAATCTACTCGTTAGTCAAAGAATGCTGCTCGCCAATTCTCTTGACGAATTTTTAGCCGACGCTGCGCGCGTTCCAGCCGCTCTCAGTTGGAATGACGACGGACGCGAACTGCCAATCGAGGATGCCGAAGTCTCTGATGAAACAAAGAACCGGGTAGGCAAGCCGTTTTTCGACGTCGACGCCGCGAAGGCAATCAACCAGCAGTTACCGCTCTCGGTAATCAAGGAAGCCGCGAGCAGCAAAGTGCTGCCGCTTGGACCACGGCGCGATCTCGCCCAGGCCGCGTGGCTGCGTGCAGCTTTGCTCGGCGACACCAAAATCGCGGACGAGTTGACGCCAGTTCTCGCCAATCTTTTTCCTGAGTTATCGACGCTACTAAACGAATATTCATCCGCCGCACAGCCCGACGAAAAGAAGTTTGCGGCCATTTATGCCTGGCTCAAAACGCCCGGTCTCGAACCCGTCGTCGATGCTGGCTTTGGCCGTCAGGCCCCACTCGCAGAACAAGACTCGTATCGCGACAACTGGTGGTGCACTTCGGCCTTTGTACCCGCCACTGCCGAAGAGAATCGTGAAGTTATCCAGTTCACGGCTGTCACGACCGGCAAGCCTCCACGTTTTCTTTCCCCAGCCGAAATTGCCAGGGCCGAAAAAGAATGGAGCACACTGAGATCTCTCGGGACGGCGACTAACTACATCGTCCGGCAAGTGATTCAGTGGGCCAACACGCATCCCAACGACCCGCGTGTACCGGAGGCTCTACATATCGCAGTGAGAACCACGCGCTACGGCTGCACTGACAAAGACAGCGCGCGTTGGTCCAAGGCAGCATTCGATGTGCTGCACCGTAAGTACCCAAATAACCCGTGGACAAAGAAGACGCCCTACTGGTTCAAAGACTAAGTCACAAGCAGGTTTCAAATGGAACAAGCGGCACACACGAATCATCTGATCAACGAAAGCAGTCCTTACCTTCTCCAACACGCACACAACCCGGTCGACTGGTATCCGTGGAGCGACGAGGCGTTTGCCAAAGCGCGCAGCGAAAACAAACCCGTGCTGTTGAGCATCGGCTATTCCGCTTGTCACTGGTGTCACGTGATGGCCCATGAGTCGTTCGAGGACGAAGACATCGCGAAACTTATGAACGACCTCTTCGTGAACATCAAAGTCGATCGCGAAGAGCGGCCGGATCTCGATCAGATCTACATGAACGCCGTGCAGATGATGACGCATCATGGTGGTTGGCCCATGACGGTGTTTCTCACGCCCGACGGCGTGCCGTTCTACGGTGGTACTTACTTCCCGCCGCAGGATCGTTACAACATGCCCGGTTTTCCGCGCGTGCTGATCAGCGTCGCGGAAGCTTATCGCGATCGAAAAGACGAGATCGACGAAACGGGAACGTCGCTGCTCAAAGAACTGCGACGGCTCAGTGAATCCAGCGATTCGGATAATCCGGTAGATGACGAACTGCTCGATGGCGCTTACGCCGGCATCGCGAGGAGTTACGACTCGACAAACGGTGGCTTTGGAGGCGCGCCGAAATTTCCGCCCGCGATGGCGCTCGAGTTCTTGTTGCGTACGTACAAGCGCACCGGTAACGAAGAGGCGCTCGAAATGGTGCGGCACACCGCGGAAAAGATGGCCCACGGCGGCATATACGATCAGCTCGGCGGCGGCTTTCATCGTTACTCGACGGATGCGAAGTGGCTCGTGCCGCATTTCGAGAAGATGCTTTACGACAATGCCCTGCTCTCGCGGTTTTATCTGCATTACTTCCAGGTATCGCAGGAGCCGCTCGCGCGCGAGACGATCGAAGGCATTCTCGATTACGTGCTCCGTGAGATGACGGCTCCAGCGGGCGGCTTTTATTCGACCCAGGATGCTGATTCGGAGGGGCACGAAGGTAAGTTTTTTGTGTGGGACCTTGCTGAGATCAGATCCGTACTCGGCGAACAGGAAGCTTCTTCATTCAATTCGTATTACAACGTCACCGAAGCCGGCAACTTCGAAGGCAAGAACATTCTGAACGTTAATGCGTCTTTCCAAAAACCTAAACCAGATAACCGGCAAAAGCTCTTCGAATATCGCGAGAAACGGATCAAACCCGATCGTGATGAAAAGATCCTCACCGCCTGGAACGGCCTGATGCTCGCGAGCTTCGCCGAAGCCGGCGTGATCCTTCAGCGTCCCGACTACATCGAAGCCGCGCGGCGAAACGCGGATTTCATCTTGAGCAATCTTCGCCGGGATGGTTTTCTCCTCCGGACGTACAAAGACGGTGTCGCGAAATATAACGCTTACCTCGAGGACTATGCTTTCTTCGTCGAGGGCCTCGTTACGTTGTTTGAAACCACCGGCGCGTTTCGCTGGCTCAACGAGGCGAACGCCCTGACCGACCGCATGATCGAAGAGTTCTGGGATGGAGAAGGCGGCGGGTTCTTCTTTACGGGTAAGAGTCACGAGGACCTGATCGTGCGTTCTAAGGATTATTTCGATAATGCCACGCCGTCGGGTAACTCCGTGGCGGCCGGCGTGCTTTTGCGACTGGCCGTGCTCACAAACAAGGAACGCTACCGCGAACTCGCGCAGAAGCTTTTAGTGCTTATCGCCGGTCAAGCCCGCCGTTACCCGTCCGGTTTTGGCTACGCCCTCTCGGCAGCGGACTTCCTGCTCTCGAGTCCCAAAGAGATCGCGATCGTCGGAAAGGACGAAACGGATATTCAACCTTTCCTTCAGGAAACTTGGCGCAAATACCTGCCAAACAAAGTAGTTGCTCCCGGCCTGGTCGATGACGCAGAAGCTATCGCCTCAATCCCACTCCTCCAAGACCGGCCGCTTCTCGACGGCCGGGCGACAGCGTATGTTTGCCAGAACTACACCTGTCGACAGCCCGTTACCGAAATTTACGCATTGAATGCGGAGCTTGACTGAATCTCGGTGAAAAGCCTATAGTTGTGCACGTGCCAACATTGTTTGGCACGTGTCCCAAGCCCCAGTTCCTTGCCGAAATAGCTCCATGCTGAAAATCAACTCTTCGGGTACGGCTCTATTCGCCGCAATTTCGGTGGTCAGCCTCGCACTGCTCTTGCTCGAAAAGGGCCTTGCGATCGTGTTAGTTGCGGTGTTGATCTCCGTCCTCTTCTATCTCGCTTACAGTTTCAACGAAAAGCGTCTGCGCGAACTCAGCGAGGCCGAGGCTGAACGCCGCCGGCATGCTGAAGAGATGGCGACTATCCACATGAACACTATCGAGTCGCTGGCGATCGCGATTGACGCGAAGGACCAAACGACTCATGGCCACGTGCGTCGCACGCAGATCTACGCGACGCAGATGGGCAAGCTTTTCAACGTTTCGGAAAACGATCTGCATGCGCTCCACGCGGGCGCGCTGCTGCACGACATCGGCAAGCTTGCCGTTCCGGAGTACATCCTCAACAAACCCGGTAAGCTCACGGAAGCAGAATTCGCCAAGATGAAGATCCATCCGACCGTCGGAGGTGACATTCTCAAACGCGTCAACTTCCCTTATCCGGTCGAAGACATCGTGCGCTATCACCACGAGAAGTGGGACGGCAGCGGCTATCCAAAGGGTCTGAAGGGCGAACAGATCCCGCTTATCGCGCGAATCATCTCGGTCGTCGATTTCTACGATGCCACGCGCTGCGATCGTCCCTATCGCAAAGGAATGAAACGCGAGGACTCGCTGGCGTTACTGAATAAGATGGTCGGCACGGCGTTCGATCCGAAGGTCGTGAAGAAGTTTGCCGAACACGTCGAAGAATTCGATCGACTGATCGCCTCAGAAGACATTCAGGAACAGGTCGCTTCGGCATCAGTGATCGATACTGAAACCAGCACCAAGCCGGACGCTGGTTTGGCTTCCGACATTCTTGGCACGCCGGCCGAGGAGTCGAGCGGGTTCCGTTCCATCTCAGAAGCGCAACGCGAAGTATTCGCGCTTCATGAAATCGCACAGACGATCGGTTCGTCACTGAATCTGAGCGACACGGTGACGCTGGTCGCGAACAAGTTGAAGGCGATTGTGCCGTTTGATAGTTGCGTAATCTTTTTGGTTAACGAACGCTCGGGTAAAGCCGTTGCGGCGCATGCTGTCGGTGAAGAAGCGGAGTTGTTTTCCAGCCGGCGCATTACTGTTGGCGACGGCATCACCGGTTGGGTAATAGCCAACGCGCGTTCGATGTGCAACGCGTCGCCGGAACTGGACATGGTTGGTATCTCGGATGAGATCGTCAAACGTTTCCGCGGCGTGCTGGTGTCGCCGTTGTTGCGTGAAGACGGCGCGTTTGGAGCTATTTCGCTTTACTCGCAAAGCCGCACGTCGTACACGACCGAGCACGTACGTTTGCTGGAATCTGTCTGCCAGCACGCCTCGAGCGCGCTCAACAACGCGTTGACGTACGAAAAGACGCGCGAAAGCGCTCTTGTCGATCCGTTGACCGAACTGCCGAATGCGCGCGGCTTCTACATGATGCTCGAGCAACGAGTCGCCGAGTGCCAGCGAATGAACCGCGAGTCGCTCGCCGTGCTTTGCATGGACATCGACGATTTCAAAGTGGTTAACGACCAGTATGGCCACTCGATCGGCGACAGGTTACTGGCGAGTGTATCGGGTGTCATGCGACGCGAGTTGCGCCAGATGGACATTCTCACACGTTACGCCGGCGACGAGTTTGTCGCGATCATGCCGATGGCTTCGAGCAAGATGGCCGCCTCGATCGGCGACCGCATCCGGAGTGCGGTTGAAGAGCAACTATTCTCGGTGCGCAACGGCACGATGATCGGTTTAGGCGTGAGTTTAGGCGTTGCCTGTTTCCCTGAAGATGGAGAGACGAGTGAAGAACTGTTAACCGCCGCCGCGCGCCGAATGCAGGGCGACAAACACGCCCGTAAGACGATTCTCACCGTAGCCGAAGCCGGCATCAGTTCCATCGACATGATGACGTAAAACAAAGAAGCACAGACCGAATCACAAAAAGGCACAAGAAGCACAAAGAAGGTTTGTTAATTCCTTGTGCTTTTTGGTGCCTCTTTGTGGCTGCGCCACGTCTCGCGTATAATCCAAAATTTCAAAACAACCCATGAGTAAACAAACTGCAGCACCACCCTCCCGAGCAGGGGCCGAAGAGCAAAGCTCCACCGGCGTGATCGACGAAGCAGCCCAGGTAGATCGAAAACAACTTGCCCGCGAACACGAAGAAGTAAAAGAAAAGCAGAAAGACCGTTTCACGGGTCTCAATGAGGAACAACTCATCGGTCTTTACCGGCAGATGCTGCTGATTCGCCGCTTCGAGGAGAAGTCGGCGGAAGCTTACGTCGCCGGCAAGATCGGTGGTTTTTGTCACCTTTATATCGGGCAGGAAGCGGTCGCCGTCGGCGCGATCTCCGCGATTCGCAAAGACGATTACGTCTTTGCCAGCTATCGCGAACACGGTCACGCGCTTGCAAAAGGCATGTCCGCGCGATCGATCATGGCTGAGTTGTTCGGCAAAGCGACGGGCTGTTCGAAAGGTAAGGGCGGCTCGATGCACATGTTCGATAAAGACCTCGGCTTTCTCGGCGGTCACGCGATTGTCGGCGGCCAAATTCCGCTGGCGACCGGTGCTGCGTTCGCCTCGATGTACCAGAGCACCGATCAGGTGACGCTCTGTTTCTTCGGTGAAGCCGCGGTGAACCAGGGCGCGTTTCACGAGTCGCTGAACATGGCCCAGCTTTGGAAACTTCCCTGCATCTACATCTGCGAGAACAATCAGTACGGTATGGGCACTTCGCTCGCACGAGCCATGTCGCTCCGCGACATCGCGCAAAAAGGTTGCGCATACGAGATGGCGTCAGAGTTTGTCGACGGTATGGACGTGCTGGCCGTACGTGAAGCTGTGCTGCGCGCGGTTGAACGTGGACGTAAACAGTCGCTCCCGACGCTGCTCGAAGTGCGCACGTATCGTTTTATGGGCCACTCGATGTCCGATCCCGGCAACTATCGCACCCGCGCAGAGATCGAGAAGTATCAGGAACGCGATCCGATCAAACTCTTCTCAGCGAGCTTGATCGAAGAGAAAGTGATCGACGAGAAAGGCCTCGAGGAGATAGATAAAAAAATACACGAGGAAGTGGAAGATGCGTTTCGCTTCGCGGACGAGAGTCCTTTGCCGGATCCGGAGGAACTCTACACAGAGATCTACGCCAATCCTATCGATCCGTCCCGGAACAGAAATCAATAGTATCCATGTCGACAATCACCATACGCGAAGCGCTTAATCAGGCGATCCGGGAAGAGTTAGCCCGCGACGAAAAAGTTTTCATCATGGGCGAGGAAGTGGCTGCTTACGACGGCGCCTACAAAGTCACCAAAGGCCTGCTGCACGAGTTTGGACCACGCCGGGTGATCGATACACCGATCACGGAGTTGGGTTTCGCCGGTCTGGGTGTCGGTGCGGCGATGGTGGGTCTGCGGCCGATCGTCGAGTTCATGACCTTCAACTTCTCGATTTTGGCAACCGATCAGATCATCAACTCCGCCGCGAAGATGCTTTACATGTCGGGCGGTCAATTCAAGATCCCGATCGTGTTTCGTGGACCAGGCGGTTCGGCATTTCAGGTCTCTTCGCAACACTCGCAAGCACTCGAATCGTGGTACGCCTACTTTCCCGGTTTGAAGGTCGTAATGCCTTCGACGCCCGCCGACGCCAAGGGGCTGTTGAAGTCGGCCATCAGAGACGACGATCCCGTCGTTTTCATCGAGCAGGAACGAATGTACGGCAACAAGGGCGAAGTTCCTGACGATCCTGACTTCACGATTCCGCTCGGAGTCGCCGATATCAAGCGTGAAGGAACGGACGTCACGATTGTGGCTCGTTCATTGATGGTTCCGGTGGCGCTGAAGGCCGCGGAGCAGCTCGAGCAGCAAGGCGTCTCGTGTGAAGTGATTGACCCGCGCACGATCCGGCCGCTCGACATCGACACGATTGTTGAATCAGTAAAAAAGACGAATCGCGTGGTGGTGGCTGAAGAGTCGCATCCGATCTGCGGCGTGAACGCCGAGATCAGCATGCAGATCATGGAGCGCGCCTTCGATTATCTCGACGCTCCGATCAAACGCGTCTCGGGCGCTGATGTCCCAATGCCTTACGCGAAGAACCTCGAAAATCTCGCAATACCTGACGTGGCGAAGATCGTGGCGGCAGTTCGTGAAGTGGCTTATCTCGATTAGCTGAAAATCTATGGCAACCAAGGTAATCATGCCGAAGCTCTCCCCGACGATGGAGGAGGGACAGATCGCGCGCTGGCTGAAGAAAGAAGGCGACAAGGTCGCCATGGGCGAGCCGCTCGCGGAAATCGACACCGACAAAGCGACGATGGAGATGCAAGCGCTGGCAAATGGCGTCTTGCGCAAGATTATCATTGGCGAGGGACAGTCGGCTCCGCTCGGAGAACCGATCGCCATCATCGGCGAGGCCGAAGAAGACATCTCTTCCCTGCTCTCGCAAGCACCGGCTGCCGCGCCTGCGCCCGCTCAGCAACCGCAAGATCAGAAACAGCCTGAACCACCTCCGGCTCCGGCTCCAGCCGAACAACCTGCACCGCCGCGAGCGCAAGCTGCTGCCGCGGGAAGCACGAGCAACGCCACGAATGGACGCCAGACCGCGGCTGCTCCTGCTGCGGCCGGCAGTGCTCCATCCGGCAGAATGATCGTATCGCCGCTCGCGGCCCGTATGGCTGCCGAGTCAGGTCTCGATCTGCGTTCGGTTCAAGGTAGTGGACCCGGCGGACGCATCATCAAGAAAGACATTGAAGCAGCACTCAGCCAACCGAAAGCTGCGCCGGCGCCGCAACGTTATCCACGGCCAGTCGAGCCGGGCCAGCCTGTGCCTGTGGCGGCTCCTTCTGCGTACCGCGACGAACCGGCGACGCAAATCCGACAGACGATTGCCAAGCGACTCGTTACTTCGCTTGGGCCAGTGCCACACTTCTTTCTCACGACGGAAATCGAAATGGATCGCGCCGCCGAAATGCGTCGTGGCATCAACGCCCTCGATCCCGATCTGAAGATCAGCATCAACGACATCATTATCAAAGTTACCGCCGCGGCGTTGATGCAACACCCGGAAGTGAATGCGTCGTTCCAGGAGAAGTTTGTTCGCTACTACGAACGCGCCGACATCGGCGTGGCGGTTGCCATTGAAGACGGATTGATAACGCCGGTTGTTCGCGCGGCCGATCAGAAATCGCTAAGCCAGATCGCGGCCGAAGTGCGTGAACTTGCCGAACGTGCGCGCTCGAAGCGTCTGAAACCGGAAGAGTACACGGGCGCGACGTTCTCGATCAGTAATCTCGGCATGTTTGGTATCGACGAGTTCACCGCGGTGATCAATCCACCCGAAGGCGCGATCCTGGCTGTGGGTGCGATGTCGCCGAAGCCGGTCGTGCGCGACAACGAAATCGTCGTCCGGCAGATCATGCGCGTCACGATGTCGTGCGATCACCGCGTCATCGATGGCGCTACCGGCGCAAAGTTCCTGCAAACATTCAAGAAGATTCTCGAAAACCCGCTCTACCTCGTGGTATGAGCCACCGATTCCGGCCTCACCTCGCGCTCATCACAGTTCAAGTCCTTTTCGGTACTTGGCCTATCATGGGGAAAATCGTGCTGCGCTCGCTGACCGTCACGAGTCTGGTCGCGTGCCGGCTCGTAGGTGCAGCCATCGCCTTCGCCCTGCTACAACGTCAACTCAAGCCGCTGTTGAAAATGCCACGGCGAGACTTCGCCCTGCTCGTTCTTTGCAGCCTCTGCGGAGTGGTTGGCAATCAACTTCTCTACGTCAAAGCACTCTCGCTCACGACCGTCATCAACGCGGCGTTGCTGACGGCAACCATTCCCGTAATCACGTTGTTTGTAAGTATTCTCTTCCGGTATGACCAGTGGTCGCTGAAGCGCGTTGCGGGAATCGTGCTGGCGGGCGCGGGTGTCGTCTACCTTGTGAACCCGGCACAAGCGGAATTGACGGCCGAAACAACGCTGGGAGATCTGTTGCTTCTCAGCAATGGGCTGCTGTACGCCATATACCTCGTAATCTCGAAGCGACTACTCGAGCGCTACGGCGCGTTGAACGTGATTACGTGGATCTTTCTCGTGAGTGCGGTGCTCGTTGCGCCGTTGGGTTTTTACTCGTTCGGACACGAGAACGTGGCGGCGATTAGTCGGCCCGTGTGGTTGCTGGTGGGCGTCATTATTTTGTTGCCGACCGTCAGTGCTTACTACCTAAACGCGTGGGCCCTCACGCACGTGTCTCCAAGCGTGGCCGCAATCTACATCTATCTTCAACCGCTTATCGCGTTTGGTTTCGCGCCTTTGATACTCGGCGAACGATGGAGTTCGCGCACCGGCATAGCCACGCTGTTGATTTTTGCGGGCGTAGCTTTGGTAACTACTCCCGGCCGCAGCCGTGCGGTACGCGAAATCTCGGAACACCCTGACGCGTTAGCCCGCTAGAATACGCTTACGCGGCGCGGACGCTGGGGCTGTTGCTGAAACAGCTCGCAATCTCGTCGGCGTCGAGTGTGTCGCGTTCCATCAGCAATTCGACGAGCCGGCCGATCGAGTCTTTCTCCGCCGTCACAACCGCGCAAGCGCGCTGCAGTTGCGTATTGATCAACTCGTTCGTTGCTTCTTCAATGCGGTCGAGCAAGTTCTGACTGATCGGCTGATCTGACTGTCCGAGGTGAATCGGCCCGAGGCGGCTCATACCAAACTCACTGACCATCTTTCGCGCGATCTCAACCGCGCGCTCGATATCGTTCGACGCACCGGCAGTCATCGTCGACAACAACACCTGCTCCGCCGCACGTCCACCGAGCAACAACGCAATCTGATCCTCGAGATACTCACGCTTCTTCATGAACCGATCGCGTTCCGGCAGCGACTGCGTCACACCCAGCGCGCGTCCACGCGGCAGGATTGAAACCTTGTGAATCGGGTCGCCATTCTCCACTGCCAAACCAACTGCGACGTGTCCGGCTTCGTGAACGGCGGTCGCATAACGCTCGTCCTCGTCCATCATGAAGCCCTGGCGTTCGGCGCCCATCAGAATCCGGTCACGCGCAAACTCGACATGCTTGCGGCCGACAGCCGCGGCATCATCACGCGTCGCCGCGATCGCGGCTTCGTTCATCAGGTTTGCCAACTCCGCACCCGAAAATCCCGGAGTACCACGCGCGATCCACTGGAGATCGAGACCGTCTTCCAGCTTAAGATTGCGCGCATGAACATTCAGAATCGCTTCGCGTCCGTTGACGTCAGCCAAATCGACAGCAATCTCGCGATCGAAGCGTCCGGGCCGCGTCAGCGCCTTGTCTAAAATGTCCGGACGGTTCGTCGAGGCAATCACGACCACCGCGCTCGACCGATCAAATCCATCCATCTCGACCAGCAACTGATTCAAGGTCTGATCCTGATCGGCTGAAGCGGAATCGCCACCCCGGCCGCGTTGGCGGCCAAGCGCGTCAATCTCGTCGATAAAGATGATGCACGGCGAAAGCTTGCGTCCTTTGGCGAACAGGTGACGCACACGCGCCGCACCCAGTCCGGCAAACTTTTCCTGAAAACTCGAACCCGACGCCGCCAAAAATGCGACGCCTGCTTCTTTCGCGGCCGCACGCGCCAGCAATGTTTTGCCCGTTCCCGGCGGACCGTAGAGCAGAATACCGCGCGGAATGCGTCCGCCAAGACGGCTGAAACGCTCCGGGTTGCGAAGGAACTCGATCGTCTCCGTGAGTTCGTTCTTTGCTTCATCGACACCGGCCACATCGTCGAAGCCGACCGTCTGCTGGCCGTTCTGATCGGTCAACTCAAACGATCCGCGGCCGCTCATGCTGGCATAAATACGCCATGCGACCACGCCTACCAGACCAAGAGTCAACACCGGCAGCAGGTAGTTCAAAACACTGACGAGCAGTCCCGGCTGTAACGGCCGAAACTCAATCGGCACGTTGTTCTTGCGAAACAGTTGCACCACATCGTTCTGCGGTGCAGGACCGGTGACCGTAGCTTCGACGATCGAGCCGTCCTGGCGGGTCACAGTCATCGTCTCGCCTTCAATCTGCAAACCGGCGGCGCTGCCGGCTTCAGCAAGCGAATAGAGTTGCGAATAGTTGATGCGCTGCACAGGGGGCTGGCGGCGCTGGTAGGTGACGATTGAAGCTGCGATTACGAGGGAAAACGTGACGACTGCGAGACAAGCTAGAGCCACTCGGCGAGTACGAACGGATACTCGGGGCGTGGGGGTGGGCATACAAAAAACCTCCAAACGGCCTACCGGGGTCATGCGGATGGCGCGTGAAACTTAGTTCAAAACACAAAGAATCGGGGTTTTGGAAGCGTCGGAACTTCGAAGGAAGGACCTTGCGCGAACTGAGATGCTCGTAAAACTCCCATGCGCTCGCTGGCACGCAAACGCAAGCGTCACTTTAACAGCCATCATCGCGTTTAGTCCAGCGGAAGATGAAAAACGACCACGGCCCGAAGATCAGTGGAAACTTTCCGTACGCATTCAGTCAAATTCCCCACTAAAATCCGCGATCCTGAAACGGCATGACCGTTGCACTTACCTCCCGCGATTGCTTTTGTGCCAACGAACTTGTGGCGAAACTTGGTGCGTGGTTGACAAAAGGAGGGTAAGAAGAATGCTTTGGACGATATTTGTAATCCTGTTGGTCTTGTGGTTACTCGGCGTGGTCAGTAGCTACACTGTTGGTGGATTCATTCATCTGTTGCTGGTGCTGGCGCTGGTTGTGCTACTAATCAACATAATCGGAGGTCGTCGAACAGTCGTTTAGGCAAACTAACACACTGTTTGCCCTGCTTGACGCCCGGCACCTTGACGGTTGGATAGACGGAGGCTAGTCGGGCGTCCACCTATCAAACAAGAGGC
>Ga0196977_1000210_pt1 | contig 35345 bp, 36 predicted proteins | sample S3v_1013CmetaG_FD_148634 | JGI IMG/M metagenome (GOLD analysis project Ga0196977, IMG submission 148634) | Soil microbial communities from Anza Borrego desert, Southern California, United States - S3+v_10-13C | ecosystem: Environmental > Terrestrial > Soil > Desert | place: USA: California... | reverse complement strand
GCCGAGCCAGCGGCGGCCGGGGGTGGTGTCGGACATGCTGAGGCTCCTCAAACGGTGGATGATCGATTTGTCGCCGAGCACCGGGCAGGCCATCGGCGCGGCCAGCGCGAGGCGCTGCCCGGCGGCGGCGCCGGCGATCAGCGCGGCGTAGCGGGCGCGCTCGTCGCGGCCGCGGCCGGCCAGCACGCGCGCGTCGCAGGCGGCCTCCTGGTCGCGGCGCATCGCCCGCCAGCCCATCCACGCGAGCGGATTGAACCAGTGCAGCGCGAGCAGCGCCTGGGCGGCGAAATTGGCCAGCAGGTCGTGCCCGCGATGGTGCGCCAGCTCGTGGGCGATGGCGAGGTCGCGCGCGGCGCGGTCGGGCTGGGCCATGAACAGCGGCGGCAGCGCGACGACCTTGTCGAAGACGCCGAAGGCGACGGGAGCAGTCACCTCCGGCGTCTCCACCAGCCGAATTCGGCCGACGTCGCCGACCGGACGCGCCTCGGCGAGCAGCACGCGGCGCATGCGCCGGTAGGTGACGATCCGCCAGGCGAGGAAGGCGAGCGCGATGCCGAGCCACGCCGACAGGCCGATCTGCGCGACGAGCGCCCAGTCGATGGCCGGCGCAGCCGCCGCGACCGGCGGCGCGACGGGGGTGGCGGTCAGGGCGCTCGGCGCGGCCTCGACCCACGCGGCTGCCGCCGGCGTCGCGGCCATTTCGGCCGGCGCGGGCGCGGGCGCGAGGCTCGCCGGCAGCACGACCGGCGGCAGCAGCAGCCGCGCGAACGGCAGCGCCCACAGCATGTAGGCGAACTGCGGCCCGAAGTAGCGCCCGGCGGGACGGCGCACGAGCAGCACGAAGCCGATCAGCAGCCCGGTGTAGAGCACCGTGTCGAACAGCCAGCCGGTCATTTGCGCAACTCCTGCAGGAGCCGCTCGATCTCGGCGATGTCGTCGTCCGACAGCGCCTCGGTCTCGGCGAGGTGGGCGATCAGCGGGGCCGCACGGCCGCCGAACAGCCGGTCGACCAGCCGCCGCGATTCGCCGCCGACGTAGTCGACGCGCTCGAGCAGCGGCGTGTAGAGGAAGCGGCGCCCGTCGGGCTCGGTGGCGACCGCGCCCTTGGCGACGAGGCGCGACAGCAGCGTCTTGACGGTCGGCATCGACCAGCCGCGCTCGGCGCAGACCTTGTCGCACACGTCGGCGGCGGCGAGCGGGCTTTCCTCCCACAACGCCTCCATCACTGCGTGCTCGGCATCGCTGATCCGCTCGGCGGGCGGCTCGTGGGCTTCGGCCATCTCGTCCTCCCTTGACGATTACGCCTGTAGGCGAACGATTACGTTTGTAAACATGAAGCGTGGATGAACGGCTTTGCCGCCCGTCGATGCACCGCTAGAGTTGGCCGATGGATGCCCTCAAGCCCCGCGTGCGCCGCCTCGCCGATTGCCACAACATCGCCGATTTCCGCGCCCTGGCGAAGCGGCGCCTGCCTTTCCCGGTGTTCCATTACATCGACGGCGCGGCCGACGACGAGATCACCAGGGACCGCAACACCGCGGCGTTCGACGAGGTCGACCTGGTGCCCGACGTGCTGGTCGGCGTGGAGGAAGTCGACACGTCGGTCACCGTGCTCGGCCGGACCACGCGGCTGCCGCTGATCCTGTCCCCGACCGCGCTCCAGCGGCTGTTCCACTGGCAGGGCGAGCGCGCGGTGGCCGCGGCGGCGGAGAAGTTCGGCCTATGGTTCGGCATCTCGAGCCTCGCCAGCGTGAGCATCGCCGAGATCGGCGCGAATTACGCCGGTCCGAAGATGCTGCAGTACTACTACCACAAGGACAAAGGGCTCAACGCCGCGCTGCTCGAGATGGCGCGGGCGGCGAATTTCGATGCGGTGACGCTGACGGTGGACACGATCGTCGGCGGCAACCGCGAGCGATGCCTCAGGACCGGCTTCACCAGCCCGCCGAAGCTCTCGGCCGCGAGCGCGCTGTCCTATGCCTCGCGCCCGCGCTGGGCGCTCGATTACCTGCTGCGCGAGACGTTCTCGCTGCCCAACCTCGAGCAACATGTCTCGGCCGGAACCGACGTCGCCACCTCGATCCAGTCGTATTTCAGCCAGATGCTCGACCACTCGATGGACTGGCAGGCGGCCGAAAAGCTGCGCGACGACTGGGGCGGCAAGTTTTGCCTCAAGGGGGTGATGTCGGTCGGCGACGCGCGCCGCGCGGCCGCCATGGGCGTGGACGCGATCATGATCTCCAACCACGGCGGGCGGCAACTGGACGGCGCCCGCGCGCCGTTCGACCAGCTCGCCGAGATCGTCGACGCCGTCGGCGACCGCGTCGAGGTGATCCTCGACGGCGGCGTAAGACGGGGAACGCACGTGCTCAAGGCGCTCAGCCTGGGCGCGAAAGCGGTCGCCGGCGGCCGGCTGTACCTTTACGCGCTGGCGGCCGCCGGCCAGCCCGGGGTCGAGCGCGCCCTCGGACTGCTGGAAGCGGAGATCGTCCGCGGGATGAAACTAATGGGCGTGACCCGAGTGGACCAGCTTGGCCGGGACAACCTGCGCCGGCGCTAGATTTGCGGCAGGTTCTCCCCCGCCCTCGCTCCGGCAAGGCCGTTGCGGCGCGTCTCGATGCCGGTCAGCAGGCTGTCGGCGATCATCCGCGCGCGCTCGGCGACCAATTGGGTGGCCTCGTCGCTGGGCGCGTGCTCGCGCAGGGTGGCGTAGAACAGCGTCAGCCAGTGGGCGAAGTGCCGCTCCTCGAGCCCGGGAATGGCCGTGTGCTTGAGCATCGGGTTGCCGGCGAACTCGCCGCTGGCGTGGAGCACCGAGCGCCAGAAGGCCTTCATCCGTTCGAGGTGCGGCGGCCACGCGGCGATGCGCTCGGCGAAGATCGGGCCGAGCAGCGCGTCCTCGCGGATCTTGCCGTAGAAGCGCTCGACCAGGCCGGCGATGTAGTCGCCATCGACGCCGATAGCCTCGGCCTCAAAGCGCTTGCGCGCGCGCAGCCCCTCGATGTGCGCGCGCCGGTCCGCCGCGCTCGGCGGCGACTGGTTCATGGCGGTGTCGTGCATGGCCACGGCGATAGCCGACAAGTGCTGCATATTGGCTGAATTTTTTCTTGGCTGGCGAGCGGCGCGGCTTGCCCCATAGTCGGATCATGCTGCAACGATTCGCCCTGTTCATCGCCGCTCTGGTGCTCGCCCCTGCGGCTCACGCCCAGCAGACGACCAATGTCGTGCTGACAACCGAGCTCGGCGAGATCGTGATCGCGCTCGAGATCGAACGCGCGCCGGTCACCGCCGCCAACTTCCTGCGCTACGTCGACGAGAAGCGCCTCGACGGGACGGTGTTCTACCGCGCGATGCGGCTCGACTGGGGCGAGCAGCCGAACGGACTGATCCAGGGCGGCACGCAGTACGATCCGAAGCGCATCCTGCCGCCGATCGCGCATGAGCCGACCAGCGAGACCGGCGTCACCCACACGCTCGGCGCGATCTCGATGGCGCGGCTCGAGCCCGGCAGCGCGACCGGAGATTTCTCGATCATGCTCGCGCCGCAACCCGGGCTCGACGCCGACCCGACCAACGCCGACCCGGAGCTGCGCCTTGGCTACGCCGCCTTCGGCCACGTCGTGCACGGGATGGACGTGGTCCGCGCCATCTTCGACGCGCCGGTCGACCCGGAAGCCGGCGAAGGGTGGATGAAAGGCCAGATGCTGGCCAGGCCGGTGACGATCGTCAGCGCCCGGCGGTCCGCAGCGAATTGACCGCCGGCGCGCCGACCGGCGCGGTCGCAGAGCGCGGAATTCGGGCCTCGAGCGCGGGCAGCCACTGCTCGACCGCCGCGCCGATCACGACTTGCGGCTTCGACGCTTCGAGGCCGTTGCCGACTTCCCACCGCGCGATCAGCTGGCGCGCCTCGTCGCTCGCCGCGGCGAGCGGCTGCGGCTTGCGTAACGCATTGTTGACCAGCGCATCGCCGAAGAACGTCCAGTCGTTCTGCGCCAGGCAGCCGAACGACGCGGTCTGCGCCGAGGCCGCCGTGACGATCGCCGTGTCGGGGCTGCCGAGCAGCGGCACGAACACCCCCGAGTAGCACGCGCTCAGCAGCACGATCCGCCGTTTGATGCCGAGCTCGCCCAGCACCAGCCCGAGCCGCGACGGCGAAAGGATGCCGTAGCCGGTGTCGCCGTCGTGGTAGGACAGCCCGAGGGGTCCGCCATGGCTGGTCGAATAAAGCACCAGCACGTCCTCGGCCGGGTCCATCAGCTCGGCGATCCGCGCGAGGGCGAGCGTCAGCGAGGTCAGCGAGCCCTTGGCGAGCCCGGCGCTGCGCCCGTCGGGCCCGGCGAGCGTGATCGCGCGCCCTTCGGCACCGTAGCGGCGGGCGAGCACCTTGCCGGCCTCGCGCGCCTCGCGGCTAAACACCGGATCGCTGTCGAGCGCGACCGAAACGACATAGGCGTCGATGGTGCCCCGGCGCTGAGGCTGGAGCGCGGCGAGCGCGGCGTCGAGATTGCGCCGGTCGGCGAGCATCTCGCGCGCCGACCGCGCCCGCTGCAGCTCCGGCCCGAGGATCAGGCTCGCCTGGACCTGCCCCTCGTTCCGCCCCGAGCCGAGCCCGGGCCACGGCGAGAAATGCGGTGGCGGATTGATCGGTTCGGCGGGCTGCTGCGCCTGCGAGGGCACGGCCAGCGCCGCGATCGTCAGCAATGCCGCAAGCGACCGTCTCATCTACCCTCCCTTGCCCAATTTACCAAGATTTGGTAACAGGACCCCATGGCCAAGAACACCTCAATCGCCTTGAGCGATCGCCATATTGCTTACGCGCATCGCAAAATCGAGTCAGGCGAGTTCAGCTCTGTGAGCGAAGTCGTGCGCGACGCCCTGCGCCGGGCGGAAGAGCGCGATGCGCGGGTCGAACGCCTGCGCGAGCTGATCGGCGAGGGCGAGGAAAGCGGCACGGCCGAGGGGTTCGATTTCGACAAGTTTCTCGCCGAACAATTCCCGGATGCTTAGAATCGTCCTGCGGCGGCGGGCCGAGGCCGATCTCCTGAGCATCAGCGAATACTCGAAGGCAAAATGGGGCGACCCCCAGGCCCGCCGCTACATCGAAGACCTGCGTCGCCAAGTCGAATTCGCCGCCGAGTTTCCCGGCGTCGGCAGCCACGCGACGGGCCTTCCCGCCGAATACCGCAAGGTCAGGTCAGGCTCGCACCGCGTGATCTACCGCTGCACCGAAAGCGAGCTGATCGTTGTTCGCGTGATTCACGAGCGCGTAGATGTGCCGGATGAGGGCGAAGATTTCTGATCCAAGATCCCGAAAATCACCACTCAGGGAAAGCAATGCTCATCAATACACGCGCTTCTTCGGCTTGATGTACGCGACGTCGTCGGTGAGCGTGTATTCATGGACCGGCCGGTAGTCGATCCGCACCGCGCCGTCCTTGCCGCCCCAGCCGTCGAACCAGCTGGCGGTGTGCTTCATCCAGTTCGCGTCGTCGCGATCGGGGAAGTCCTCGTGGGCGTGGGCGCCGCGCGATTCCCGGCGGTTGTGCGCCGAGTGCATCGTCACCGTCGCCTGGGCGATCAGGTTGTCGAGCTCGAGCGTCTCGACGAGGTCGGAGTTCCAGATCAGCGAGCGGTCGGTGACCGAGATGTCCTGCATCGAGCGGTAGATCGCCGCCAGCTTGTCCTTGCCTTCGGCCATCAGCGCGTCGGTGCGGAACACCGCGGCGTGCTCGCTCATCGCGCGCTGCATGTCCGTGCGGATCGCCGCGGTCGGCTTGCCGCCGCTGGCGTGGCGGAAGTGGTCGAGCCGCGTCAGCGCGAGGTCGGCGCTGTCCTGGGGCAGCTCCTCCTGCGCGGCGTGGGGCTTGAACAGCTCCTTCAGCCGGTGGCCCGTCGCGCGGCCGAACACGACCAGGTCGATCAGCGAGTTCGAGCCGAGCCGGTTGGCCCCGTGGACCGAGACGCACGCCGCTTCGCCCACCGCGAACAGGCCCGGCACGACCGTCTCGGGGTTGCCGTCGCGGACCGTCATCACCTCGCCGTGGTAGTTGGTCGGGATGCCGCCCATGTTGTAGTGCACCGTCGGGACGACCGGCAGCGGCTGGCGCGTCAAGTCGACGCCGGCGAAGATCTTGCCGCTCTCGGTGATCCCCGGCAGCCGCTCGGCCAGCACCTTCGGATCGATGTGGTCGAGGTGGAGGAAGATGTGGTCCTTGTGCGGCCCCACTCCACGACCTTCGCGGATCTCCATCGCCATCGAGCGGCTGACGACGTCGCGGCTGGCAAGGTCCTTCGCGCTCGGCGCGTAGCGTTCCATGAACCGCTCGCCCTCGGAGTTGGTCAGGTAGCCGCCCTCGCCCCGCGCGCCTTCGGTGATCAGCACGCCGGCGCCGTAGATGCCGGTCGGATGGAACTGGACGAACTCCATGTCCTGCAGCGGCAGGCCGGCGCGCAGGACCATGCCGCCGCCGTCGCCGGTGCAGGTGTGGGCGCTGGTGCAGGTGAAATAGGTCCGCCCGTAGCCGCCCGTCGCCAGCACCACGGCCTGCGCGCGGAAGCGGTGGATCGAGCCGTCGTCGAGGCTGAGCGCGATCACCCCGACGCATTGCCCGCCGTTCATGATCAGGTCGATGGCGAAGTATTCGATGAAGAAGTCGGCGTCGTACTTCAGGCTCTGCTGGTAGAGCGCGTGGAGCATCGCGTGGCCGGTGCGGTCGGCGGCGGCGGCGGTGCGCTGGACCGGCGGCCCCTCGCCCATGTTCTGCATGTGGCCGCCGAACGGGCGCTGGTAGATCGTCCCGTCCTTGTTGCGGCTGAACGGCACGCCGGCGTGCTCGAGCTCGTAGACCGCCTGCGGCGCCTCGCGCACCATGTATTCGATGGCGTCCTGGTCGCCGAGCCAGTCCGACCCCTTGACGGTGTCGTACATGTGCCAGGTCCAGTGGTCGGGCGAGTTGTTGCCGAGACTCGCGGCGATCCCGCCTTGCGCCGCAACGGTGTGGCTGCGGGTCGGAAAGACCTTGGTCACGCAGGCGGTCTTGAGGCCCGCCTCGGCGCTGCCCATCGTCGCCCGCAGGCCCGAGCCGCCGGCGCCGACGACGACCACGTCGTACGTGTGGTCGACGATCTTGTACGACGGGGCGGAGCCGAACGGGGTCGTCGGCGGCGTCGTCGGGCTTTCGTTGTCGCTCACGCCCCGCCCCCCAGCGCGATGCGCAGGATCGACAGCAGGGCGAACGCGGCGCCGGCGAACATCGCCAGATTGAGCAGCAGCAGCGCGGCGAACTTGCTGCCGGGCGCGTGGACGTAGTCCTCGATCATCACCTGCAACCCGAGCTTGCCGTGCCAGAACACCGCCACGACCATCAGCGCCAGCGCCAGCGCCGTAGCGGGGCTGGCGATCCAGCCGCGGACCGCGCCGTACGACAGGTCCGGCAGGAGCAGGAACGAGAATACCAGGTACAGCGTCGTCAGCAGCGCGCCGGCCGAAGTGTACTGCATCAGCAGCCAGTGATGCCCGCCGGCGTGGGCCGAGCCGAGCCCGCGCACGCGGCCGATGGCGGTGCCCTTGTTGGCGCCGTGGCGCTCGAGCGAGGTTTGCTGGCCCACCGTTCCCTCCGTCAGAGCAGCAGCAACGCCGCCCAGAAGGCCGCGGCGAGGAGGATGCCGAGCGCCGTGGTCGCGACCGACCAGCGCTTGTTGGTGTCGATTTCGAAGCCAGCGCCGATGTCGAGCACGAAGTGGCGGATGCCCGAGGCGAGGTGGTTGAAGAACGCCCAGCTCAAGCCGACGAGGACGACGTAGCCCGGGATCGAGGTCATCGCTTCGGCGAACGTCTGATAGGCCGCGGGCCCGCTCGCCAGCGCGCCGAGCCACCACAACAGCACCGGCAGCCCGACGAACACCATTCCGTCGCCGGTCACCCGGTGGAGGATCGAGACCAGCATGTGCGGGCCCCATCTCCAGATCGACAAGTGCGGCGAAAGCGGGCGTTCGGCCATGGCATGTCCGGCGAATGAAAAGAGTGCGCTCCCCTTAGCGATTGTGCCCGGCGAGGCAAGGCCGGCGCCCTTCCCCGCCCGTTCCGCGCCCGCTAGGAGGAGCCGATGCCGACTATCCTCGTCACCGGATCGAGCCGCGGGATCGGCCGGGCCATCGCCGAAGCGCTGCGGGCGCGCGGGGCGCGGGTGATCGGGCATGCCACCCGCGCCTCCGAGGCCGACACGATCGCCGCCGACCTCGCCGACCCGCAGGCGCCGCAGATGATGTGGCAGCAAGCGCTCGAGCGTGCCGGGGGCCGGATCGACGCGCTGGTCAACAACGCCGGGATATTCGCCGCGAACCCGCTCGACGCCTCGGACATCGCCTGGCTGGACGCGTGGGAGGACACCGTCAGGATCAACCTCACGGCGGCCGCGCAATTGAGCCGCTTCGCCGTGCGCCAGTGGCTGGAGACGGGCGCGGAGGGGCGCCTGGTCCACGTCGCCAGCCGCGCGGGCCATCGCGGGGATTCGCCGGACCACTGGCATTACGCCGCCTCGAAGGGCGGGATGCTGGCGCTGCACAAGACCATCGCCCGCGCTTACGCCGGCCGCGGCATTCTCAGCTTCGCCGTCGCGCCCGGCTTCACCGCGACGGGGATGGCCGAGGATTACCTGGCGAGCCGCGGCGGCGCAGGGCTGCTCGCCGACATCCCGCTCGGCCGCGTCGCCACCAGCGACGAGATCGCGGCGATCGCCGCGTTCTGCGCGCTCGACGCACCGCCGAGCATGACCGGCGCGGTGATCGACGCCAACGGGGCGAGCTATGTTCGCTAGGATCGCGGCGATCGCCCTGGCGCTGCTGGCCGGCCCCGCCTCGGCGCAAGCCCGCTTGCCGGCCGGGCCGCCTGTGCGCGATCTGCTCGCCGCCTGCGACGGCAAGGATGGGTGGGCCGATCCGGCCCCGCCGGTGCGCGTGTTCGCCAACGTCTATCAGGTCGGCACGTGCGGCATCACCGTGCTGCTGCTGGCGGGCGACGAGGGTCACGTCCTGATCGATTCCGGTCCGCTCGAGGCCGCGCCGCTCGTCGCCGCGAACATCCAGGCGCTAGGCTTCGCGCTCGGCGACGTCGAGTGGATCGTCACCAGCCACGAGCACCACGACCACGTCGGCGGGGTCGCCGAGCTCAAGCGGCTGACCGGCGCCCGGCTCGCGGCCCGCGCCGCCGCCAAGGGACCGCTCGAGAGCGGCCGGCTCGACTGGCGCGATCCACAGGCCGAGCTCAAGCAGACGTTCGCCGGCGCGGCGGTGGAGCGCATCCTGCATGATGGCGAGCGGCTGGTGCTCGGCAACGTCGACCTCACTGTGCACGCCACTCCCGGCCATTCGCCGGGCTCGACCTCGTGGTCGTGGCGCTCGTGCGACGAAAGGGAATGCCGCGCGATGGTCTACGCCGACAGCGTGACCGCCGTCTCGGCCGACGGCTACCGGTTCTCGCGCCAGCCGGTCTACGTCGATGCCTTCGCCCGGTCGCTCGGCAAGATCGCCGCGCTCCCTTGCGAGATACTGCTGACGCCCCATCCGTCCGCCAGCGACCTGCACGCGCGGCTGGCGGGCGAGCGGCGGCTGGTCGATGCCGACGGCTGCCTCGATTACGCACTGGCGGGGCAGACCGCGCTCGAGGCGCGGCTGGCGCGCGAAGGTCCCGGGCGGTGAGCTGGAAGCTGGTCGCGCGGACGTCCAAGGCGGCCGTGCAGCGCGCGCTGGCGGCGCATGAGGCGTTCGATGAATGGGATCCGGAGATCGTCCTGGCCGGCAGTGAGGTGGCCGGGGACCGGGCCGATGAATGGGCGCTGGAAGCCTATTTGCCGCGCCGCCCGACCACAACCGACCGCGCGGCCGTGGCCGCGCTGTTCGGCGAGCCCGCGCCCGCGCTCGCCGCCGAGCGGCTGCCCGACACCGATTGGGTCGCCGAGACGCAGAAGGCGGTCGCGCCGATCCGCGCCGGGCGCTTCCACGTCCGCACGCCCGATCACCCGGCCGACCCCTCGCCCGGCACCGTCGACCTCGTGATCCCGGCGGCGCAGGCGTTCGGGACCGGTCAGCACGCCACCACCGCGGGCTGCCTGACGATGCTCGACGCGATGAAGCGCCGCGGCGTGGTGGTGCGCGAATTCGCCGACATCGGCACCGGCACCGGCGTGCTCGCGTTCGCCGTGCTCAGGCTGTGGCCCGGCGCGCGAGCCATCGCCAGCGACATCGACGCGGTGTGCGAGGCGGTCGTGGTCGAAAATGCGCTGCTCAACGCGGTCGCGCTCGGCACCGCGCGCGGCGAGCTGGCGATGGTTGTCGCCGAGGGCTTCGACGACGCGCTGCTGGCCGGCCGTGCGCCGTACGACCTCGTCATCGCCAACATCCTCGCCGGACCGCTGATCGCCCTCGCCGGGGATTTCGCCGATGCGGTGCGGCCGGGCGGGCACCTGCTGCTCGCCGGATTGCTCGAGACGCAGGAGAGCGCGGTGCGCGCCGCCTGCCGCACGGCCGGCTTCCGGCTGGCGGCGCGCCTCGCCGACGGCGACTGGTCGATCCTGTGGCTCAGACGGCGCGCCGGCTGACCAACGCGCTCGGCGCTATCCTCGCCGGCGCGGTGCTGGCGTTGCTGCTGTTCGCGCTTGCCGGATGGATCGGCTCGTCGATCCCGCGCAACGGCGACTGGCGCGAGCCCGCCGACGGAATCGAGATCATGGTCGCCAGCAACGGCGTTCATACCGAGCTGGTCATGCCGCTGGTCACGCCCGAGAAGGACTGGCGCGCCGACTTTCCGGTATCGGACTTGCCGGTGCCCGACCGCGGCTTCACGCACGTCGCCGTCAGCTGGGGCGAGAAGGAGGTGTTCCTCAACACCCCGACCTGGTGGGACCTGTCGCCGGGGACAGTGCTGCGGATCGTCGGCGTCGGCGGCGACGGATTGCTGCACGTCGCCTTCTACGTCCGCCCCGCGCCGTCGGACGACTTCCGCCCCCTCACGCTGACTGCAGAGCAATACAGCCGCCTCGTCGCCGGGATCGAGCACGCGCTGCCGCGGGGCGAACGCGTCCGCTACGCCGGCTACGGGCCCGAGGACGTGTTCTACGACGCTCCCGGTCACTACACCTCAACCAACACGTGCAATCAGTGGACAAGCGACCGCCTCGCCGAGGCCGGGGTGAAAACCGGATGGTGGACGCCGTTCGCCGGAGGTGTCATGAAGTGGGTGCCGGAACCTCGCGGGATCGAGTGACCGGCGCTCAGGGACGGGGTATTGCAGATGGGTCGATGGGTCGCGGCGGCTGTCGCCGCACTGGCTCTTGTCACCGGCGTGGCCGAGGCGCAGCAGGCGCCCTCCGCGGAGGACGTCCATGCCGCCGAGCGCGCGCGCTTCGGCTTCGGCGAGCTGCGCCGCGGCGCCAGCGGCACGCCGACCGACGCCAACGCCGCCAATTCCGACGAGGCCAAGGTCGGCGCGTTCGCGCTGCCGCCGCTGTTCGCCAGCTCGGCGGCGCCGACCCCCGAAGAATGGGCCGGCCGCCGTGGCGAGCTCGTCCGGCTGGTCGAGGACAACTGGGTCGGCCGGATTCCCGAGGTCGTCTCGCAGTTCAGGGTGGTGTGGAACAAGCAGCCGACCGGCTCCGTCGACGGCGGCACGACCGAGCAGTGGGTCGGCCAGGTCGTCGCGCCCGACGGGCGGTTGGGCCCGACGGTCGACGCCACCGTCACCTTCCCCGCCGAGGCCGCGAACACCCCGGCGCTGATCGACTACACCTACGTCTGGCCGGGCGGGCGCGTGCCGAACTTCGGCGGGCGCGGCGGGCCAGCGCCACCCGACAGCGTGGCGACGGCGCTGGCGCACGGCTTCACCCATGTCGCCTACCGCCCGCAGATGCTGCAGTCGGATTCGGGCGCGACGATGCAGCAGGGCGTCATCGGGCTCGCCCGCTGGCCGCGCGAGCGGCACGACTGGGGCGCGCTTCGGGCATGGGCGTGGGGGGCTAGCCAGCTGCGCGAGGAGCTGGCCCGCGACCCGCGCATCGACGGCGAGCGCATCTCGCTGCAGGGCCATTCGCGCTTCGGCAAGGGCGTGCTCGTCGCCGCGGCGTTCGATCACGCTTTCGCCGACGCCAACGTCTCCAGCTCGGGCGCGGGCGGAGCCAAGCTGATGCGGCGCGACTTCGGCGAGCGGTGGGAGAACATGGCCAGCTCGGGCGCGTTCCACTGGTTCACGCCGAACATCATGGCCTATGCCAGCGGCGACCAGACCACCGCCAACTTGCCCATCGACGCGCATACCCTGATCGCGCTACGGGCCCCGCACCCGCTGTTCATCACCAGCGGCGTCGCCGAGAAGGGCGATGCGTGGGTCGATCCGACCGGCATGTGGCAGGCCGCGCGCGCCGCGCAGCCGGCGTGGGCGGTATTCGGCGCCGCGGTGCCGAGCGACCCGATGCCCGAGCCGGGGAGCAACCCCGACGCGCTCTACAAGCTCGGCTGGTACCAGCACACCGAAGGCCACGTGCCGTGGCCCGGCTACGACGAGTTCTACGCGCACGAGGCGCGCTTCGCCGGGCCGCGGGAAACGCTGCTGCCGTTCCGCGATCCGATCAAGCGCAACCGCCCGAGGCGCGGACTGGCGCTGCTCGAGCTTCCGTCGGCCGGGGCGGCGAAAACCTAGCTCAGCGGTTGGTGCGGCCGAGCTTCTCGGTCACGCCGCCGACGGGGCTCGGGTCATTCTCGACGTCGCCTTCGACGGTATTCTCGCCTTCGGCATAGTCGAGATCGCCGCCCATCGCGAAGGCGCCCTTCGACTGGCCGATCCCGGGATTGCGGCGCAAGTCTTCATCGAGCTTCGGGTCGCGCGGGGGTTGCTTGGGCGTGGCGTCGGTCATCGTTCGCTCCTCAGCTCTTGGCGCTGCTCTGCTCGTTGGCGCGGTCGGCCGCTGTGACGGGACCTTTCGCGCCCTTCGAGCCACCGCCCCACTCCTGCGCCTTGCGCGCCGAATCGCCACCCTGGTCGGGTTCGGTCTTCTTGTCGCTGCCGCCGGCGGGCTTGCTCGAGACTGGCTGGTTCATTGTCGGCTCCATGCTGCCCCCGCATCCGATCAACAGGCCGTAACGCCGCCGGTTCCGCTCACTCGCTCCACTTCTCGAGCGCTTCGCGGTAAGCCTCGCGCGCCTCGTCGCGCTTTCGCTCGAGCCGCGCGGTTTCCTTGCCCTGCCGCGTCCGCAGGGCGGCGAGCTTGCGCTCGATCGCGTCGCGTTGATCCTCGAGCTTGCCGGCCTCGGTCTCGTGCCGCCGGCGGGCTTGCGTGAGCGCGGCCTCGGCCGCGTCGACCTTGTCGCGCCTGGGCGGCGGCTTCGGCGTGGGCGGCTTGCGCGCGTTCGCCGCACGGGCGGGTTCATCGGACCGCTCCTGACGGCGCGCGGCCTTCTTGCGCGGCCCGAGGGCCTTGAGCTGGGTCGCGAGGTCGCCGCGCGACAGGCGGATAACCTCGCCGGGGTGCCTCAGCGGCTCGGCCATCAGCGCGGGATCGGTCACTTCCTCGGCCACGCCGCGGGCGAACAGGTCGGCGTCGGAGCCCCACGCCGCGAGCGCCGCCTTGCGACTCGGCGCGGCGACATAGGCGTCGTGGAACCCGGTTGGCGTGCGGAAGACCTTGAGCTTGCGCGGCATGGCGCTCCTTTCCCGACATGAACCGCGCAACCGAATGCCGGTTTCCGGGTTGAAGCCTGCGAGGAGTGTGGACGATGGCGCTTGAACGGCTGGCGGGGCGGCGCGTGCTGATAACCGGCGGGGCCGGCGGCGTCGGGCGGGAAACCGCCGCTCGGATGCTCGCCGCCGGGGCGCAAGTGGTCTCCGCCGACATCCCCGGCGCGACGCGCCACGCCGACGGTGCGATCGCCTTCGCCGGCGACCTCGCGCGGCAGGACGAGATCGAGCGGCTGTTCCACTTCGTCGACGACCAGCTCGGCGGGCTCGACATCCTCGTCGCCTGCGCCGGCCTGCCGTCCGATCCGCTGATGACGATCAGCGACGCCGGCTGGCGCCAGGTGATCGACGCCAACCTCGTCAGCTACGTCGGCTGCGCCAAGAAGGCGATCGAGCGCATCCGCGTGAGCGGGCGCGAGGACGGCCAGGTGATCTTCGTCGGCTCGATCAGCGTGCACATCAAGGCGGTCGGCGAGAGCGTGTACAACGCCTCCAAGGGCGGCGTGGCGCTGTTCGCCGAGACGCTGCGCAAGGAGATGATCGCCGAGAAGATCCGCGTCACGCTGATCGAGCCCGGGGCCATCGCCACGCACCTGCAGCCCTACTCCGACGAAAAGCTGCAGGAATTCGAGGACAACCTGGAGATGCTCCCGGCGGCCGAAGTCGCCGAGGGCATCCTGTTCGCCGCCACGCGCCCGCCGGGAGTCGACGTGGTGACGCTGCGGATCGAGCCGCTGGTCCAGAAGATCTGCTAGCGCGATCCGCGCGAGCGCGGCGCCCGGCCTAGAAGTCCAGCGTCACCCCCGCGAAGATGTAGCGTCCCAGCGCGTCGTAGACGTTGGGGTAGGTGTTGCCGGACCGGGCCGTGTTGATGTCGAGGTTCCCGAGCGGCGCGATCGGCGGATCCTTGTCGAGAATGTTGTTGGCGCCGACGCGGAAGTTGTAGTGATCGCCGATGCGGTAGGTGAGCACCAGGTCGAGATAGCTCACCGACGGCAGCTTCTCCTCGCCGGGTCCGACGAACGGGTTCTCCAGGTCGGGGTCGGAGCTCAGCCCGGCGTGATCGAGCGACGAGAAGTAGCGCCACTGGAGCGAGGCTCCGAACCCGTTCGGCATGACCAGCGTGACGCGAGTTTTCGAGCGCCATTCCGGCGACGGCGTGCCGCACACGTTGCCGAACAGGCCGGCGCAATCGTATTCGGTCGGCCCGAACGGATTGACGACGAGCTCGTCGAGCCACGTGCCGACGAAGTTGAAGCCGAGCGACCCGAAACGGCCGAGGTCGTAGGAATAGCTGGCGGTAAAATCGAGCCCGCTGGTCGACAATCCGCCGACATTGAACGGGAGGTCGCGGACATAGCCGTCCTGCGTCGTCCACAACGAGCCTTGCGAGTTGCGATGGATCTCGCCGCACAGCTCGTTGGCCTCGATGCAATGGAACAGGATCTGGTCGGCGCCGACCAGGTCGATCGACTTGTCGATCTCGATGTCGAACCAGTCGACCGTCAGCGCGAACCGCGGCAGGAACCGCGGCTGAATGACCACCCCGGCCGTCCAGGTGTCGGCCACCTCGGGGTCGAGGTCGGGATTGCCGCCGATGAGCCCGTGATACTGCTCGGAAGGATTGCGCAGGATGTTGCCGAACTGGCCCGGGGTGACGCCGGTGCGGGCGCATTCCTCCTCGGTATAGCCGTTGACCCGGCCGTCGATTTCGGGACCCGCGCAGGGATCGATGTTGCCGTCGAAGACCACACGCTGCGGCTCGAACAGGTCCTGGATGTTGGGCGCCCTGACGGAGCGGTTGTAGTTGCTGCGGAAGCGAATGTCCTGAACGGGGCTCCAGTTGGCCGCGAACTTGTAGGTGTCGGTGCTGAAATGGCGGTCCTGGACGCCGTAGTCCGAGTAGCGGTAGCCGAGCTCGAACGACAGCTCGTTGAAGAACGGCAGGTCGTGGACGAGCGGTATGCGGACCTCGGCGAAGGCTTCCCTGACATCGAAATCGCCATCGACAGGCAATATCGGCGCGCCGACACCGGCGAGGTCGTTGTTCCGGAAGGCATCATCGACCAGAAGCTCGAGCGTCTCCTTGCGGTATTCGGCGCCGATGTTGAAGCCGAAGCCCTGGGTCGTCCACGGAGTCTTCAAGCCGTACGAACCGAGGTCGCCGGTGAAATCGAAGTGGACGAGGTGCTGCTCGGTATGCCCGTCCTGCAACGCCGGGTTGGACAGGTAATCGATCGCCTCGGGGCTGACCTGGTCGAGCGCGTAGATGTCGTACGGGACGCAGTCGGGGTCGCTGCCGTCGACGACCGAGCGACAGACCGGATCTATTCCCACGGTCGTCGGATTGTCGACCACGTCCACCGCCCGGGTCAGCCGCGTAACCGAGAAATCATTGAGGTACGTCTCGGCGAAGTCGACCCGGCCGAACTGGTAATAGCTGTCGTACGACCACACGTCGCTCAGGTCGCCGCGCATGCCAAAGACGGCGCGATAGTTCGTGTGCTCGAGAACATCGGTGCGCAGCCCGCCCTCGACGTTGCGGCGCAAGGGCTGCAGAAAGCCCCGGAAATAAGGATTGCCGGTCGTCGGATCGAAGAACACCTGTGGCGGGCCGCCGTCGGGAAAGCCGGACGAGCCGATCAGGTTGGCCGGCGCGCAGACGATCGCCCGCTGCTGGGCCGACAGCAGGGGATTGTCGCAATTGATGTTGTCGGTGGTGCCGAAATCGCCGGTGTAGACGATCTCGGAACGCGTCTTGTCCTCCATGAAGTTGCCTTCGAAGTACAACTTGAAGAGGCTCGAGATCTCGAAATCGGCGTAAGCGCCGGCCGTGTAGCGCTCGTCCGGACGCTGGTAGAACGCGAACGGGGCGAAGTTATAGCCGGTCGAGCCGGGGATGAAGGTCCGGTTCGGACCGACCTGGTAAGTCCCGGTGTCGGTGAAGAATGTGCCGTTCGGTGAGGCGACCGACACATCGCAGTCGAGGATCCGGGTCGGATCGAGCTCCACCTGGAACGGGCTGCGCGCGTTGAGCGAGCAGAACCCGTAGTCGCGCTCGCCCTGGCGCACCCCCTTGATCTCGCGATAGCCGGCATATCCCATGACATGGCCGAGGCCGCCGGCGAAGGTGGTGCCGATCTGGAACGTCAGGTCGACCTGCTCGCCGTCGGCCCTGCTGTCCTCGGGAAAGACGAAGTTGCGGAAATCGAGCGCGTCGATCACCCGGTTCTCGGCATCGTTGTTGTGGTAGAAGAAGCTCCCGGTCCCGGTGAAGCGGACCCCGTCGACATGGGTCCGGGTGATGAAGTTGACCACGCCGGAGACTGCATCCGAGCCATAGACCGACGAAGCACCGCCGGTGAGGACTTCGACCCGATCGACCAGCCCGGCCGGAATGAGGTTGAGGTCGGCCCGCTCGATCCGCGGGTCGCCATAGGGGATTCGGCGGCCATTGAGCAGCACCAGCGTGCGGCTCGAACCGAGGCCGCGCAGATTGGCCGTGGCGATCCCGGCTGCCCCGTTGTTGGTGCCGCCGCCCTGGCTCTCGAACCCCTGCGGCAGGCTGCTGATCAGGTCCTCGATCTGCGTGGTGCCCTGCAGCTCGATTTCCTCGCGGGTCACGACCACGACCGGAGCGGTCGCTTCGCTGCCGACGCGCGTGCCGGTGCCTTCGGCATGTGCGGGCGTCGCCGCGCCCATCGCGGCGCCGCAGATCGCGGTCGTGGTCAGCAAGCGATGCAGAATGCCGCTCTTGTGCATGGTGTGCCCCCCATTTGCGGCCCCGGCCGCGCCCCTGGTCAATTCGTCGCGGAGCGGTTTGGCTCGGCGACATGGCAATCGATCAACGGTCCGGGCAGCGCTATCGCTGCTCTGCAGACCGGCATTATTGCGACCCGGTAGCCGGGGCTATTTACCGCTTTTGTTCAACGCTTCCAAACGATTTCCTCGCGCACAGCACGCCGCTGGGCGACGGATGCCGCGAATATCGGGGGCGAGGCCCAGCGCGCTTGCTCGCCGCCTCCTGACCATGGCACTACCGTAACGAACGATAGAATCGCTTGGAGAGCTGCCCCATGGCCACCGCGCTTGCCATCGCCGACGCCGAGGAGAGTGCCCGGCAGGTCGAGACGACGATCCGCTTCGTCGACCCCGGCGATTTCGTCACCCGCCGCTACGTCCGCGCCGGGGCGGAAATCAACACCGGGACATATTCCGACCACCGCGTGATCGTGCGCGACGGGATGCCGATCCGCGACCACTTCGCGCTCGACGTGCACGGCTTCCGCATCGCCAGGCAGCCGACCGCGGTGCGCGATTTCCACGACAAGGCCGAGGTTGACCGGCTCTACGAGGCCGAGGTCGAGCGGCACGTCCAGGCATTGACCGGCGCAGACAAGGTCGTCGCGCGCGGATGGATGGTGCGCACCAGCGCCGACCTCAGCGAGCGGGCCCGCGAGAAGCACGAGAACTACAGTCACGCGGGCGGCATCCAGCCCCCGGCGGGCGAGGCGCACGTCGACACCAACACCGCCACCGCGCGGCGCATGGCCGAGTTCACCTACCACAAGCATTTCCCCGACGGGCCGGGCTTCGAGCGCTTCCTCGTCACCAGCTACTGGCGCTGCTTCTCGCCGCCGCCGCAGGACGTGCCACTGGCGCTGTGCGACGGCCGCACCAGCTTCGCCGGCGAGGAGAAATCGAACACGCTGTTCATCGTCGACGAATTTCCCGAAGGCGAGGCGCTGACCGCACCGGTCGCCGGCGAGGACGAGATGATCGCCGCCTCGATCTTCAGCCATTCGCCGGAGATGCGCTGGTGGTACTTCTCCAACATGCAGCGCGACGACGTGCTGCTGTTCAAGTTCCACGACAGCGACCATTCGCGCACCTGGCGCTGCCCGCACACCGCGTTCCACGACCCGAGCTTCCCCGATGCCAACGTGCGCGAGAGCATCGAGGTGCGCTCGGTCGCGTTCTTCGAATAGGCGCCGCCGGAACCGCAAGCCGCGCACGCTCATTCCTGCTGTCGAAACTCGCGCAGGAAAGGAACCGCCATGCCCGTGTCCGAAACCACGATCGTCGAGCGCATCGCCCGGGTGCTCGCGGGGCAGCGGGCGAGCGCGAACGCCGACGGCTACCTCGCCTCGGCCGGCGACGTGGTCGACGACACCTGGCGCGAGCACCTCGACGACGCGCGCGCCGTGCTGCACACGCTGCGCGAGCCGGACCCGGCGATGGCCGCCGCCGGCGACGTCGGCACGTGGCGGGCGATGGTCGAGGCGGCGCTGGCCGACGAGGGCTAGGCCGATGCTCGAGCAGCTCGACAGCGTCGACAACGTGCTCGCCGTCAAGGTCTCGCACAAGGTCACCGGTCAGGACCTCGAAACTATCATGGACCGGCTCGAGGCGATCATGGCGGCGCACGACAAGGTGCACGTCTTTGCCGAGAGCCACGCGATCGACGGCATCGAGCTGGCCAGCCTGCCCTCGTACATGGCGCGGGCCCTGCCCTTGCTCGGCAAGCTCGATCGCTTCGGGCGTGTGGCGGTGGTCGCCGACCAGGGCTGGGTCCGCGCCGGCAGCCGGCTCGAAAGCGCGATGCTGCCGAACATCAAGTATCGCGTCTACGCGCCTGACGAACGCCAGGAGGCGCTCGCCTGGGTCACCGGGGTCGGGGGGAGCTAGATGCCTGTCAGCGCTTGCTGACGACGAGCCGCAGGGAGCGCGCCGGCGCTGGCGCACCGGCAGGAGGGACCGCTGTGGCCAGGACCGCCGGAACGCGACGCGCGGCGACCGGCTTCGAGAACAGGAAACCCTGGCCGAACTGGCAGCCGAGCTCGAGCAGGCGCGCGGCCTGGCCCTCGGTCTCGACGCCCTCGGCGACGACCCGGATCCCGAGGCTGCGTCCGAGATTGATGACCGCGCTGACGATGGCCTCGTTGCCGGGATCGGCCTGCATGTCCTGCACGAAGCTCTGATCGATCTTGATATTGTCGACCGGAAACTGCTTGAGGTGCCGTAGCGAGGCGTAGCCGGTGCCGAAATCGTCGAGCGCGATCTTGACCCCGCGCGCGTTGAGCAGGGCGAGCGCGCGATGGACGTACTCGGCGCCGCGGCCGAGGAACACCGTCTCGGTCACCTCGAGCTGCACGCAGCGGGCCGGGATCCGGGAACGGCGCATCTGCTCGAGCAGCCGTTCGGCGAAATTGTCGCGGCGGAATTCAGCGGCCGAGGCGTTGATGGCGACATTGTGGAAGGCGATGCCCCTGTCGAGCCAGCCGCGCATGTCGGCGATGACCCGTTCGATCATCCGGTCGCTGAGCGCGGAGGCCACTTCGAGATCCTCGAACGCCGCCGCGATCGACGCCGGGGTGCCGATCCCGCCGCGCGGCGTGCGCCAGCGCAGCAGCGCCTCGAAGCCGACCACGGTGCGCCCGGCGAGGTCGAACTTGGGCTGGTAATAGGGAACGATGCGATCCTCGCGCAGCGCGTTGCGCGCCAGTTCGACCATCGAGGCGCGCTGCTGAACGTCGGTTTGCATTTGCGGCTCGAACAGGCTGACCGTCGCGCGCCCGGCGTTCTTGGCGACGTAGAGCGCGATATCGGCATTCTTGAGCAGCTCCTCGCAGGTCTTGCCGTGCTCCGGGAACAAGCTGGCGCCGATGCTCGCCCGGCAATCGAGCAGGCGGCCGTCGTGGACGAACGGCTCGCGCAGCCGTTCCTGTATCGAGCGGGTCAGCTGGATCAGGCTGTGCTCTCCGGGCGTATCGGGCAGGACGATGGCGAACTCGTCGCCGCCGAGCCGGGCGACGGTGTCGTGCGAGCGGACGACCCCGCGCAGCCGCTCGGCGAACATTCGCAGCAATCCGTCGCCGGCATCGTGCCCGAGGGTGTCGTTGATCTGCTTGAAGTGGTCGAGGTCGAGCAGGACTAGGCCGACCGCGCCGCCTTCGGCCGCCGCGGCGCGGATGGCGAGGTCGAGCTTCTCCTGGAACAGGCTGCGGTTGGCGAGGCGCGTCAGCGTGTCGTGGCTGGCGCTCCAGCGGACGCGTTCCTCGGCGGTCTTCTCGTCGGTCACGTCGCGCACGGTCATGATGATCCGGCGCAAGCGGTTGTCGGCCTTGTGCGTGCGCCACCCGTTGATCGCCACCCAGCGGTCGGCCCCGTCGCGCGAGCGGCGGATGCGGAACGAATCGTCGAACCGCGCCAGCGTGCCTTGGCGCATGCTCGTCAACCGGCGCATGAATCGCGCGCGGTCGGTCGCGTGGATGCACGATTGGGCCAGTTCCAGCGTCGGCTCGGCATCCTCGTCGATGCCGAAGATCTCGCGCAGGCGGCCAGACCATTCGCGACGGTCGAGCACGGCGTCGTAGTCCCACACCCCCAGCCCCGCCGCTTCGGCGGCGAGGCGGAAGCGCTCTTCGCTTTCGCGCAGCGCCGCTTCGGCGCGCTTGCGCTCGGTGATGTCGAGATGCGCGCCGATGCTGCGGATGGCTACGCCCGCCGCGTTGCGGTCCATCTTGGTGCGGCTGGAGATCCATCGCACCTCGCCGTTGTCGGGGCGGATGATGCGGAACTCGCAGTCGAACGCGTCGTCCTGTTGCAGGCTCTTGGCGATGTCGTGCTGAAGCCGCTCGCGGTCGTCGGGATGGACCAGCTTGAGCCAGTCCTTCAGCGGCAACTCGGTGGTGCCAGGGGGGAGCCCGGTCTGCTCGACGAATTGCCGCGAGATGTGCGCGATCCCGTCGGGGCCGGCCTCGAAGTCGGCGAGCCCGGTCGCTTCCTGCACCAGCCGCAGCCGCTCCTCGCTGCGGCGCAAGGCGTCGTCCGCTTGCGTGCGCTCGCTGACGTCGCGCGAGATGCACATGTGCACTTTCGCCCCGTCGGGCATGCGGAACGGCACCGAGTGGGCTTCCACATGGCACCGCCGCCCCTCGAGCCCTATGACCTCGTACAGCCAGACGACCGCTTCGCCGGCCATCACCCGCCGATGCACGCTGACGACGTCGTCGACGTACTCGAGCGGGACCGGCACGTAGCCGGGCCGCGACAGGCTCGCGAGGTCGGGCGACTGGAGCAGGTCGAGTCCTTTGGGGTTGATGTGGATCAGCTGCCCGGATTCGTCGAAGATCTTCACGCAGTCGGGCATCGCGTCGAGGGTCGCGCTGAGGCGCGCCTCGCTCTCGCGCAGGGCGGCTTCGGCCTCGACCTGGGCGGTGATGTCCTCGCACGTCGTGACGATGTTGCCCGCCGGCGTGGCGCGCTGCTTCACCGCGTAGGTCCGGCCGTCGCGGACCATCGTCGCCAGCGACGATGCGTCCGCGCTGAGCTGCTGCCGGATCTCCTCGCAAATCTGCTCGAACGGCTTGTCGGCGAGGTAGTGGCCGGCCGCCATGCCGAAGTGGATGAGATCGGCTGCGGTCACCCCCGGGCGGACCTCTTCGGCCGGCAGCCGCAGGATCTCGGCATAGCTTCGGTTGCAGAGGGCGATCCGGCCCTCGCCATCGAACATGCACAATCCCTGGTGCATGTGCTCCAACGCGTCGCGATGGAGGGCGAGCTGACCCTCGAGGTGCGCGTTCCTCGCTTCCAGCGCAGCCAGCCGATCTTGCCCGTCGGGCATGTCCCCAGGTCCCCACCTCAGTTTGGGATGGTCATGTCACACCGGCGGTGACCGTAGCTTTAGCGCGCTCTAAGTAGGTTTGCGGACGCCGGCGGCACGGTGGTGGGCGAACGCGCTCACTTCACTTGGCGTTCACGGCACGGCTGGCTATAGGCGGCGCATGATCGCACGCCCGCCGCTCCGGATCGCCCTGCTCGCCGCCCTCGCGGCCTCGCTTTCGCTCACCGCCGGCTGCTCGGTGCTCGGCGGTTCCAAGGCGCCGCGCGACACCGGCTATGTCGCGCGCGATGCGGAATCGCTCTACGCGGCGGCCAAGGATCGGCTCGATCGCGGCGACACCAAGAACGCCGCGGGACTGTTCGACGAGGTCGAGCGCCAGCATCCCTACTCGCCATGGGCCCGCCGGGCGCAGCTGATGAGCGCGTTCGCGTACTACATCCAGAAGGACTACACGAAGTCTATCGAATCCGCGCAGCGTTTCCTGTCGATCCACCCGGGCAACAAGGACGCGCCGTACGCCTATTACCTCGTCGCGCTGAGCTACTACGAGCAGATCAGCGACGTCGACCGCGACCAGAAGATCACCGAGCAGGCGCTGACCGCGCTTCAGGACGTGCAGCGCCGCTTTCCCGACAGCGACTACGCGGCCGACGCGCGGGTCAAGATCGACCTCGTCAACGACCACCTCGCCGGCAAGGAAATGGAGATCGGCCGCTTTTACCAGCGCACCGGGCAGTGGCTCGCCTCCGGGATCCGGTTCCAGAACGTCGTCGACAAATACCAGACCACCAGCCACGCTCCCGAAGCGCTCTATCGCCTGACGGAATCCAACCTGGCGCTGGGCATCCCGGCGGAAGCGAAGAAGTACGCGGCGGTGCTCGGGGCCAACTATCCCGGCAGCGTGTGGTACGAGCGCGCCTACGAGCTGATGCAGGAGCACGCCCCGCAGGCGGACGCCAGCTGACCGCGAGCCGTCAGGTCCCGTAGCGGACGAATTCGTCCTGGCCGCGCCCGCGGGCGATCAGGTCGCTCACCTGGCTGGCGAACAGCGCGGTATCGAGGCGCACCCCGGCGATCCCGTCGTGCGCCCAGCGGATGCGTCCGCCGAAGCTCAGCTCGTCGATCTCGACGGTGACCGATTCCCCGACGGAGTACTCGCCGCGGCCGAGGTTGCTGATGCGAATGCCCTCCGAAGACAATTCGATCATCAGCCCGCTGGCCGGCCGTCCGCCGGCCTTGCGCAGCCGCACCGGCTGGCGGACCGCGTAGCGCCTGTGGGCGCGGATGGTGAGAACGGTCATCGACCCCGGACCCCTTCCCGAATTCCCGTCCCCCGATAAGGCCACACGTTCGTTAACAATTTGTTCCACAGGGCTGTGCACACCCCCTGTTCAGGCACGCGACGCGACCGTGGCCTGCGCGGGGCCCGGCGTTGCGCTGCACCGGCCCCTCCCGTAAGTCTGCCGGCGGCCATGCTGACCTCGCTCGCGATCCGCAACGTCGTCCTGATCGAGGCGCTCGACCTCGCCTTCGGTCCCGGGCTCGGCGTGCTCACCGGCGAGACCGGCGCGGGCAAGTCGATCCTGCTCGACGCCCTCGGCCTGGTCCTCGGAAACCGGGCCGAGACCGCCCTCGTCCGCGCCGGCGAGGACGAGGCGAGCGTGACCGCGACGTTCGAGTTCGCCGAGCTGCCCGAGGCGGTCGCGCTGGCGCTGGGCGAAGCCGAAGTCGCGCTCGAGCCGGGCGAGCCGCTGATCCTGCGGCGGCGAGTGCGCAGGGCGGGCGATGGGGACGACAAAGGCGCCGCCTCCAAGGCGTGGATCAACGACCAGCCGGTCGGCGCCGCGCTGCTGCGCGAGCTGGCCCCGGCGCTGGTCGAGCTGCACGGCCAGCACGACGACCGCGGGCTGGTCAACCCGCGCGGCCATCGCGCGCTGCTCGACCGCTATGCCGGCGGGGACGTGGCCGGCGTCGAGGACGCCTGGGCCAAGTGGCGCGCGGCCGAGGCCCGGCTCGAGGCGGCCCGCGCTGCCATCGCGCAGGCCAAAGCCGACCAGGATCTGCTGCTGGCGCACCTCGCCGAGCTGGCCACGATCGAGCCGGAGGAAGGCGAGGAAGAGCGGCTCGCTCTCGCCCGCGCCGACATGCAGAAGGGGGAGAAGCTCGCCGGCGACCTCGAGGCGCTGCGGCTGGTGTGGGACGGCTCGGACTCGGCGCTGGCGCAATTGCGCGGCGCGGCCCGGCGGCTCGACCGGATCGCCGCGGAGCACGCGCTGCTCGCCGAGGCGCTCGCCGCGCTCGACCGCGCGGTGATCGAGGCGGGCGAAGCCGAGGACAAGCTCGCGAAGGCCGCCGAGGCGCTGACCTTCGATCCGGCCGAGCTCGACCGCATCGAAACCCGCCTGTTCGAGCTGCGCGCCCTCGCCCGCAAGCACGGCTGCCAGCCCGACGCGCTGCCCGCGGCGATGCGCGCGTTGCGCGCCCGGCTCGATGCGATCGAGGCCGGCGACGCCGAGATCGGCGCGCTCGAGCAAGCGGCGGTGGAGTCGGGCCGGACCTATCGCGCGCGGGCCGAGGCGCTGCACGCGATCCGCGTCGGCGCGGCGCTGCGGCTCGACGCGGCGGTCGCGGCCGAGCTGGAGCCGCTGCGGCTCGATGCCGCACGCTTCCGCACGGCGGTGACCCAGCTGCCCGAGGAGCGCTGGGGAGCGCACGGCATCGACGGGGTGGAGTTCCTCATCTCGACCAATCCCGGCGCCGACTTCGCCCCGTTGAACAAGATCGCCAGCGGCGGCGAGCTGTCGCGCTTCATCCTCGCGCTCAAGGTCGCGCTGGCCGAGCAGGGCGGCGCGGCATCGGTGATCTTCGACGAGATCGATCGCGGAGTCGGCGGCGCGGTGGCGAGCGCGATCGGCGAACGGCTCGCGCGGCTGGCGGGCGGCGGCCAGCTGCTCGCGGTCACGCATTCGCCGCAGGTCGCCGCGCGCGGCGCAATCCACTACTTGATCGCCAAGTCGAGCGAAGGCACGGTGACGCGCACCTCGGTCACCCGGCTCGACGCGGCCGGCCGCCAGGAGGAGATCGCCCGCATGCTCTCCGGCGCCGAAATCACCAGCGAGGCCCGCGCCCAGGCCGACCGGCTGCTGGAGGGCGTGTGATGCTGGCGCTGGTCCCGTGGCTGCTCGCGCTGGTCGCCGGCTTCTTCTTGACCTCGTGGATAGCAGCCCGGGTCCGGGGCGGGACCGCTATCGCGGTGCTGGCGGCGTGGTTCGTGGCGCCGTACGTCGCGTTGTGGTTCGCCCTTGCCTCGGCAACCGATCCGGCGTGGGACGCCGAGCGCGCCGCCAATAACCAAACCTTCAGCTTCGTGCTCGTTTCGATCCTGATGACCGTGCCATGGGGGCTGGTACTCCTGTTCGCCGTGCGACGCGGGCGCAGGCGCCGCGATCGGGCGGGCTGACGATGACCGACCTACTCGATCGCCCCGTGTGGCACGCCCTGACCACCGAGCAGGCGGGGCTGGCGGCGGCGAGCGGCGCGGCGGTGCGGATCGACCCGGCCTATGGCCCGTTCGCGGCCGCGCGCAGCCGCACGGCAGCGGCGCAGAAGGCGCTCGCGGCGACCTTGCAGGGACCGGACGACCGCATCGGACTGGTCGAGCGCGCCGCCTGGCCCGCCCCGCCGGGCACCCGCGTGCTCGGCGGCGGCGACGTCGTGCAGATGGTGCTGGAGAAGCCGCCGGGCGAAATCGCCGACGACCCGCGCATCGTCCGGCTCGGCGAGGACGACGCGGCCGAGATGGCCGCGCTCGCGCTCGATACCGAGCCCGGGCCGTGGGGCAGCGCGACGCACCGCTACGGCGACTATTACGGCATCCGCATCAGGGGCAAGCTGGCGGCGATGGCGGGTGAGCGGCTGCGGCTGCCTGGCCTCGCCGAAGTCAGCGGCGTCTCGACCTGGCCCGAGTTTCGCGGCCGGGGCCTCGCCGGCGCGCTCGTCCGCCGTGTGGTGCAAGGCATGGTCGAGCGCGGCGAGACCCCGTTCCTGCACTGCTATGCGGCCAATGTCGGCGCGGTGGCGCTCTACGAGAAGCTCGGCTTCCGGACGCGCGCCCGGCTGACCTTCACGATACTGGCGCTCGCCTGACGAAGCGCTAGAGTCTCCCGCATGTTGCGCCGCCTCGTCCCGCTCTCCGCTTCGGTTCTGCTCGCCGCCTGCGTTTCGGGCGGGGGCGCGCCGCCGCCCCTGCCGAAGCTGGCCGGCGACCGCGGGCAACCCGAGCTGGCGCTCCTCGAGCATGCGCTGACCGGCTATTTCGCCGGCGCCGGCGCCACCGCGCCGACGACCTGCGCCGCGCTCAGTCCGACGGCGCTGACGGCCGAACAGGAGGAAGCGCTGATCGTGCGCTTCGCCCGCCTCGCGCCGATCGCCCGCTGCCGGGCGCAAGGGAGCGGCGTGGTCGACGCGATCACCGGAGCGCCGGCGAGGCTGGTGCAGCTCTACGATTTCACCTGCCGCGATGCCGGGCACTGCGCCGGATGGGTGGCCGCGGGGGGCGCACCGGCGATGCTTTACGCGATGCATTTCGAGGGCGGGACCTGGCGCTTCGCGGGGGATCCGCGGACCGTCGCCGAGTGAACGGCGGCGAGCCGAGCGAAGCCGACGCCGCCAACGAGCTGATGCGGCTCGCGCGCGAAATCGCGCGTCATAACCGGCTCTACCACGCCGAGGACGCGCCGGAGATTTCGGACGCCGAGTACGATGCCCTGGTGCGGCGCAATGCCGAGCTGGAGGCGGCGTTTCCGCATCTGGTGCGGGCGGACAGCCCGTCGCAGCAGGTCGGCCACGAGGTTTCGGCCTCGCCGCTGTCCAAGGTCTCGCATCAGGTGCGCATGGCGAGCCTCGACAATGCCTTCGCCGACGAGGAGGTGGCCGAGTTCGTCGCCCGGGTGCGGCGCTATCTGAACCTGCCCGACGACGAAGGCGTGACCTTCACCGCCGAGGACAAGATCGACGGCCTGTCGTGCTCGCTGCGCTACGAGAACGGGGCGCTGGTGCTGGCGGCGACGCGCGGCGACGGGCTGGTCGGCGAGAACGTCACCGCCAACGTCGCCCATGTCGCCGGCATCCCCCAGCAATTGCGCGGCGAGGCGCCGGCGGTGCTCGAGGTGCGCGGCGAAGTCTACATGGAGAAGCAGGCATTCGCCGCGCTCAATGCGCGCATGATCGAGGACGCGCGGGAGCGGGCGCAGTCCAGGGGCGAGGCGTTCGACCCGGCGTCGGTCCGGCAGTTCGCCAACCCGCGCAATGCCGCCGCGGGCTCGCTGCGGCAGAAGGACCCGAGCGTGACCGCGGCGCGCCCGCTGCGCTTCCTCGCGCACGGCTGGGGCGCGGCCAGCGCGCTGCCGGCGGATAGCCAGTTCGCGATGATGCAGCGGATCGAGCAATGGGGCCTGCCGATCTCGCCCGATCTCGTGCGCTGCCACTCGCTCGACCAGATGCTCGAGCATTACCGGGCGATCGCCGCCGGCCGGGCGGGCCTGACGTACGAGATAGACGGAGTGGTCTACAAGGTCGACCGGCTCGACTGGCAGGGGCGGCTCGGCTTCGTCGCGAAGGCCCCGCGCTGGGCCCTGGCGCACAAGTTCCCGGCCGAGCGAGCCGAAACGGTGCTCGAGGCGATCGACATCCAGGTCGGCCGCACCGGCAAGCTGACGCCGGTCGGGCGGCTCAAGCCGGTGCTGGTCGGCGGGGTCACCGTGACCAACGTCACGCTGCACAACCGCGACGAGATTGCCCGGCTCGGCCTGCGCGTCGGCGACCGCATCGTGCTGCAGCGCGCCGGCGACGTGATCCCGCAAGTGGTCGAGAACCTGACCCGCGACGAGGGGCGCGCGGCGTACGCATTCCCCGACCATTGCCCGGTCTGCGGCAGCGAGGCGGTGGCCGCGGAAGGCGAGGTCGACGTGCGCTGCACCGGCGGGCTGGTGTGCCGCGCGCAGCAGTTCGAGCGGCTGCGCCATTTCGCCAGCCGCGGGGCGCTCGACATCGAAGGGCTCGGCGAGAAGACCATCCTCGAGTTCATGGAGCTCGGCTGGCTCGCCAAAGGCCCGGCCGACATCTTCCGCCTGCACCGGCACCGCGACGAGCTCGTCGGGCGCGAAGGCTGGCAGGATAAGTCTGTGGATAACCTGTTGGCATCGATCGAGGCCAAGCGCCGCCCGGATGCGGCGCGGCTGCTGTTCGGGCTCGGCATCCGCCACGTCGGGGCGGTCACCGCGCGCGACCTGCTCAAGCGGTTCCACAACCTCGAGGCCTTGCGGCGGGCGGCCGAGAAGGCCCGCGACGGCGACCTCGAGGCTCGTGCCGAGCTGACCGCGATCGAAGGCGTCGGCCCGGTGGTGGTCGAGGCGCTGGGCGATTTCTTCCACGAGGAGCACAACCGCGCGGCGTGGGACGACCTGTTGAGCGAGGCCGATCCGCCGGAATACGTGGTCGAGACGCTCGCCAGCCCCGTGTCCGGCAAGACCGTCGTCTTCACCGGCAAGCTCGAGACGATGAGCCGCGACGAGGCCAAGGCGCAGGCCGAGCGGCTCGGCGCCAAGGCGGCCGGCTCGGTCAGCCCTAAAACCGACCTCCTGGTCGCCGGCCCCGGCGCGGGGAGCAAGCTCAAGAAGGCGGCCGAGCTCGGCATCGAGGTGATCGACGAGGCCGCCTGGGGCGAAATCGTCCGGGCCGCGGGATAGGCGTTCGATCGGCTTGCCCTAGGCGTTCAACGGACTAGATAGGCCGCGACGCAGCAGGACTTGCCGATGGCCACCTTCACGCTTCCGAAGAACAGCCGGATCACCGCGCGTGGCCGCGAGCACAAGGTGGAGGGCGCCCGGCGCGTCCAGCGGTTCCGCATCTACCGCTGGGACCCCGAAGCCGGCGAGAACCCGCGCTACGACACGTTCGAGGTCGACCTCGACCACTGCGGGCCGATGGTCCTCGACGCGCTGATCAAGATCAAGAACGAGATCGACCCGACGCTGACCTTCCGCCGCTCGTGCCGCGAGGGCATCTGCGGCTCGTGCTCGATGAACATGAACGGCCGCAACGGGCTCGCCTGCACCACGGCGATGGAGGACCTCAAGGGCGAGATCCGCATCACGCCCCTGCCCCACATGCAGGTGGTCAAGGACCTGGTCCCCGATTTCAGCGAGTTCTACGCGCAATACGCCTCGATCCGCCCGTGGCTGCAGACCGTCTCGACCACGCCGAGCGGCAAGGAACGGCTGCAGAGCCCCGAGCAGCGCGAGCAGCTCGACGGGCTTTACGAATGCATCCTGTGCGCCTGCTGCTCGACCGCGTGCCCGAGCTACTGGTGGAATTCCGACAAGTTCCTCGGCCCGGCGGTGCTGCTGCAGGCTTACCGCTGGCTGGCCGACAGCCGCGACGAGATGACCGGCGACCGGCTCGACCAGCTCGAGGACCCGTTCCGGCTCTATCGCTGCCACACGATCATGAACTGCGCCAACGTGTGTCCCAAGGGCCTCAACCCGGCCAAGGCCATCGCCGAGACCAAGAAGCTGATCGCGGAGCGCGCCGCCTGAGCGGACTGCTCGGCCGCTACCGGGCGCTCGTCGAGGCCGGCGAGCTGCGTCCGGACCCCGAGCAGGCGGCCGCGGCCGAGGCGCTCGACAAGCTGCAGCGCAGTCTCGAATCCCGGCCGATCAAGCGGCGCTGGTTCACCTCTCTGATCGGCACCGCGCCTTCGGCGCCGGCCGCGCGCAGCGTCTACCTGTGGGGCGGCGTCGGGCGCGGCAAATCGATGCTGATGGACTTGTTCCACGAGACGCTCGCGATCCCCGAGAAGCGTCGCGTGCATTTCCATGCCTTCATGCTCGAGGTCCACCAGCGGCTCAGGGAAGCGCGCAAGTCCGAGGAGGGCGATCCGATCCCCGCCGTGGCCAGGGCCATCGCCGCAGACCTGCGCTGCCTGGCGTTCGACGAGATGGTCGTCAACAACTCCGCCGACGCGATGATCATGAGCCGCCTGTTTCGCGCGATGGCCGCCGGCACCGGCGTCGAGATGGTGATTACCTCCAACCGCCCGCCCCGCGATCTCTACAAGGACGGGCTCAATCGCGAGCACTTCGAGCCATTCATCGAGCTGATCGAGCAGCTGTTCGACGTCCGCGAGCTGAACGGCCCGGTCGACTACCGGCTCGAGCGGCTCGCCGGGATGGCCACCTGGCACACTCCGCTCGGCGACGCGGCGACGGCGCAAGTGCGCGAGGCGTTCTTCCGCCTGACCGACTACGCGCCCGAGGATGCGGCGCATGTCCCTTCCGCCGACATCGACCTCGGCGGCGGACGGACGCTGCACGTGCCCAAGAGCCTCAAGGGGGTCGCCGTGTTCAGCTTCAAGCGGCTGTGCGGCGAGCCGCGCGGCGCGGCCGACTACCTGGCGATCGCCCGCACGTATCACACCGTCATCGTCGTCGGCATTCCGCTGATGGGGCCCGAGATGCGCAACGAGGCGGCGCGGTTCGTCACGCTGATCGACGCGCTCTACGAGCACAAGGTCAAGCTGCTGGCGACCGCGGCGGCGGAGCCCGAAGCGCTCTACCCGACAGGCGACGGGAGCTTCGAGTTCGAGCGTACCGTCAGCCGGCTCATCGAGATGCAGAGCGCGGAATACCTGGCCGAGGGGCACGGCGAGGCGGGTTGACACTCCGCGGCAAGCCCCCAGATTCCCAGCATTCCGGCGGCAACACCCCGCCGAGGTGGACTACCAGAAATGATCGACATCCGACCGTTCGCGGGCCTGGCGCACAATGACCACGGCTGGCTCGACACCCGTTTCCATTTCAGCTTCGCCGATTATCACGACCCCGCGCGCATGGGCTGGGGGCGCATCCGCGTGTGGAACGACGACAAGATTGCGCCGAAGAGCGGCTTTCCGCCGCACCCGCACCGCGACATGGAGATCGTCACTTTCGTCCGCACCGGCGCGATCACCCACAAGGACAGCATGGGCAATACCGGCCGCACCGCGGCGGGCGACGTGCAGGTGATGAGCGCCGGCACCGGGGTGACTCACGCCGAGTACAACCTCGAGGACGAGGACACCACGCTGTTCCAGATCTGGATCCTGCCCGATCGCGCCGGCGAGGCGCCCGGCTGGGGCATGCGCGCGTTTCCGCGCGGCGACCGGTCGGGCCGTTTCAAGATCCTCGCCAGCGGTGACCCGCAGGCGGACGATGCGCTGCCGATCCGCAGCGACGCAAAGATTCTTGCCGCCACCGTGGCGGCCGGGGAGTCGGTGACTTACGCGGCCCGCCCCTCGCGCCACCAGTACCTGGTCGCGACCGGGGGCCGGATCCGCGTCAACGGGCGCGAGGCCGACCCGCGCGACGGCATCGCGATCACCGGCGAGGAGGCGATCGTGGTCGAAGCGCTCGAGGACTGCGAGCTGGTGATGGTCGACGCGCGCTAGCGCGCCGACGTTCAGCCGGTCCGGCCGATCCGCTCCTGCGCGCGGGTCAGCCGGCTCATCACCTTGAGGTCGCCCGGCGAAAGCTGGAGCGCCGCGTCGGCCCACAAGTCGACGATGCGCTTCAGCTCGCTGAGGCCGATCGGGTGGGTCAGCTTCATCGCCTTGCGCGCGTTGACCAGGCCGGGGTGACGGCGCTCGGCCTTGCGGATGAAGTCATGGCACGCCGCCAGGCCCTCGCCGTTCTCGGCCAGGTGGTGGACCAGCCCGAGCTCGTACATCTGCTCGGCGGTGTAGGTCTGGTTGGAGACGATCAGGCGGTCGGCCATCGCGCTGCCGAGCTTGCGCGACAGGAGCGCGTGCGCGCCCATGCCGGGGAACAGGCCGAACAGGATCTCGGGCAGGCCGAACGTCGCGTCACGCTCGGCGACGATATAGTCGAACGACAGCAGCGCCTCGAACCCGCCGCCGAGCGCCGCGCCCTGGACCAGGCCGACGGTGAGCATCGGCAGGTCAAGCGCGTGCATGTTGCGGTGGAGGATCTGGACGCAGCGATAGCCGTAGCGGGCGAGCCCGTCGCGGTCGCCGGCGCGGATCAGCCGCTCGAACAGCTCGAGGTCGCCGCCGAAGCAGAACACGCCGGGCGCGCGGCTGCCGAGCACGAGGTAGCGCAGCGGCACCTGGCCCGGCCCGAAGTTCTCGACGATCAGCCGCTGCCAGTCCTCGAAATCGCGCAGCATCGCGGGAGTGAAGCTCGGCCGTCCGCTCGGCCGCATGAAGGTCCACAGCGTCGCTTCGTCGGCCTGATAAAGAACATCGAGCTCGGCCAGATCGAATAGCTGACGATTGATCCGCGCATGGCGCCGGCTCTGTTCGACGAGGTGCGCATCGCCCTCGCCAAAGGCGATGATCGGCTCGTCCGAGCCGGCGTCTTCCTCCACTCGATCCAGGTGACCGGCAATGCGATCCATATTCACCCCGTCGCAACCCGTTGGCGCTGTTAGTTTTTTGTCTTCGTAGCCACCGACGATGCTAACATGGCGCAACCGGTTGGCAATGCGATATTTACCATGGCGATACTCTGGGACAGCCGTTGTTCCCAAAATGGCACAGCCGCTTTCGACCGATACCGGCGCGATTCAGGCGATGGCGCCGAGCCGGACGAGAGCGCGGTCGAGCATCAGCAGCTGCCACAGCAGCCGCGAATTGTCGGCCCGACCGGCCAGATGGGCGTCGGCGGCGCGCGCCAGCCGGCGCGTATCAAACCACCCGGTCCGGGCCAGCGCCGCGCTGGCCGCGATGGCCCGGGTTTCGCCCGCCAGCGGCCCCCTCAGCCACTGCGCGATCGGCGTCACGAAGCCTTGCTTCGGCCGGTACAGGATGTCGTCGGGCAGGTAGCGGCGCATGGCCCGCTTCATCAGCCATTTGCCGTGCCGCCCGCGCACCCGCATCAGCTCGGGCAGCGCGGCGGCGAACTCGATCAGCCGATGGTCGAGCAGCGGCTCGCGCGCCTCGAGGCTGACCGCCATGCTGGTGCGGTCGACCTTGGTCAGGATGTCGCCCGGCAGCCAGAACGTGAGGTCGGCATATTGCGCGCGGTCGAGCCCGGAGCGGGCCGGGGCGGCGTGCATCAGGTCGACCAGCGGCTGCTCCGCCCGGTAATCGCCGAGCAGCCGCGAGAACGCGGGGGAATAGAGCCCGGCGCGCACCTCCGGCGCGGCAACCGACAGCGAACGCGCATAGCCTTCGGCGCCGTCGCCGGCCAGCGCCAGCAACGTGGCTTGCGCGCGCAACGGCCGCGGCGCCCAGTCGGCCTTGGGATAGCGGCGCCCGAGCGGGCCGAGCACCGCGCGGCGAAAGCCCGCCGGCAGCAGCCCGCGCACCCGTTCCTCGTGCGCGTGGAACACCTGGCGGCGATACCCGGCGAACGCCTCGTCGGCCCCGTCGCCCGACAGCGCCACGGTCACGCTCTCGCGCGCCAGCTGGCACACGCGCCACGTCGGCAGCGCCGAAGCGTCGGCGAACGGCTCGTCGAACATCTCCACCAGCGTGCCGATGGCGTCGAACTGGTCGGCGCCGACCACGCGCGCCTGGTGATCGGTGCCGAACAGCGCGGCGACCCGGGCGGCGTGCGCGGTCTCGTCGAGCGCGGCGACGTCGAAGCCGATCGAGCAGGTGCGCACCGGCTCGCGGCTCGCCTCGGCCATCAGCGCGACGACGGTGGAGGAATCGACCCCGCCCGAGAGGAACGCGCCGAGCGGCACGTCGGCGACCATGCGGCTGGTCACCGCCTCGCGCAGATGATGCAGCAGCTCGGCCTCGAGGTCGCGCGCGGAACCGCGCCGGCGCTCGGCGAACGAGACGTCCCACCAGCGCTGCGGGGCCGCGGGCGGCGTGTCGTGGCGTAGCAGCCGGTAATGGCCCGCGGGCAGCTTTTCGACCCCCTTGAGAATCGAACGGTGGTCGGGGACGTACCCCCACGCCAGGTAATCCTCGACGGCCAGCGGATCGACTTCGCGCCGCAGCAACGGGTGCGCCAGCAGGCCCTTCAGTTCCGAGGCGAACGCGAGGCTGCCGTCCGACAAGTGGGCCATGAACAGCGGCTTCACCCCCAACCGGTCGCGGGCGAGGAACAGCGTCCGCTCGGCGAGGTCGTAGATGGCGAAGGCGAACATGCCGTGCAGGCGCGGCAGGCAGTCCACGCCCCAGCGCTGCCACGCAGCGAGGATCACCTCGCCGTCGCCGTCGGTGCGGAAGGTCGCGCCGAGTGCGGTCAGCTCGCGCCGCAGCTCACGGAAGTTGTAGATCTCGCCGTTGAACACGAGCATCGCGCGGCCGTCGGCGGACGGCATCGGCTGGGGCGAGCCGGCGAGGTCGATGATCGACAGGCGGCGGAACCCGAGCCCGACGCCGGGCGCGGTCCACACGCCGGAATCGTCGGGCCCGCGGTGAACCAGCGCGTCGCTCATCCGCTCGACCCGCGCGGGGTCGACCGGCTTGATCGTGCCGCAATGGAAAATCCCCGCGATCCCGCACATCCGGCCTGTCCGTTACGGCAGCCGCGCGATCGGGTCCAGCCACGCTACGGCGCCAGCGAGCGCCAGGATGGTCGCGGTCGCGGTCCACCCGCCGATCCCGAACCGCGCCAGCCGCGCCAGCCGCGGCGACGCCGCGATCGCCGCAGCATCGATCGGCGGATCGTCGGGCGAGCGATCGAAGAAGCGCCAGGCAGCCCCCAGCACCGCGGTCATGACCAGGGCAAAGAAGATCCACCCGTAGACGATGTGATCGAAGCCGGCGGCAAACTCGATGCCCTGGCTCTGGGCAATGTAGATCGTCCCCCAGGCGCGCACGCCGTTGGCGAGCACCGGCACGATGACGGCGGCCGCCATGAACGCGGCGCGGCGCCGGGCGCTGGCAAAGCACGTGTGCGCCACCAGCGCGCCGAGCGCGACCATGGCGATGAGAAACTTCACCCCCGAGCAGGCTTCCGCCACCACGAACAGGCCGGCCGG
>Ga0196977_1000208_pt1 | contig 35712 bp, 28 predicted proteins | sample S3v_1013CmetaG_FD_148634 | JGI IMG/M metagenome (GOLD analysis project Ga0196977, IMG submission 148634) | Soil microbial communities from Anza Borrego desert, Southern California, United States - S3+v_10-13C | ecosystem: Environmental > Terrestrial > Soil > Desert | place: USA: California... | reverse complement strand
GTAAAGCATCGGCGGCGTTGGTTTCTCGGTGGAGCGTTTGCGATCGCGATGTTACTCGGCGCCGCGTCGGCGCTCGTGTCCGCATATTTCAAACTTCGCAACATTCCCGATCCGCAATTGCAAACTACGGCAGCGTCAGTTTCTGAACAGCCAGTGTCCGAACAGTCAGCGTCAGAACAAGAACCCGCCGCGGCAGAAGAACCCGTGGCCAGTATGCTGCCCGTTAGCGAAGAGGTTGAAGAACAGCCCACGCCTACACCTGCACCTAAGCGCCCGGCAACAGTCAGAGCCGTGGAACACACGAATCATCCGGTGATCCAACCACGGGGCGACGAAGAGGACGAGTTGCGAAGAATCAGAGATTCCGTGTTGGTCGATCAGTGGGAGGAGCGGCGGCAACGTAGAGTTGAACGTCGCGAACGCCGCAGAGCGCAACGCTCACGACGCGACCTGTCAAACATCGACGAAATTTTCGAAGGACCGCATCGTCCGTGATATAGTATCGACGCCTCGTCGAAAGACTCACACTTTTATAAAACGCCCGACACTTCTTATAACGGATTAGTTTCCGCGTGATGCGGAGAAATGTGGTGATTGAAATATGCCGAGACAATTGTTTCGTGAGCGGGAGTGTATCCACCGGGATGAAGGTGCTGAGGGCGACTTTTATAATGGCGCGTTTTATATTCAAGCGTTGCAACGGTTGCGTGTCGACGATGCGGTGAAGGTCGCCGGCAAAGTGAGTTCCTTCTTCTGGTCTGATGCTCCGCACATTATTGTCTGGCTTTGTCATGACTGTGCCACCGAACTCCATTTAACCGACACCCCGCGCGCCGTCACCAGCGCCTCACGGCGCCAGGCCTGAAGTCATTGACGATTTCCGATTGCCAATTGCCGATTGACGAACTACGTTTTTGTTGGCGCCGCCGCGAATGAACCAATCGGCAATCGAAAATCGAAAATTGGCAATGACATGAGACGTGAACGTATCGACAAGCTGCTGGTCGAACGAGGCCTCGCGGAGTCGCGCACGAAGGCGCAGGCGATGGTCATGGCCGGAGTCGTGCTGGTGAACGAGCAGCGCGTTGAAAAACCTTCCGATCAATTCATTCCAGACGCCCAGATTCGAATCAAACATGCTGACGATCCGACGTCGCGTTACGTCGGGCGTGGGGGACTGAAACTCGAAGCCGCGTTGCGTGAGTTTCAGATCGACGTGCGGGGCTTGGTGTGTCTCGACGTGGGCGCGTCGACGGGTGGGTTTACGGATTGTCTGTTGCAGAACGGTGCGGCGAGAGTGTTTGCGATCGACGTGGGCCACAATCAGATCGATTGGCGTCTGCGTAACGATTCGCGAGTTGAGGTGAGAGAGGGAGTAAACGCCCGGTATCTCAAGTCGGAAGACTTTCCCGTGAGCTTCGATCTGGCTGTTATCGACGTCTCTTTTATCTCTTTGATTAAAATCCTCCCGTCTGTTGTTCCGCTACTAAACCCCGGTGCTTCAATGGCCGTGCTAATCAAGCCGCAGTTCGAAGTGGGCCGCGCTGATGTCGGGGGTGGCGGTGTTGTGAGAGACCCGGAGAAGAGATTGAATGCGGTTAAAAACGTCAACGAGTTTGCGTCTACACTGGGATTAGGTATCGAAAGAACAATGGAGTCGCCCATAACCGGCGCCGAGGGAAACGTTGAATACCTGGCGCATTATTCGTATCATCCGGCCTCAAGACATGTCGTCAATTAAGCGGGTGGGCATTGTCCTAAAACCGCATCAACCTCAAGCTCTAAAGACGATTTGCGAGTTGACCATCTGGTTGGGCCAGCGCGGTATCCAACTCGTCGGCGGTCCGCAGATCGAACGCGAACGCATCGAGCACGAAACTGGTTGCCCAGTTCGGGAAGTTAAACTTGAAGAACTCGCCGCTGCGGCCGATCTGGTGCTGGTCCTCGGCGGCGACGGCACGATGATCGCCACCGCGCGGTTGATCGGCGACGAAGAAGTGCCAGTGTTGGGCGTGAACTATGGCGGATTGGGCTACCTGACCGAGTTTCGCATTGAAGAACTTTTCGACGCGCTCGAGATGATCCTCGCGGGTAACTATCGTCTCGACAAGCGCGTGATGCTGGAGATCGAGCTGCATCGCGATGATGCCGTCGTCACTCGCAATCGCGTGTTGAACGACGTGGTCATCAACAAATCGGCGCTCGCGCGCATCATCGAGATCGAGGCTTATCTAAATCAGCAGTTTGTGAGTTCGTTTCGCGCGGACGGCCTGATCGTCTCCACGCCCACAGGCTCGACCGCCTACAACCTGTCGGCCGGTGGACCAATCATTTTCCCGTCGATGAACGGCGTGGTCATCACGCCGATCTGTCCGTTTACACTTTCAAACCGTCCGCTCGTCGTGCCTGACGATGCAGTGATCGAACTGCTGATGAAGACCGATCAGGAAGAGGTCGCGTTGACTCTCGACGGGCAGGTTGGATTTCCACTCACGGTCAACGATCGCGTTGTAATTCGCAAGAGCCGCACGACTTTCAACCTGATTCAACCTAGTAATAGAAACTACTTCGACGTTTTGCGCGACAAGCTGCGCTGGGGCCGCTAACCGATGCCTGAAAACAAAGACAATCAACGCCACACTTCCGACCGAATTGAGCGCGATGCCTTTGAACGCGAGATCGCTACGGACCTCGACGCGGATACGCCCGACAAGCCGAAAGGCATAGCGCTGCACACGAAGATTCTGATCGGGTTGCTGCTCGGCGTGGTTGCGGGTGTGGCGGTTAACCGAATGTTCGGCGGCGATCATCCGCGCGTGGCGTGGGTAATCGACAACATCACGAACCCGGTGGGCCAACTGTTTCTGCGCTTGTTGCTGATGATCGTGGTGTTGCTCGTGTTTTCGTCATTGGTCGTTGGCGTTGCGGGCATCGGCGACATTCGCAAGCTTGGTCGCGTCGGTTTGAAGTCGTTTGGTTACTGCCTCGTGATTTCGGCGATCTCAGTCGCGATCGGCATTACGTTGGCGAACACGATCCGGCCAGGAGAGCGCATAGATCCCGCTACTTCGGCGGCATTGCAGGAACGTTTTGCAAGTGACGCTACGAAAACTGTAGAAAGCGCGACCAAGACGACAGGCGCGGCGCCGACACCGTTGATGCAAGTCGTAGAAACGATCGTTCCTAAAAATCCGTTCTACGCCGTCGCGGGCAAAGAAGATCCGAACATGCTGCACCTCATGTTCATCGGACTGGTTATCGGCATCGCGATCACATTGCTGCCAATGACGGTTACGGCGCCGGTGCTGCGCGTGCTCGAAGGGCTTTACGAAATCACCGCGAAGATCATCGAGATGATCATGAAGTTTGCGCCTTACGCGGTTGCCTGTTTGCTCTTCACGACTACGGCCCGGTTTGGGCTCGACCTGCTTCAGGCGCTCGCGTGGTTTGTGCTGACGGTCTTGCTCGGGCTGTCGATCCACATGTTTGGCGTTTACTCGCTTTCACTGTATTTCCTGTCGCGCATCTCACCGCTCGAGTTTTTCCGGCGCGTCAAAACCGTAATCCTGACGGCGTTTTCCACGTCGTCGTCAAACGCCACGCTGCCCACTGCGCTGCGTGTTTCTGAACGGAACCTCGGCGTGCCGCAGGAGATCAACAGTTTCGTGCTGACAGTCGGGGCGACGGCCAATCAGAACGGCACCGCGTTGTACGAAGGCGTCACCGTGTTGTTTCTGGCCCAACTGGCCGGCGTCGATCTGAGCCTGGGCCAGCAGTTGATGGTGGTCTATCTCGCCATTCTCGGCGGCATCGGCACCGCGGGTGTTCCTTCGGGATCGATTCCCTTTATCGTCGGCGTGCTGGTGACGATTGGAGTTAACCCGGCATTGATCGCGATCATTATCGGTGTGGACCGTATTCTCGATATGTGCCGCACAACGCTGAACGTCACGGGCGATCTGACGGCGGCGACTTTCGTTGCGCGTTCGGAAGGTTATGAATTACTGCGGCCTCACGAGCCGGCGATTGTTCAGGCCGGCGTTCCGCTCGCCTCGCGAACGTCTGATTGAGGGATTAACGGTTTAGTAACAGGCGCGTCACATTCTGCACATACGACGTACGTAGATTTCACCGACATTCGAATAGTGCAGGGACCATGGTTTTTCCGCTTTACGACGACAACACCGATCGGCGTTCAACGCCCTTTGTAAACTACGCGTTCATCGCGCTCAACATCTTCGTCTTTATAGTCCTGCAAAGCGGTAGCGAAACGTTTACTTATGCCTTCTCGACAGTGCCGCTCGAGATCCTTACCGGTCATGACGTGGTGACTCCGGGCCGCGAAGTGATTTATATGGGTCAAAGAGTTTCGATTCCCGGTTTAGGGGTGACACCGGTTTCGGTTTATCTGACGCTCATCACGTCAATGTTTATGCACGGGGGGTGGGCACATCTCGGCGGAAACATGCTCTTCCTTTGGATCTTCGGCGACAACATCGAAGACCGCTTGGGCCACATTCGCTATCTTCTTTTCTATCTGCTTTGCGGACTGATCGCGTCGTTGGCCCACGTGTTTACGACTTACCTCTTCGCCACCAACCAGGCGAGCCTGCTGGTGCCGAGCCTTGGTGCCTCCGGAGCCATTTCCGGTGTGCTGGGTGGTTATATTTTGCTTCATCCCAGTCGCCGCGTGGCTGCGATTCTCTTCAACGTGATAACTCACGTTCCCGCGTGGGTGGCGATCGGGATCTGGTTTGCTTTCCAGTTGATTAGCGGGCTTGGGGTGCTGGGCGAGGGCTCGGCGCAAGGCGGCGTCGCTTACGCCGCGCACATCGGCGGCTTCGTTGCGGGTTTGGTCCTGATCAAGTTTTTCGATATCGGGCGCGGTAGGGTAACATCTACACCCTACTGAAATGAATCAGCAATGCTTAGATATCCAATCGACTCCACGCGCGGAAATGAACCTCTTTCCGCTCGACACGTTTGCCTACGAATTCGTCGGCAATGAGATCAAGATCAACTTCGAAATACCTGAATTCACGGCCATTTGCCCGTTTTCAGACTTTCCCGATTTCGCCATCATTCGCATCGAGTACGTTCCCAACGAACGCTGCATCGAGCTGAAGAGTCTGAAGCTCTATATCAACTCGTTTCGCAACGTGAAGATCTTCCACGAGCACGTGATCAATATCATTCTCGAAGACTTCGTCGCTGCCTGCGATCCGTTGGGTGTGGAGATCGAAGGTGACTTCCACGTGCGCGGCAACATCAAAACCATCGTGCGCGCTTCCTACAAAAAGCATTGAACGATCTCTGGCGCCGTTACAGACGACTGCCGCGCAACGTAGTCGCGATTGGTCTCGTCAGCCTGCTTAACGACGCCTCGAGCGAAATAATCTATCCACTGCTGCCTGTTTTTCTCACCGTTGGTCTTGGTGCGTCTGCTGCAGCTATCGGCATGATTGAAGGACTCGCGGAATCGATCTCGAGTCTGTTGAAGCTCTTCGCCGGTTACTTCAGCGATCGGTTGGGAAAACGAAAGTGGCTGGTGGTTGGCGGTTACGCATTAGCGTCGCTTGTCAGACCGTTTCTCGGCTTTGCGAGCAACTGGCGCCAGGTGCTGGCGATTCGACTTACGGACCGCGTCGGGAAGGGAGTTCGTACCGCGCCACGCGACGCGATGATTGCCGACACCGTTACGCCGGAACAGCGTGGCATCGCGTTCGGTTTTCATCGTGCGATGGATCACGCCGGCGCGATGATCGGCCCGTTGATTGGGTACGTGCTGGTGGTGCTGTTCGTGGCGAACCGCGACACCCCAACGGCTCGAGAGTTTACGACAATCTTTCTGGTTGCTTCAGTACCCGCGATCCTCGCTGTGTTGGTGGCCATCTTTTTTATGCGTGAGACGCAGGTGCACGTCGAAGGCCCAAAGATTATCCCAAAGCTTTCATTGCGCGGCTTCGATGGCAACTTCAAACGTTTTCTCCCCATCCTCGCACTCTTTACCCTCTCGAATTCGTCTGACAGTTTTTTGCTCCTGCGCGCGAGTGAATCAGGCGTTTCGTTTGCTTTCATACCGTTGCTGTGGGCGGCACATCACGGTACGAAAGTGCTCAGTTCGTTGTACGGCGGAGATCTTTCGGATCGTCTTGGCCGCAAACGGCTGATCGTTTCGGGTTGGATACTTTACGCAGCGGTTTACGCGGGTTTTGCTTTCGTGAGTACGACGATCGGAGTTTGGGTTCTGTTTTTAATCTACGGAATTTACTTCGGTTTGGCTGAAGGCGCGGAGAAGGCCCTCGTCGCCGATCTCGTGCGACCCGAACAACGTGGAACTGCTTACGGACTATATAATCTCGCCTTCGGAATCACGGTGTTTCCCGCGTCGCTGTTGATGGGTATGATTTGGGACTGGAAGGGTCCGGCGACCGCATTTCTGACCAGTGCGTTGTTGGGCGCCACGGCTGCGGCGCTGTTGTTGTTGTTCGTGCGGCCACATCCGGAAAGGATCGCTATATGAGACAGAGAGTGCTGACTCCTCATCCAGGTCTATCACCGAACATTGGTTACTATCTCAGCGGCATGGAAGAAGTGCGCAGCCAGCTTGTGGCCGCCGTCAAGGACATTCCGGACAACACGATCGGCAAGCCGGCGTTTCTCGGCGCGCATTCGATCGGTGGGCTCGTGTTGCACATCGGCGAGGCGGAATGGTTTTGGATGCAGATGGTTGTTTCCGGTCATAAACTCACGGACGAAGACAAGAAAGCTCCGTACTGGGACATTCTCGACGACGTCGACGCGGTTGCACGCAACGGCTACACTGCTGCGTTTTGTTTGCAGGAAGCAGAAAAGATTCGCAACCAAACGCGCGACGTGCTCTTCTCATACAGCGACAAGGATCTCGAGCGCGTCATCCACTTTGAGCGCCCCGACAAGCCGACCGAGCACAACCTGCGCTGGATTTTGCACCATCTGATCGATCACGAAGCGCAACACAAGGGACAGATCCTCATGCTGAAGCGCCTGATGGCTTTGAGTTAAATGACGAATTACGAACTGATAAGAACCGCCGATGAACTCCGGAAAGCAATCGAAACTCTCACCAGCCAGCCAGTTGTTGGACTGGACACCGAGACGACCGACCTCGATCCGTATACCTCACGGCTGCGCCTGATCCAGTTAGCCACACCGGATCGCGTTTACATCATCGACTTCGATCGTTTCGCCGGCAACGATACGCGAAAGAACGAAGCGCTGGAACCGCTGCGTCGTCTGCTCGCCGCGCCGCGGCCGATCAAGATCGCGCACAACGCGAAGTTTGACGCGAAGTTCATCAAGCACAACCTTGGCGTCGATCTCGGCGGACTGTTTGACACGCTGCTCGCGAGTCAACTGGTCGGCGCGGGAGACATCGAAGAGCGTCACGGATTGGAAACTGTCGCGGAACGTTATCTGAACGAACTCGTCGATAAGAGCGAGCGGCTGAGCAACTGGAATTTTGAGCTAACTGAAGCGCAGTTGGAATATGCCGCGCGCGATGCAGCGGTTCTGCTGCCGTTGCGCGAAAAATTAATCGAGCGGTTGAAGAGCGAATCTTTAGTGAGGTGCGCGCAGCTTGAGTTTGAGTGTGTGATGCCGGTCGTCGATATCGAACTGGCAGGATTTTTCATGCACAAGGACCGCTGGCTCGAACAGTTGGGAATCGTCGAGAAGCGGCGCATGGAACTCGCCGAGCAGTTGCAACAGGTGCTGGCAGAGGAGTCTTCGCAAGGCTCGCTGTTTGGTGGTCCGCAACGCGAGGACATCAATCTCGACTCGCAGCAACAACTGACGAAAGCGTTGAACCGGCTCGGCATTCCGGTTCCTGAATCGACGCGCAACTGGAAACTGCAACCGCTCGCGGCGCAGTATCCGGTGATCGCGACGTTGCTGGAATACCGCACGGTGCAGAAAGCGCTGACGAGTTACGGCACGAACATGATCGAACTGATCAATCCGGTGACTCATCGCCTGCACGCTGATTTTCGTCAGATTGGTGCGCCGACAGGGCGGTTTGCTTGTACTAATCCGAACATTCAGCAGGTGCCGCATGCGGTTGAGTATCGCCGGTGTTTTAGCGGTCATCCTGATGGGCGAAGGTTGATCATTGCCGACTACTCGCAGATTGAGTTGCGGATTCTGGCGGAGTTCTCAGGCGATCGTGGATTTATGGAGGCGTTCAACACAGGCGCCGATCTGCATCGCGTTACGGCGTCGCAGGTCTTCAACACGACACTCGATCAGGTGACGAAGGAGCAGCGTGACTTTGCGAAGCGCTTGAACTTCGGCGTGGTTTACGGGATCGGCGCGCAGCGGTTTGCGTTAATGACCGGATTGTCGGTGCCGGATGCGGAGAATGTTTTGCGGCGTTATTTCAGCACGTATCGGGAATTGGACACGTACTTGCGCGATGCTGCAAGTCGTGCTGTCAGCGACCGGCAGGCGCGAACGGGTTCAGGACGTTTGGTGCGTTTTCGTTACGACGAGAACGATCGGCAGCAGGTGTCGATGACGCAGCGCAACGGCAAGAACACGCCGATCCAGGGGACGAGCGCCGACATTCTGAAACGCGCGTTGCGGTTGTTGAAAGACGAACTCAAAGAGACGAATGCGCAGATTGTGAACATCATTCACGACGAGATCGTCGTTGAAAGTGATGCTGCCGAAGCACAGGATGTGGCGGCAAAAGTTGAACGGATCATGTGCGCCGCGGGACAGGAATATTTGAAGACGGTGCCGGTGAGGGTCGAGACTGAAATTGCTGATGAGTGGGTTAAGTAGCTCTTGTTCGCCATAAAAAGTAGATCGGGATACCCGTTAAAACGAGCAAGTAGCCAATACCCGAGGTTGACGGTGCAAGTATCGCCAGGTCTACAACAAACAATCCCGCGATAACCAAATACACCAGCGGCACGAACGGATAGCCCAACGTTCGATACGGCCGCTCAATCTCCGGCGCCTTACGCCGCATCACAATCACCGCACCCACCATCAACATATACAAGACCAGATCCGCCGAAACGATGTACTCGAGTAGCTGCGTGTAAACGTTGCCATACGTAAACGCGCTCGTTTGTTGATTCACCGTAACGGTGCGCGGCAGCACGAGCAGCGACGACCACACGCCCTGCGCCAGCAACGCGACCGCCGGCACGTGATGCGCGTTCAGACTGTCGACTCTCTTGAAAAACAGTCCGTCGCGCGCCATCGCGTAGTAAACACGCGCACCCGCGAGGATCAGTCCATTGTTACAGCCAAACGTCGAGATCATGATCGCGAGCGCCATGACGATCGTGCCGCTTGGTCCAAGCACGGCTTGCATCACCGCGGTCGCCACGCGATTCTGCGGCGCGTTTTGAATTCCCTCGAGCGGAAGCGTCACAACATACGCCAGATTCGCGAGCAAATAGAACGTGACGACCATGCCGCACCCGAGCAGCAGCGCACGTGGCAAGTTCTCGCCAGGCTCGCGTACTTCGCCCGCTGTAAACGTCACGTTGTTCCACGCTGACTGCGCAAACAGTGGCCCAACCATCGCGCGTCCGAGCAACATGATCAGCGCCAGCACGAGCAGCCCTTCCGTCGCCGGTTCAAACCACACTTGCGCCGCTGTTGGTCGCCAGCCGTTCTCCCACGGCCGCCACCACGACGACGTGTAAGCCGCGCTGCCATAGTTCCATCCAATCAGCAGGCCGATGAGAATCAATCCGAGCAACGCAGCCGTTTTCGTAAACGTGAAAGCGTTTTGAATCGTCTTTCCGATTTGCAGTCCGCGCGTGTTGATGAACGTGAGGAACAGAATCATCACGACGGCGAGCAGTTGCTGAGTTGATAGACTAACAGCGTAACCGTTAAAGCCGAGTCCCCCGATCGTGAATGGTTTGATAACGACGAATGGCGACACAAGATAGTGCTCGCCCGAGATCCAGTCGGTGATCGCGCCGGTGAAGTTTGCAAAAGCAACGGCAACCGCGGCGATCGTTCCTGTCTGAATAATCAGAAACAGACCCCAACCGAAAAGAAACCCGATCGACGGTCCATACGCTTCGCGCAAAAAGACGTACTGGCCGCCCGCGCGCGGCCACATCGCCGCTAGCTCCGCACAACAGAGCGCGCCCGTAATAGTGAGCACGCCGGCGAGCGCCCACGCGGCCAGCAGCCAGCCGGGCGAACCGACCAGTCGTGACGATTCCGCCGACGTGATGAAAATTCCGGAACCGATCATCGACCCGACGACGATCATCGTGGCGTCTAGCATGCTGAGGCCGCGGACGAGTCTGGCAGCGGAACCGGGCTTTTCTTTGCTCATGGTCCGTGTCCATATAGTGGCGCGCGTTGCGTCTGTCAAGAGAATTCATCCACGCAGGTTTAGGAACTCCTCCCCCCGGACGCGCTCTTCCCCTGGGACCGCAGGCGTCTCGCCTGCCTGGACTTCCCCATGACGCCCGATGGGTGCCATGCAGGCGAGACGCCTGCGGTCCCAGGGAAGAGCGGGTTCAAGTTGCGAAGATGACCTGCTTGACACGATTCTGCGCGCTCACTAGTCTTTCGGCACCACTTATGAACAACGAACTCATCGGTCGAATCACAAATAAACAGTTCCAGGTTGGGGTTATCGGTCTCGGTTACGTCGGCCTGCCTTTGGTCGTGGAGTTTGCAACCAAAGGCTTCACCGCGACCGGTTTCGAAGTCGACGCAACCAAAGCGGAGCAGATTAACGCGGGGCAGTCGTACATCGGCGACGTTCCTTCCGCGCGCGTGCAGGAACTGGTCGCCGCAAAACGACTCCGCGCCACCACCGATTTCGATCATCTCGCCGAGTGCGACGCGATCATCATCTGCGTGCCGACGCCGCTCCGAAAGACGAAAGAGCCTGACGTCTCCTACATCCTTGCTGCCGCCGAAGAGATTAAAAAACGATTGCGCCGCGGGCACCTGGTTATTCTCGAGTCCACGACCTATCCGGGAACGACGGACGAAGTGTTGCTGCCGATGTTCGAAGAGACGCGATTGCAGTTGGACCGGGATTTTCTGCTGGCGTTCTCGCCCGAGCGGGTCGATCCGGGCAATCCGCAGTTCTTGACACACAACATACCGAAAGTCGTCGGCGGCGTGACTGAAGATTCAACCGAAGTCGCCGCTCACCTGTATTCGCAGATCGTGAAGGATGTTCATGCCGTGAGCTCGGCACGCGTGGCGGAAGCGGCGAAGCTTTTGGAAAACACGTTTCGCGCGGTGAACATCGGCATGGCCAACGAAATGGCGCGACTTTGTTACGCGCTGAACATCGATACGTGGGAAGTGATTCGCGCGGCGGCGACGAAGCCATTCGGGTTCATGGCGTTCTATCCGGGGCCGGGAATCGGTGGGCATTGCATCCCGCTCGACCCGCATTATCTTTCGTGGAAGGCGCGGCAACACGGATTCGATTCGCGTTTCATCAGTCTTGCTGAGGAAGTCAATTCGCGCATGCCTGAGCACGTCGTGCAGTTGGTTTCGGACGGGTTGAATGACGAGCGCAAGGCGATGAACGGCTCGAGTGTTCTGTTATTGGGCGTGGCTTATAAAAAGGACGTCAACGACGTGCGCGAGAGTCCGGCGTTGTCGATCATCGATCGTTTGCGTGCGAAGGGCGCGAAGGTGAGTTATCACGATCCGTTTGTGGCTGAGGTGCGTTTTGATGATGCGCACACGGATGCGAATGGCGAGCCGTTGAATTCAGTCGAACTGAGCGACGAGCAGTTGAAAGCCGCGGATTGCGTGATCATCGTGACGGACCACAGCGACATTGACTACCAGCGCGTCTGCCGTCTTGCGCCACTGATCGTCGACACGCGTAACGCGCTTAACGGCGACCTGCGCCGCGGTAGTAAGGCGCGCATTATTCGGCTTTGATGCAGTAAGCCTGAGCGCCCTACGTTTGCGAACTAAGTGGAGGGATCAAAGCCCGATTGACTCCGGGCCCCGATCCCTTCCCTTGGTTCGCACACGTAGGGCGCTTGGGCGGAAATCAACGGAGTAAATGCTCAAAGTAATAAACGTCGTCGGCGCGCGGCCGAATTTTATGAAGGTGGCGCCGATTGTCGCCGCGATGAAGCAGCGCCCAGCCAGCTTTCATCCCCTCGTGGTCCATACCGGACAACACTACGATGCGGCGATGTCTGATTCGTTTTTCCGCGACCTCAAACTACCGCAACCCGACATACACCTCGGCGTCGGGTCTGGTTCACACGCCGCACAAACAGCGGCGGTGATGGAGCGTTTCGAGCCGGTTGTACTGCAAGAAAAACCAGACTGGGTGCTCGTTGTTGGCGACGTAAATTCAACGCTCGCGTGCGCGCTTGTATGTGTGAAGCTCGGAATCAAGGTAGCCCACGTCGAGGCGGGTTTGCGGAGCCGCGATCGCACTATGCCGGAGGAGATTAATCGGCTCTTAACGGATCAGATCGCGGATCTGCTGTTGACGCCTTCGGAAGATGCCAACGCGAACCTGCGCGCGGAAGGTATTCCAGCGGAACGAATACGTTTCGTCGGCAACGTGATGATCGATTCGCTACTGCAAAACCTGGAACACGCGCGGCAGTCGCGAGCCAGAACTGAACTCAATGTTGCTGATGTGGATTACGCAGTCTTGACATTGCACCGTCCCTCGAACGTCGATCAACGCGAAACCTTCATGCGCATACTCGCAGCGCTAGAATCGATCGCGGAGAAGCTGCCGGTAATCTTTCCCGTACACCCGCGCACGCGAAAAACAATAGCGGAACTTGGATTGGGCGCTCGCGTTGCGTCGATCAAAAATCTTCGGCTGATCGATCCGCTTGGTTACCTCGACTTCTTGGGCCTTTACAGCGGTGCGCGTCTGGTCCTGACCGACTCCGGCGGCATTCAGGAAGAAACCACCGCGCTTGGCATACCGTGTTTGACCCTGCGCGAAAACACCGAGCGTCCGATCACGGTTGAGCTCGGCACTAACGTTGTCGTCGGCACCGACACGGCGCGGATTGTCGCCGCCGCCAAGGCAGCCTTGAACGGTTCAGCCAAGAGCACTGTGAGCCGGCCTCCGCTGTGGGACGGACATACTTCGGAGCGCATACTCGATGCGCTCGAAGAATTCTCGCTTCACTCTTAACGCCGCTCGATGTCCGTTACTCAAAAACTCAAACGCGCTCTTCGTGGCGAAGTGAAACTGACAACTGCGGCACGCGAAGCAATCCGCCGCAGCCGCGTGGCGGCGTCGAGCCGCCGCGAACGCGCAAGCCTGGATAAAAATTTCCCTCTATCCCTGGCACCACGATTCGCGGCCATGAGTGCCTCGGAATTGTTAACTCACTTCCGAAACCGAAGCCCAATCCAATTTCTTCAAAATCTTTCGCCGCTTACGCCAGCCAGCGGACGGCACGAACCCGAGTGGCGCCGAGACCCGCTATCCAACTACCTGTGGCCCCTCGACTACCACCGCGATCTAAAACTGCAACGCTCCGACGGCTCCGACGTGCGCCTCGTGTGGGAACTGAACCGCCTGGGCCATCTACTCCGACTAAACGATGTCTCTGAATTCTTAAACCAACTCCAAAGCTGGAGCGATCAAAACCCGTACGGCCGTGGCCCAAACTGGACTTGCGCAATGGAAGTCGCCTTGCGCGCGATGAACGTCCTTGTCGCTTTCGAAAAATTTCGCACTTCACCCAAACTCGACGCAGACGCGTTGCAGTTTGTTCTGCAACTATTGCAACAGCACGGTCGCTACATCCGGAACAACCTTGAATTCTCTTACATCGCGACTAGCAATCACTACCTCTCGGACGTCACCGGCCTGCTGTGGCTCGGCGTTCTGCTACCCGAGTTGAAGGAAGCCGAAGATTGGAAGACGTTTGGCCTGACCGAACTGCTGCGCGAAATGGACAAGCAGGTTCTCCCGGACGGCGCCGACTTTGAATCTTCAACCGGATACCATCGCTTTGTGCTGGAGTTGTTTCTCTACTCGTTAATGTTGTGCCGCGAGCACAAGATCGAGATTCCGCGAAAATACTGGCGCAAGTTGCACCAGATGCTCGAATACGTCAAAGCTTACATCCGACCCGACGGACTCGCGCCCTTGATCGGCGACACTGACGGCGGCCAGGTGCTGCCGTTTCAAACACACGATGCCAACGATCACGCCTACGTTTTGGACATCGCGGCAGAGGTCTTGAACGATCCCGATCTCAAGTTTCCGCAAGAGACTTCACGAGCATTCCCGGACGCCGGCATTTACATCATGCGCCATGGCGACTGTTATCTCTGCTTCAATGCGAGCAGCGCGGGAATCCACGGCCGCGGCTCGCACGGTCACAACGACGCGCTGAGCATCGAGGTCTCCGCGCGCGGACGCGCATTCATCGTCGATCCCGGCACCTACGTCTACACTGCAAATCTCGAAATGCGCCACGCGTTCCGTTCCACTGCATATCACTCGACAGTCAAAATCGACGGCGAAGAACAGAACACCACGGACGTAAACATGCCGTTTGTTATCGGCAACGAAGCGCAACCGCGCGTGCTCGAATGGCAGTCGACCGAGAACTATGACAAGGTTGTCGCGGAACACTATGGCTATCGCCGGCTACCCGTTTCAGTTACACACCGCCGCACAGTTACATTTAACAAGCTTGAATGTTCGTGGTTGATTGACGACGAGTTTTTTGGTGGTGGAGAGCACGAGGTTGAGGCGTGGTTTCATTTCGCCGACGGCTTGCAGGTTGAAGTCAAAGGAGTGGAGATCGAAGCCCGGGACAAAAAGCAGGATGTGGGATTGGTCGTGCGTTCGTTGTCTCTGGATCAACCGCCCTTGCTAATAAAGCAACACGTGTCGCGCAACTATGGGGAGCTGATCGACTCCGTGTCTGCGTGCTGGCGTATCAGCGGCCAGCCCGGCAAACTAACCTGGAAACTTTTCTGAGTAGCTAAATGTGTGGGATCTGCGGAGTCTGGGAGTACGGGGCGAGCGAAGGACGAATAAATCCTTCGCTCATCGCGCGAATGCGTGATGAGATGGCGCATCGCGGCCCGGACGACTCCGGCGAGTTGATCTTTGACGAGCGTCGCGGTGGTTTCGGCTTCCGGCGGCTTTCAATTATCGATCTCTCGGCAGCCGGACATCAGCCAATGCACGGCTGCGACGAAAACACCTGGCTCGTCTTCAACGGCGAGATCTACAACCACGCCACGCTGCGTGAGCAACTTGAAGCGCGCGGTCACAAATACGCCTCACGCACCGACTCGGAAACGATCGTCCATCTTTACGAAGAACGTGGCCTCGACTTCATTCACGAGATCGAAGGCGACTACGCCATCGCGCTCTGGGACGCAGCGAAGCAACAACTCGTGCTCGTTCGCGATCGCATCGGAGTCAAACCGCTTTACTTCTATCACAAAGACGGCCGCTTCATTTTCGCGTCCGAGATCAAAGCGATACTGCAACACCCTGCGGTAACGCCCGACATCGATGAACAATCGCTCTATCACTATCTGACTTTTCTCACAACGCCCGCGCCCACGACGCTCTTTCGCGACATTCAAAAGCTTCCCGCAGGTCACGTGCTGACACTCAAACGCGACGGCACGCTCGACATACGGCAATACTGGGACGCACTACCTCCGTCGCAACCCACGATTCGCGACGAAAGCGAACATCGAGCGGAGATCCTGCGACTGCTGCGCGACTCGATTCGCAAACGCATGATGTCTGACGTGCCGTTTGGTGTGTTTTTGTCCGGTGGCGTCGATTCATCAGCAAACGTCGCTTTGATGTCGGAGCTGATGTCGCGCCCGGTGGAAACGTTCACGGTTGGTTTCAGTGATGCCGAGTATCTGAACGAGCTTCAGCCGGCGCGACGGATTGCCGATCAGTTTGGCACGAACCATCACGAGGTGATCATCTCGGAAAAGGAGATGCAGGAGTTTTTGCCGCGGCTTGTTTTTCACCAGGACGAACCGATTGCGGATCCGGTTTGTGTGCCGCTCTACTACGTTTCGCAATTGGCGCGTGATTCGGGAACGATCGTGGTCCAGGTCGGAGAGGGATCTGATGAGATTTTCAGCGGCTACGACAACTACGTGCGCCATCTGCGGATTTATGAGAATTTTTGGCGTCACGCCGAGGGCCTGCCGCGTGTGTTCAGGCGAGCTTTGTCGAGCTTGTCCCGTCCGGCGTTGGAAGCGACTGGACGAAAGCGCGCCGCGATTGAACTGATCCGGCGGCTCGGTGCTGACGAGCCGCTGTTTTGGGGCGGCGCGGTTGTTTACGATGAAACGTTCAAGCCGCGCGTGTTGTCGCAGTCGCTGCGCGGACGAATGAATGGTTTGTCGTCGTTGCATGTCGTTGAGCCGTACTTGAAACAGATCGAGCAGGAGCGGCCCGACTCCGATTTTCTCGCGCGCATGACGTATCTCGAATTGAAACTGCGGCTGCCGGAACTTTTGCTCATGCGCGTCGACAAGATCACGATGGCCACGAGCGTGGAAGCGCGCGTGCCGTTTCTCGATCATCATCTGGTTGAATACGCGCTTGGATTGCCGCGTTCGTTGAAAGTCGAGGGGACCACAGGCAAGCACATTCTGAAGCGCGCGCTGGAGGAGATTCTGCCGCACGATCTGCTTTACGAACCGAAGCGTGGTTTTGGCGCGCCGGTGCGTGAGTGGTTTAGGGGAAGGGATTTGGCCGGATGGATTGAGACGGGCCTTTTTAACTCTACACTGCGTCGTCGAGATCTTTTGGATTACACGTTCGTGAAAAAGATGCTTGATGAGCACCGCAACCAGAGCAAGGACTGGGGCTTTCATCTGTGGGCGCTATTGAATCTCAGCTTGTGGTACGAGAGGTGGATCGACCGCCCGTGAACGATCGAAAATTCTCAGCCAACGTCGCATGGACGCTGGCCACGCGACTGCTCATGATCTTCAACAGCGTCGCCGCTGGGATTATCGTGGCGCATTGGTTGGGAGCGAAGGGCGTCGGCGAACTGGCGGTAATCAACGTGGCCGTGACCACGATCGTGCAACTCGGAAGTTTTGGCTTGCCGTCTTCGAATACATACTTCATCGCGCAGGATCGCTCGCACTTCCGTGCCGCGACGATCAACTCTTTGCTCTTCGCCACCGTAATCGGATCGGTTTTGGCGCTCGTGCTGAGTGGCTTCGCGAGATTTCGTCCGGCTTGGTTCGGCTTCGTTGCACCGGAACTGATCCGCATCGCATCCGTTCAAATCCCTTTCCTGTTACTGACGCTCATCGGCCTCAACATTCTTCTCGCGCTCGGAAAGCTACGAGAGTTCAACCTGCTCGACCTTGCCAGTCAGTCGTTTGTTTTGATCAACGCGCTGCTGACGCTGGTCGTCTTGGGCCTGGATCTCGACGCGCTGGTGAAATTGAACACTATAACGGCCGTGTTGGTGAGTCTCGTCGTCGTCGTGCTGCTAATCGCCGGGGGAAAAAAGCTCGTCGATTCCAAATGGCGTGCGAATGCGGCCTTGCTGCGGCGCATGATTACTTACGGGCTCAAGTTTCACATTTCAGTTCTCGCGGGCGCCATAATCTTCCGCGCGGACCTGTTGGTGGTGAATCACTTTCGTGGACCAACGGAGGCGGGTGTCTACAGCGTCGCGACGCAGTTTGGTTTACTGTTGATGTTGCTGCCGAGCGTGATTGCAACACTGCTGTTTCCGCGCGTCACCGCCGAGCAGGACGCCCATGGCGAAACCACGTGGCTTGTCACAAAACATACAGCGCTGATCATGCTGGTTTGTTGCCTCGCGGCCGTGCCGATGAGTTTTCTGTTGCCGCTCGTTTACGGGCAGGCATTCTCCGATGCGACCACGCTGCTGCTGATCCTGTTGCCGGGTGTCTATCTCATCGGACTCGAGTCGGTGCTGGTCCAACATTTCAACGCACTCGGTTTGCCGCGCACGATCCCGGTTTACTGGCTTGTGACGCTGGTCGTGAACCTGGTGCTCGTGTTTGCCCTCGTGCCGCAGTTTGGCGCCTACGGTGCTGCCATTGCCTCGACGGTGAGTTACGCGTTGATCTTTGGTCTGGTCGCTTTTTATTTCCTCGCCACTACGCGCCGCGCGGTGATGGCGACGGCCCGCGGGAGTTTGCGTGGATGAAAGTCGTGCTGCTCGCACTCAGCGGCGACTCGGCTCGTTGTCACGCCAAAGTCGTTGAACTTTACCCGGGAAGCTCCATCGAAACGATCTCGCGCGGTGAATTTGAAACCGGCAGTTTGAATAAGCGGCTCTCGTTGTTACGCGCGCGCGGCCCGGACGTTTTCGCGATCGCGACAGAGCGGCTCGCGTGGCAACGCGGACAGAACCTGTTCATGCTCTTCGGCGCACTCGCCGGTGCGCGCGAAGTCGTCATGATCGACAGTCATAACGCATGGGTGCGTAGAACGCGCGGCGATCTGATCGCGGGCGCGCCGTTTAGATTAGGTGGCGAGGCGTTCAGCGGCGCGATCGATTTTGCGCAATCGCGTCGCGAATTGCACCGGCTCGAACGCGCAGTCAGCACGGTTGATACACGTCTTCACGTTCGCGCACGCAATTCAGGTTCGCCGCGAGTCGTTTATCTTCGCGCGACACCTGGTCCAGGAACGCAAGCGGGCGGCGCTGCGAGTCATATCAAAGGCGTCGTTGATGCGCTGCGCGGGTTGGGAGTCGAACTCGAAATCGTCAGCAACGATCTGATCGCTGGACTGGACGCGTCAGACGAGCGGTTCATTCTCGTTCCACCGGAAACGGTCGGCGGCACGCGCGCTCTTTTTGATATTCACAACAACCTCGTGTTCACGCGCGCGGTCGTACCGTTGATCGAGCACGCAAATCCGGACTTTATTTATCAACGCTACGCGCGGTTTAGTTGGGCTGGTGTAGCAGCTTCGGTACGCACGGGGCGGCCGTTGTTTCTCGAATACAACGGTTCGGAAGTCTGGGTCGGAAAACATTGGGACCGCGTGGGGAGTCTGGGCCTGCTGGAGCGTTACGAACGATTGAACCTTCAGGCCGCGGCGCGTATTTTTGTAGTGTCTGACGTCGAGCGCAGGAACCTCGAAGCGCGCGGCGTTCCGGCCGAAAAGATTGTTCTGAATCCTAATGCTGTTGACGTGGAGATCTTCCGGCCGGAGGTTGGGGGCGCCGCGATGCGGCGCGATCTTGGGATAAAAGAAACGGATTTATTAGCGGGGTTTGTCGGTACGTTTGGACCTTGGCATGGTGTTGTGCAGCTTGCCGAGGCCATCAAAATGATTCCAGAGAACGTGTGTCTGCGGTTTGTTTTTGTCGGCAGCGGAAGTTTGCGGGAGCAGGTCGAGCAGATATTGAGAACTGAGATAGGAACGCGGCGAGCGATCTTTACGGGGGCGGTCGCGCACGAACGCGTGCCGTCGTTGTTGGATGCGTGCGATATTCTCGTCGCGCCTCATGTGCCGCTGGCGGACGGCAGTGACTTCTTCGGCTCACCGACAAAAATTTTTGAGTACATGGCGATGGGCAAAGCGATCGTCGCGAGCCGGCTCGGGCAGATCGGTGAAGTGCTGAGCGATGAAGAGACGGCTTTGTTAGTAGAACCGGGCGCTATCAAGGAACTCGCTTCCGCCCTTGTTCGTGTGGCCGAGTCAAGCGAACTCCGGAAACGTCTCGGGCCAAACGCCCGCGCAGTTGCGGTTCAGAATCATACGTGGAGCCGCAATGCGCGCCGAGTGTTACAAGCCTACGATTCGTGGGCTACTTAAACTTTGGGCGCCGGGTATCCTGGGACCGCAGGCGTCTCGCCTGCACAGGTATGTATCGGGCGCTGTCGTGAGTAGCAGGCGAGACGCCTGCGGTCCCAGGATAGTGACGTCCTAAGCTACTAAGAGCACTAGTAAAATGGCCACGCTGGCTGAAGAAAAAGTTCGTGCGCGAGAGCAGTGGAGCCAGGATCCGTGTGGCGCTGAGTACGATCGCGAGCACGAACTCGGCACTCGTGAGTTTTTTGATAACGTCGAGCGTTATCGTTATCAACAGTACGCGCCATGGATGCCGCGTGTGATGGGGTTTGACAAATATCGTGGCGCACGCTTGCTCGAGATTGGTTGCGGCATGGGCACGGACCTGTTGCAGTTTGCCCGTGGAGGTGCGTACGGGCATCGATCTGACGCCTCGTTCGGTCGAGATCACACGGCACCGGTTCGCCCTTTATGGCACCCCGGGAAACTTCATGCTCGCCGACGGCGAACAACTGCCGTTTGCCTCAGAGACTTTCGACGTGGTCTATTCAAACGGCGTCCTGCACCACACGCCCGACACCGCCGCCGCGATTCGCGAGGTGCACCGCGTGCTTCGTCCCGGCGGCGCGGCGAAAGTGATGCTTTACCATCGCCATTCGCTGAACTATTGGTTTGAGATCATTCTGCGCCGTGGCCTGTTGGGCGGCGAGTTTTTGAAAGGCCGCTCAGCCGAAGAAATCATGAGCCGGGTAATCGAATTCAGCGATCACGACGCGCGCCCTCTCGTGAAGGTTTACAGCCGCAACGAAGCATGCGCGCTGTTCAGTGAATTTAGCGAAGTGGTCGTGGAAGTCGAACAACTCACACGTGAAGAACTGAGATTTTTCGCGTCGCTCGTTTCTGAGACGAGACTGGAAAAACTAGGCAGGCGGATTGGCTGGAACCTCGTCATCACCGCCAAAAAGTAACCGGATGCTGCTGTCTGTAATCATTCCCTGTTACAACGAAGAAGCCGTGCTGCGTGCGACGTACGAGCGGCTCACGAACGTGCTCGGCGAAATAAATGAAGATTACGAACTGGTCTTCGTCGACGACGGCAGCCGCGACGCCACGCAACAGATCCTCATCGAACTTCAGCTCTTCGATCCACACGTGCGCGTATTGCTTTTGTCGCGCAACTTCGGTCACCAGATCGCCGTAACCGCGGGCCTCGAAGAAGCGGCGGGCGCGGCAGTAGTGATCATCGACGCAGATTTACAAGACCCGCCCGAGTTGATCCCGAAGATGATCCAACTCTGGAGCGAAGGCAACGAAGTGGTCTACGGCGTTCGTCTCGAACGCGAAGGCGAAAGCAGATTCAAACTTTGGACCGCCAAAGCGTTCTATCGCCTGATCAATCGTCTTTCGGAAACGAAGATGCCGTTGGACACGGGCGACTTCCGGCTGATCGATCGCAAAGTTGTCGACGTCCTCAACGCAATGCCGGAGCGCGCGCGTTTCCTGCGCGGCATGGTGAGTTGGGCCGGATTTCGCCAAACGGCATTGCCGTATGCGCGCGCGGTGCGTCACGCCGGTGAGAGCAAGTACCCGTTAAGAAAAATGGTCCACTTCGCGACGGACGGCATCATCTCGTTTTCACTCGTACCGTTGAAGCTTGCGATTTGGACCGGCTTTCTCGCGATCTGGATAGCTGTGGCCGGCATCATCATCGCGATCATCGATCGCTTGACGGATAAGAACCTCACCCGAGGTTGGGCGTCACTTTTTGTGGCTGTGCTTTTTATGGGCGGCGTGCAGTTAGTGTCGCTGGGCATTCTGGGCGAGTACCTCGGGCGGATTTATACCGAAGTGAAACGGCGCCCGCTTTACGTGGTCCAGAACCGGCTGGGTTTTCCCGCCAGCAATGCCACAGAGAAAGCCCGTCGCTTCGAGGCAAATGCGTAACCGCAATCGATTGTTGCTGCTGTTCGCCGCTTTGCTTCTCGCGTTTTGTGTACGCGGCCTCACGTTTCAATTCATGCGCGCGCATCTCAACGACGCGGCCTGGTTTCAGGTTGGCTCCTACGCAAAATTCGAACGCCAGGCGCACGGCTTTCTCGATGGCACACACCGGCTTTTCTGGATTGACGACCCAACGCGTACTGACTTTGCGCAGTACCCGCCGGCGTTTCCGGCGTTACTCGCACTGATCTACAAAGTTGGCGGTGATAGTTCGCCGTACACCGTTCAGTGGGTGCAGTGGATCGCAGATTCGATCGTCTCGTTTGTCCTGGTCACGGGTATCGCCGTAACGGCATTTGGCTGGCGCGCGGGCATCGCGAGCAGTTTTTTGTTCGCACTGTCGCCGGTCCTTGCGATGTACGGCGCCTATCCTTCGTCGGATGCACCCACGCTGTGGTTTGTACTTGCCGGTTGTTGGTTGTTGGTATTGGCGGCGAAACGCACGAGCGTGTGGCTGGCGCTCGTCGCAGGCATTTTGCTGGGGATCGCGTGTTGGTTTCGCGTCAATCCCTTGTATTTATGTGTGGGTTGGGCTTTTGCACTTCTCGCGTTCACGCAAAGTACGTGGCGACGGCGTTTGACGATGGCTGGGGCGTCATTGCTGGGAACAGTTCTTGTGATCGCGCCGATTGTGGTGCGCAATTACGTTGTCTTTTCAGACTTTCCTCCGACAGGCGGAACAATTGGGACAAACCTGTGGGAGGGTTTGGGTGAAACGGAACTCGGCCGGCAAAACGGGTTTTTATTTGGCGACGATAAGTTGCTCGAACGTGAGCGAGCAAAGTTGGGCTTCACGGCGGACGCTTCGATTAGTCTGCACTGGCCGGACGGGATTAGACGCGATCGCGAACGCAGGCGCGAGTCGCTGGACTTTATCAAGCAGCATCCGATTTGGTATGCAGGCGTGATGTTGGGCCGGATGTGGAGCATGTTGAAGATTGCGGGCAAGCCGCGGCCATACTCGGGTTCGAGCGGCATCAACGTAACCAGCAGCAAGTGTTTGCCACCCGAGCGGAAAGGCGGCGTGCTGGCGTTAGCGGTTAACGTGCTGGGAATGATTCAGAGCGTAGGGCGCTATGTTTTTCTGCCGCTGGCGGTGTTTGGAATCTTTGTCGCTGTTCGCACAGATTGGCGGCTGAGTTGTGTTTTGCTCGTGACGATCCTTTACTATCTCGTACCCGGCAGCGCCGCGCACACGGAAATTCGTTACGTGTTGCCGATGCATGCGCTGTTGATCGTATTTGCGGGGTGCGCGTTTAATTTTCAACGACGGAGAAGTCAGTAGTTGTCGGTTAACTCAGAAGCAAAGAGCATCCCGGGCGCGCTGCCGCGCGAGATGATGGAACACACCTACCCGATTCTCTTTCGCATAGAGCAGTCGCATTGGTGGTTCCGCGGCCGGCGTCGTATCCTCGCGGGCTTTGTCGAAGATATTTGTAAGCACGTAACCGATCGGCGTCCGCGTATTCTCGATGTGGGCTGCGGCACAGGCGCGAACCTGTTGTTTCTTTCGCAGTATGGCGATGCGGAAGGTGTTGACGTTTCGGAAGACGCGCTTGCGTTTTGCCGCGAGCGCGGGTTGGACCACGTGAAGCAGGGCGCGGGAGAAGAGTTGCCGTACGAGGACGGCACGTTTGATCTCGTCACCGCGTTGGACGTCGTCGAACACATGGACGACGATTTGGCCGGAGTGAAAGAGATGTTTCGCGTGCTGCGGCCGGGCGGACACGCGCTGCTGTTTGTGCCGACGTTTATGTTTCTCTGGGGTTTGCAGGACGACGTGAGTAATCACCGGCGACGTTATCGTTTGCCGCAGTTGCGCCGCGTACTCGAGCAGGCGGGTTTCGAGATCGAGCGCTCCACCTACGCAAACATCACGTTCTTTCTGCCGATTTTGGTGATGCGGAAACTGATGCGGCTGACGGGAATCAAGACTGACTCGGAAAACAGCATCAACGTCTCGGCACTGAACGGAGTTCTCGGCGGGCTGTTGGGATCCGAGAGTACGGTCCTGCGCTACATCAATCTGCCATTTGGTGTTTCCGGTTTGTGCGTCGCGAAGAAGCCGGCTGCGAAGCCATAGGTCATCGTTGCGATCTTCCACAGTGCCTCACTCACGAGAATCAGAAAAAAGAAGTGAATGATGTAAACGTAGCGCCGCTCGGTATGGAGTGTCGATTGGACCACGAGGTAGTACGCGGGGACGGCGAGCAGGATTGCGAGTGATTGCCAATCCCGTTTTCTCATCATCAGGATCAGGCCCACCACCGTGAGCGGAACAATCCACGCAGTTTTGAATAGACGCTGTGCGTAAGCCAGAGGTAAGCGGACGTAACGAAGCCACTGATATGAACTTGGTCCAAGTTCGTCCAGGCGACTCGTGCCCATCAGCACTGACGAATTTCGTGCGGCGAAATTAGCGACCACCAGGCGTACTCGAGAATGGTTTGCACTCGCGAACGGAATAGCCAGGTTATGAACCGGTTGCTCAGACGCGGAGACCCCTTCCACAAGGTCGACGGTCGTTGCAGCTAAGACCCTTTTTGGGTCTTCACCCGTGATTGTTATCTGCAGTCTTCCCTGTTCCAGTTTTACTGGCACGTAGACCACACAGTCGGTGTCAGTTTTCACGCTCTTTGTTTCCGAAACGTGGAGAACGCCGTAGTTGTCGTGCCGTGTTTCGAGGGGCAACAACTGCTCGTTAGTGGAAAAAGAGGGGATGTCGTAAGAAACAGGCGACTCGGGATTCAAAACCGGGACGGGATCGAGACGCGTCGACGCCAATCCGCGCCGCGCTACCACGCCCGCAAACCAGAACGGATGCGAGCGGACCACGCCGAGGCCGCGCCTGATACGCATGCGGTCCCGCTCGACGCCGTCGCGTCCGAAGAGTAGCTGAGCGTACTCCGGGTTGCCGTGCCATTCCGCTTCCTGCCGCATTAGTCCGAGATCGGTGAGGGGAATGTTGAAGCGGTTGGTTTCGTCGTAATCGGCGATGCCTTCGAGAAATGTTTGACCCGCGCCGAGTGAGAGTGGAATGAAAGTGCGAAACACGATCGCGTTTTTGATCGTGATCGGCGCGATCACCAGCAACGCGCCGCCAACGAGCGCGGCCGCGGCGTGAAGTCGTTTCCCGCGCGGTATGAAAAGTGGCATCACGAGTGCCAGAAAGACGGGAAGCAGTAAGGCGTTAGCGCGCAAGACGCAAGATATGCCGATGAGAGCACCAGCAATCGCAAAGTTCGCCAGACGAGGCATTCTTCGTGCATGGATCAAAAACAGGATTGCTAAGAGGATCGGGGGCACGACTAGCGAGTCGGGTAGCAGTACGACTGAGAAGTAGGCGAACTGTGGCGAGATCGCGGCGAGAAGGCCACAGAGGACTGCTGCCGGGAACGGCAGGAACTCGAGTGCGATCAGAAACAAAAGCACTACCGCGACGGCGTCCAGCAAAATTTGCAGGAATTGAATCGCGGTGTCTGAGTCGCCAAACGTTTTGAAGATCGCGGCGAGTAGAATCGGATAACCCGGCGGGTGGCCCATGTGGTTGATGTCGCTCGCGAACAACTTGAAATCGCCGCGCGCGAGCTGGTGCGCCGAATCTTTGTAGCCTTCGGTGACGCTGGTCTGAACCTTCCAGATGTCGCGACGATTGTCTTGCCAGGTCAGGAAACGCACCCCTAGCGCAAGCAAAAACAGGCCACAGATGATGAGGTACCGGGGCGGGGTCATAAGGCGCGGTGTAATGTATCATGCACCGTTTGTTGGTGGCGCTGCTTTACCAGCCCGATACGCATGTTGCACGGTAAATCGATAATCTGCTTTGGCGGGGAGGACTGGTGGTATCACCATCCGCACTCCAAGGCACACCTGATGCGGAAATTCGCGAGCGCGGGCAACAAAGTTATCTTTGTTAACTCGATCTCGATGGGATTGCCCGGTTTGGCTCACAAGGATCTGTTGCCGCGCATCAAACGCAAACTCGGCAGTTATTCGAAACTCGCGCGCCAAACCGAAGAAGGCATCACGGTTGTTTCGCCCGCGAGTTTGCCGTTCTTCGGCAGTGCGATGGCGCGAAAAATAAACAGGCGATTGTTGAGTGCGCAAATCGGCAAACTCGCGCGTTCGCGCGGTCTCACAAAGCCGATTCTCTGGATCGCGATTCCGACAGCCGCGGAGATGATCGGAACGCTGAATGAAGCAGCCGTGGTTTATCAGGTTTCTGACAAGTACGATGCAAACACGATGGACCACGCGACAGATCCGGCGTTGATACGCCGTTTGCACGAGCACGCGATCGATGCCGCGGATCTGGTGTTTTACTCCGGCCGCAAACTTTTCAACGAAGCGACGCGCGGGTGTGAACGTTCCTATTTGCTCGAACAAGGTGTTGATTACGAGCATTGGCGGCGCGTCGGTGATGGAACGGTGGCGATTGCGCCTGAAGTTGCTAACATTCCACGTCCGCGTTTGGGTTACTTCGGCGCGATCGAGCCGTGGCTGGTGGACCAGGAGTTGATCAAGCGCGCGGCTCGCGAGCGTCCCGAGTGGCAGTGGATTTTCATCGGAAATAAATCGAGAGGGTTGGAGATAGAAGATTTACCGAATATGCATTTCCTGCCGCCGGTGCCGTATGCGGAGTTGCCGAGGTACGCGGCGGGATTCGACGTTTGCGTGTTGCCGTGGGAAACTGAGCAGTCTTTTACGAGTTATGGTTCGGCGATCAAGGTGCGTGAGTATCTCGCGACGGGTAAGCCGGTGGTGATTTCGCCGCTGCCCGAGTATGAGCCGATGCGGGATGTGTTGCGTATTGCGCGGACGCGTGATGATTTTTTGCGGCTGGTTGAGGAGGCGCTGCACGAGAGCGACCCGGTGATGAAAGAACACAGGCGGGCTGCTGTTGCTTCCGGGACTTGGGATGCGAGAGCGGAGTGGGTTGGGGGATTGATCCAGGAAGTGTTAGACGCGAAAACCAGATGAAGCAGGTATTGCAAAACCGAAAAACCGGGCGGCCGTTTGTGGGTGAGGTGCCGGTGCCGGCGTTGCAACGCGGGCGCGTGCTGGTGCGCACGGTTGCTTCGTTGATCAGTGCGGGTACGGAGCGGGCCGCGGTCGAGTTGGTCGGCAAGGGATTGGTCCAGGAGGCGCGCGAACGGCCGGATCTGGTGAAGGCTGTGGTCGCGAAAGTGAAGAGCGAGGGGTTACTGAATACGGTTGCAGCCGTGCGCGACAAGATGGTTGCGTCGCAGGCGTTGGGTTATAGCGCGGCGGGGATCGTTATAGCGGTGGCGGAAGATGTGACGGAGTTTCAAATAGGCGACCGCGTTGCGTGTGCGGGGGTCGGATTCGCGTCGCATGCTGAAGTTTTGTCAGTGCCGAAGAACCTTTGCGTGCATCTGCCGGAGCAGGTGAGTTTTGAAGCGGGCGCGTACGGAACGCTTGGGGCGATTGCGTTGCAGGGCGTGCGGCTGGCCGAGCCGACGCTCGGCGAGTCAGTGGTCGTGATTGGGTTGGGTTTAGTGGGCCAACTGACGGTTCAACTTTTAAGGGCAAACGGTTGCAAGGTGCTTGGTTTGGACCTCGATCCGGCGCGAGTGGCGCTGGCGCGCGAACTGGGCGCCGATCACGCAGAGATTTCTGGGGACGCAACACCGAACACCATTCACAAATGGACCAACGGTCGCGGTGCGGACGCTGTTCTAATCACAGCGGCAACTGACTCAAACCAACCCGTCGAGTTGGCAGCGAAAGTTTCACGTTTGAAAGGACGCGTGATCGTAGTCGGCATGACCGGACTCGACATTCCTCGCGCGCCATTCTTCAGTCGCGAACTCAAGCTCGTCATCTCGATGTCGTATGGACCAGGACGCTACGATTCCGATTACGAAGAGAAGGGACACGACTATCCGCTGCCGTATGTGCGTTGGACCGAGAAACGAAACATCGAGAGCTTTCTCGATCTCGTCTGCGACGGGCGCGTCAATGTTGATCGCCTGACGACACACCGGTTCCGGATCGAAGAAGCAGAACGCGCGTACCACTTGATTTCAGGCAACTCGGGCGAGCCGTACATTGGCGTGCTGCTGAACTACGATCCCGAAGCGGAGGTTGCGCGACGGGTCGCGTTAGGACCGGCAGCAAAAGCACGGAAGACTGAACGCTCGATCGTGCTTGGCGTGATTGGCGCCGGTGGTTATGTCCCGGCGATGTTGCTGCCGCACTTCAAAAGCGAGGGTGTCGAGTTTCGTTCGATTGCCACGGCGTCAGGCATCTCGGCACATGACGTTGGGAAGAGATTCGGATTTGCAGAAGCCGTTTCTTCCGCTGAGGAAGTTTTGGACGACAAAGACGTGAATCTTGTCGTCGTTGGCACGCGCCACGATCTGCATGCCGAACTCGCACGCAAGGCGCTCGAGCGAAACAAAAATGTCTTTGTTGAGAAACCGCTGGCGCTCAACGACGATCAGCTCGATGCGGTTTTGGAAGCCGCGGAGAAATCCAGCGGTCGTCTGATGGTCGGGTTCAACCGGCGCTTCTCGCCGTTGGTCCAGGAGGCAAAAAAGGTCTTTGCGAATCGCGACATGCCGTTGTCGATACTTTATCGCGTCAACGCTGGTCACATTCCGAAGGAGCATTGGCTGCAAGACCCAATTGAAGGTGGCGGGCGGATTATCGGCGAGGTTTGTCACTTCGTGGATCTGATGCTGTTCTTAACTGGAGCAGCTCCGGTGTCTGTTTTTGCTGAGTCCGTGAGCGCGAAGTCGCCGAAGATCGTTGACGCGGACTCGGTTTTTATCACGTTACGCTTTGCCGACGGCTCGACTGGCAGCATTGCGTACTTGAGCGAGGGCGACAAAGCACTTCCCAAAGAACGCATGGAGATCTTCGGTGGTCGAAAGACGTTCGTGTTGGACGACTTTCGCAGAGGGATTGGATACGCAAGCGAGCGCGAGCAACAAGTCGATTTAAAAACGCAGGATAAGGGTCAACGGGCACAGGTACAACGAATCTGCGCCACTCTGCGCGAAGGTGGACCAGCGCCGATCAGTCTCGACGAATTAGCCGCAACCACCCGAACCACTTTTCGTATCCTCGACTCTCTCAGATCTAAATGTGTGGTATCGCTGGAATAGTAAGCCGCCAGCCTGACACGTTGATCGGTCCAATGCTCGACGCCATCGAGCATCGTGGTCGCGACGATCAGGGTGTTTGGGTTTCAGATCCGATCGACGACTCGGCCCGCCGTGCGTGCCTCGGTCACCGGCGACTAGCCATCATCGATCCGACTCCTGCCGGTCACGAGCCGATGTTTTCGCCCGACGGCCGTTACGTTCTCACCTTCAACGGCGAAATCTACAACTATCGCGAACTGCGAGAACAACTTCGCCCGCTGGGACACCAGTTCAAAACCGACTGTGACGCCGAAGTGTTGCTGGCGGCGATCGCGGAGTGGGGTTCGGAAGCAATCAGCCGTCTCAACGGCATGTTTGCGTTCGCGGTTTGGGACAATCGCGAACGAACCCTGAAGCTCGTTCGCGATCACGTCGGTATCAAACCGCTGTACTACGCCAACACTCCTGACGCATTCGTCTTCGGTTCCGAAATCAAGGCGATACTCGCTTCGAAAGCGATCGCGCCGCGACTGAACCCTGAAGCACTGCATCAGTTTCTCACCTTCCTTTGGGCGCCCGATCCGAACACGTTGTTCGACGGCATCAAGACAGTTCCGCCCGGTCACTATCTCCAATTCCACAACGGCGAAGTGAAAGTAACGCAATGGTGGGACGCTTCATTTGAGCAGATTGACGACCACAAAAGCGATGGTTGGTGGCAGGAGCGGGTATTAGAAACGCTGGATCGAGTAGTAAAGATGGAGATGGTTGCCGACGTGCCGCTTGGGGCGTTTCTGTCCGGCGGCATTGATTCGTCCGGGATCGTCGCGATGATGGACCGTCACAGCAACGGTCAGAAGATCAGCACCTACACTGCCGGTATCAAGAGCGAAGATCTACGTTACGACATCATTCCTGACGACGTGCAGTGGGCGCGCCGCGTGAACGATCAGTTGCAGACTGACTATCACGAGATCGTCCTGCAACCCTCAGTTGCGGAGCTGTTGCCGAAGCTGGTCCATCACATGGAAGAGCCGCCGATCGACATGGCGATTCCGAGTTACCTCATCTCGCGTGCGGCAAGAGAAACGCTGACCGTGATGCTCTCGGGTATGGGTGGCGACGAAGTGTTTGCGGGTTACCCGCGACAGATGGCGATGAAACTCGCAGCCGCCTTCGATCCGGTCCCGAATATGTTGCGGCGGCCGTTGATGAAGACAGTTGCCGGCCTGCTGCCGGGCGGATTGCCTGGAAGATTCACCGCGCCACTGCGCAATGCGAAGAAGTTCGCGCGCAGCGCCGCGCTTGATTTCGAAGATCGTTATCTCGGCTACGGCACCTACTTCACGAATGAACTCAAATACCAGCTCTATTCTGACGAGTGGCGTTCGTTGACGAGTGGCTGCGACCCTTACGAAGCTCACCGGCGATATTTCGCCCGCGTCCGCCACGCTGCGCCGCTAAATCGTCTCCTCTACGTCGACCTCAAAACCTTCCTCCCATGCCTCAACCTCATCACGACAGACAAAACGTCGATGGCCGTGAATCTCGAAGTTCGCGTTCCGTTCCTGAACCGCGAGATGATCGAGATGGCCGCGCGTATGCCGCCGCGTTTGAAGCTGCGCGGCCTGACGCGAAAATACGTCTTGAAACGCGCGCTCCAAAAGGTGCTCCCAAAAGAGGTGGTCTGGAGAAAAAAGGCGGGATTCGGGGCGCCGATCCGCTCGTGGTTACGCGGCCCGTTGCGCCCGCTCGTCAACGATCTGCTCTCGGAAGAGTCGGTAAAGCGACGGGGTCTGTTTCGTGCGGCCGAGGTAAAAAGGGTCATCGACGCCAACTTTTCTGGCCGCGAAGACTACAATCTTCAGGTTTTCCAGCTACTCGGGCTGGAGCTTTGGTGCCAGACTTTCCTCGATTGATCTCACGCCGGTTGCACGGAAATCAGGAAGCGTGGTTCAACGGAGAACAACGTTGACAATCATGCGTCTGGCGGTCTACTCTGGCAGGGCGGGCCATCCTGGCTCGGCGACCTTCTGAAGCCTCACTCGGCCTCGAATGTCTTGGCTCACAACCATGATCACACCGGAAGAACTGGAGACCAAACGCGATATTCTGCACCCGACCCGACCTCTGCCGGAGGGGGCGGGAAACGGTCAGTGTGTGCTCCTCGCCGAAGACGATCCGGCGCTCCGGCGTTATCTGCAAGTTGTTTTGGAGCGTGCGGGCTATAGGGTTGTCTCGGCGGCGGATGGGCTGGAGGCGATGAAGTTTCTGCTGAGCGCCACCGTTGACGTGGTGGTGACCGACGCTGTGATGCCGAACCTCGATGGTTATGAACTGTGCCGGTTTATGAGAGGCAGCAAGCACTTGTCGCACTTACCGATAATTCTCTTGAGCGCACTCGACCCGCGCGATGCGGTCCACGAAAGAGAACACGTGGACGTGTTCCTGTCCAAGCCCATTTCCCCGGAAGATTTGCTAAGGCGCATCGTCGAAGTAAGCCAGAAATAGAGCCACAAAGAGCACAAGAGGCACAAGAGAGTACGTAAACTCTCTTCTGTTCTTGTGCTTCCTGTGCCTCTTGTGGCTTGCCTTTAGCTGCTGTGGCTGGCCTCGACGTTATCGATTTGCGCGCGTTGCAGCTTGCCGCTGAAGTCGACGTAAATCGATTTCCACTCCGAGAAAATATCCAACACCTGCGTGCCTGCTTCGCGATGGCCGTTGCCGGTGGCTTTCGTGCCGCCAAACGGCAGGTGCACTTCCGCGCCGATCGTCGAAGCGTTGACGTAAAAGATGCCGGTGTACATCTCGTTCATCGCTTTAAACGCGCGATTCACGTCTCGCGTGTAAATAGCGGCGGAGAGTCCGTAGCGAACGCCGTTGGCGATCTGGACCGCGTCTTCGAGCGAGTTCGCGGGAATCACGGTCGTCACTGGTCCAAAGATCTCTTCCTGTGAGATGCGCATGTCCGGCGCGGCATCGGTGAAGACGGTCGGTTCAATAAAGTGACCGTAGGCATAATCGCCGCGTGTCAGGCGCTTACCGCCGCAGGCGAGTTTTGCGCCATCGTCGTTACGTCCGATGCGGATATAGCCCATGATCTTCTCGACCGCGTCGGCATTGATCACTGGTCCAACGTCGGTCTTCGGATCCGCGCCGTTGCCGACGCGCAGAGCTTTCGCGTGCTCAACCAGCTTTGTTACGAACTGGCGATAGACTTTCTTATGGACCACAAGCCGCGACGACGCAGTGCAACGTTGACCTGACGTTCCAAACGCGCCCCAGACCGCGCCTTCGACGGCGAGATCGATATCGGCATCGTCCATGACGATGATGGCGTTTTTCCCGCCCATCTCGAGCGAACAGATCGCGTTGCGTTCGGCGCAAGCTGACGCGACGATGCGTCCGGTTTCAGTCGAACCGGTAAACGAGATCAAACGAAGCGCGTTGTGATTCGTCATCGCTGCGCCGACTGTTTCACCGTAACCGGTCACGAGATTCACGACACCCGGGGGAATGCCTGCTTCTTCACACGCTTTCACGAGGTTGTAAGTTGAAAGCGGCGTGTCTTCCGCGGGTTTGATGACGACGGTATTGCCGCAAATGAGGGCGGGGATCAGTTTCCACGACGGAATCGCCATCGGAAAGTTCCACGGCGTGATGAGGCCACACAGACCAACCGGCTGACGCACGCACATCGCAAATTTGTCGCGCATCTCCGCGGGCGTGGTGAAGCCGTGCAGACGTCGTCCTTCGCCGGCGGTGTAGTAAGTGCAGTCGATTGCTTCCTGAACGTCGCCGCCGGCCTCTTTCAAGACCTTGCCCATCTCGCGCGTCATGTCCGCCGTGTACTGTTCTTTATCGCGCATCAGTATCTCGCCGAGGCGAAACAATATCTCGGCGCGCTTCGGAGCGGGCGTGTTGCGCCAGCGATCGAAAGCGTTCTGAGCGGCGTTGACTGCGGCGTTAACGTCCTCGTTAGTGGAAAGCGGAAAACGGCCGACGATGTCGCGATTGTCCGCGGGGTTGATGTTTTCAAACATCTCGCCCGACTCACTCGCGACCCACTGGCCGTCGATGTAGTTCTGGTAAGTTTTTGTTGCCGTGCGGCTCGCGCCGTTGCGCGAACTGTTCTTGCCGCTGGATTTTGAAAGAGCTTTTTTTGCCTGTGCCATATTACTGATAAGTGAACTGCACGATCAGCGGCAGCAGCAGGCGGTCGCCTTTCGCATCTCGTTGCAATTGCATCCTGGTTAGATTCAAAACGATTGGATCGCCCGGCTTTAGACCATTCAGTACGCGTTGGAAGTCCGCTAATGAATTGACGGGCACACGATTGATCTTGTTGATTACGTCGCCTACAGCAATCGCGGGTTGGCCGGAGGGTTGAATACGAATCTCAGCTATGAGGCCGTTTGGATCGATGTCTTTCACGAGCAGACCCTGAACGCCGGTCAGATGACGATCCGCGAGTAACTGCGGTGTTAACTCCGCGAGCGTGACGCCGAGATGGAGCGCATTTCCTTTTGGATCGGCGTTCTTCGGAGCGGGGTTGGTTGGCTCAACCCAATCACGCACCGTTGGTGACGGTGGGCGTTCGTCAAGTGCGACGGTTGCGGTGCGCTTGTCGAGTTTGCCGTTCACGTCTCTCAAGAATGAAAGCGTAATCTGCTGACCGACTGGCGTGCTGGCAACGCGCTGAATCAGATCCTGCGCATTGAGCACGGGCGCACCTTCGAATTCGACAATGATGTCGCTGGGCTGTATGCCGATCTTCGAGGCCGGAGTATCGCGGCCGTTTTCCTTCGGCGTCACGGACATCACGATCGCGCCTCGTGCTTCCGACAAGCCGTAAACTTTCGCGAACTCATCGTGAACGGATTCAAGTGTGATTCCGAGATAACCGCGCTTGACCTTGCCTTGAGCGATTAGTTGTTTGTAGACGAATGCAGTCTCGTTTGACGGCAGTGCGAAGCCGATGCCGTTGTAATCCCCGGTCGACGTGGCGATCTGAGAGTTCATGCCGATCACTTCGCCGCGCATGTTGACCAGTGGTCCACCGCTGTTGCCGCGGTTGATGGCCGCGTCGGTTTGCAGGAAACGCTGAAAGACGTTGAAGTGCGGGCTCTCTCTTTCCTTCTTTGAAATGATTCCGGCGGTGACGGTCTGGTCCAAACCAAAAGGCGAACCGACTGCCAGGACCCAATCGCCGACTTGCGCGGCGTTGGAGTCGCCGAGGGTGACGCTTGGCAGATCTTTCGGCGCGTCGATCTTGAGCACGGCGACATCCGTATCGGGGTCGAAGCCGACTACGGTCGCGCGATACTTTTCAGTGGACTGCAGAATTACGGTGATCTTGGCGGCGTCCTCGATCACGTGGTAGTTGGTAAGAATGTAACCCTTCGGACTAACGATAAAGCCGCTGCCGATTCCGCGTTGTGGTCTGCGTTGCTGGTGGCGAAAGAGATCGAGTAGGGGATTGTTCTGCTCCTCCTGATCTTCTTTGTCTTCGTCCTTTTCGCTGACCTCGATCTGTAGCTGCGTGGTTTCGATGTTCACCACGGCCGGTTCGACGCGTTTCGCGATTTCCGCGAACGACGCCGATAACGCCTCTGGCGCGCGGGCAATCTGGAGGTCGTTTTGTGCGACGATCGTGCGTCCTGACAGTATCGCGCCGATGCCGATGCCGGCGACGAGACATGCCACGGCAAGCGCCGCGATCCAGACGCGCAGCTTTCGGAGAATAAGTCGCTCCTGATCCGTCGTGCGGTCCTTAGAAACCTGAAACATATTTACTACCTCCGATTGCGATCCTCGCCGCCAAAGAAAGGGCTAGAGTATAGCGAAAGGGGTGTCGGGTAGCAAAAAACACGGCTATTGTTCTGAATGCGAGGTGTTCTGAACGCATTATCGCTGGTTATTCTGAACGCCAGGTGTTCTGAACGGCGGGGCTGCTTGTACTGAACGCCAGGTGTTCTGAAGGCGCAATGGCTGCTGCTTGTGCTGAAGCCGGTGTTGTGAATGTGCGCAATATCCGCCTGTGCGGAACGTCGGGTGTTGTGAACGTGCAATGGCTGCCTGTTCTGAACGCGGGTGTTCTGAAGGCGTCATGGCTGCCTGTTCTGAACGCCGGTGTTCTGAAGGCGTAATGGCTACTTGTACTGAACTCCCGGTGTTCTGAACCGCAATGGCTGCTTGTGCTGAACTCCCGGTATTGTGAATGTGCGCAATGTCCGCCTGTGCGGAACGTCGGGTGTTGTGAACGTGCAAGGCTTCCTGTTCTGAACGCCGAAGGCGTTGGCCAATTTCAGCCCAGGGGTTGTTTCAACCCTGGGGACCAAGGGAATACAACTTACCAACGCTGAAAGCGTTGGCGAACTGTAGATGTGACGCTAGCCAACGCTTACAGCGTTAGTCCGTTTCTTATGTTTGTGACCCAGGGTTGAAACAACCCGTGGGCTGAAATTAGCGAACGCTTCGGCGTTAACAGACCCCGGGTTGCCGTGGGTGCGTTCACGGACGGTTCACGGAGGGTTCACGAGCGCGTTCACGGAGGGTCCACGAGCGCGTTCACGGACGGTTCACGGAGGGTTCACGAGCGCGTTCACGGAGGGTCCAGGAGCGCGTTCACGGACGGTTCACGGAGGGTCCACGAGCGCGTTCACGAGCGCCTTTACGAGCGCGTTCACGCGCGCCTTCACGCGCGCGTTCACGGACGGTTTCACGGACGCGTTCACGGACGCGTTCACGGCCGTTCACGAGTGCGTCACGGACGGTTGACCGTTCACGGCGCGTTCACGGGACGGTTCACGG